>Ga0182742_1001149_pt1 | contig 35547 bp, 36 predicted proteins | sample eDN5th37CBELigMG_FD_128880 | JGI IMG/M metagenome (GOLD analysis project Ga0182742, IMG submission 128880) | Enriched Miracle-Growth compost microbial communities from Emeryville, California, USA - eDNA 5th pass 37_C BE-Lig MG (version 2)... ... | reverse complement strand
GAAACCCGGCAGTGGACGCGGTAGCGCGACATCCCTTGTCGATGCGTCCATGCCCATCAGCCGAGTACTCCCTGTCTGCGATAGATGGTCTTGCCGACGAGCTGAAACGGCGCAGTGCCCGGATGAATCGACTCAGAATGACCCAGACAGAGATAGCCGCCGGGCGCAAGCATCCCGGCAAACCAGCTGACAAGCCGTTCGCGCGTCACCTGATCGAAATAGATCATGACGTTGCGACAGAAAATCACATCGAACGGACCCTTCATCGGCCAGGCGTGCAGCAGATTGAGCGTACGGAATGTGATCAGCGATTTGATGTCCTGCCGGGCGACGGCGCAGCCTTCGTTCTCGCCTTTGCCCTTCAGGAAGAAGCGCTTCAGGCGCTCCGCCGACACGCTCGACATGCGCTCCAGGGGGTACATGCCCGAGGTCGCGGCAGCCACCACGTCGCTGTCGATGTCGGTCGCAAGAATTTTGAAATCGTAGCGCGGCGCGGACGGCAGCACTTCGGCGGCCACCATCGCGATACAGTGCGGCTCTTCGCCGGTCGAACAACCCGCCGACCAGATGCGCAGACGCCGCGAAGACGCATTGCGTTTCATCGCTTCGGGCAGCATGTAAGAAGCCAGCGCTTCGAAGTGATGATTCTCGCGGAAGAAGGAAGTGACGTTGGTGGTGATCGCGTTGATCAGTCCGACCAGCTCTTCAGGACCCGCGTCGCGCAGAAACTCGCAGTAGGCCTCGTAGCTCGGCAGCCCGAGCTCGCGCAGCCGCCGGGCCAGGCGGCCCTGCACCAGCTGACGTTTGTTCGGCCCCAGCACGATGCCCGCATTCTCCCCGACCACATGCCGAATGAAATCGAACTCGGCATCACCGAGCTGAGGTCCATGATGCGCGGTGTCGGCGGGCGAAGCGGATGAAGCAGGAGTCGGCATGGGTAGCGGTTAGCGGTTGGCGGTTCGCGGTTGGCGGTTGGTTAAAGACCGGGAGAGCCCTCAATGCTCTTCACCAACCGCTAACCGCCAACCGCGAACCGCTAACCGCTTCTTTTCAGGCTGCAGGATTCAGCGCCACTCCCGTCACGTCCGCACCGATCAGTTGATCGATGTCGAGCAGCATCACCATGCGACCCTGCACGGAAGCCAGACCTTCGATGAACTCGGTGCTGACGTGGGCGCCGAACTCAGGCGCCGGCTTCACGTCGCTGGCGGCCACGTCGATCACGTCGGACACGCCGTCGACCACCACACCGAAATCGCGACGGCCGATCGGCGACTGCACCGAGAGCACGATGATGACGGTGAGCGGCGTGTACTCGGCATGCTGCAGATTGAAGCGCATGCGCAGATCGACGATTGGAACGATCGAGCCGCGCAGGTTCAGCACGCCGAGCACGTGGCTTGGAGCCTGCGGAATGCGTGTGACCGGAGACCAGCCACGGATTTCCTGCACTCGCAGGATGTCCACGCCGTAAGTTTCCTCGCCCAGGGTGAAGGTCAGCACCTGGTTGGAACCGGCAGCGGCGGCATCGATCTGCGCGGCAACTTGATTGCTCATGAAACGACTCTCCTACTGTCTGTCGGTCGAGCCCGGCGAGCGGGCCAGGATCAGGGGACAGCACTCAAAAAGATGTATCGGCGTGGGTCTGCGCAGTGTGAGTAAGACATTCGCTGCATCAGGCCTGCGCCGGGACCGGGCCCCCGAACCACGGATTCGGGGGCCTGGCGCTGTCGATTAGAAATCGCTCCACTGGCTGTCATCGCCGCTGGCGCGAGCCAGAGGCGCCGGCATGCTCGCAGCCCCCATGGCCCGCGACTTGCTCGCTGCACCAGCACCCACCTTGCGGACAGCCTGCGGACGCGGACGAGCGACCGGAGCGGCTTGGCGCACCGTTTCGGTTGCCGCGTGCGGGCCCGAACCGGTGATGCCGCTGCCGTCGGCGCGATGGAAGTAACCGATCTGCGAAACCAGCGTGCCGGACTGCTGCTCCATCGACTTGCTGGCCGCCGACGCTTCTTCCACCAGCGCAGCGTTCTGCTGCGTGACGTTATCCATCTGGCTGACGGCGTTGTTGACCTGCTCGATGCCGGCCGACTGTTCTTCGGACGCCGCCGCGATCTCGGCCACGATGTCGGTGACCTTCTTGACGCTTTCCATGATCTCCGAGAGCGTCTTGCCCGACTCATCGACCAGCTGCGAGCCGACCTTGACCTTGTCGACGGAGTCGTTGATCAGACCTTTGATTTCCTTCGCGGCGCTGGCGCTGCGCTGAGCGAGGTTGCGCACTTCGGTTGCGACCACCGCGAAGCCGCGGCCCTGTTCGCCGGCGCGCGCCGCTTCGACGGCCGCGTTCAACGCGAGCAGGTTCGTCTGGAAGGCGATCTCGTCGATGACGCCGATGATGTCGGCAATCTTGCGGCTGGAGTGGTTGATCTCGCCCACCGCTTCGATTGCACGCTGGACCACGGCGCCGCCGCGTTCCGCCTGCTCGCGAGCGCCCACCGCCAGCTGATTCGCCTGGCGGGCGTTGTCCGCGTTCTGTTTCACCGTCGCCGTCATCTGTTCCATGCTGGACGCGGTCTCTTCCAGAGCGGCCGCCTGTTCCTGCGTACGCTGCGAGAGATCGTCATTGCCATGTGACAACTGACGAGCCGCTGCGCCGACCGCGTCCGCGCTGCCGCGCACGCCACCGACGATATCGACCAGCTTGCCATCCATGCGCTTCAACGCTTCGAGCAGGCGACCCAGTTCGTCGTTGGTCTCCACGCGCACGTCGTTGCCCAGCTCGCCGCTGGCGATTCGGTCGGCAATGCTCACCGCCGTGTTCAGGGTGCTGACGATGGAACGGATGATCAGCAGGCCGAGCACGGCGGACAGGCCGATGCCGACCACGATCGCGCCGATGATGAAGGCGCTGTTCTTCTTGAAGGTCGCATCCGCGTCGGTGCGCATCTTCTGCGCCACTTCGATCTGCGTCGTGAGCAGATGGTCGCCCGCGGTGTTCATTTTTTCGTAGGCCGGACGCGCCTTCTCGATCAGCGTGCTCTCCGCAGCGCTGAAGTTGCCGGATTGCGCAGCGAGCAGCGCTTCCTGCACCAGGTTCAGCACGTCGGCGCCGAAGCCGCGGAACTGCAGGACGATCTCACGCTCTTGAGCGGTGAGATCGGTGGCTTCGAGCTTCCCGAGCAGCTCTTTCACCTCGCCCTGACGTTCCTGGAGCAGATCGAGCGCGCCCTTGACTGCAGAGGCATCCTGACGGATGACCACTTCTTCGGCCTTCTCGAGCACCGCACGCTCGTGCGTCTCGATGGTGCCGACCCAGCCGGTGGGCATGAATCGATTGGAGAAGATTCCATCCAGATCGGTATTGGAAGATTTAGTGCCGCCGAGGCCGATGGCACCGACCAGGATCATCACGATTCCGGTCATCGCCAAGGTCGCGAACAGCTTGGCCTTAACGGAAATATTCCACGTATTCATATCATCGATTCCTTAGCTCGCTTTTTGAGCCCCAACTTGCTTTTGTGAAACAAAACAAAATCCAAGCGCGCGCCTCGCAAGGTCACGCGGCCAGTCTCTGTGTCGCGACCCGGATCAGGCCGGGTACGTCGAGAATCAGCGCCACCGCGCCATCGCCCAGGATGGTTGCGCCGGAGACGCCCTCGACCCGACGGAAATTCGTTTCCAGGGATTTGATGACCACCTGCTGCTGGCCGAGCAGGTCGTCGACGAACACGCCGACTTTGCGGCCCTCGCCTTCCACGACCATGATCAGGCCTTCGTGCAATTCAGTGGTGCGCGGCTGGAGGCCGAACACTTCATGCAAGCGCACCACCGGCACGTAGCCATCGCGGAACCAGAACACTTCGCCCTGGCCGGCGACGCGGTTGACCATGCCCGGCTTCAACTGCAGCGACTCGATGATGGTGATCAGCGGCACGATGTAGGTTTCGGTGCCGACCGAGACCGACTGACCATCGACGATGGCGAGCGTCAGCGGCAGCGTGATGATGAAACGCGAGCCCTTGCCGAGCGTCGACTTCACTTCGATGGTGCCGCCAAGCTCCTTGATGTTCCTACGCACCACGTCCATGCCGACACCGCGGCCGGAAATATCGGTGGTCTGCTCGGCGGTCGAGAAGCCCGCCATGAAAATCAGTTCGTAGATCTGGTCGTCGGTCAGCGAATCGTTGGCGCCGATCAGATTGCGCTCGCGCGCCTTCTTCAGGATCTTGTCCTTGTTCAAGCCGCCGCCGTCGTCACCCACTTCGACAGTGATACTGCCGCCCTTGTGATACGCGTTCAGGAACACGGTGCCGGTCTGCGACTTGCCTGCGGCTGCGCGTACGTCCGGCATTTCGATACCGTGGTCGACGCTGTTGCGCACCAGGTGCACCAACGGATCGCCGATCTTCTCCATGACCGTCTTGTCGAGCTCGGTCTGATCGCCCGTCATCTTCAGCTCGACGTGCTTGCCGAGGCGACCGCTCAAGTCGCGCACCATGCGCGGGAAGCGGCTGAACACGAAGCTTATGGGCAACATGCGCACGCGCATGACGCTTTCCTGCAGCTCGCGAACGTTTCTTTCCAGTGACGCCAGCCCCGAGCGCAACTGCTCGGCGACGTGGCCGGTGAACTTCGAGCCCAGCTGCGTCAGCATGGATTGCGTGATGACCAGCTCGCCGACCGTGTTCATCAGCTCGTCGATTTTCTCGGTGCTGACGCGGATCGAGCCGCCGTCGGTGGCGCCCGACTTCAGGCCGATCTCGGCCGCGGCGGGTTGATGCGCCGGCTCGGCGCTCGGTTTCGTCGCCTCGGCAGGCTTGGCATCCGCAATGTTCACGACGTTGGAAGCCTTCGCTTCCGCACCGGCGGGCGCGACAACCGCAGGCTGCGCGTCCGCTGGCATTGCCTCTTCTTCAATCTTCAGATCGCAGTCGCCTTCCGCCCAGTCGAACACGCCATTGACCATTTCGCGTGCGGCGTTGGTGTCGAGCGTCAGGTCCCAGGCGAGATAACAGTTCTCCGGCTCGAGCTGTTCGAGCGGCGGCAATGCATTGCCATCGAGCTTGACGCTGAGCTGACCGAGCTCGCTCAACTCGCGGATCATGCGCAGCGGATCGTTACCGTGCACGAACAGCTGAGGATACGGACGGAAGCTGATACGCCAGCGATGAGCCAGAGAGGGCTTGGCCGCGGCAACGACGGGTGGCGCTTCGACGACCGGAGCAGGCGCGGCAGCGGCGGGCTGATTCTTCTGCGCGATAGCCAGTTCCAGATCGAACTGCAGATCGGCGACCTGCTGTGCATCGATCGGTTCCTTGCGCTGCACCGAACGGAGCATGTCGCGCATCACGTCCACCGACTTCAGAAGCAGATCGGTCACGTGACGAGTCACCTGCATGCGATTGGCCCGCAGCTCATCGAGCAGGGTTTCGCAAGTGTGCGTGAACGAGGCCACATCGGAGAAGCCGAAGGTCGCGCTGCCGCCCTTGATGGAGTGAGCCACGCGAAAGATCGTGCCGATCAGCTCGGGCTCCGGAGCACCCGGATTGAGCTGGAGCAGGGCCGCCTCCATCGAGTCGAGCGCCTCGAAGCTCTCCTCGAAAAAGGCTTCATGAAATTGAGCAAGATCGATGGCCACGCTTGTTACCTCAGCACGCGATGCATAGTCGCCACCAGTTGCGCCGGATCGAACGGTTTGACGATCCAGCCGGTGGCGCCGGCGTCTTTGCCTTCTTTTTTACGGTCCGGGCCCGCTTCGGTGGTCAGCATCAGGATGGGGATGTGGCGATACGCGGATTCGGCGCGCAGCGCGCGGATCAGCTCGATGCCATCCATCACTGGCATGTTGACGTCGGAGAGCACCAGGTCGAAACCCGATTGGCGCGCGATATCGAGCGCTTCCTGCCCATCGCTGGCGGAAGTCACGTCGAAACCGGCGCTGGTCAGCGCGATGCGCACCATGTCGCGCATCGAAGGTGAATCGTCGACGGCCAGAATCCGCGTCATGCGGCAACTCCCTTGGTCTCCAGACCGAGCAGCGCACCGACGCCGAGCAAGCGCACTGCATCCTGCAGAGCAGCCGACTCGCCGCGCCAGGTGACGCTTTGGTTGCGACCGCTGCGGTCACGCACGAAGGCGCACAACAGCTGCATGGTCGCGGTATCGACACGTTCGACGGCGCTCACATCGACAGTCACAGCTTCGCTGCGATTCGAGATGGCGCATAAAGAAGTCTTGAGAGCAGCGGCGTCTTTCACGCTGCAGTTGGCCGCCAGCACCACGACCGGATCGCCGGCAACGACGGGTTCGGCAGCAGCTTCAGCAACGACAGCCGAAGTCGCGGGCTCACTCGCGGCGGCATCTTCAGCCACGGCAGTTTGAGCAGACATGCCCGATGCCTCGCCGGCAGCTTCGGCAACAAACGCTTCGGCCGACCCGGGCACGAACTCATCAGCGACCGCAACCTCAGCTACTTCGCTCATCGCTTCGGCAACTGCAGCCGAAGTAGCTGTGCTCACCGGCTCGCCGGCAACAATGGCTTCTGCCGACCCAACTGCAAGCTCGGCACTACCGGCGGCAGCAATCTCAGCTGCCTCGCCCATCGCTTCGGCGCCGATAGACGAAGTAGCGGCGTTCACTTGCTCGGCGGCATCTTCATGCATCGAAGTCCGAGTAGACATGCCCGCCGTGTCGCCGACGGCTTCTGCAACAACAGCGTCGGCCGACCCGACTGCGGACCCGTCGGCACCAGCAGCGACAGCAGTCTCAGCTGACTCGTGCATCGCCTCGGCGCCGACAGTCGCAGCGAATTCGCTTGACGCGACGGCGGCAGCGTCGGAGTTGATGTCATTGGTCGAGACGGACTGCGGCTCGCTGACAACTACGGCGTGGGCAGCGTAAGCAACCACGCTTTCAGCGCCAACATCGGCAGTAACTGCTTCGGCGGACTCACCCACCGACACTGCGGCAGCTTCGGCAGCAACGGCTTCCGCCGACTCACCCACCGATACCGCGGCAGCTTCGGCAGCAACGGCTTCCGCCGACTCACCCACCGACTCCGCGGCAGCTTCGGGAATGACAGCCTGGGACGACTCCAACGAGTCGGCAGCTTCTGCAATGACGGCGTCGGCGGGCTCGCCCACCGACGCGGCGGCGATAGCACCGGCTTCGATCTGTGCTGACCCGTTCAACGCTTCGGCGATGACGGTCTCCACAAAGTCGCTCGTCGCATCAGCGGCAGCTTCGGCAACGGCTTCGGTCGCCTCGCTCAAGGAAGCAGCGGTAGCTTCAGCGACGATGGTGTCAGCCTGCTCGCTCAACAACGCGTCGGCCTCTGCGGCGACGACAGTGTCGGCAAACTCGCTCACTGACTCAGAGGTAACTTCGGCGGCCGGCGCAGTCACGACATCTACGCCTCGCTCAACCGCAACTTCGGCGGCCGGCGCGGCACTGTGTTCAATAGAAACATCGCTGGCCGATTCGAAGATGACGCGAGCGACCTGCTCGACCGAAGCATCGACGACCGATTCAGCGACTTCCTCGGCAACCTGCACGCCGGAGTCCTTGGCAACCTGCTCGCTGAGATCTTCAGCAACCGCATCGACCGCGACACCGGCAGCCGGCTCGCCGGCAACATCAACGCCCGATGCAAAGCTGGGCGCGGCACCCTGCGACTCGACATCAGCAACCGACTCAGCGCTCTGCACATCAACGCCAGCCTGCCCCACCTCGGCAACCGTTTCGAGCGAGGGCTCGACGGCGGCCGACATTTCAGCAATCACGTCGGCGCCCACCGTCTGAACAACCGGCTGGGTTTTGGTGCGACGTTTACGCTTACTTGTTTTCATGGCGCTGATACAGGCTCGCAGTACTGATTTCACAGATTCGGGATTCATATCGGCATATGAGGGGTCAGCTTTAGGTGAGCCACGTCGCACTACTTGACCGCGGCTGGCTAAAGCTCAGGGATTCCCTGCCGTTAAATTGGTGAAGCAGTTCACGTTGGAACGTCAGCTCGCACGAGCACCCATCCATGCGTATCGACCTGGTGGACTTTCGCAGTACCAGCCCGGCCGGGAGCACTAGCCCGAGCCTGCTGTCGGAGTGGCGTGTCGGCGCGCTCCTGCAGGCCGTTGCCGTGCGTGACGCTGCCAGCGGTCAGCTGTGGCTCGACATCGGCGGTCAGCGGCACAACGCCCGCCTCGCCTCCGGCAACAGCGCCGGCCCGGCCAACGGCGAAGTGCTGAATGTCCGCGTGCTCCGTAACAGCCCGGTGCTCGCGTTGGAAACACTCTCTGCCGCGACGGCGGTCGCCGATGACGAAGCGACGGTCGTCGCCGACGCCATGCGCCGATTCATTCCTCGTCAGGAAAGCGCCGCGCCGATGCTCGCCAATCTTTCCTGGCTGGCGCTGGGCAAGAACGGTGCAGACCAGTTGCCCCGAGCGGTGACCCAAGCCGCCGCCCAGCTCTGGCAGTCCCTGCCCGATGCGGACGCGCTCGGCGATCCCAAAACACTGGCGGGAGCGATCCAGCGCTCCGGGAATTTTCTCGAAGCAAACCTCGCCGACGCATCGCGCGGCATGACCGATCCGAAGATGCTCGCGAACGATCTGAAGGCGCTGATGCTCACATTGAGCCGCACGCTGAGAGATCACGGCGCCCGCCCCAGTGCGGCACATTCAGATGCTCAAATGAATGCGGCGCCTCCCACGGCTCGCGGCCCGTTGACCGCGCTGAATGCAGCGCCGGCAACGTTTTCGTTGATCGACGGCGCCGAGCAGCAGCTCAACGAGCTGTCACGTCAAACCGACGCCGCAATCGCGCGCCTGACGACAACGCAGATCACCAACACGGCGACGGATCCGTCGGTGCAATCGATGCTGATCGAGTTGCCGGTGCGACAGGAAGATCGTGCCTCCATGCTCCGGCTGCGCGTCGAACATGACGAGTCGCGCAAACGCCAGGGCGGCGGAGATTCATGGAGCGTCGAAGCGGCGATGGATCTGGGCCCCACCGGCGCGTTGCATGCGAAGGTGACTTTGACCGGTCAGCGGATCGGCGTGCAGCTGCGAGCCGAGTCGCCGGCCATCGTCAATGCACTCTCCGCGCGAGCGGGCGAACTCGAATCCATCCTCCGTGAGGCCGGGCTCGAGATCCATCGAGTCGTTTGTCTGCATGGCATGCCCGCCGGCGACACCGGCGCGCGTGCCGCACGCTTACTGGACGTGCGAGCATGAGCGAACGTCCTCGAGCACCGATCGCCGTCGCGCTCCACTACAACATCAATGGTAGTGGCGCGCCTCGAGTCGTCGCGAAAGGCGGCGGCGAGATCGCCGAAAAAATCATCGAGACCGCTCGCGAGCACAACGTACCGTTGCAGGAAGATGCCGCGCTTGCGGGTGCTCTATCCAAGCTGGATATCGGGCGGGAGATTCCCAAGGAACTGTACGTAGCAGTTGCGCACGTGCTCGCGTTCGCCTGGTCGATCTCGGGGAAGAATCCGATGCCGGCCAGCTCGCCGCGCCCCGAAGAACAAACCGCGAGACTGCCGGCCCTGGGCTATTCGCGTTATTAGCTGACGACGCTCAACAGCGAACCCCGCTTACGGCCCATCGCCTGTGGCGGCGGCTGTTGCGGAGCCTGGACAACCTGCTGCTGAGGCGCCTGCTGGCGTGCATTCCAGGCAGCCACTTCCGGCTGAGACTTGGCGGCGTGCAAACGAGTCAGCAGTTCGGCTTCGTGACGAGTGATGCCGCAGTTGGAGACCAGGTCTTCGACCGCCGAGCCATTCTTCGCCATCCGCAGAGCCAGGTCGTAGCCACGCGCCTGAGCGGGGGCAACCACAGCCGGAATCTGCGGCCGGCGCGAATCCGTTTCGACGCGTTCGCTCATCGCTTCGATACGCGCGCTCATGACTGTCACGGTCTCGTGCAAGCTGCGCATTTCGGTGAAGGCGCGTTCGAGCTGGTCGCGCAGCGACTGCGAGTCCCGTTCGTCGGCCCGACGCCAGCGCGTGAAGGCCAACGCAAACACCCAGAACGCACCGATCAGCAACACGGCGCGGCCGGCGATCAACACGGTCTCGAGCGACGGATTGGGCAGAATTTCAAACATGGCGACTCCCATCGTAACTGGCGTCAAACCTCTGGCGCATGGCGCAGGGCTCGACAGGATGGGAGCAGGATGCGTGCCACCGGAAGGCAGCCGGAGCGCGCCACCCAGGGTTCGACGCTCGCTTTTGCGAACCGGTTAACGTTCTGAGCGGACTACAGCACTGCCGGCGCGGACGGCCTCGTCGCGTGCCCGCTGCAGCTCGCGCCGGACGAATGCGAAGTGCGAGTTGCCAGCGTGCTCTTGCAAATGCGCCAGAGCGGCGTCCGCCAACTGGATGGCCCCGCGCGGGTCGCCGATGCGCCGCTTCAAATGCGCGCTGTCCGTGGCCAGCTGCAGGTAGTCCAGATCGAACTCTTTGGGAACATCGAGCGGTCCGTGCTGCGCCAGGGCTGCACTCGCGGTAGGCAGATCGTTATCGGCAAGCGCAACCGCAATGACGGCGGCGAGATAGCTGTCCGACTTCTCCGCCGGTATGCCGTAGAACTGCGGCAACTCGGCGACGTGCGCCAGCTCCGCCTTCGCAGCCTCCACCTTGCCCTGTAAGGCCAAAGCGCGAGCGCGCACGGCGTAGTACTGGATGCCGTTGGGAACGAACCGTGTGCCGAATTCGATCGCTCGCTCGCTGAAAAGATCGAGCACCTGCAGCGCCTGCCGGGGCTGCCCTTCCTGCAGAAGTCCCAGCGCCTTGTAGACGGCAGTATCGAACTCGACCGCGGTGGGATTTGCGATGTACTCCGGCGCCAGCACCAGATCGAAGTATTGGTGCGCTTCTTCGAGCCTGTCCGCGTGATGCAAGACCTGCCCGTACAGGCCCAGGTGAATGCGCGTGTACACCGAAACATCGCCGACGTGTCGCCGCATGAGCTCGATGCCCCTCGCGTAATCGCGCAAGGCATCGTCGACCCAGCCCAGCTGCATCTCGCAGAAAGCCGCCCATGCATAGCTCGCGCCCAGATCGCTGGAGGCCTGCAACCCGGACTGGAGAAACACCTGGCTGGCGGCCTGGAAATATTTGACCGCCTCGCGCATGTCGCCTTGAGTCCGATACAGCTGACCGAGCGCGTACACCGAGTTGAAATGACCTGGATCGTTCGGATAGCGGGTCTTGTACAGCTCCACGGCCGCGCTCATGAGCTCGATCTCCCGCATCGGGTCGGCCGAGAACTGCGCGATCGTCGTGCCCATCGCGCGGGCTCGCAACAACGATGTCCTATCGTTTCGAGCATCCAGGATGCGCAGCGCCTCGTCGCGAGCGTCCGCCGCCTCTTCTCCCCGGCCCAGCAATCGGCCCGCGAACGCGACGCCAATCAAAGATTCCACGTAAGCGTCGCTGTCGGTGAGATGGAATTCGCGGGCGATCTTCACCGACTCGCGCGACAACACGCTGGCGCGATCGAACTCGTTGATATCGATCAACAGCTGCGCGACGGTGTTCATCACTTCCATTCGAATCGCCGGCGTGTCCGTGAGCTCGTGAAGAATCTTGTCGCTGGCGGCGACCAACAATTCGTGCACTCGCATGTTGCGCGCTTTGAGCGCATCGGGCTGCAATCGCGTGTTCTTTTCGAACAAGGCCGTGAGGAACGATTGCACCGCTCGCGTCTTTCTGACTTCTTCCTGAGCGATGCGGGTCTGCTCTGCCGCGATGTGAGCCTGCCAGGTCGTAGTCACAATACCAGCAACCAACGCGAGCGCGCCCAACGAGGCGGCCGTCACCGCATACTTGTGACGACTCATGAACTTGCTCGCGCGGTAACCGAGCGAGTCGCCCCGTGCGCGCACCGGCATGCCGTCGAGATAGTTGCGTAGATCTTCGGAGAACTGTTCGACGCTCGCGTATCGCCGCTCCGGCTCCTTGCGCAAAGCCATGAGCAGCACGTTGTCCAGATCGCCTTGCAATGCGCGCCGAACGCGTCTGCGCGCGAATTGCAGCTGCGGTGTCGTTTCGCCCGTCGCCGTGCGGACGAGAGTGTCGTTGACAGCCGTGCTCGGCTTGCTCAGCGGCGTATCGCTGAGAATCTCGACCGCCCGCTCGGCAGGCTTGTCCTCGCGATATGGACTGCGTCCCGTCAACAGGCGATACAACACGACGCCCAACGAGTAAACGTCGCTCGCGGTCGTGATGGGATCGCCGCGCACCTGTTCCGGGCTCGCGTATTCCAGCGTCAGCACACGAACGTGAGTCGCCGTCATGTCCGAGGCCACCGCATCAGCGCCATGAGTGGCGGGCTCGGTCTCGAGCAGCTTGGCGATGCCGAAGTCCAGCAATTTCACCGTGCCTTCGGAGGTGACCAGGATGTTGCCGGGCTTCAGATCCCGGTGCACGACCAGGCGCTGATGGGCAAAGCTGACCGCTGCGCAGACCTGCAGGAACAGCCGCACCCGCTGCAACACAGTGAGCTGGTTCTGTTCGCAATAGGCGTCTATGGGCTGACCGTCGATCAGCTCCATGACCAGATAGGGCACGCCCTCTTCGGTCGCGCCGCCATCGATCAGACGTGCGATGTTGGGATGTTCGAGCTGGGCCAGGATCTGCCGCTCGGATCGGAACCGCCAGGCGACCCGGGACGCATCGTGGTCGACGCGCACCAGCTTGATGGCCACGCGCGAATGGTAATGATCGTCGGCGCGCTCGGCCTGATACACCTCGCCCATGCCGCCACGGCCGATCAACTCGATGAGGCGGTAAGGCCCCAGGCGCGATCCGATGCGGAGCTTGGGAAAAATGGGTTCGGTTGACATGCAACTCGAAGGGCGGAGAGCTGCAGCTATTCTGGCACGAGTCGTTCGCGCTCTTGCGCGGTGCAATTGAAAAATTTGCCTTTTTCTAACGGCCGCGGTCCGCCACCGCCGGATTTTTTTACGGGGGGCACTCGGCGTTTAAGGTATCTGCCTAATGACGGCCGTTGCAAAGTCGACGGCAGGCGCGGATCAGCCGACGAACTCCAACGCGAACAATTTCACCTGATCCCGCTCCGCCATTTCGATGGAGCGCTGGAAGTGCATGCCGCACTTCTGCAACACCTGGATCGAGCGCTCGTTGTCCGGAGAAGTGATGGCGAGAATGCGTGGCAATCGATGCTCGCGATGGCCGTACTTGAGCACGGCGGACGCGGCTTCCAGCGCATAACCCTTGCCCCAGTACTCGGGCAGGAAAGCGTAGCCGATGTCGGGATCGGGCAAGGTATCGCGCTTGAGCAGTCCACACGCGCCGATAGCCTCGCCAGTGCTCTTCAGCTCGCACAGGAACATGCCGAAGCCGAAACGCTGGTACATATCCAGAGGCCCGGTCCGCAGATAGTTGCGCGCATCGTCCAGATTGCGCACGTGTTTGTCGCCGATGTAGCGCAGCCATGCCGGCTCGTTGACCAGTCTGAAAATGAACTCAGCGTCATCGAGCGTCAGCCGCCGCAGCACCAGCCTTTCGGTTTCCAGAACGCGCATGGCATCCCCCGGCGTGGTCGCGCGCAGTACGGGAACTGCGATGCCGAGGATGCTACAGGCTTTCCAGAACCCGCAGCAATTCACCGGCCGTCTGGGTCCAGGTGAATTGCCCGGCACGGCGCTCGCCCGCTGCGATCTTGCTGGCTCTGAGCTCCCGATCGTTGAGCAGACGATCGATGCCGGCGGCGATCGCATCCACCGACTCCGGATCGACCAGCAACGCCGCATCACCCGCGATCTCCTTGGTTCCGAACCGATCGGAGGTGAGCACGGGGCAGCCGCACGCCATGGCTTCCATGATGGGCATGCCCACCGATTCGTACAGTGACGGCAACAACAGGCCGTCGGCCAGCTGGTAGAACGCCGGCAGGTCTCTATTCTCGATCCAGCCGGGCCATTTGACCCAGTCGGCAATGTTCTGGCGCTTGGGCTCGTCCAGTTCGTGTTCGGAAAGATACCGATTGCCGCCGCCGGCGATCACCAGCGGCACGCCCTGCGCCGGCCCCACTTTCGCGTAGGCCCGAATCAGCCGGGTGAAGTTCTTGGGCGGATAGACCGCGCCACAGTAAAGAAGGAAGCGCGGCGGCAAGGAAAATCGTTGCCGAACCTCTTCGAGCTGCGCAGGCGACAATCGCGTACGGAAGCTATCGCTCAAACCGGAATAGATGGTGTGGATCCGCTCGCGCGGCACGTTCAGATATTTCTGCAAGTGATCGGTGGTTACCGCGGACACCGAGATCAAAGCGTCCGCCTTGGTGACATAGCGCGGCACGAGATAACGATGACTCATCCGATCGAGCAGCGGCGAGGCCTGCGGCATGGCGTACCAATCCATACCGTGACAGACCCAGGACGTCTTGCACTTCGCCCGCAATGGAATGGAATACTTCGGATTGAACAGCACATCGATGCCGAGTTTGTCTACGGCGCGCGGCACCTTGAGCTGATCCCATAGCAGGATGGGACCGCCTTCCAGCAGCACCTCCTCAACTCCATCGACGCCTCGGTAGGTTCCGAGGCGCTGCCGGTTACGGAACAACAGCACGATCTCGTGCTTGCGATTGAGTTCGATCATCGAGCGCACGATTTCGCGGGTATAGACCTTCACCCCGCCTTCGTGCTGATCGAAATGACGCAACATGATCCCTAAACGCATGTCATCGACTCATCGGCGCTCAGTGCTTACGATAGGCCATGAATTGCTCGCGATACTCGGACACTGGCGTCGCATGGAACGCTTCGGCATAGCCGCCCTGAGCTCCGGGCGGATTGATCAGCCCGGCCGAGCGATGGGCGTTCAAACCGATACTGGCATGCAGGTAGTCGCATTGTTTGAGCTGGCTGCGGTACTCCTGCAACGCCTGCTTCTTGGCCTCCACCGTGCTGTCGATGCGGACCAGGCAGTTCGGGAACAGCGGCGTCCACACTTCGTAGCCCATGCATTGGAACTGCAGCGAGGTGCCCGCCACCGCATCGAGCAACACGCGACTGGCGGCGCGATGATCCGGATGCTCTTCCAGATAGAATGGCAGGTACACGATGTCGGGCCGATGCTTCAACAGCACGGCGCGCAACTGCTCCGCCGCCCAATCGCACCGCTCGAGCGCGCCGTCCTCGGCATCCAGGCAGATCATCCGATTCACGCCGAGCCACTGCAGCGCTGCACGTGCTTCGATAGTGCGCAATTCGATCAGCTCCCGCTGTTTTCGCTCTCGCTCTTCGCCGTACAAAACATTTACCTCACTGCTTCCATTGCGCCCATCCGTGAGAAACACCACTGTGATCTGCGCTCCACGTCGTGCATGCAGAGCCAACGTCCCGCCGCAGCCAATCGTTTCGTCGTCCATGTGGGGAGCGAGGACCAATATCTTCTCCGCGCCGGGCTGCCACACCATGGCTGAATGGTTGTAGACACCCGAGACCTGCAACAGCCCCGAGGACTGCAGATAGGGCCGCGCGGCGCGACTGAGTCTTTTCAACAGGACCTTGGTGAACAGCTTCATGTCAGGCCGGGGGCGTAGCTTCGTCGGCGCAAGGCGCCAAACAAATTGCCGAAATAGAGTAGATCCACCAGCAGATAGGACACCACCAGCGCCGCGATCGTCGCGCCGATGCCAAACACAGGTGTAAAGCCAACCGTCAGCAGCACGCAGACGATCGTGCCTACCGTAATACGAACCGCCCGCGCCACGTTCAAGTTCGCTGCCAGCATGAGGCGGCCGAGCACGATCTCGATGCCCTGCGCGAGCACGATGGCTGCCATGAGCGCGATGATCGTTTCAGAGCCGGCGAAGCGCTCGCCGAGCACCGGCACGAGCAGCGGCGGCACCAGCAAATACATCGCCAGTGCGAGGATGGCCGCCAGCGCAATGCCGATGGCGAGCCCCTGACGTGCCAGTCTTTGAAATCCTCTGGAATCCGCGAAGGCATGACACAAGCGAGGGTAGGCAGCCACGCCGATGAAAACCAGCGGCAGACAGGCCACCTCGACCAGTTTGAGCCCCGTCGTGTAAATGCCGGCGGCCGCCTCGCCGATCTGCAGGGACAGAGCGATCACGCCGATACGATTCAACAATTGCCCCAGCAGCCCTACCGCCGCGAACGACCACAGCATCCGCGTGCCTTCCAGCACATTCCGTCTGCTGAGATTGGGCGAGAGCCGCGCCTTGAACGACGCCGCCGAGCGCAGTGCGAGCACCAGCATCAGCAAACCACCGCATGCAAACGCAATCGAGGCGGCGTGCAATGACAGGTCGAACACCCAGATCAACAGGCCGGTCACGACGAACGCCGAGCCGCGGCCGAGCAGATTGATGAACGCCGGCGGCAGCATGTGCTGTTCGGCCATGGCTGGAACGAACAACGTCGCCGAGAACGCCGCACCCACCTGGTAGATGGTCATCGAGACGACGATCAGCAGCGTCGTCGATGTGGGCTGTGTGATCGCCAGGTATCCGAGCAGTACCATCAGCACGACGACGGCGATACACAACTGCGCACCGAGCAGGTTGGAGATCAATGTCGGGCGGCGATCGGACGGCAAGCGCGCATATTCGCGCACCCCGTATTCATCGATGCCGAGCGTCGCGGCGTAGTACACCAGACCAGCCAGCGCGAAAGCGTAGCCATACTCGCCCATGCCTTCGGGACCGAAACGCCGGGACACGACCAGGAACAGCAGAAAATTCAGCCCGTCGGCGCCGATCCGGCACGCCAGCAGCGCGAATGCATTGCGCCCGGTTTTTTGCCCCAGCGACCTCGGGGAGGAAGTTGTTGTCATGGACCCGCTTTGTCTGAGGCGCTGCTGCGCCTTTTCCGTTCGCTCCGCGGCCAAGCAACGCGGATCTGGCATTTAACGCGCCGCGTTGCAGACGGTTCCCGGCGCACCGGTTACGGAAAGTTCATGTTCCGCCGGAGACCGGCGGCAGCGGAGCCGTTGTGATTGCCGGCGCCGGTGCGACGGCTTGCGCGGTGGTGAGCGCGGGTGGCGACTCGATTTGTGACAGCGGGAGGGTTGGCGCAGCTTCCGGCAGGCCACGCTCGCCGGCGTAGTCGCCTTCGGGATTGCCATTGCCGCTCAGGATCACCAGCAGCACGCGTCGATTCAGATTGCGGTTCTGCTCGGTGTCGTTCGGGTAAGCGGGTCGAAATTCACCCAGGCCGACGATCGCCAGACGCTGCGGCGCCAGGCCGGAGTCGGTGAACAAGTGCACGACGCTGGCCGCGCGCGCCGCCGACAGCTCCCAGTTCGAAGTGAACGCCGCCGATTTGATCGGCAGGTTGTCGGTGTGACCCTCGACGCGAATCGCATTCGGGAAAGGTTTCAGCGTCAATGCCAGCTGCTGGAGAATCTTCTGCGCTTCCGGCGAGAGTTTCGCGACACCGCTCGGGAACAGGATGTCGGTGCGGATCTCGACTTCCACCCACAGACCATGCCGACGCACCACGATCATCTGATCGCGGATCAACTCGCTCATGGCCTGCTCGACTTCGGCAGCGACGGCCTCCAGCTCCATGAGCGCCGCCGAAGTATTCTCGGCTTCGTACAGACTGTCCGAGGCATGCCGGGCGCCCTGGCTCAAGACATCCGAGACCTGCATCGGCGAGGGCTCGAGCATGCTGCGCGGCTGACCATCGAGCATGGCCTGCTGCACGATCGTCATGTTGATATCGGCGCCGGAGCCGACGTTCTTCTCGCCGACCTGGATCGGCTGCAACGTGCGCGGCGAGCCGCGGAACGCGGCTACGAGCGAGTCGGAGAGAATTCGATACTTGCCCTCGTTGACCGAGGACATCGCATACATCACGACGAAAAACGCCAGCAGCAACGTCACGAGGTCGCCATAGGGAATGGCCCACGCTTCGTGGTTGCTGTGCTCTTCGACTCGGTGACGGCGGCCCATGATGTTCGTTGGGCTCGCCTAGTGCAGATAGCCCTGCAGCTTCGCTTCGATGCTGCGCGGGTTCTCGCCCTGCGCAATCGAGATCATGCCTTCGATCACCATCTCGCGCGTCTGGCTCAGGCTGTGGATGGAGAACTTGAGCTTGCTCGCGACCGGCAGGAAGAACAGGTTGGCAAGGCCGATGCCATAGATGGTGGCGACGAATGCCGCAGCGATGCCATGACCCAGCTTTGCCGGATCCGCCAGATTCTGCATCACCGCCATCAAGCCGAGCACGGCGCCGATGATGCCGAGGGTCGGCGCATAAACCCCCATGCCTTCGAAAACTTTTGCAGCTCGCGTGTCCGCCTGCTCGCGCGTATGCAGATCCACTTCCAGCACATTGCGGATGATCTCCGGCTCGCTGCCGTCGACCACCAGCTGCAACCCTTTGCGCACGAAGTCGTCGCGCTCGCGCTCGATCAGCGACTCCAGCCCCAGCAAGCCCTGCTTGCGGGCCGTGTTACTCCACTCGACCATTTTCCTGATCATGGCATGGCGCTCGACCGTCGGCGGACGGAACACCCACGGCAGGATCGAGAGCGCGCGTTTCATCACGTGCATCGGGGTTTGCACAAAGATCGCGGCGATCGTACCGACGATCACGATCATGAAAGCCGCGCCCGAGAGCAGCGAATGGATCCCGGCGCCCTTCATGACGGCGCCGACGAGGATCGCACAGGCCGCGAGCACCAGGCCAATGAGCGAAAGAATATCCATGGGGCGGAATGTCTTCCTTCTTGAACTATCGACGCCGCGTGCCGACTGATCGCCCGTGAACAGTCGTCGCCGCTCTCAGCTGCATCTCGATTACATGCCCAGGCCGGCGAGCAGCGAATCCACGTCGCTCTGGCTGCTGGCCGAAGGACCGTTGTCCACGCCCGGCACTGCCGGACCGAAGCCGCGAGTCATGCCATCGCTGGCCGGTCTGTCCATCGGCAGCGCGTGCGGCCCGGTGCGCGACAGACGCACCAGATCCACCAGCGCGGTCTCGAGCTCGGCGACCAGTTTCATCACACCGCGGATGATCTGGCCCGACAGATCCTGATAGCCCTGAGCCATCAGTACCTCGGTCAGATTGCCGCGCACCTTGTCCATATCGGTTCGTGACGCCACCAGAAAGGTGTCGAGTTGCTGGATCAGCGTACGGAACTCGTCGATCTCGATCTTGCGCGCGCGGAACCGGGTCCACAGCTCGGTGATGTCACCGGCGCTGCGGGCGGTGCGCTCGGCGAGCGGGCCGCACTGCTCCACCAGGTCCATGGTGCGATGAGCTGCCTCATCGGTCATTTTCAGCACGTGGTCCAGACGTGCGCGTGCATCCGGCACTTCTTTTTCGGCCAGATCCACCAGCCTTGAATCGACGCTGAAACGATCCAGCGCCGACTGCAGATCTCCGGTGAGCTTACGCAGCTCCGAGAACAGCGTGCGTTCGCGCCGGTGTACCAGCAGGTCCAGCTCGGAAAGAAACAAGTGCTCGTCGCCGGCGGCGAGCGCGCCGGCCAACGTGGCTATGCTCGAACCGTAGTCTGTGCGTAGTGCTTCTATGCCTGAAGTCATGATGTCAGCTCGATGTTCGCAATCTGCGTGGGCGCAATCGATCACGCCGCGCGCTGCTCCAGGATCTTGTCGATCTTTTCCTTGAGCGTAACTGCGGTGAAAGGTTTGATCACGTAGCCGTTGACGCCGGCCTGCGCCGCTTCGATGATCTGCTCGCGCTTGGCTTCCGCGGTCAGCATCAACACCGGCAGCTTCGCCAGCTTCGGATCCGAGCGCACCGCCTTCAGCAGGTCGAGGCCCGGCATGCCCGGCATGTTCCAGTCGGTGACCAGGAACTCGATGCCGCCCGCCTGCAGGATGGGCAGCGCCGTCTGGCCGTCGTCGGCTTCTTGCACGTTCTGGTAACCCAGATCGTTCAACAGGTTCTTGATGATTCGACGCATGGTCGAGAAGTCGTCGACCACCAGGAACTTCATATCTTTGCTCACGTACGCCACTCCTATCTTCAGATCCGGCTCTCGACGCGGTCACGCCAATCCGACAGTCGAGCCTTCAAACGCACCAGTGCCTGTCCGTGCAGCTGGCAAACCCGCGATTCAGTCACCTTCAACACCGCGCCGATCTCTTTCAGATTCAGCTCGTCGTCGTAGTACATCGACATCACCAGACGCTCGCGCTCCGGCAGCTCCTTGATCGCGCCCGCGAGCGCCGCACGGAAACCCTGCTCGGTCGCATCGAGGAACGGATCTGCGCCCTCGTCTTCCACTCGACCCAGCAGCGATTCCTCATCGCCGCTCGAATCGTCCAGGCTCGTGACCCGGCAGCTCGCCGCGTCCTGCGCGATGCGGTGGTACTCCTCGAGCGAGACCCCCATCCTCTCGGCGATCTCGTTGTCACGCGCCTCGCGTCCGAACTCCGCTTCCAATTCGCGCACCGCTGCGGCCGCTGCACGCGCCTTGCGATGAACCGAGCGCGGCGCCCAGTCGAGCTTGCGTAATGCATCGAGCATCGCGCCACGGATGCGAATACCCGCGTACGTTTCGAAACTCGCTCCGCGATCCGCCGTATAGTTCGACGCGGCTTCCAACAGGCCGAGCATGCCGGCCTGGATCAAGTCCGATACTTCGACCGAAGCCGGCAGCCGCCCCGCCAGGTGATAGGCGATGCGTTTCACCAGTTCGGCATGACGGACGACCAGCGCATCGGTGTTGTTCGAGGGCGCGGCGCCCTTATAAGCGCGCAAACCGCTCATCTCACCACCTCCAGGCGGACCTGGGGACGGCGCACCAACCGCTCCACGAAGAACTCGAGGTTGCCTCGCGGACCCTCCGGCACAGGCCACTTATCGGCCTTCAGTGCCAATTTCTTGAATGCGCGCGAGGCCGGACAGGCCGGGAACGCACTCACGACGGGACGCTGTTCACGAATCGAGCGGCGCAGATAAGGGTCTTCAGGGATTTCCCCAACGTATTCCAGGGTGACGTCCAGGAAGCGGCTGGTGACTTTCTGCAACTTGTCGAACAAGGCGGACCCTTCGCCGGGCGCGCGGGCCATATTCGCCACGACCTGGAATTTGCTCACCCCATGATTGCGGCTGAGCACCTTGGCGAGCGCATAGGCGTCGGTCATCGAAGCGGGTTCGTCACACACCACCAGCAGCACGTGCTGAGCCGCTTGTGTGAACTGGACCACACTATGAGCGATGCCGGCGGACGTATCGACGATCAATGTATCGACTCGCGCGCTCAACGCGCTGAATGCCTGCACCAGACTCAAATGCCCCGCCGCGGAAAGGTTGGCGAGCTCGGCCACGCCCGACGCACCGGGCACCACCTGAATGCCATGCGGCGATTCCAGGATGATTTCTTCGAGCGTGCGCTCGCCGTTCAACACGTGAGCCATCGTGTAGCGCGGCGACAAACCGAGGAACACATCGACGTTCGCAAGACCCAGATCGCCATCGAGCAGCATGACTCGACGGCCGGTGCTGGCCAGCGCGGTCGCGAGATTGACGGAGACGCTGGTCTTGCCGACGCCACCTTTGCCGCCGGTAACTGCAATCACCTGCACCGGGCCCGGATTCGCGGCTCGTTGCAGACCGATCGATTGGATGGATTCCATGATTGTTGGACTTAACTTACGTGAGCGAATGAGAAAGGGAACGAGTCGGCAAGGTCATGCGATGGCGTGCGCCACGGTGCCGAATCGGCGACGTAACAAATCCTCATCCACTGAGGCGCCGGATTTACGGGTCAAATCGACAGCACGCGCGATCAGCTGATGCGCACGCGCGGGAGCGAGATCTTCCGGAACGCGCTGGCCTTCGCTGACGTAAGTCACCGGCAGGCGCGCGCGGATCACCGTTGAGACCGCACCACCCAGACTGGTCGCTTCATCGAGCTTGGTCAGCATGCAGGTGGTGGGATTGGCCGGCGCGAAACGCTGCACGGCTTCTTCGATCGCCCCGGCCTGCGCGGCGGCCGACAACACGAGGGTCGTTTCGATTCGCTTGCTCGCAGCGGCCAGCAATGTGAGTTCTTCTTCGAGTCGCGGATCGCGCGGACTCAGACCGGCGGTGTCGATCAGCACCAGGCGCTTGTCGCTCAGATGAGCGAGCACTTCAGCAAGCTCGGCAGCGCCATCGATCGCATACGCCGGTACGCCGAGCAGGCGGCCGAGCGTTTGAATCTGCTCCTGCGCGCCGATGCGGACGGAGTCGGTCGAGATCAGCGCGATGTCACGCGGACCATGACGCAACACCCAGCGAGCGGCGAGCTTGGCGATCAACGTGGTCTTTCCGACGCCCGTCGCGCCGACGAGCGCAACGACGCCACCGCCGTCCATCCAACGCTCACCCGTGGTTTCGATCTTGCGCGAGAGCAAGGCCAGCGCCAGACGATTTGCCTCGGCGAGTTCCAGCCGCGTCGGCATCTGGGTGACGATTTCGGTGGCCAGATCCTGCGCGAGCCCCAGTTGTGTCAGCTGCTTGAGCAGCTCCGTTTGGATCGGCGAACGGCGGGAAAGGTCGTTCCACGCCAGCGTCGCGAGCTGCGTTTCCAACATGCGGCGCAGAGTGCGGAGCTCTTCGTTCACATCGCTGCTCGCACCGATCAGATCGATCTGCGTTAGATCCATGTCGAGTGCAGGCTCGGCTTCAACGGTATGACGAGCGCGGTCGCTCGATGTGAACTGACGGCGCAGCTCGGCACGTTCGCTCACATGATCATTCGCCGGCGCGCGGCTTTTCGAAGCGACGCCGAACAATGCCGGGTCATGCTGAGCGGCGCGGGCCGGTGCGCTTTGAGCAGCACTGACTTGAGCCTGAGCCTGCCGACGATCCGCACCATACGTATCGACCAAGCCGCTGTGCGCAGGCGCAGTGGCCATGCCGGCAGCCAACTGGTCCGTCGCGGCATCCTCGCCGTCGTAGTCGATGGCAGCGACCACCTCGACGCCTCCGGGCACGCGACGGCTGGACAAAATCACCGCGTCGGGACCCTGAGCGTCGCGCACCTGGCGCAACGCCGTACGCATGTCAGCCGCACGATAATGTTTGATCTTCATATCTTCAGCACTAACTGCCAATCGCTACTAACGACCCACCGCCGTGACCAGGCGCACCTTGCGGTTGTCGGGAATTTCGTTCCAGGCCAGCACATGCATGGTCGGCACGATCGAGCGCATGAAGCGCGCCAACGTCTGGCGCAGCTGCGGCGGCACCAGCAACACGGCCGGCTCCCCTGTCAGCTCCTGACGCTGTGCGGCTTCCGCCAGACGACGCTGCATTCGTTCCGCCAGCCCCGGTTCGAGCCCCGGTGTCGCGGCGTTGTTGCCGGCCAGCGAATTCGTCAACAGCTGCTCCAGGTCGGGTTCGAGCGTGATGACCGGCAGCTCGGTCGACATGCCCGCGATGTCCTGCACGATCTGACGACCGAGCGCGACACGGACATGCGACTGCAACTGCACCGGGTCCTGCGTACGGGCGGCGTGCTCCGCCAAAGTTTCGACGATGGTCCGCATGTTTCTGATCGGCACACGCTCCGCCAGCAAACCTTGCAAGGTGCGGACCACCGTGCCGAGCGGCAGCAGGCGCGGAGTGAGATCTTCGACAAGCTTTGGCGCGGTCTTCGCCAACGTATTCAACAAGTGCTGCACTTCTTCGTGACCCAGCAACTCGTGCGCGTGCGTTTGGATGACGTTGCTCAGGTGCGTGGCAATCACGGTGCTCGCATCGACTACCGTGTAGCCGAGTGTTTGCGCGTGATCGCGCATGGAGGGCTCGATCCACACGGCTTCCATGCCGAACGCCGGATCGCGCGTCTCGATGCCGGTCAGACGACCGAACACCTTGCCTGGATTGATGGCGAGCTCGCGTTCCGGATAGATCACACCATCGCCCACCGGCACGCCGGCGAGATTGATTCGATACGAATTCGGCGCCAGGTCGAGGTTGTCTCGAATATGTACGGTCTGAACCAGGAAGCCCAGATCCTGGGTGAGTTTGCGGCGGACACCGCGGATACGCGCGAGCAGATCGCCGCCCTGCGCCTTATCGACGAGCGGCACGAGTCGATAGCCGACTTCCAATCCGATGATGTCGACCGGCTGCACGTCATCCCAGGTCAGTTCCTTCGACTCCGACACCGCCGGCGGCGGAGCTGCAGCCGCAACCGCTGCGGCAGCCTCCTCTTCAGAGGGCTGCTCCATCGAACGTTTGTGGAGCATCCACGCACCACCACCGCAGATCGCCGCCATCATCAGGAACGGCAGGTTCGGCATGCCAGGGATGAGGCCCATGAGGCCGAGCAAGCTCGCCGCAATCGCGAGCGCCCGCGGCTGACCGAACAGTTGCTTCGACAGCTCGCCGCCCATGTCCTGCGCACTCGACACACGAGTGACGATGATCGCGACGGCGCTCGAGAGCAGCAGCGCCGGAATCTGCGCGACCAGGCCATCGCCGATCGCGAGCAATGTATATGTACGCGCGGCATCGCTGAACGACATGTCGTGAGCCATCATGCCGATCGCGAGGCCCCCCACCATGTTGATGATGAGAATGAGGATGCCCGCCGTCGCGTCCCCGCGTACGAACTTGCTGGCGCCGTCCATCGAACCGTAGAAGTCGGCTTCCTGACGCACTTCGCCGCGGCGAGTGCGAGCCTCTTCCTGCGTGATCAATCCGGCGTTGAGGTCGGCGTCGATCGCCATCTGCTTGCCGGGCATCGCGTCCAAGGTGAAACGCGCGGTCACTTCGGAGATACGACCCGAGCCCTTGGTGACGACGATGAAGTTGATGATGGTGAGAATGGAGAACACGATCACACCGACGGCGTAGTTGCCGCCGATCACGAACTCGCCGAACGAGGCAATCACCTTTCCGGCCGCGTGACTGCCGGTGTGTCCGTTCAGAAGCACGACACGCGTCGAAGCGACGTTCAACGCCAGGCGCAGCAGGGTCGCGAGCAGCAGAACCGTCGGAAAAATGGCGAACTCGAGCGGCCGCTGCACATAGAACACGACCATCATGACGATCAGCGACAGCGCGATGTTGAAGGTGAACAACACATCGAGCGCCATCGGCGGCAGCGGCAGGATCACCATCGCCAGCGTCGCCAGCACGCCCACCGGCACTCCGATACCGGAGCGCAACAGCGCCATGAGGTCGAGCTTCGAAGTGCTTGCGGTGGCTGTGGCCATGCGTCGTCGTCAAAAATCCGTTGCCAGGTCTCGGCGTCGGTAATCCGACGCACGACCTATAGGGTGCAACTCGCGAGCCACCCACCTTGCGGCACAGCGGGCGTTGGTCACAGTTTGGAGAAGTGCAGCTAAAGGACCGCCCCAAGTGGGACCGATTGCGCGCGGGCCTGGAGTGGGGTGAGTGTGACGTGGGTCACGGAGGCCGGATGCCAGATGAGCATGCAGCCCATCCGCAGAAGTTCTCGCGCGCGGTGCCGCGCGCATCAAGGGAGTAGATGCCCCCTCTCACGAGATCTTCAACGCGCACCAAATACCACACACGTCATTCGTGCCACAGCTAACATCCCTGCCAGCAAGGAAGCACTTGAAGGGAGCTGCGATGTCGAAGCGTGGAACGGACGAATTCGTCCCCTATGAGCGCATTGCGCAATCAATCATCGTTCTTCGCGGTCAGCGCGTACTGCTGGATAGCGATCTGGCAGCGCTGTACGAAGTCGAAACCCGGCGCCTCAATGAGCAGGTCCGCCGGAACAGGGACCGATTTCCCGCGGACTTCATCTTCGAACTGTCTGACGAGGAGTTCAACTTGATGTCGCAATTTGCGACATCAAGTTGGGGCGGCCGCCGTAAGCGGCCATTCGCCTTCACCGAGCACGGCGCCATCATGGCCGCCACGGTCCTCAACAGCCCTCGGGCCGTCGCAATGACCATTCACATCGTTCGCGCCTTTCTGCAGTTGCGTCACCTCCTCGCGTCCAACCGACAACTCACAGAGAAGTTTGCACAGCTGGAACGGAAGGTATCGGGGCATGATCAGGCGATCGTCGGCATCCTCAAAGCCCTCCGCGAACTGATGCGGCTGCCCGAACCCAAAAAGCGACCGATCGGCTTCACCGCCAATCTCGACGAATGAGCCCTTGCCGTCGACATATGTTACTGACGCGCCACAACGCGTCATAACGCGAAAATATTTCGTAGAAGTCGGCCTTTTCATGGGGAAAAGGTGTGACCTCTGTCGCTCTATCTCATCAGGAACAGCGGTTCTACAAAGGAGGTCGATCGCTGTTCCAGGGAAGCGCGAGTCGTGCAAGGAGAGCACGCGATGAGCGAGTGCCGGCAGGGAGCTGGGATCGATACATCGCCGCAGAGGAATGAGCGGGCTCGCGAATCTTCCACAGTCGAAGGCATCCGCTGCCGACAGTCATCACCACGACGCACAGCTGGCTCCCAACCAGTCGTGCGAGATCTCTTTCGATCATTTCAATTGCATCGTGGCAGACGAAACGGCCTCACCGCGCCGAACATCTCCCGACATATGTAACTGACGCACTACAACGCGTCATAACAGGAAAATATTTATCGAAGAACACGCTTCCTGCGAGGGAAAACTGTGACCGCTGTCGCTATATCCATCAGGAACAGCGATTTCGAGAAGGATGTCGATGGCTGTTTCAAGGAAGCGCGGGCCGTGCAGGCAAGCACGCGATGATCGAGTGCCGGCAGGAGCTGGGATCGATACATCGCCACACAGGGACCAGTGGGCCCGCGAATTTCCTGGAATCGATCACGTACCACTCCCACGGCTCGTGACGATTTCACACACACGGACAGTGACCACGAAGAACAGGATGAAACGCAAATGAGCACGTCACGCGAAGCCAGGGAGGCGAAGATGACGTGTAGCCAGACTACTCAACTTGAGTCACGCCGCGGGCCGCAAGGAGCGGGCCCTGCGGCGATTCCAAGGACGATCCCCTACTCTTCGACCGTCACATCCGGACGCGGCGGCGGCTGGAAGCCGGAGCGTTTGGCGACGCGCAGCTGGAACACATACGTCAGCACCTGGGCAACGGCCTGATACACAGCCGACGGAATCTCACCGCCAATATCGACGTTCTTGTACAGCACACGTGCAAGCGGCGGTGCTTCGAAGATCGGCACGTTGTGCTCGGCCGCGACCTCTCGGATGCGCGCCGCGACCAGGTCGACGCCCTTCGCGACGACGATCGGTGCGCGCATGCGCTTCTCGTCATAGCGCAACGCCACGGCAAAGTGCGTCGGGTTGGTGACGATCACGTCGGCCTTCGGCACGTCCTGCATCATGCGTTGACGGGCCATCTGCTGCTGCAGCTGACGGATGCGACCTTTCACTTCCGGCGAGCCTTCCGACTCCTTGTGCTCCTCGCGAATCTCCTGACGGCTCATCTTCAACTGCTTGGCGTGCGTATACAGCTGATAAGGCACATCGATGCCGGCGATGATCAGCAGCCCCGCAGTGATGGCGATCAAGGCCTTTCCGGCCAGGCTGATCGTATGGGAGATCGCTTGATTGAGCGGCTCCTGCCCGAGATTGAGCAGCGCGGTCACATCGCTCCAGAGCACGAGCACCGCAATCAGAGCCACCACGCCGAATTTCGCCAGCGCCTTCACCAGTTCGATCACGGCGCGACTGGAGAAGATGCGCTTCACGCCTGACAAAGGATTCAACCGTTTGAACTGCGGCATGAGGGATTCGGTGCTGAAAGCCCAGCCGCCGAGCGCAAGCGGAGCGAGAATGGCCGCGAGACAGATGATCCCAAGCACCGGCGCGGCCATTTTCAATCCATCCATGGCGGCGCTCGTCAGCGTGGGAATCATCTGCGTGGAGTCCAACGCCTGTTCGCGACTCAACGTCAGACTTCGCTCCATGAGCTCGTACATCTTGCCGGCGATCTGACTGCCCATCATGTACAAGGCCGCCGCGCCCGACATGGTCACCGCGGCCGCGCTCAACTCCCTGGATCTGGGTATCTGACCTTTGCGCCTCGCATCCTCGAGGCGCTTGGGAGTTGCACTCTCGGTTTTTTCCTGTGCGTCATCGTTCTCTGCCATGGCTTACTCCTAGGGCGAGATACGCAGCAGGGTACGGATGACTCCGAACGCCGCTTCGAGCGATTGAGAGAACGCGACCAGCACCGAAGGCAGGCCGACATACATGATCACCAGGCCGGCGATCAGCGTGATCGGAAAACCGACCGCGAACAAGTTCAACGTAGGCGCCGCGCGGCTCATCACGCCGAATGCGAGATTGACGACCAGCAGCGCGGCCATGCCCGGCAGCGCCACGATCAAGGCGCCAGCGAACAACTGGCTGCCCCACTCGGCCACGCGCCAGAGCATCTCGCCGTCGAGACCGGTCATCCCCACCGGCAACGTCGTGAAGCCTGCCACCAGCAGTTCGACTAGCACCAGATGACCGTTGATCGCGAGAAACGTCAACGTCACCAGGATCATGTACATCTGGCCGAGCACCGGCGTACTGACGCCGCGCAACGGATCGACGTTGAACGCGAAACCCAGGCCCATGGTATTCGCCAGCAGCTGACCGCCCATCGCCAGCGCGTCGAAGATCAGCTGCAGAACGAATGCGCTGGCAAAGCCGATCAGCAATTGGTGAATGGTCACGACGACGGCGGCGAGCGAGAACACCTCCACGTTCGGCGGCGGGATCAGCGGCGCGACGATGAACGTGATCGCGCCCGCAAGAAACAGACGCACGCGCGGCGGCACGAATCCGGCGCCGAAGATGGGCACCATCATGAAACACGCACCGATGCGAAGAAATGGCCACAGGTACAGCGCCAGCCAGGCTTCGAGCTGTCCGGTGGTGAGATTGATCATGAGAGAGTCGCCGCTATCCGATCATGCCCGGAATGCTCTCGAACAGCTCGCGCGTGTAGCCGACGATGAGCTTCAGCATCCACGGCCCCGCGATGAGCAGCGTCACGGCCATGCCGATGAGCTTGGGAATGAACGACAGCGTCATTTCGTTGATCTGGGTCGCCGCCTGGAACACGCCGACGAGCAAGCCAATCGCAAGCGCCGCCAGCAGCAGCGGCGCCGCCAGCAGCAGCGTGATCTCCAGCGCGTGCCGGCCGATGGTCATGATGGTTTCGGGCGTCATGTGTAGAAGCTCGCTGCAAGCGTGCCCATGATCAGGCCCCAGCCATCGACCAGCACGAACAGCATGAGTTTGAAGGGCAAGGAAATCAGCACCGGCGAGAGCATCATCATGCCCATGGACATGAGCACGCTGGCCACCACCAGGTCGATGATCACGAACGGAATGAAGATCAGGAAGCCGATCTGGAACGCCGACTTCAGCTCGCTGGTGGCGAACGCCGGCACCAGGATGCGCAGCGGCACGTCCTCAGGCTTGTCGAAGCCCTGGCCGCCGGAGATGCGCACGAACGTTGCGATATCGCTTTCGCGCGTCTGATCGAGCATGAACTTCTTGAGCGGCTCGACGCCCGTGCTCATCGCCGTGGTCGCATCCATCGTGCCCTCCATGTACGGCTGCACGGCCTGCGTATTCACCTGATCGACGACCGGTCCCATGACGAACAAGGTAAGGAACAGCGACAAGCCGATGATCACCTGATTCGGCGGCGCCTGACCGGCGCCCAGCGCCTGGCGCAGAATGGCCAGCACGATCACGATGCGCGTAAACGACGTCATCATGAGCACGATGCCCGGCAATAGCGTAACCGCCGTCATCAGGATCAGGATCTGCAGCGTCAGTGAGTACTGCTGACCGCCGCCTGGCGCCGTGGAGACGGTGACCGCCGGAATGCCCTGAGCGAAGGAAACGAACGGAGCGAGCAACAACAGAGCCGCCAGCGCATACCGCGCGAGCCCCCGGCCGCGCAGCTTGTCGAAAGCGTGCATCACAGTCCGAGGCTCCGCTTCAGGATCGATTTGAAATCGGCGGGAGCCGAGCCGCCCGCAGGCGCGACCGGAGTGGTTGGAATCTGAGGTTTCACAGGCTCATCGAGAACGTGCAGCGTGCTTACGCGGCCCGGAGCCACGCCGATCAACAATTGCTGCTCACCGACCTGCACGAGCACGACGCGCTCTTTCGTACCGACCGCGATCTCGGTGACGACATGCAGAACGCCGTTGCCGAACTTGCCGAGGCCGCGCAGACGACGGGTGACCCAGGCGGCGGCGAACACCGCGCCGAGTACGAGCAATAAAGACAGCGTCACCTGAGTCAGGCTGCCTGCACCGACAGCGGCGGGCGATTGCGCAGGCGTCGGAGCCGCAAATTTCTCGGCGGCGAACACCACCGGTGCGGCCAGACACAGAACGCCGATCACGGCCGTGACGGCCAGCCCTCGAAGCGCCACGCCACGAACGACGGATAGCATCAAGTTGCGCGGCATGAGAACTATCGCCTGACTCACTTCGACATCAACTCACTTCAACTTGCGGATGCGCTCGGACGGCGAGATCACGTCGGTGAGGCGAATGCCGAATTTCTCGTTCACGACCACCACTTCGCCGTGCGCCACCAGCGTGCCGTTGACGAACACATCGAGCGGCTCGCCGGCAGCGCGATCCAGTTCCACGACCGAGCCCTGATTGAGCTGCAGCAGATTGCGAATCGGGATGCGCGTGCGGCCCACTTCCATGGACAACGTGACCGGCACGTCCAGGATCACGTCCAGATTCACATCGCTGGGCGCGCCGCTGGGCAGAGCCGGCTCGGCCTGTGGCTGGGTCGCCGCGCGCTGGCGCTGTTCCTGCTCCAGCAGCTCGGCAAACTGGGCGGCCTGGGCCGCCTCCATCGCTTCTCTACTCATGCTCATGGTTCAAACCTTCGCGTTCAGAATGTCCAGCATTCGCGGGCGCACTCGGGTAATACGATCGTCGATCTGCACGGCCTGCTGACCGTTGGAAACACCGAACTTGCCGCGGAAGATGGGCACGTCCTCGGCCATGATCGTGGCGCGACCGGTGAAGTCGCACGGCAGGATGTCGCCCACTTTCATATCCATCAGCTGGCGCATCGTGAGCCGGGAGCGACCCAGCAGCGTGGTGAGCTCGACATCCGCATCTTCGATTTCTTCTTTCAGCGCGCTGACCCAACGCTCGTCGTGCTCGACGCGGTCGCTCGCCACGCCGGCGTCCAGCAACTCGCGCAGCGGTTCGATCATTGCGTACGGCATCGTGATGTGCACATCGCCTCCGCCGCCATCGAGCTCGACGTGGAAGCTGGTGATCACGACGATTTCCGTCGGGCTGACGATATTCGCGAAGTGCGGGTTGATCTCGGAGTTGATGTACTCGACATCCAGGCGCTGCACGTGCGACCACGCTTCCTTGAGGTCGGCGAAGATATGTTTGAGCAGCATGTGGATGATCCGCTGCTCGGTCGCGGTGAACTCGCGGCCTTCGATCTTCGCGTAGCGGCCGTTGCCGCCGAAGAAGTTGTCCACCGTGGTGAACACCAGCTTCGGATCGAGCACGATCAAGCCGGTGCCTCGCAACGGCAGGATCTTCACCAGGTTCAGATTCGTCGGCACGTGCAGCGAGTGCACGTACTCGCTGAACTTGAGCATCTTCACCGGCGCCACGGCGACTTCGGGCGTCCGGCGCAGCAGATTGAACAGGCTGATACGAAACAGGCGCGCGAAACGCTCGTTGATCATCTCGAGCGTGGGCATGCGCCCGCGCACGATTCGAACCTGGTTGGAAAAGTCGTAGCTGCGCGCTTCGCCGGGTGCGGCAGGCGCTTCGGTCTTGACGACGCCGCTGTCTACACCATGCAGCAGGGCATCGATTTCGTCTTGATTTAGAATGTCGCTGGCGGACATGCCTCAATCTCTATGGTTGCTGCGGGTTACTGCATCACGAAGCTGGTGAAGTACAGCTGCTCGACCTTCTCGGCCTTGCCCCCTTCCGCGGCGATCACGTCCGCCACCGCCTTGAGCGCCTCGGTGCGCAGCTGTTCCTTGCCTTCGCGGGAGCTCAAGGTCTCGAACGTCTGTCCGCCGAGCAGCATCAACAGATCGTTGCGCAGCTTCGGATCGTGTTCCTTGATCAGCTCGGCGGTCAGCGGATCGCGAGTCATCACTTCGATGCTGACCTGCAGGAAGCGCATCATTCCCTTGTTCTGGAAATTCACCACGAACGGCGGATCGAACTTGCTGTAGATCGCCGGCGTCTTCGCGACAGGCTTGACCTCCGTCGCCCGCTCTTCGTTGTCGCCCTTGGTGAGGAAATAGACGCCGCCCCCCGCGCCGGCTGCGGCCAGGATCGAGCACAACACAATCACCAGCATTTTCGATTTGCCGGGTGCCGCAGCCAGGGCCTCACCAGCAGGAGCATCGGACATCGCGCATTCCTCGAAGACTTCGTCGCTGCCGAATAAGAGCAAGCGACGTGCCACGCCTTTGCAGGCGCATGCAAGTCATTAATTCAGCGAAGAAATGCGCGAAATAGACAGTGTGAACTGCAACACACCGAAAGCGGGCGACGGAATCTTGGCGCGGGCAAATGTGACGTGCTGCTCAAGCTCACGCCGGCTCGCACCCGGCAAGTGTCAAAGCCTGGACGCGCTCGCCGTCTCGGCTGTTGCTTCAGCCGTCGACCGGATCGTGTGGTGTCTGCAGCGTCAGCTGATAGAACGCCAGGTCCAGCCAGGCGCCGAACTTGTACCCCGATTCCCTAATCGTGCCCGCGTGCACGAAACCGAGCTTCTCATGCATGGCGATGCTGACCGCGTTGGTCGCATCGATGCCGCCCACCAGCACGTGCAGATCCTGCGCGCGCGCTGCTTCGATCAGACGTTCCATGAGCGCCAGACCGAGGCCCTTGCCCCGGTGATCCTCGTGCACGTACACCGAGTGCTCGACGGTGTACTTGTACGCCGGACGCTCGCGGAAGACACCGTAGGTGGCGAATCCCATGAGCGCACCGTGCTCGTCTTCGACGCCGATGACCGGGTAATTCCTGGCCTCCTTGGCATTGAACCACGCGACCATGCTTTCCGGCGTGCGCTCGACGTACTCGTACACCGCCGTGGACGTGCGGATCTGTTCGTTGAGGATGTCCAGGATCGCCGCGCCATGAGTGGCGAGCGTGCACGTCACGAACTTCATCGCTCGATTCTCCTCAGCTCACGCTGCGGGCGGTGAGCTCGTAGCCCAACCATGCGACCAGCAAGCCGGCGACGACGCTTATGACGACGTTGGCGATCGCCACAGCAGGCTCGCCGCGCTTGAACAGCAACAACGTCTCCAGGCCAAACGCCGAGAATGTCGTGAACCCACCCAGCAGGCCCGTGAACAGCAATAGCCGCGTTTCAGGTGTAAAGACGTCCTGCTTCACAGCCATGCCTGCCAGCAGCCCGGCGATGAAACAGCCGGCGAGATTGACGGCCAACGTGCCGACGGGAAAGCGCCAGTTGGGAGTCGCATGCAACACCCAACCGGACAGTTTGAAACGCGCCACCGAGCCGATGGCGCCGCCAATCGCGACCAGCAGGATCTGATTCAATGGAACCACCTCGTCACCACTCTAGCGCCGCAGTAAATACAGGCGGGCCGCGGCGGGCGCAATTCTATTCGTTTGCGGATGGCCGGGCATCACGTCCGCTGGCTCACCCGAACACCACTGCTGCACAGACGGGTCAGCGAGCGGCCCAGGCCAGTGCGTCTTCGAGCCGATCGTTGCCCCAGAACAATTCGTCACCGACGACGAACGACGGCGCGCCAAAGATGCCCCGTGTCATCGCTTCAGCGGTTTGAGCTTTGAGCTTGTCCTTGGCGGCTGGCGTCTGCGCGGCCGCGAGGATCGCCGTGGCATCCAGGCCGAGCGTAGTCAAACATCGCTCTATGACCGCAGGATCGGAAATCTCCGCGTCCTCAGTAAAGTTGGCGCGATAGACGGCACGAACGAAGCTCGGCGCCCACGCCTCTTCTGAATGGGCGCAAGCGATCCGAGCGGCAAGCAGACCGTTGCGTGGAAACGCAGTCGGCTTTCGCAATGGGATATCCATCCCGGCGCAGATCCGCTCCATGTCGCGCCACATGTATCGTCCTTTCACCGGATAGAGATTGAACGGCGAATCGGTCCAGCCCTGCTGCTGAAAGATCGGCCCCAGCAGGAAGGGGCGCCACACCAGCTGTACGCCCTGCTTCGCCGCCAGCGTTTCGATGCGCATCGCGGCTGGATAGGAATACGTGCTCGCAAACTCGAACCAGAACTCGACCTTCATGCAGGCGCCTCCTTCAAATCTGCGCGCATGCTACCCGAGGATCGCCTGCCGAGCACCAGCAGGAACAGGGCCAGCACCCAATGAAAGGCCACCGGAATACCGCCAGCATCGATCACACTATCGGCGCCTCGCAGCAACTGGACGATCAGCCGTATCAACATCACTGCGAAGTACACCACTGCAATCCTGCGCAACCACGCCACGCCATCGGAATCGCTCGATCCACAGCGCACTTGCATTTCTCGCATCACCACAGCCGACATGATCATCAGAATCGCGATCTGCAGCGGCAACAGCAGTGGGTACGGAATCAACCCTGAGTACCACTCGCCCATGGTCGGCAACCATGCCGGCGCCAGCAGCAGCGCTTCCAGCTGCCCGAGGACGCGCAGTAGGAACAGGAACGTACAGGACCACAGAATAAACAGCCGCTCATCCATATGCGAAGTGCCGACGACATTCATACGGCTCTCGCGAACTCGTTGCGGTAGTGCCGATACCAATCGCTTTGAAAAACCTCGTGCGGATCGAAGCGTTTCTTGGCGGCCAGGAAGCGTTCGAACATCGGATAGCAATGGCGCAACTGGGCGAGCGTGGCATGCCGATGATAGGTGAGGAAGTAACTGCCGCCGTGATGAATGGCGATGTCGATCAAGCGGCGGAACGCCTCCGCCGAATCGGCGCGGCCGCGAGCATCATGATCCACGTGCAGATTGAAGATCACGCAGGCGAAGCGCTCGCGCGCCCAGGCAATGAGCGTCTGCGTGTCCGGCTCGATCAGGCGGACGGTGCCGTAGATGAAATCGACACGATGCCGGAGGAAATCCCTGCGCACATCCTGCATGAAAGCTGCCAGCCGTTCCCGGGGCACATACAACTCCGTGATCATTTCGGAGCCTGCGACCTGCGGCTGCAGCGCCTCATCGAGCTTGCCGTGATAGTCGTCCAGATACACGCTCAACTGATGCGTATCGCTCCAATAGATCTGCCCGGAGGACTGCAGATAGAAGTCGGCGAACTCGTTGAACGCCTGCAGCTTGTTGCGATGTGCGAGATACAGCAGCCGGCGCCAGTCCGATGGCGACAGGCGGATCTGTCCGGGCGGGATCGGCGTATCGGGGTCCACCGGCCGATAACAGGAGAACACGCCGCGAGACAGAAAGCCCCGATCCTCGGGCGCACTGGAGAACTGGAAGTCGCCGTACAGATAGCCGGCGTCGATCCGCTCCTGGAAGCGCTCGATGATCTGTTCCACTCGCGCAAGCTCGACCACCCGCTGCACCTTCTGACGTGGCACCAG
>Ga0182742_1001148_pt1 | contig 35552 bp, 40 predicted proteins | sample eDN5th37CBELigMG_FD_128880 | JGI IMG/M metagenome (GOLD analysis project Ga0182742, IMG submission 128880) | Enriched Miracle-Growth compost microbial communities from Emeryville, California, USA - eDNA 5th pass 37_C BE-Lig MG (version 2)... ... | reverse complement strand
ATCTGGGATTCTATTACATTTTCTTCTTTCAGTCGTTTCATCGAAATGACGTCTCTGTCCGAAAATGCAAGAAGAGTGTTGACTTCAGTCAACACTCAATGCGACTGCCCGTCGCACAAAAAACTCGCCAGTTGGCGAGCCACAAATGGAGACGTAGTCGTGCGGTAGGAAGCCCTTTGATGTTTGATCATAGGGCTTTTTTGGTGCTGTATCTACGCCTTCAATATTCCTCCTAGACCTTTGACCATTGAGGATACTTGTGTGACAGCATTCATCATTTGCCCCGCCGTATCAACCATTTTGTTTAAATCTAAATTTCCATCCTGGTTTTTAAATGAATTCATGACCGATTGAAAACCGCCAGGCTGTTTGGGTAAGAAATTCTGTTGCGGATACGGGTTCATATTTGGATATGGCAGATCAGATTGGTAATAGCTTGAATATGGCATCTCATTTTGCGTTTGGAGAGGATTTTCAAACAAAAGCTGTGAAATATCTTGCTTATGACCATACATACTTTGGTAGTTGTTATATCCACCGTAGCCTAAGTGACTTGACGAATAGTGATTTTGTTGTTGATATGGACTGGTATGATTCATTGGAACATTCCCAAATGGGTGCGGGGCAGGTTGTTGGGGCATGATGCGACTGTCAAAACTGTTATAGTTCATCGGAAGATTAGGATGTCTAATTGGATAGAGATATGAGGAATACATTGGAAATGTATTATTTGGTCTAAACATAGGTTAAACAACCTCCTCGTAAGTTTCACTACAACAGTTTATGATGTTATCGCCTACTTGGTGAAATATTTGGGAAGATTCTCCATTTTGTCTAAACATGATGAAACTTGTCTGAAATTTCATTTTTGCAAAAATAAAGTCTGTTTGGATATTCATGGTAAAATAGGGTAAAAGCTGAAGGAGGAAAACTCATGACTGTACAAGATTTAAGTTTGATGTTTAGTCAAGTCAGGAAATACTCTCCTGAACATGTTAACGATTTGTTGGATTTCGCCAAAAGATTGTATGTACAAAATGAAATTTCCTTCCATGATTATCGACTTTTAGTTCGTGACCTCGAGCTTCAAGGCGCTTTTATCCCTGAAGATTTAAAACAATATTCTTGACGAGTTTCTTTTAATAGGTACCCGAGTAACGGGTGCTTAATTTTTTTGTTCACTCACATGCTCTCCCAAGACACTCTGAACTACGCTTAAGGTATATTCAATAGACTGTACATGATCAACAAACCTTTTCCTACTAGTTCGTGGGAAAAATGCTTGAATCGAAACCATTTGGATATTATCTGTAACTGTTTTAATTTGCTGGTGGTGGAGATTCTTTTGCGGGTGCTCTGCTAACCATGAAACAAATTCATCTCGCCATATCTCCGTTAGTTGCTTTATCTCATCCGCATATGGCTTAACCTCTTGATAAAAATCGCCTTCTACCTGAGATTCTTTGGCTTGTTCGAATCTTTCCTTGATAAACTGATTTTCACGCATTAAAGATTTTGTCATGTCTAGTAACTCTCTTGGTGTTTTCATTAAAATCCTCCTTCAAAAATAAAAGCAGCCTTTTTACAAAGCTACTCTTCCCACATATTTTATCTTGTTTTAAAACCCTAGTTCAAGTTTAACCACTTTTTGTCCGGAATACGGCAAATTAACACTATTGTGGTCTTCCTTAAAAGATTCTACTTTCTGTTCAATCGACGAGAGTTTTTGATCACATTGAATTAATCTCTTTTCTTGAGACTGATACCAGTTATTACAATACTTTACAGTTGAGGAGTGCAAATCAGCTTCTAAGTCTTCCAGCTGATGATTCATTTCCATAAGCATTATTAGCAAGTCTTCCCGTTCAATACCTGTTTCCTTCATTTGCAAACCTCCCATTAGTCATGATTACTTAATTCATTCGTTCTTTTGAGGCGATGTCCTCCGTGGATGACAAAACTAGAAGAGATTCGGCAAAGAAAGTGTATTTTTTACTTGCTTACTACGTTTCGACATTGACTTCGCATGAAATTAAACAGTTTGAACAAACTAGTAATCGGAGGTGTTAACATATGAAGAAACAGGAAAAAGCTAATAAACAACAACCTAAGCATCTGGAAGAAAAGAAAGCTGGATACGGTGACAAAAAGCTTGAAGGTCCAGATAGACCTTCTACTTAAGTAACAACTACTTCTATTTTTCAACATACTTTATCAATAACCACAAAAATGAAGCAAGGGGTTCTCCCTTGCTTTTTTAAATCAAATCTTTAAGTGCTATGTAAGTATGAAGCTGCTTTTGTTTATTTAAAAACCATTCGGTGAGGAGGACTGGGTGCTTATGTTTAACCTCGGGATTCATCCATTTCCGATGAAACTTCCCCTGTAAAAACCAATCCGGTTGCCATCGATTGTGATGTACAATCACTGGAAAACTCATCCTTAAGAATGGGGTATCCCGCTTCTTTCCTCCTATGTATTGTTCATAATCATACCTTGAACCAGTATGTTCTGTTTTTAAAGCAAATTCTAAAAAAAATGGGTAAAGCTCTGGGTCAAACAAAACCGATGCGATCCTTTTCCCCAAGTTAATCCGCTTATGTACAGATTTGAATCCGTTCACACTAGCTCCGTATATTTCTCCTCTTATGGTGGGCAATAACACAGCACTAAAATGAAAAAAATCTTGAAAGAAAAACCGTAAAGAATGAAAGACTTTTTTTTCATAAAAATGATGGTGAATAACTGCATGATGGATCACATTTTGTTCATTGACAATAAGCGCGTTCATCAGTCTTTGTTTATCTCTATTAACCCAATAATTTTTCCATTCTTTTACCATAAATGAAGAAACATGAAAATGTGCGAGAAGATGAAACATTGGCATGCCCATTTTCGTCGAATAATGGTAGAGGAGGAGCTGAGGATAAGCATCATGAAATATCGTCCAATTTGCCCGTTCATAAGTTAAAAAAAGTTGTTTACGAATAGGAGATTCCAGGATCTTAGGAAACCATTCTCCCTCTAAGTCACACATGTTATAGCCGCCATTTCTTGAAACCATGCTTGCGAGAAACGCCCAAATAATGTCCGGATGTTTCAAATAAAAATCAAAGTATGCAGATGTCCTTGAAACATTGTCGATATTTTTATCGTTAGTTTCAAGATAAATTTTAAAAAGAAGGTTTTTTTCAATATCTGAAAGCTTTGACTTGCTCTCTTTAATGGTATAATTCATCCCTACCCTCCTTTTTTTATAGGGTAGGATGAAATGAGGCTTTTTATTCAGCCATTTATCGTTAAGTTTTGGTATGATAAGTAATAGCTTGTGAGGTGTTAAAGGGATGAAGTTTCATTATCCGAATGGAAAGCAGTATGTTCCAAATACCAATAAAACCGTACTAAAAGGATTAAAAAGTAGTACATACAGTAATCGGGGGATGACACTTGAGGAAGATTTAAATGAATCAAATACTTATTATTTAGAGAGACAGATTGCGATTATTCATAAAAAGCCAACTCCGGTTCAAATTGTGAATGTAGACTACCCAAAAAGGAGTGCGGCAGTTATTAAGGAGGCTTATTTTAAACAAGCATCTACTACTGACTACAATGGAATTTACAAAGGAAAATATATTGATTTTGAAGCAAAGGAGACAAAGTTTTCAAGTTCCTTTCCGTTAAAAAATTTTCATGACCATCAAATCCAGCATATGGCTGGGGTCTTGAGTCACCAAGGAATTTGTTTTGTCATTTTACGCTTTACAACCTTAGAGGAAGTTTACCTATTAGAAGCGAACCATTTGCTTAATTTTTGGGAAAGAATGCTGCAAGGTGGACGTAAGTCAATTACAAAAGGGGAAATAGAAACCCATGGTCACCATATTCCGCTAGGTTTCACACCTAGAATTGACTACCTTAAAGTTCTTGATTCACTCTATCATTTTAATTAAAATTTTTAACTTGTTGTTTTAAGAAAGGAAGGAATTTATATGGCAGATAAACCTCAAACAAGGGAGGAACGCCGTAAACAACTGGCAGAGAAAAAGAAGAAGCCTACCCAAAAAAAGTCCTCAAAGGGTATGTTCAAAAAAATATTTCTCGGGCTAGTGATTATAGGAATAATTGGGCTTCTCGCCGGAGTCGGTACATTCGCCTACATGGTTAGTGATGCTCCTAAACTAGACGAAACGATGCTAAAGGATCCGATTTCTTCAGAAATCTATGATATGAATAATGAATTGATAAGGGTAGTTGGTTCAGAAAATCGGGATTATATCGAGTACGAGGATATACCTGATATTGTAGAAAATGCGGTCATTGCTACGGAAGATGTCCGATTCTATAAGCATAATGGGCTCGACCCTATCCGGCTTGTCGGTGCTGTAATCGCCAATGTAACTGACGGATTTGGTTCGGAAGGAGCAAGTACCATTACACAACAGGTCGTTAAAAACTATTTTCTATCTTTTGATAAAACAATCGACCGAAAAGCGGAAGAAGCATGGCTTTCCTTCCAGCTAGAGCAAAAGTATACCAAAGAGGAAATCTTTGAAATGTATTTCAACAAGATTTTCATGTCAGAAAACAGTCATGGGATTGGAACAGCTGCAAAGATTTATTTTGGTAAAGAGCTAAAGGATATCGAGTTACATGAAGCTGCCTTACTAGCAGGGATTCCACAAAGCCCTAACAACTACAATCCTTTTACAAATCCAGAAAGAGCAGAAAAACGACGGAATATTGTATTGTCACTTATGCATCAACATGGGTTTATAACAGCAGAAGAAATGAAAGAGGCACAAGATATTCCCGTTACTTCGACGTTAGTTCCAGAAGAAGAACGAGAAAAACGCAAGGAAAAGCCTTATGATGCGTTTGTAGACCGTGTAATTGATGAAGTAGAAGCACAAGGAGATTTTGACGTCTTCTCTGATGGACTAAAAATTTACACTACAATAGATCCAAATGCTCAAACTAATGTAGAAAACGCGCTTAATACGAATGAGATTGTTGAATTTCCAAACGATGAAATGCAGTCAGGAATTGTTCTTCTAGATACACAAACAGGTGAAATTCGAGCAATTGGCGGTGGGCGCAATCGCGAAGGTGAACGCGGTTGGAATTATGCGACTGATATGAAACGTCAGGTTGGTTCAACAATAAAACCAATTCTAGATTATGCACCTGCAATCGATTATCTTAATTGGGGAACCTATCATATGTTGGAAGACAAACCATACCAATATTCAAATGGCGAACCCATTTCAAACTGGAATAATCAATATTATGGTCCAATGACTATGAGGAGTGCATTAGCACAATCAAGAAATATACCGGCTCTTCAAGCCCTACAAGAAGTAGGACTTGAGCGCGCACGAGACTTTGCAGAAAATCTTGGTCTTGGGGACTCATTGCCAGAACAACTTACTGAATCAGCTGCACTTGGTTCATATGATTTGTCACCACTAGAAATGGCGGGAGCTTATGCCGCATTTGGGAATAACGGGTACTATACTGACCCACATGCAGTTCGAAAAATTGTCCTTCGTGACAATACGGAGATAGACCTTTCACCTGAATCTGAAGTTGCCATGAAGGATTATACTGCCTATATGATTACCGACATGCTAAAAACAGCAGTACAAAGCGGGACAGGAACAGAAGCTGCAATTAGTAATCTTCAGGTCGCCGGTAAAACAGGTACAACAAACTATACCGATGATCAGATGCGAGATTGGAATATTCCAGATGGCGCCGTCCCTGACTCTTGGTTTGTTGGATATACAAGTAGATACACAGCAGCCATTTGGACCGGATATGAGAAAAGATCAAAACCATTATTAGCGGATGGCTACCAGCAAAAAATTCCACAAAAATTATTTAAAGGGATCGTATCTGAAATCTCTAAAAATATTGATACACCAGATTTCACTCAGCCTGATAGTGTCGTTCAAGTAGCAATTGAAAAAGGGACGATGCCAGCAAAACTCGCTAGTGATTTTACTCCTAAAGATCAGATTATATACGAATTAGCTGTTAAAGGTAGTAGTCCTACTGAAACTTCCAAAAGGTTTGAAAAACTAAAGGCTCCTAGCAAGCTTTCAGCTAATTATGATGAAACAGCTAATGAAATTGTCCTTTCTTGGGATTATGATAAAGACAAGAATGTTAGTTTTGATGTAAGCGCGTCGATTGATGGCGGATCAGATCAATTGCTAAAGACAACTAGTGATACTGCGCTAAAAGTTTCCAGCCCAGATCCTGGTAGAACTTATGCTTTTAAAGTAGTCGCAATCATAGGAGAAAAACGAAGCGATGCTGTTACTGCCTCAGTGAAAATCCCTGACCAAGAAACCTTACCAGAAGAAGAAGTAGACGAGGAAGAAAATGCTGACCAAAATGAGGACGGCACTGAAGAAGATTCTGGTAATGGCAGCGGAAATAACAACGGGAATGATAATGGCAATGGAAATGGAAATGGAAATGAAGGAAGCAACGGAAATGGAAATGGAAATGGAAATGATAATGGCAACGGCGATAATAACGGCAACGGAAACAACAATGGGAATGAAAACCCTAATGACCCAGAAGAAAATGCTGATGATGAGTCCGAAACCGAGGAAACAAACGCAGAGCCACCTTCAGATGAAGAGAACGAATAATTGCTAATAATTTTAAGAAACCTCTATATCAGCTTTTTAACGGCTGACATAGAGGTTTTGTTTTTCTCTAAAAAATAAAAAATCCGGGAATCATTCTCGGATTTTTTTAGCTAGTACTTGCGCTTTCATAAAGTGTTTTTCTTGTTCATTGAACAACTCCGAAAGTTGGACAAAGGCATGATAAAGACTAGGTTTTGAAAGAATAAATTCAATTCTTTCTTGGCAATTCATAGGTTTTATTTTCAACTCATGAATAGTCCCCATTGGAAAGAGGACAGGTGTTTTATTTGTCCAAAATAAAAACTCGAACAACAATATAATGGCCCGTTTCATTAAAGTAAGGATCTTGCCTTTTTCTCCTCGAGAAATCGATTGTTCAAGCTCCGCTTTGACGGATTTCCACTCCGTTAATAATATTAGAATGGACTTTTCGGGTGTTTCCCAAGGTCGTATATACGGAATCTCCGAATAATAAGCAATTTCATGGTGAAACGGGTATTGTTGGTTCAGGCTTTGCTCTTCTTCCCACTCAATTTTAAGGATTGGAAAAAAATAAGGATGTATTAGTTCATTCGGGACATGGATTAATTTCCCCATTTACTTAGCCTTCTCCCTGTTTTTCATCCTCTTTTTCCCTTCTCTGCATAAATCTAATAATGGACAAACATCACATTGTGGATTTTGAGCCTTGCAGTGGTATCTTCCAAAGAAAATCATCCGATGATGAGTAATTGACCACTCCTCTTTTGGTACCTTCTTCATAAGTGTTTTTTCTACTTCAAGTACAGAGTCTTTCCACCGACAAAAACCAAGCCGTTTACTTACACGTTCCACATGTGTATCCACTGCAATCGCAGGCTCCCCGAATGCCACAGAAACAACAACATTAGCTGTCTTCCTGCCAACTCCTGGTAGTTTAGTCAGTTCATCCCGATCATTAGGAACTACACCATCATACTCATCAATTAACATTCGACATAATTTCTGAATATTCTTTGCTTTATTACGGAATAGCCCAATGGAGCGAATGTCATTTTGTAATTCTTCAAGCGGGACTTGCAGATAATCTACAGGTGTTTTATATTTTTGAAATAAATTTTTTGTTACTTTATTCACCAAAGCATCAGTACATTGAGCAGATAGAGCCACAGCAATAACCAATTCGAATGGGTTGGAATGAACTAGTTCACAATGTGCGTTTGGAAAGAGCCTTCCCATCTCATCTAAACAATAACGAATTTGAGTTTTATTTAACATCTGTTTCACCTATATCTATTTTTTATCCTTTTTCAAATCGAATACTTCCGTTGAGAAAGAAAAATTAAAAGCTTCCGTACAACAAATATTGTGTATTCCATAAATACCTATAAGATTAAAAACATACACAAAAAAATTTGTAAATAAGAATAGAAACGGGAGACTATACCCCCGTTTCGGTTTTTTAACTACTTTTATTGTTCTAACCAATTATAAAATGGCACAGGCCTAGACTGAACTTTTACCTCTTTTGAGGCAGGCTTTTGTTGATTTTGATGCTGCCTAAACTTTCGACCATAGCTCTTAGCTTGTTCAATTGTCTTAATGCCATTTTTCTTCCATTCAAATAATATCCGATCAATGTAGCGAAAGTTTAGCTTACCTGAAATAACGGCTTCACGTAATGCTGCTTTTATAATTATTGGGTCATGATGATCATCATCCATCCACATGGCTAAAGTTTCACATTCAAAAGGAGATAATGGTCTACCAAACTCATTTTCAAAACATGTATATAAGTCGGTTTCTTCTTCCTGTCGCGCAAAAACTCTTTCCTGCTTTTGATTTATCATGAAACGATCAATTAATTTCTCCCATAATGGATCAAGCGAATATTTTTCGTAGCGAATTCCTTCTTCGGAGTCTCCATCAATAATTTCAATAAATCCTTTTTGAATTAAAGAGCGTAAAATCTCTGTACAATCAAATACAGACACACTCATCCGTCCGGAGAGCTCAGCCGGAGTTGGAAACTCGTTTCCTTTTTCGGCAAAATGGATAACCTGGAGAAGCAGAACCAGTTCCTGTTCTGTTAAGTGCATATTTTTATATTCTGTTAATAACGTAGCTGGAATTGTAATTGTACCTTCTCGTAACCATTGTATAAAATCAGCTTTTTGCATACCGGACACCTCATGTTTAAGTATAACATGAACCTATTCCACAAGTAATAGAAACACTAAAAGATTAATGATGAAAATATGTGGTAAAACACTTCAAGGGAACTCGGTTCGGGTGGAATACTATGGCTCAAACGCTCTAAAGCTAACGCCCAAAGATGATCCTCAAAATTCCAATTATTATGTTTGAAGACGGTAGTCCGTCTAATGCAAGCAACCAAAAAACAACGCCCTTCCTAAAATATAAAAGGAAGGACGCATTTTTTAAGGATATAGTCTATTTAATAGGCGTGGGAAAGCAATTGTTTCCCTAACATGCTCTACACCAGATATCCAAGCAACAGTGCGTTCTAATCCTAAGCCAAATCCTGAATGAGGAACAGAACCATATTGACGTAATTCAAGATACCATTTGTAGGTGTCGAAAGGAAGATTATGTTCTTCTAATCGTTGCTTTAATAAGTCATAATCGTTTATTCTTTCTGATCCACCAATTATCTCACCATAGCCTTCTGGTGCAATTAAGTCTGCGCAGAGAACAACCTCTGGACGATTAGGATCTGGTTGCATATAGAAAGGTTTTAATGTTGTTGGATAATGAGTAATAAAGACTGGCTTATCATAATTCTCTGCAATTGCAGTTTCATGTGGTGCACCAAAGTCATCGCCCCATTGAACATCAGTAAATCCTTTTTCATGTAAGAATTTTAAAGCTTCATCATAGGTAATTCTAGGGAACGGAGCCTTAATATTTTCAAGCTTTGATGGATCCCTTCCTAGTACCTTTAATTCAATTTGACAATTCTTTAGTACGGATTGAACAATATAAGACACATATTCTTCCTGTACTTTAAGACTGTCATCATGCTTGTAAAAGGCCATTTCAGGTTCAATCATCCAAAATTCAATCAGATGACGGCGAGTTTTAGATTTTTCAGCTCTAAACGTAGGACCAAATGAAAAGACTTTGCCTATCGCCATCGCTGCTGCTTCAATGTGGAGTTGTCCACTTTGAGAGAGGTAAGCATCTTCTTCAAAATATTTCGTATGGAATAGTTCACTCCCACCTTCTGGAGAACTTCCAGTCAGTATTGGAGGATCTACTTTTGTAAAGCCTTCTTAAAAAATTCATAGTAGCACGGATAATTTCATTACGAATTTTCATTACGGCATGCTGACGTTTTGAGCGTAACCAAAGGTGACGATGATCCATTAAGAACTCTGTACCATGTTCCTTAGGCGTAATCGGATAATCAACCGCCTGGTGAATAATCTCAATCCCATTGACGAGCAATTCATATCCTAATGGAGATCGTTCATCTTTTTGTACCTTCCCTGTCACATATAAGGATGTCTCTTGAGTAATGGACTTTGCCTGCTGAAAGACTTCTTCAGCGACGTCACTTTTCGCCACTACTGTATAAATCCTGTACCATCACGAATCTGTAGAAAAGCAATTTTCCCACTGGAACGTTTATTTGCTAACCAAGCACCGATTTTAACTTCCTGATCAACATATTTATGTACTTCGGATATCATTGTTTTATTCACTATTTGTTTTCCTCCAAAACTAAGTAAAAACTCAGGCTGTAGCTATATAGCTGCTTTATTATAACTTTCGTTCCAACTTAGGGCAACATTGAAAAATTGAACTAGTTGTCCCCATAACAAGTTGGCTCCTCATCCTAAGTTAAAGAAATGAATCCATAAAAAAAGCGGTGACCAAAGAATGTGGCCACACGCAGACTGATTATTGTTGTTTTGAAACAATGAAATGTTTAATGCGATCTACTGCTTGTTCAAGATTCTCTAAAGATGTTGCGTAAGATAGTCGGATATTGTCTGGTGAACCAAATCCAGACCCTGGAACAACAGCTACCTGTTCCTCAGACAACAGCTTCTCAACAAATACATCGACATTTTGACATCCAGTCGCCTCAGCCGCCTCTTTTACATTTGGGAACAGATAAAAAGCGCCTTGTGGTTTCAAACATTTAACCCCAGGAATTTCAATTAATTTTTTGTGGATAATGTTCAACCGTTCTTCAAAAGCTTTGCGCATTTCTTCAACAGGCTCTTGACTACCAGAATAGGCAGCAATTGTTGCATATTGAGCATTTGATGTTGGATTTGAAGTACTATGACTTGCCAGGTCTGTCATCGCTTTAATAATTCTGCTATCACCTACTGCATAACCAATTCTCCATCCTGTCATGCTATGCGACTTTGAAACCCCATTAATAATGATTGTTTGAGCCTTTAATTCAGGTGAAATTTCCGCAATAGACACATGCTGATGTCCGTCATACATTAATTTCTCATAAATCTCATCAGATACAATTAATATGCCTTTTTCTAAGCAAATTTCACCAAGTGCCTTTAATTCTTCTTTTGTGTACACCATTCCAGTTGGATTACTAGGAGAATTAATGATAATCGCTTTCGTTTTATCCGTTACTGTTTCGTTTATTTGATCAGGCGTAATTTTAAAATCATTCGCTTCTGCTCCCTCAACAAAAACAGGAACACCCCCAGCAAGTTTTACTTGCTCTGGATAACTAACCCAATACGGAGTTGGAATAATGACTTCATCTCCTTCGTTTAGAAGGACCTGAAATAATGTATATAAAGCATGTTTAGCGCCACTCGTAACAATAATTTCATTCAGTTCGTATTGGAGCCCTTGGTCTCTTTCTAATTTAGCCACTATTTCTTTTTTTAATACTGGCAAGCCTCCAGCAGGCGTATATTTAGTATGACCTGCTTCCATTGATTGCACAGCGGCATCAATAATATGTTGTGGTGTATTAAAGTCCGGCTCTCCCGCTCCTAGGCCGATGACATCGTAGCCTTGTTCTTTCAGTTCTTTCGCTTTGGCGGTAATTGCTAAAGTGGTTGATGGGGTTAATGTCCCAACCCTATTGGACAGTTGAATATTCATTCCAGTACCTCCCATGGTTGTTTTATATCAGGCTTTTTTTCTCAATAAAAGTTTTGCTGTCACTACTTAGATGAGAAAAAGAGCGTAGAAATTGAGGGTAAATTTCACCAAAATATTTTTACGGTCACCATCTAAAAGTTATCAATTGCCCGTAACTTTTCACCTGTATCAAAATCAACATAATAATAATTTGAATGACCATTTTCCGTCCGATAATATATTTCCCATGCTGGACGTATTGTTTTTTGAATCTTAACGACTCCTAACCGTACGGAAATTATTTCAGTCGGTTCTCTATTCGCATAAACGGTTTCAACTGCTTCTTCCTTGCTGACCCCGTCACTCGCTCGTTTAATGATTAATGCGTTATCCTTCTCAGCAATCCAAACATAAACGTCTTCGCCTTTTGGATTCTTAGCTTTGAGAACAAAATATGTATTTTCTCCGTTGTATAACGCAAATTCCTCAAAATCAGTTAATTTGGTTTCTTGCTTTGCAATTGCAATTGCTTTCTTTTCTGCTAGCTTAAGCGGCTTTGTTGCGTTGTAATAAACAATTATAATTCCAATTACGACTAAAATAAATAACGCAGAAATGATGATTATCCATTTTTTCACGGCATTCACTCTTTATGTACGATAAATAGTAAAGACTGCCTTTTCTTGATCTTCTCGATCCAAGGCAAGTCCAAACATTAAATCTTGATGTTTTAATGTCCGATTTAAAGCATCAACAATTTTATATAAATCAGGACTTTGCTGTAATTTAACAGTAGATAACACCTCAACCTTACTTTCCATGGAAGTATTCCTCCTTAGGGGCAACAAAATTTGTAACTCATACGAAACAGCATTATAGTCAACAATAGTAATACAATTCCTTACCTTTCAATACACCTATTATAACAGGTGTTTTCCATTGTAGATATGTCAGTTTGCACAAAAATCAACCAAAATTTCTTCTGGTTCACACACATCATTTTTAACTGCGCAAGGGATTGCGCAGTTCTTTTTTTATAGCCAATTATTTATAAAAGATACCATTTCCTTCACCGAAGCCCTTTTAATTGGTACAGACGGAATAGAGCGAATAAATTCCTTCCCATAAGAAGTGGTTAAAATCCGCCGGTCAAAAACAATCACAATCCCTCGATCGCTTGATGACCGAATTAACCGACCAAATCCTTGTTTAAAACGTAATACAGCCTCAGGAAGAGATAATTCAGTAAAAGGATTACCACCTTTTTGTAGGACATATGCCTGCTTTGCCTGATTGATTGGCTCATCAGGTGAAGCAAATGGAAGACGTACAATCACTAAACAAGAAAGGTCCTCCCCTGGGATATCAATCCCCTCCCAAAAACTACTTGTTCCAAATAGGATCGCTTTATCAAATCGTTGGAAACTTTTTGTTAAACGACTTCGACTTCCTGATGTTATTCCTTGAGCAATTAATGCAAAGTCATCCAGTAAACCACTTTCCTTTATTAGTTCATATGTTTTTTTCAGCATTTCATGTGAGGTAAATAAAGTCAGCATTCTCCCCCCAGTTGCTTCTGCAATCGAAATAATTTGCTCAGCAACCGCAGAGATATATTCATCTTCCGGAACACTTTTGATATCCGGCAAATCTTCTGGAACAATGACTTGGACTTTGTTTTGATAATCAAACGGTGAAGGGATTTGATGTTCAAGTAATGGAAAAGAGTTTATCCCTAGTTCCTTTTTAATGAAATCAAATGACTGATTAACCGTTAGTGTTGCAGATGTAAGGATCACACTTTTGCGTTTTGAGAAAAATTCATTTTTCAAGCGCTCACCAACATCTATTGGTCGACCATAAATGGTTGTAGTATTTTGTACCGACCGTAGATCAGTCTCTACCCAACGAATATCAAGCTTGTTGCTCGCAAGAAAAATATCCCGTATTTTTTCTCGTGCAGATTGCATTTCATTTATTAAGAGCGTAATTTCTTCTAAAAAGCTCGATTCCTCAATCAACAGTTTCTGTTTATTATTCTTGACGAGACCTAAGCGTTCCTCAACAGCTGAAATCACGTCTTTTAGCAGAAAAGTAAATCGTTCTGCTACAGCTTGTAATGCTTTCCACTCCCTACTACCATCTGCTTGTGTAAACATTGCTCTAAGTCGATGACTCGTGGGATTAGCCCTTTTTCTTTTTTTAGCATAGATGGCTACAGCTCTAAACAATTCATCCGTCTCATATTGAAGGTTCATCATCTTTTCACTGATATGATGAATACCAATATGTAGACTTGACGTTGCATGAAGTTTTTCCAACAATTTCTCAAGCTTATAAAGCAATTGTCTTTGATCGTATTGACCTAATTGATTCAACATTAATCTAAACGATAAATAGTCGACTTCAACACCGAAGTGCTTACCAGCTGTTTTTTCAAAATGGTGTGCTTCATCGATGACCACATACTCATATGAAGGAATAAAAGACTCTTTTGATACTAAGTCTGTTAGTAACATCGAGTGGTTTGTAATGATGATGTCGGCATTTTCTGCAGCTTTTCTTGCCTGTAAGTAAAAGTCACGCGAATCCCATTGTTTTGTTTGCATATAATTAACCGACACATTTTTAATTTTATTCCAGTAGATTAAGCCACCACTTGATAAATTTAATTCCTCAAAATCACCTGTTTCTGTTTCTAATAACCAAACAAGAATTTGCATTTTCGTTAGGATCGTATCATAATTATCCTCTTCATCCCTTAGAGAAAGTTCGAAGCGTGCTAAGTTTATATAATGGCTGCGACCCTTTAACAAAATGATATTTAGCGGAAAATCACAAACTTTCCTTAACAGTGGTAGATCACTCACAAGAAGTTGTTGTTGTAACTGTGTTGTGTATGTTGAAATAACCACCCTCACAGCATTTATTTTTGAATAATAAGCGGCTGGAATTAAATAGGCTAATGTTTTCCCTATACCTGTTCCCGCTTCAATTAACGCATGTCTTGAACAACTAAACCCTTTATGTATGCCCTCCATCATTTCTAATTGACCAGTTCTTAACTCAAAATGTGGCATGGCTTTCTCTAGTAACTCTTGCATCTCTTTTGCAGTAATAGGAAAAGGGGGGAGAATATCATCTACCAATTTAGGGCTTTGATTCTTCACCTTCAGCCCGATCCCTCGATAGACCTCAATCCCCTCAGGTAAAGTTTCGACAACCTGTTCCTTTTGTTGAAGGATATCTTCAAGTAAAAGGTAAATATCGCTTTTTAAACCCGCCGAAAGCCTGGTTAACTGTTTTAATGTAACCGTTGGAAATTCTTCTAGCTTATCTAGTAAGATCAGTAATAATTCTGCCGTCACATATGCGTCACTGTCGGCTTGATGTGGGCGATCATGATATAGTCCTTCACGTGCTGCTAAATCGGAAAGCTTATATCCATCGGCAGTCGGAAATAAAATACGAGAAAGTTCGACTGTATCGATAACAGACCCGTAAAATCCTTCGTAACCGGCTTGTAGTAACTCTTCTTGCAAAAAGCCTAAATCGAAGAGTACATTGTGCGCTACAAAAAATGCGTCCTCTAAAAGTGACTCTACCTCACCGGCAATTTCTGAAAATAAAGGTGCCTGTGAAACCATTTCATCATTGATCCCCGTTAATTCTTCAATAAAAGGGGGGATTGGCTTCCCTGGATTAACAAGAGAAGAAAATTTACCAGTTATTTCTCCATCTTCTATGATAACCGCGCCTATTTGAATAATGCGGTCTCCTTTTTTAGGGGAGTTTCCAGTTGTTTCTAAATCAATCACTACAAATTTATTACTCATTATGTAACACCTCAATATTCAGTCATTCAACGGTATCATAAAAGTTGAAAATAAAAAAGATAAAAAATTACAAAAGCATCAGCTCACAAAAGGTCATTCTTTACAGCCATTTATAAACAGAGAGGAGTGGTACGTAAAGAAAACTCGCCGTTTGGCGAGCCTGAACAGAGATAAAGTAGAGGCGAGCAAATTCCGCTTATCTTTTTCTGCAGTTTAAAGCCAGAAGGTAATACTTATCCTTCTACCCTTCAAATGTTAGGAAAGAAAAGCTTCCGAAAACGGAAGCTTAAAGAACAGTCCTTTCTGGCTCAGTAGCGAGCATCTCGACAATTCGATTATTTTCATCCATAATTGCCACTTTTGGGTGATGAAATGGAACTCGCTCTTCTGCAACCAAAACATACGAAATAATAATCACAATATCTCCTTTTTGAACAAGTCGTGCGGCTGCACCATTTAAACAAATAACTCCACTACCTCGCTCACCAGGAATAATATAAGTCTCAAACCTAGCGCCATTATTATTATTTACAATTTGTACTTTTTCATTAGCAACTAAACCGACTGCATCAAGTATATCCGTATCGATCGTAATACTACCAACATAGTTTAAATTCGCTTCCGTTACATGAGCTCGATGGATTTTTGCATTCATCATCGTTCGAAACATCATACTTCCCCCATTATACGATTTCTAAGATTAAATTATCAATTAAGCGTGCTTTTGAGAATTTTAAAGCTAAAGCGATAATGATTTTTCCATCAAGTTCTTCAATCACAGATAGATCGGGATACGAATAGACCTCAACATAGTCAATTTTCGCTTCACAACGCTGATTAAGATGTTTTTTAATTAATTCAATAATTGTTTTTGGATCGCGCTCGCCCTTATTAATGCTATCTTTGGCCAACAGCAAGCTTTGATATAATTCTTTGGCCTGATCTCTTTCAAATGGATTCAAGTACACATTTCTTGAACTCTTAGCTAGACCATCCGCTTCACGGACAGTCGCAACCGCTACCAACTCGATTGGAAAATTGAAGTCGTGGATTAGACCATCCACAACGGCTACCTGTTGGGCATCCTTTAAACCAAAGTACACTCGATCAGGGAGAACTGCATGAAATAATTTGGTTAAGACAGTTGCCACGCCATCAAAATGACCAGGCCGTGATTTTCCGCAAAGCACTTCCGTTCGATTTTTAACAGTTACTGTGACAGACATTTTGTTAGGATACATCTCTTTTACACTAGGATAGAAAAGATAATCAACGCCTTCTTGCTGGGCAATCATACTGTCATGATTAAAATCTCTTGGGTAGGCGTCTAGATCTTCCCCTTCTCCAAATTGAAGAGGATTTACAAATATACTGGCTACTAATATATGATTTTCTTTTTTTGCTTTTTTCATGAGAGCCATATGCCCCTCATGAAGATACCCCATTGTTGGAACAAAGCCGATTTTCTTGCCTTCCGCTTTTAATTCCAACATCCTTGCTTGCATTTCTTCTATCGTATTTATGATGTTCATGCTTTTCCCCCGTAAAGCACTTGAAGTTCTTCTTCCTTCATTGTAAAACTATGCTTATCTTCTGGAAACTGTTGATTACGAACTTCAGCCACATAGGAATCTAAAGCTCTCAACATTTGATCATTTACATTTGTAAACTGTTTAACAAATTTCGGTACTCGACCTACTCCATAAGTAAGAATATCATGATAAACAAGGACTTGACCATCTGTACCAACACCTGCTCCGATTCCAATGGTCGGAATTGACAAAAGATTAGATATTTCTTTAGCTAGTTGCTTCGGAACGCATTCTAGAACTAAAGCGAAAGCTCCTGCTTCTTGGCATTGTTTAGCATCTTCTATTAATCTTCTAGCTGCATTTGCATCTTTCCCTTGAACTTTGTATCCTCCTAAGACAGCAGCAGATTGAGGAGTAAGCCCAAGATGTGCAACAACAGGAATGCCTGCATTGACTAGTGCTTGAATGTGATGAATTACTGCTCCACCACCTTCAACCTTAACAGCTTGTGCCCCGGTTTCTTGAATAAGCTTTGCCCCGTTTATTAATGTATCCCTTACCGACAAGTGATAACTCATAAAAGGCATATCAACGACTGTGAATGTTGTCTTCGCACCTCTTTTCACCGCTTTCCCATGATGAATCATATCATCGAGCGTAACAGGTACAGTTGAATCATAGCCTAATACAACCATTCCCAAAGAGTCACCGACTAAAATCATATCCACTTCTACCTGTTCAGCCTGCTTTGCGGAAGGGTAATCATATGCTGTAACCATGACAATTTTTTTCCCTTCCTTTTTCATTTTTTGGAAATCGGTAGTCTGTTTCATTTTTATTCCTCCTCTTTTTGTCAGGAGAGGCGATAAAACGTATTTATTCTTGTTGTTAAACAAAAAGGGATCCTTCAATATACACAGAAGGACCCCGTCACGTTTATACTTGTTTCATCCCTCTGTCCCGGTCCGTATTTCGGATCTAGGCAGAACTACAAAATATTTAACTATCACGCCAATAAGGTGCAGTTCTTTCGATACCGCCCAAGCAAATTATAACAAATTCATTATATATATGTCACTATCTCAATTGTTAGTCTTTTAAAAAAATATCAGCAGAATAAACGTGATGGACCTCCCCATCATTTTGCTCAATCCTAAGAACTCCTTCATCGGTTATCCCAATTGCTTTTCCGACAATATCCCCAGTTATCGTCCTTGCAATAATTTGCTTCCCTATACTTATTGCATAGGATTCCCAAAGTAACTTTATTGGTGCAAAACCGTTCTGCTGATAGATTAAATAGAGCTTTTCTAATTGTCCAAAAACAGCTTGCATCACTTTTGCTCTCGAAACATGTTGACCTGATTCAATCGCTAGAGATGTAGCTATTTGTAAAATATCCTCTGTAAAGTCTTCTTGCTTTTGATTTACATTGATGCCAATTCCAATGATAATTGCGTTTATCCGATCGGCATCTGCCTGCAATTCTGTTAAAATCCCAGTCACCTTTTTACCCTCGATAAGAATATCATTAGGCCATTTAATTTGTGGTTGTAAACCCGTTACTTCCTGGATCGCTTGAACGACAGCTACTGCTGTTACCAAAGTCAGTTGTGGCGCCTGATGCATCGGTAAATTTGGTTTTAAAATAATGCTCATCCAAATCCCTGAGTATTTAGGCGAATACCACTTCCGGTCAAGTCTACCCCTACCTATCGTTTGCTCCTCGGCCACTACAACCGTTCCCTCTGTTGCTCCATCCGTAGCGAGACGATGAGCTATTTTTTGAGTTGATTCTACTTGTTCTTCATAATGGATATTCCGACCAATAAAAGCCGTTTTCAATCCTAAACCTATTTCGTCAGCTGTAATTTTTTCAGGTATTTGAATGATTTTATACCCTCTTTTTTTCACTGCATCAAAGACAAAACCTTCTTTTCTAAGCTCTTCGATATGCTTCCAAATAGCCGTTCGAGAACATCCAGCAATTTCTGCAAGATATTGTCCTGATAAATACTCCTCTCCCGCATTTGTAAAAGCTTCAATCAATCTTCTTCTAATTTCTGATTGCAATGGATTAGCCACTCCCTTATCTCCACTTTCACATTGTTGAGTTCCCCATTGATGATATCTTCTTCAATTGTTTTTAAAACATCTTTTATCCATGGCCCTGGTTTCCTTTGATACCATGCTAATAAGTCATTCCCAGTTACAGCAATTTCCGATAATTCTTTGATAGGTAAAGCTTCATAAAGCTTAATAAGCCTTTTTTCCTCATCAAATGGCTCTCCAAGTATTTTTCTATATAGTTTTTCCGCCGAGAGCATTGAATCAATGCCTGCCCTGTAGGCGGCTAAGTTCGTCCAGTCATTCTCTGTTCGAAACCGAAGCCAATATAGATTCTTAAGAACCTGCTTTAAATCTTTGTTGGGTAACTTCCACTGCCTTAGAAACCCTTCCGTTTTTCTTTCATTTAACCCCAATCGGTCAACTAATAAAGTCCACATTTCTAGCCTCGAAAGATCTCCCAAAGAAATATCCAGCAGTTGTTGTAGTCCATCATTGCGATCAGCAAGAGCCGGTAAATAGTGATAAAGTCCTGTTTCAATTAATAAAGAGAGCCCTGCTGTTCGAAAATTTCCAATTAATAACTTCTCAAATTCCACAAGCTTGCGTTCAACAGCGATTTTCTCAAGTAGATGAGCCATGTCAGAAAGTGCCATTTTTGTCCTCTCTTCAACCGAGAAACCCAACTGACTCACAAAGCGTACCGCTCTCATCATCCGTAAGGCATCTTCACCGAATCTTTGATTCGGATCTCCAACTGTCTTAATTTGTTTATTTTGTATTGCTACTTGTCCATTATAAGGGTCAATCAATCTACCTTCTCGATCCATTGCCATTGCATTCATAGTAAAATCACGGCGTTTTAAATCTTCTCGGAGCGACCGAATAAATAAAACTTGATCCGGTCGTCGGAAATCACTATATTCAGCTTCCGCACGAAACGTTGTGATTTCATAAGGCGTCCCATTGAAAATAACCAATATTGTTCCATGTGCAATTCCAACATCCACTGTATGAGGGAAAATTTCCTTCAATTCAACCGGGAGAGCTGAAGTTGCAATATCCACATCTGATATTTTTCTACCTAATAGTGAATCTCGAACAGAGCCTCCCACAAAATAAGCTTCAAAACCCGCTTCTTCGATTCTTTCAAGTAGTGGAGCTGCCTTTACAAAAGGGGGTAGCATCATTCAATCTCCTTACTAAGCAATTGATAATAAAGATCTTCATATTCCCCAACAATTTTTCTAGCACTAAATTTTTCTCTTGCAGTACGCACTGAATTCATAACAAAGCGGTTGTATATTTCTTGGTTATTTAATAAGTCCAGAGCTTTACTTGAAATTTCATCAATATTTCCTAGTTCACAAATAAATCCATTCTCGCCATCAGATATTACTTCTGGAATGCCGCCACGGTTCGTACCAATACATGGCACTCCACAAGCCATCGCTTCAAGTGCAACAAGCCCAAAGCTTTCTTTCTCAGATAGCAATAACATGAGGTCACTAATGGCATAGAGCTCTTCTAGGTTTTCTTGCTTTCCAAGGAAAAGTACTTTATCCTTCATTCCAAGTTCACTGACTAGATTAGAAACAACTTTCATTTCAGGACCATCCCCAACAAGTAAAAGTTTTGATGGTATCGAATCTGAAATTTTTTCAAACGCTCTTACAACATCTGGTACGCGTTTAACCGACCGAAAATTAGAAACATGAATGATTACCTTTTCATGTGAACCTATTTCATAATCTTCTCTTAAGTTGCTTGTGCCGTATTGATAGACACGGTCATCCACAAAATTATAAATACACTTGATTGTTTTATCAGGTTTAATCAAATCATACGTTTGAGCAACCAATGATTGAGATACAGCTGTTACCGCATCAGACTTTTCAATTCCAAACCGAATGGCATCACTTAGCGAAGAATCATAACCAAGTACCGTAATATCTGTCCCATGCAGGGTGGTCACAATTTTCAAGTCTTTCCCACTCATTTCTTTTGCTAAGATTGCACAAACAGCATGTGGAATCGCGTAATGAACATGAAGTAAGTCTAAATCTTCTCGAACCGCTACTTCTGCAATTTTACTAGCTAGGGCAATATCATATGGTGCATACTGAAAGACTGAATATTGATTAACTTCGACTTGATGATAATAAATGTTATGATACATTTTATTTAAGCGAAAAGGCAGACTAGAGGTGATAAAATGAATTTCATGCCCTCTCTCTGCTAGTAATTTCCCTAGTTCCGTTGCGACAATCCCTGAACCTCCAACTGTTGGATAGCAGGTGATGCCAATTTTCAATTTCTTCATGAACCTTCTCCTAACAAATCACTTACCAATAAAGGTGCTTTGGTCAAAAATCCTTCCGCAAAGGTGACACCCGCATCCTTCCCGTATAATCTTTCCCTTGCTTCTACACTTTCAATATAGCCGTTGACTAATGGTGTCTCGAAACTATCTTTTGTTCTAACAAATTGACTTTTGTAGGCCTGTAACGATTTTTTTTTAATTTCCATATATCCACTAATATCTATAACAAAGTCTGGGTTATGTTGCCCGTTAATCATATAAAAATGAAGCGCACTTATTTTGTGTGGCTCATAATTACCTTCTGTTTTATATTTTTTTATTCCAGCAGAAAACGCCGCTTCCTCCACAATACGCGCACAATTCCCATGATCAGGATGGCGATCCTCCATAAAAGGCGCAAAAATTAGTTTTGGACGGTATTTCCGAATGATTGTTGCAACTTTTCGTATGTATTCATCCTTTAAGTATAATCCTCGATCTGGTAAATTAAGATTCTCTCGGACGGCAACTCCTAACAAATCAGCAGCTGTTTTTGCTTCCTGTAAACGTAATTCAACTGTTCCATTGGACGATAGTTCTGCTTTCGTTAAATCGCATATTCCTATGTTTTTTCCTATTGAAGCATATTTCGCAATCGTTCCACCCATGCCAATCTCAACATCATCAGCATGGGCTCCAATTGCCAAAATATCTAAGTTAGTTATTTCCATTCTCTTTTTCACTGTCCTCTTTTACTAGATACCGCCAGTCTAGATCTCCTCTTTCTAGTCCTCTAACCAAAATCTCAGCGGTTCCCATATTGGTTGCAAGTGGAATTGCGTAAACATCACATAATCTTACTAAAGCTGTAACATCTGGTTCGTGTGGTTGTGCTGTTAATGGATCACGGAAAAAGAAAATGGCATCCATCGAGTTTTGCGCAATCATCGCACCGATTTCCTGATCGCCACCTAATGGTCCAGATTGAAAACGATGAACAGGTAAATCGGTCGCTTCCATAATTCTTAAACCAGTTGTTCCTGTTGCATAAAGAGTATGTTTTTCAAAAATGGGCTTATAGGCGACTGCAAATCGTACAAGATCGTCCTTTTTTCTATCATGAGCTATTAAGGCAATATTCATTTTCCCCCGACTCCTATTCAATGATATTTTCAAGGCCATATACGAATGAGTTGTTTTCAATTACTGTGTCTACAGCAAGTTTAACCCCTGACATAAACGAAGCTCGATTATATGAATCATGTCTTATAGACAGGGTTTGTCCATCCGAACCAAACATAACTTGCTGATGTGCAATTAATCCTGGTAAACGCACAGAGTGGATATGCATTCCATCATACTCTGCTCCTCTAGCACCTTGTATCGTTTCTTTTTCATCGACGTGCCCCTGTTTTTTCGTTTCACGAACGGTCGCAATCATTTCTGCTGTTTTTACCGCCGTACCCGAAGGTGCATCTAATTTTTGGTCATGGTGCAGTTCAATAATTTCAACATCATTGAAATATTTAGCTGCCATCTGAGAGAATTTCATCATTAATACCGCACCGACGGCAAAGTTTGGAGCAATGATACACCCCAATCCAGTTTGCTTACACATATCTTCTAACTTTGCTAAATCTCCTTTTGAAAATCCCGTTGTCCCAACAACAGGGCGTACGCCATATTCTAATGCAGTAACTGTGTGCTCCATTCCAACTTCAGGTGTGGTTAAATCTATCAAAACATCTGGTTTAGTCGACTTGAAGCATTCATGAATGTCAGTAAAGATTTTCGCATTTGAATTCATCCCTTCTGCTTCCGCTAATGTTTTTCCTTCGTTCTTTCGGTCCAACACTCCAACGAGCTCGTAGTTTTCAGTTTGTAACACTAAATTAACAGCTTCTTTGCCCATCCGACCGCGTGGTCCTGCAACAACAATTCTTGTATTTTTCATCAACCTTCTCCTCCTTATTCTTCAATCCTAGTCCATCTATCTTTATCTCTAGTATTAAATTTTTGCATGACAAGATCATGTGCCTCTTGCAAATCTATATTTAATGAATTAGCTAAACAGATGAGGACGAACAACATATCTCCTACTTCTTCCTCAATTGCTTTCGCTTTTTCAGTAGACTTTTTTGGTTTTTCCCCATAATAGTGGTTCACTTCCCGGGCTAATTCCCCTAATTCCTCCGTTAACCTAGCCATCATTGCAAGTGGGCTAAAATAACCTTCTTTAAATTGACCTATGTATGTATCAACTTCCTTTTGGAGGTCTTTAACTGACTTTGTCTCTGTCAAAACCTTTCCTCCTTCCTGAACTACAAATATTTTCTCTTCTTGATGTTAGCTTACAAGGTATAGTTTGACAAATATTTTTGATAAAAAAGGCGATACTGTAAAAGATTGCCCTTATACTTGGTATTTTATATAATTAGTATCGCTTGACGCAAACACTTGTCATTCAATCATGGGGAGGAATGGGTATGAAATTAGGCCTACGATTTAAAAACATTTTCTTTATTTTACTTGGGTCCGCTATTTTTTCATTTGGGATTGTTCATTTTAATATGCAGAATAATTTAGCAGAAGGTGGCTTCACAGGGATAACTCTTCTACTTTATTTCATTTTTAGTTGGGACCCTGCCATAACAAACCTAATACTTAATATCCCCTTATTTTTTGTTGGTTGGAAGTTGCTTGGGCGAAGTGTATTCCTTTATACAATCATTGGAACACTAGCAGTTTCTCTCTTTTTAGCCATTTTTCAAAAGTACCAAATTGAAATGCCATTGTACGAAGACCTTTTTCTAGCAGCTTTATTTGCAGGCGTTTTTATTGGAATCGGTCTTGGAATAATCTTTCGATATGGAGGAACGACCGGTGGAGTCGACATTATCGCAAGGCTAGGACAGAAATACTTTGGTTGGACAATGGGCCGTACGATGTTTGTCTTTGACTTTTGTGTCATTACCATTTCTCTCATTACATATTTAAATTATCGGGAAGCAATGTATACTCTTGTTGTGGTCTTTATTGGCGCAAAAGTAATTGACTTCATGCAAGAGGGAGCTTATTCAGCAAGAGGTGCAATGATTATCTCTGATAAAAATGAAGAAATTGCTCAAAGTATCTTGAGTGATATGGACCGCGGTGTAACGATTTTAAAAGGAGTAGGTTCGTTTACGAAACAAGAGCGTGACGTTCTATATTGTGTTGTAGGTAAAAATGAAATTGTTCGTCTCAAAAGTGTGATTCATTCCGTTGATCCACATGCTTTTGTCTCTGTTACAATTGTTCATGATGTATTAGGAGAAGGCTTCACCTTAGACGAGAATAAAGCACCAATAGAAAGATAAAGAGCTGCGAATTTTTCGCAGCTCTTTTTAAACGACATGAACGCATATTAGGATTCATTTCGAAAAATATCTATTTACAGGACATACGCCGCTGAACAGGGCGCTTGCGCTTTTCTATTGTCCAGCTCCAGCGCCCTAGCGGCTAGTGTCCTTCCCTCTCCGCCCTACGATAAGTCAACATCGAATCGCCTCCGGCTCTTCGTGTTTCCTTTATCTCAGTTGGAGAGCTCCAGGACATACGCCGCTGAACAGGGCGCTTGCGCTTTTCTATTCGTCGTTGTTCATTCCTGTATATATTAACACAAGACGGACCAATTCTAGGACAGCAACAGCAGCAGCAGCTACATATGTCAAAGCCGCAGCATTTAGTACTTTTTTTGTTTCACGTTCTTCGTCATTTCGAATAATACCAGCACTTACAACCTGGTCCATAGCTCGCGACGAGGCATTAAATTCAACTGGAAGTGTAACAACCTGGAAAAGTACACCGGCTGCCATAAAGATAATCCCCAATAATACCATGTTGCTTATTTGAGCAAAAATCCCAATTAGGATAAAAATCCAAGAGAAGTTCGAACCAAGGTTTGCAACTGGAACAAGAGCATGACGGAATCGTAAGAAAGAATACTCTTCCTGATCTTGAATCGCATGACCTACCTCATGGGACGCAATTGCAGCTGCAGCAACAGAGTGCCCATGGTAATTATCTGAAGACAGACGGACAGTTTTTGAGCGAGGGTCATAGTGATCACTCAATACACCTCTAGTTTCTTCTACTCCAACATGGTATAGCCCATTATCGTCTAATATCTTTCTAGCAACTTCTGCTCCACGCATCTGGGAAGAAGATGGAACCTGTGAATATTTTTTATAAGCACTTTTCACTCGCAATTGTGCCCATATCGGTACCAGAATAAGAATTGCAAAGTAAATCAAGATACTCAATTGCATAGCCCTCCTAATATAATTAACACTAGTTGTTTACTTATATTTTATTCACCATTAGGAATTGTGTCAATTCTTACGTTCTTTCAACCGATTTTTTCGCCTTTCTATCTCTGCTCGATACTTCTTCCACCCCACATAAGATAGAGTCATTATAATGATACTACCGGTTGATATAATAACCCACCACAGGGAGGGATCGGATTCATCCTCGGTCATATCATCAAATAGTTTCTTTAAATCTGCCTCTAAAGCTTCCAATTCTTCTTGCCCAGTCGTTTCTGTGAACATATTAGGGCTATAATGATCAAGATAATTCACGCGAGCATTTAACTGCTGTATGGTTGCAGGTGTTACATCCACCCGTAAGCTTGGATAGATGACTTCATACAAAGAAAGGAACGAATCTAAATTCACTTGAAAATCTTCATGGTTCCCATTATGAACAGCATCTTTCATATCGTTGAAAACTGTCATAATTGGTGATTCCATTTCGGTCCATAGCGGTTGGTGTATAGATTGAAGAGCGTCTACAACAAGTCGAAATCTCGTCACTTTATGAATTTTTTCCTCATGCGCCATCGTCGAGCTATTCATTGCCTTTAACGCCTCATCATGTGCCGTTGTAACAATCCTCAGCTCGTCCATTGAATACATATGCCCTTTTGCCGTTTCTTTTAAGAATTCAGTCTCGAAATGTGTTAGCAATTTTTCTGCATCTTCATATCGATAAACCTTAACCATTTGTAGGGCTTGATCAGAAATGTCATCGAGCTTTTTTATTGAGGGTTCTATTGCAGCGTTTGCAACCACTGGCACTAAAAGTAGCAGCAACGTGAGAAATAATAGTATTCTTTTTCTAGGTTTCATTCCTGTCCCTCCTTAAATACTAAAATGTATGAAAGAGTGGACAAGGATAGACCTTTTTATTAGAAGTTCATCTTATGAGGATTTGATATTTAGCTTAAACCGGTTTGGTCTCATCCCAAAATAATAAGCAAGACCGATAGATATTAAGCTTAACCAAAAAGTGAAATATCCAATTTCATTCATATACAGACTTAATTGATTGTACCAAGGCATCATTTCAAAAACGTAGTCAATAATCTCATTGTGCAAAGCGACTACAGCTGCTACAACCAAATGCCATGCTTTAAACCGATAAAACGGGGCATACAGTACCCCCTGGACAGCCATAGCCAAATGAGAAGCCATTAACATATACCCAGACCAATGCAAATCACCGGTTACTATTAACACCAGAAGATTCATAATGACGGCCCAAACTCCATATTTAATCAAAGTGACAATCGCCAACGCTTCCATTAATGGCCAATTTTTCCCTAGTAGAAACGCTCCTAATACAAAGACAAAAAACAGACTTGCAGTTGGACTATCAGGAACAAAAAGTAGAAAAAGCTTAGGGGTTTCCGAAAGTTGTGGTAGGTACCAGAAGTACCCGTAAAGCGTTCCAGCTAGATTAATGAGGAACAATAACCATAAAAACATTCGATTCTTTAACAACGTATAGAGCACTGAAATCATCATATAAGCTCCCTTCCAAGCCTAAATATGTATATCCCAAAAAAAGCTGACGGGGAGAAAACCCGTCAGCTAGCTAGTAGTTATTCTAAACCTGCAATGAATTCAGCCATCTTTTGAAGTTCTTCGTCTGTTCCTTTGAAGACTCCGGCCGGCATATTTCCTTGTCCATTAACAGCAATTTCAGCAATTTCCTCAGCTGTTAAACCAGTACCAACCAAGCTTGGTCCACTAGCTCCACCAAGTTCTCCACCATGACAGCTCAAACATGTATTGGCTTCGGCAATTTGGTAACCTTCAGATTCTTTATCAATTTCGACCTCTGAAATTGCCCCTGCCTTATTGAAGGCTTCCCAATCTGTTTGTGATGAGGATTCCCAAGTTAAAAAGAAAATTGCAGCAATGGAAAGAAGCATAAATCCAGTTGCCATTGGTCGTTTTGATGGTCGGCGCTCAGGGCCACGATCGATAAATGGAGCTAAAAGCAATGCTCCAAAAGCAAGCCCTGGAATTACTAGGGCACCTATAACCGTATACGGTCCTGCTGCAAATTGGTATTTCAATAATTGATATAAAAATAAGAAATACCAGTCAGGCAACGGAATAAATGATGTATCCGTCGGATCTGCAACCCGCATTAGCGGCGGCTCATGTGCAGCAGTTAGAACGAGGAATCCAATTAGGAAAACCGCACCTACCATCCATTCCTTTAGTAAATAGTTTGGCCAGAACGCTTCTGTTTTCCCTGGATATTCCGAATAATCTTTAGGAATAAAAGGCTTTCTCTCGGCAGAAACCCGGGAGTCACCTACGAATTTCATCCCTTTACCACGATGCATCGAGCAATCCCCTCCTTTTTCGTGAAGTTGAACAGATTCATTTTCCGTACAACATTTTCTTTCTGGTTTTCAATTTTACAATGGTCCGGAAATACCTTGTTTACGAATCATGATAAAGTGTGCTGCAAGAAGTCCGAATAAAGCAGCAGGTAAGAAGAACACATGAATCGCAAAGAAACGTGTTAAAGTCTGTGCCCCAACAATGTCGGCACTACCAGCCATTAGTGTTTTCAAGTAAGGTCCTAATAATGGGACAGCGTCAACAATCTGCAAAGTAACTTTCGTTGCAAATAGTGCTTTCATATCCCATGGTAATAGGTAACCTGTTAAACCTAAACCAAGCATAATAAAGAAAATCAAAACCCCAACAATCCAGTTCAATTCACGTGGTTTCTTATATGCTCCCTGGAAGAATACCCGCAATGTATGTAAGAACATCATAACTATGACTAAGCTTGCTCCCCAGTGATGCATTCCACGAACAATTTGTCCGAACGCTACTTCATTTTGCAGATAATATACAGATTCCCATGCATTCTTGATGTCTGGAACATAATACATTGTTAAGAACATTCCAGATAGAATCTGAATAACAGTAATAAAGAAAGTTAGTCCGCCAAAACAATAAACAAATGCGGAAAAATGATGCGCCGGATTAACATGCTCCGGAACTTCATGGTCAGCAATATCACGCCAAAGCGGCGTAATATCTAAACGTTCATCTACCCAATCGTAAATCTTGTTTAACAACTATTACGCCCCCTCTCGTGGATTTGCTTTTGAACCTAAATAAAGAATACCGTCTTTTTCTTGATGAGGATATACATCAAGTGGCGCCAACGGTGGAGTACCTGGAACATTTGCTCCATCTTTTTCATACAATCCCATATGGCACGGACAGAAGAACCTGTTCGGATTGCTTTCATCCGCATTCCAGTCAACTGTACAGCCAAGGTGTTTACACACAGGTGATAGGGCAATAATTTCCCCATTTTCATTCTTGTACACCCATGCAGTTCCGGTAACTTCTGATTCATACCAAGCGTCCACCTGATCGAATGTGAAGTCCACACGCTGTGGTTCTGTAGTGATTTCAGCCACCTTGAGCTTAGTTGCTACATAATCACCACCTGCATTTGCCTTAAGGACCGGATCGATCGCAAAACGAGCCATTGGCATGACCATTCCTGCAGCCATGAAACCGCCTACACCTAATAGAGTATAGTTTAAGAATTGTCGTCTTGAAACGCGATTCTCACTCACGCTTTTCCCCCCTCTATTCCCCAATTTTCGTACATCGGACATTATTTGTACACACAATTTAGACTAGGACATAATCATGATATATCAATCTCTTTATAAAATCAATATAATACTATGGTAAAAACATTTTTCTCAGTGAGAAAAATTACACACTTTCTTGCTCACGCCATTTTTGTATAAATAAATTCATTAATTGTCGTACTTGATCCTCCATCACAGAAACCCTTGACTTCTCATCCATATGCTGGAGCGGTAGAGACGGAATCCATAACAAGGTTCCTTTTAAACTTGCCTCATGCTGTTTCCAATCATATTCAGAAGTTACGAAAAACACATGTTTAAAATGCTTGTCCAACATCTCTTGCTCCCATTGTACTAAGACATTTAAAGCCTCTTGTTTTTTCGCTTTTAAGTACGAAAAGCCTGGAATTAAAAGGATTCTCCCCTGTAGTTGCCTTTCCAATTGACTCGTGAGAAGAGTGGTGAATTCAGCCATTGTTGCTGATTCCTTAATCGACTCATCAAAAGAAACTGGTAACAAAGGGATTACAGCTGTGTCAACGTACTCTGGGGACTTTGCAAATGTTTCAATATCCGTAGGGACCCATTTCATGCTTACTCAACTCCATGTAGTATATTCCTATTTATCATATCATTTGTTTAAATATTATGCCCAGAAAAAACCAAAAGAAAAACTCGCCATTTGGCGAGTGAAAGCTGAAGATCTAGTTTTCATTCCTCAGACAGATTAGCTTTAGCGTCGAGCTTCAAGTTTCTTTAATTGTTCCGTTAGTTCAACAAAAGCTTCCTTGTCCTGGTTATCTAGCGCTTCATCGATTTGTCTTGTTAACTTCTCTTTTTGAAAATGGTAAAGACTATCTACAAGGAAACGCTCTGCAATAATCCGATCTTTCTCAGTGATTTGTAATTTTTTCGGCATGAATGGGTTTTCTTCGAGGACCGCAGCAAATTGGGGCGCCTTATTAGAGGCGTGGAAGTTTAATTGAATATAAATTTCCTCATCCCTATTCAAACGAATATCATGAAAAGATTTTTCAGCATCTGTAGTCATGATATTTTCTTTATAAAATCTAAAGGGAACCTCATCAATGCAATGCGTTGACATGACTAATCCTCGAGGACAAAACTGGGCATTCTCAACAAAATGAACTTTTTCCATCAGCTGATCGTGGCTCATTAAGTAATTAAGAATCCATACACATTCCCGCCTCTTTAGCTGATAATGATTTAAGAACCAACGGATAAAATCTTTTTTCTCGTTGACAGAAACAGGGGTTGTCATTTGTGAATCCCTCCTCTGCTTGGATGGTCAAATTTTGTCTCGCTTCAGAATTCTCCTGTTAATCGTTCAAGAAGCTCCTGATGCTCAACATTCATTGGATCCATTTTTACTAGTATACTTAAAATTTCGGCGGCCTCGGCTATTTTTCCTTCTTCAATTAAAAAATAACCGTAATCTGAGAGAAAATCTTTATTGTCTTTAAAGAAAGTATATGCATGCTGGTATTTATTTAATGCCTGAGAATATTGCTCAAGATTTTGTAATGCTACAGCTGCGTCCCACGCCAATTGGGGTTCTTCTTCTTCATTTATATCGGTATTTGTAATCAGATCTACGACTTGGTCATAGCGTTCTTGTTTTAGAAACAATTTATTTAACACCAAAGCACCTTCCGTAAACCCTGGATCAAGAACAAGTGCTTCTCGTAACATTTTTTCAGCTTCTTCTTCATTATTTAGTTTCAGCGCGATTTTGCCACCGTAATAATACAGGTCTTTGTTAAAATCATCTTGCTTAATCCCTAACTTGATTGCTTCAAAAGCCTCATCCAACATTTCTTCATGCTCATATGCGTGTGCAAGATGTAAATAGAGGGAATGATATTCGGGATCTAATGTTTTTAACTCTTCAAATTTTTCAATCGCAGTTTTGTTGTTTCCAGCTTGCAGAGCAGTAAATGCAAAACCAAATAATGTATTGATTTCAAGACGTTCGCCAAGTGCTTTTTCATAATAGTCCAACGCTTGTTCGAAAGATCCTCCAGCACTATAGGCTTCCGCTAGTCGAGAATGAATATTTACGCCACCAATTTCCTTGTGTTGCTGGGCAACTTTTTCATATGACTCAATGGCATCAGTAAAGCGTCCTTGATGAGAATATAGTTCCCCCAAAGCAAAATCAATAATCGTTTCATCTGGCAGCAACTGTTTAGCCTGTAACAGTTTTTGCTCACTCACCTCAAACAATCCATTCATTTGGTATAAATCTGCCATTAACAACAAGGCTTGCGGGTATTCAGCGTCACCAGAGTTTACACGCTCAAGTATCAGCATCGCAGTTTCTTCATCACCAAGTTCTAACTCCGTTTCAGCTAAAAGTACCAAAAGCTCGCCTTCATCAGGGTAGGTTTGTAAAAGGACTTCTAGCAGTTTTTTTGTTTCATCTAGGAATCCAAATCGAAATAACTCCTCTGCTAACAAGAATTTTTCTTCATCGGTTCCTGAAGTTAAAACTTCTTCAAAATTAGACATGGCATCATCGATCTTTCCATCTTCTAACAAACTAGTGATTGCCTCAATTCTCATAATGCATCCTTCCAATCTTATCTCGGGGATTGATAAAAAGCAGGAGTGTTTATTTGCACATGCTCTCCAAACCCTGGCCGGTAGCATATTTGTTTACCTGCACGGATCACTTTTCCTTTATGCACAGTAATGACCAGTTTTGAATGTTGTTTCAAAAACAACTCACTTTCTATCATTTTAACAGTTTCACTGTCTTTTAAATAGAAATTGTAACTTACTTCCCCACCATCATGCAAATAAGACTTCCTTGGATAGATACCGATTTTCTCTAATACATTTCGCTCCAAAGGTTGACACATAGGCAATGTGTCCTTAAAACTTGGAAGATGAACAGATTCTACATAATGTCCCCACGTTTTTTTTACCCTCTTATCTGCTGTTTTAAATACAGGTATAATGGGACAGTTATAAGGAAACATTGCCTCTTTTATCCAGCCCCAAGGCACTCTTTGTATTTCACTTTCATTCGTGATATTCACAAAGATTGCCGGTATTTTTTCTTTTTTACATTTTCTAATAAATCCAGGATTTAAAAGTGTGGACGGCACGCAAACACCTACCACATAATCAAATGGAGAATCTATTAGTGCAGTATGAAGTTTCTTCAGTTCTTTGTCTAACTGACGTTCTCTTTGCACATTGATGCATGTAAGTACCGTCGTTACACCCCTTTTAAGAAAATTTTCTACATAATAGGCCTTCCTCTGTTCAAAAGACTCATGGAGTGGAGGATGGAAATCAAGGAGAACGTGGGTAGGTGTCATAATAAATTCACTCGCATCCATCCTAAGGTGCTTGTACATCTTAAAGGAATCTCTTGCTGAAGCAATTCGGTCTTCTTTTATCAATAAGCTCAAATCTTGAATCTGTTCCCCCTTTAGTATATGAGCGTTCTCAATGATATAAGCCATAAGACTCCCCCTTAACGGTCTTATGACAAGCTATGAAACAAAAAAGTGAATTATACCCAGTATTTGTAGTTGAACTCGGTATACTGAAGCAAATTAAAAATGAGCCATCCCTCATTGGACTGGCTCATTCATAGACCGTAAATCGGACATTTATTTGTTTTTTTAACGTGTTTTAAAAAGGCTCTTTTCTCAAACCATTGTTGCTTTTTAATAAAGAATGACTTGGCTTATGATTATGATTCTATTCCAAATTCGTTAACAGAGGAGAAAAAAGCTTACAAACTAAGTAGTCACGTAGTGAAAGGCTTATTTTACATCAAGATCGGCTTTAGGATTTTAACAACAAACTTTACGAAAACAGCCTAAAATAAAGAATGTAAGTCATCGAAAAAGTTCGGGTAAGAAACGGCAACCGCATCACTATTCTCAAGATAAACATCACCGTCACTGATTAACGCAGCCACAGCTAACATCATACCGATACGGTGGTCACCATGACTTGAAACAGTACCTCCCTTAAGGGTAGAGTTATTCCCATGAATAACCATACCGTCAGGCGTCGCTTCGATGTTTGCTCCAAGTTTTCGCAATTCATTTACAACCGTATCGATTCGATTTGTTTCCTTTACTTTCAATTCAGCGGCATCCTTAATCACGGTTTCCCCTTCTGCCTGTGTTGCCAACAAGGCAATGACAGGAATTTCATCAATTAATCTCGGAATTAAATCACCAGAAATCACTGTCCCTTTCAGGGTTGACGATTGAATTTTGATCGTCCCAATAGGTTCTGTTGCCTCTGTCTGTTCTTCTTCAATGACCATGTTTGCACCCATTTGCTTCAGAACGTCAATAATTCCAGTCCTAGTAGGATTGAGCCCAACATTCGTTAACTCAATGCTACCATTAGGAACAATAGCTCCAGCCACTAGGAAAAATGCCGCCGACGAAATGTCCCCAGGAACCCGAACATGGGTACCGGCTAATTGCTGACCACCACAGACAGATACCCTATTCCCATCTGTTTTAACCTCGCCACCAAACATTTGGATCATTCTTTCAGTATGATCTCTAGTTTTCTCAGGTTCAATTACTGTGGTTACCCCGTCTGCTTGCAATCCAGCCAACAGAATCGCAGACTTTACCTGAGCACTCGCGACAGGAAGTTTATACTCAATAGCTTTTAAATCGCCTCCAGATAAAGATAAAGGTGTAAACTCAGCTTTATTTCTTCCTGAGATTCTCGCTCCCATTTGAGCTAGTGGCAATGTAACACGTGTCATTGGCCGTTTGGCAATGGAGTCATCCCCTATCAAAACCGAATGAAAGGGTTGACCAGAAAGAATCCCCATTAAAAGTCGAATGGTCGTCCCAGAATTCCCCACATCTAGGACTGCATTGGGCTCTTTTAGTCCACTAAGGCCATTCCCATATACCGTTACTTTCGTACCATCACGCTCAATGTCTACACCCAAATTCTTAAAGCAAGAAATAGTGCTCAAACAATCTTCTCCAGGCAAAAAATGTTCAATGGTCGTTACACCTGAAGCAATGGAACCGAACATGACAGCCCGATGAGAAATCGACTTATCGCCTGGAACTACGACTTTCCCATTAAGAGTTTTTTGATTGGTTTTTAGCTTTTTGGCTTCCATAAGAAACTCCTTCTAATAAATATCAAATATATTAACCTAAGGATGTCTCAAAACTTGTAAAGTTTTGAATACAATTTTCCGCACGGGCACGATCTTCCTCGCTTTGGAAACTAATCACAAGAACCCCGTATACATCTTCTCTTGTCTCAATAATTCTAATATTCGTTATATTGATTTCTTCTCTTGCAAGATATCCTGTAATTTGCGATATACTACCAGGGTAATCGGGGACATCAATAAATAAATCATAAAATGCAGGGATTGCACCTTTTTCCTTCGTAGGCAGACCATCTCGAAAATTTTTTGCTTCTTCAAAATAACGATAGATTCCATTCGCGTCATTCGACTTCAACAATGAAATTACCTTTTGCATCTCTTTATCCCAATCTACTAATAGATCCAGTAAAACATTACGGTTATGCAAAAGGATATCACGCCACATCGCCGGGCTACTTGAGGCAATTCTAGTAATATCTCTAAACCCTCCCGCAGCAAGGCGGCCAACAAGTGGTGAATCCCCTTCAGCAGTTGCCGCCTGTTGAACAAGTGACGCAGCAATTAAATGTGGAAAATGACTGATTACTCCTGTTAAATAATCATGTTCTTCCGGAGTAACTGTTAAAAACTTAGCCTTTGTTCCACCTAACCATACCTTCAATTGGTTTACGTCTTGTTCATTATTACTTCCTTCCCTTGGTGTAAATAGGTAAAAAGCATTTTCAAACAGGATCTTTTTCGCTGCCGTTATTCCACTTTTATGAGAACCAGCCATCGGATGACCGCCAATAAAACAAATCCCTTTCTCAATTAAACAATCAGCTTTATTGGTTATTGTCGTTTTCGTACTGCCTGTGTCCGTTACAATCACACCAGGTTTCAGCTTAAACATGGATAACTGCTCAATAATCTTTTCAGCTACCGTAACTGGAGTCGCAATAATAATCAGGTCTGCATCT
>Ga0182742_1001147_pt1 | contig 35553 bp, 32 predicted proteins | sample eDN5th37CBELigMG_FD_128880 | JGI IMG/M metagenome (GOLD analysis project Ga0182742, IMG submission 128880) | Enriched Miracle-Growth compost microbial communities from Emeryville, California, USA - eDNA 5th pass 37_C BE-Lig MG (version 2)... ... | reverse complement strand
TGCTGGGCCGCGAGAGCCTGCAGCTTTGACGGGAGTTCCTTTTTTGAACGCTGCCTGTGCGGCCGGATTGCCCTTCGGGTGCGAGGGCCGGGTCTTCTGCCGCGACAGATTCAGCCGCTTGAGCAGGCACGAGAGCCCCCGCTGGCTGTAGCTCACGCCATAGGTTCGCTCGACGTGCTCGCACAGGCGACCAGGCGCCAGGCACTGATCCCATCGCGCTCGGGCTCCGGCCCGCGCAGGACTGGTGTCGCATTGCCTCAAGGAAAATGTTTCCGGGCGCGTTCGTTGGCTCACCTAAAATGCTACCCGTGAGGGCGCACCCCGCATGATGCCTTCACCACGAGGGAGGCATCATGACGACGAAGATGACGCATGCCATGCGCATGGATTTCGCCAATGCGATCCGGGATCGCTATACGGCGGCCGCGACCAAGGACAAGCGCAGGATCTTGGAGGAGTTCATCGCGGCAACAGGGTATCACGAGAAATCGGCAATCCGGGTCCTGAACAGGCGCCCGGAGCCGAAGAGCCGGCAGGCCCGCCAACGCCCCTCGTTCTATGATGAGGCCGCTCGAGGTGCTTTGATTGTGCTGTAGGAGGCCTCCGATCGCGTCTGCGGCAAGCGTCTTAAAGCATTGCTGCCCATTCTCTTGCCGGCGCTGGAACGCAATGGGCATTTGAAGCTCGAGGAGGAGCTCCGTTCCAAGGTCCTGTCGATGAGTGCCGCCACGATCGACCGCCTGCTCCAGATGTCGAGGCGCGCCACCCGAGCGAAAAAGCCCGCACGAGGGTACTGTCAAGTTGGCGAGAGGCGGCGATCTATGGCACGGTCTTGGGCATGAGCACGCCATCCAACCCCTACCGGGGCTTTCGCTATCCGGCCGAGATCATCAACCAGGCGATTTGGTTGTATCACTGCTTCAGTTTGAGCTTGCGGGAAGTCGAACTGATCCTCGCGGCGCGAGGCATCATCGTCAGCTACGAGACTATCCGCGCGTGGAGCCTGCGCTTCGGACGGACCTATGCCAAGACCCTGAAACGGAGGCGGCTGCAACCCGGAGACAAATGGTTTCTGGATGAAGTGTTCGTGCGCATTCGGGGCAAACTGCATTATCTCTGGCGGGCTATCGATCAGCATGGCAATGTGCTCGACATCCTGGTCCAGAGCCGCCGGAATACCAAGGCCGCCAAGCGCTTCTTTCGCAAGCTGCTGAAGGATTTGTGCTACGCGTCCAGAGTGATCGTGACGGATAAACTCGGATCCTATGGCGCGGCGAAACGCGAGATCATGCCCGATGTTGAGCATCGACAGAGTCGGTATCTCAACAACCGCTGTGAGGTCTCGCACCAACCCACCCGACGGCGCGAGCGCCACATGAGGCGGTTTAAGTCAGTCCGCCATGTCCAGCAGTTTCTCGCCACCCATACTCGGATCCACAATCACTTCCAACTCCGCCGTCATTGCCTTTCCGCCAGTGAGTACCGGGCTGCTCGGGACACGCCTTTGCGACGTGGCGCGAGGCCACCGGTGACGCCCTGGTATAAAGCTTGGACCCGTCTGACAGCTCCGCCCGCGCCAGCTTTGTCCATTCGATATCAACTTGACAGTACCGAGTGCAAGGGCCGTGTCGCGACAGGAACCTTCGAGCCAAGCGCCACGGGGAGTATCCGGGTCGAGGAAGGGAGCGGGCGAGAATTTGCGGGCCGGCCGATCTCAGGCACACCCAACGCGATCTTCCCTTATGCGGCTCCCAATGAGGTTCAGTTCATCAACGGGGTGCTCTGCCGCACGATCCTCGTCGACGGCACTACCCGGGTGCCCGTGGAATGTGCCCGATGATCATTGATCGGGTTCCCGGCATGGCACGCGCGGTGCTGCAGTCCATCAGTACCGATGATGACTGAAACCGTGACGCGGCCGGGACACCCATGGGCTTGGAGCCGCCGGCTTGCACGGCCGCAGCGGCCCCGGCTTTTCCGTCTGCCCCGGATGGGATCTCGTGGCTGCTGGAATCGGGCCAGCCTGCTATCGGCAGCGTTCTGCAAGAGCGTTAGAAAGCTCCGAAGATTCCGTTCCGGCACGGCGGGGCATGCACTCGAGGAGAGAACCACGACACTGCGTCGTTCCGACGTGAGGAGAACAGATCATGCGCTGCTCATCTGCTTTCGTTGCCTTGACCGCTCTTGGAACCCTGATCCTGCCCGGGCAAGTCGATGCTCAGACCCGTGACCAACAGGTCCGACAGAGTCGACCTCTTGTCCTGAGAGTGAGACCGGGCGGCTTCTATGGTCGCATCCCAGTGTATCTCGTCGGATCAATCTATAAGCCGACGTCAGCCAACAACATCACGATCACCCTGCCGGTGTCGTCAGCGGCTTGTCGGATCACACAGGTCAACGCGACGCTGTTTGCCAGCCCCGGCTGCTTAGCCCAATAAAGCAGACAGGCCGACGTCCTGGACACAGTGATCGGCAGCGCCTCTGTTCAGACCTTGGCGCTGATGCCGAGGACAGACCCGTTCTGGAGCATGTCGAACTCGTAGCACTGCCGGCCCTCACTCGATCGATTGCCGGGAAGCCTCAGGGGCGTTAGGCTGAGGCAATCGGCACCGAGCCCTACTATACCGGGAAACTGGCGGCGTGATGATGGGAGCCAGTCCAGCGAGTGATTGCACGAACCAGCTTCTCGCGGCTGTGGCGCCGGAGGATTTCGCGCTCCTCAAACCTCACTTCGAACCCGTCGAACTCAGGCGCGGGCAGGTGCTCTACGAGCCCGGTGAGATCGTTCGCGACGTCTACTTCCCCCATGAGGCCGTGATCTCGCTCATCAACATCCTAGAGGATGGCGGCACCGCCGAGGTGGCGGTGTTCGGGCGCGGGAGCGCCATGGGGCTTCTGAGTGCCGTAGCCACGCGGGAGGCCTTCGGCCGTTACGTGGTGCAATTCGCCGGCACCGCCTCGCGAATCTCCGTCGAGCGCCTGAATGAGGCCAGGAGCGCCCGCCCCAAGCTGCAACGGCTGCTGTTGGGCTACACCGAGGTCCTGCTTGCGCACACATTCCAACTTCTCACCTGCAATGCAGTGCATCCCGTGGAAGCGCGCTGCTGCCGCTGGATCCTCATGCTGCGCCACCAGGTGCAACAGGATACGCTGCCGCTCACCCACGAGTTCCTGGCCGAGATGCTGGGTGTCCAGCGCTCGACCGTCAGCGTGGTGATCAGAACGCTCCAGACAGCAAGCCTGATCCGCCAGAATCGCGGCAGCATCACTGTGACGGACTGGGTGGGCCTCGAGGAGACTGCCTGCGAGTGCTACGGCCGGGTCATGGACCTCTACCGGCGTCTGTTACGGCCCCATCCCGGCGGGCCGCAGGAGCAATCGTTTTAAATGCTCCTTACCCTCCCCTTCAGGAACGTCCGGTATTCACTGCCAGAGTAGACACCTCACCTTCGTCCGCGAGGGACTGCCATATCTGAACGCTCCCCAGGACAGAGAGTGAAGCTTCCTGAGCAGCTTGCACCCCATCGGGATCCATGATGTCGACCTGAATGCTTGTCACATCGTCGCCGATCCTATCGCGCACTTTTGCAAGCACATCCGCATTTATATCCCAGATCGCCACCCGTGCTCCCTCGGACACGAGCCTCGTGGCAATCTCGAAGCCAATGCCCGGAGCTCCTCACGTTACAATGGATTCACGCCCCTGACATCGTCCGACACTGCTCATTATCTGTCATTCCCTGCTCTTACAATGTCAGTCCTATCCAAACCCTTGCGGTACTATGAAGCCCGTTCCCGGACTTCGCGACATTGACGATCGCCGGTGACGCGATCACGCCGCGCCAACAAAATTGCGCAACGATCGGCACCGGGGGCTCGATCTAGATCCGCTCTGGCGTCGCATAGAGCGTCCGGCCGGATACCTTGATCTCGACATCGACAAGATATTTGCGGACGCCCTCCGGATTGATCTCGATTCCGAGTCCCGGCGCATCGGGGGCCGCGATTTCCCCGTTCTCGTCGCGCTGCAGAGTGTCTGCGGTGAATGCTCGGGCCGCAGGCTTGGGCGCGAACGGGAATTCACAAATCTTGTGATCTGGGAGACCGGCATAGGGCTGCAACGAAGCGCTCAGTGCAAGGTGCGAGGTGAAGGTATGGTTCACGAACATGACATTGCGGGCCACCGCATAATCCGCGACCTTCTTCGCTGGGCCGATACCGCCGATACGACCGCAATCGATCTGGATGAACCCGACCCCGCCATAATCGATGAGATGCCGGGCCATGGATACGTTGTGCGCTCCCTCGCCGCCGGCGATCTTGACCTTGTCGCTGCGCCGGGCGAGCGCACTATAGGCTTCAAGCGCACTGGCATGGAAAGGTTCTTCCAGCCAGACCGCACCCACCGCCTCGAGCGCCGCTAGCCTTGCCGCTGCCGCTTCTACGTCCTCGCCCCAGATTTGTCCGACATCGACCAGAAGGATACCATCGGGTCCGAGTCCCTCGCGCGCTGCGCGAAAGTGCTCTTCGTCGCGTTCGACAGTCCCTCGCCCTATCGGCCCCCAGCCGAACTTGACAGCCCGGAAGTCCTCCTTCCGAGCCTTCACGGCCCCTTCGTATGTCTCATGCGGCGTATCGCCGAAAAGCTGGGACGCATACGGCGTCTTCTTGTGCGACGCGTCATATCCGAGGAGCTTCCACACGGGCTCGCCTTTCGCCTTTCCGAGGAGGTCCCAGAGCGCCATCTCCACGCCGGAGAAGGTGTGCGCTGCCTGGAGCAGATCCATGCTATTGTATTCGACCTCCGCGGTGATGCGCGCGATGTCCGCCGGGGACTCGATGGTCCGGCCAAGGACCGAAGCGCCGACTGGGCGGCATACCCCGTGAGACATGGGGCAGACGAAACCCGCGATCGACACCAGGGGAGAGGCTTCGCATTCGCCCCAGCCGCTGTGTTCGCCTGCAGTGACGCGCACAAGGAGCGCGTCCTGGCTGCCATCGGCCTCCGTCGTGATCTCAGGCATCGCCAGGTAAAACAAGTCAACCGATTCGATTTTCATGGGTGCTCCCGGATATGAAAGTTGCTCTTTTCGCTCGACACGTGAGAATTTCGAAACAAGCATGAACGCCAGCTTCCGGACGATCAAACTCGCTTCCTCAACCGCTGTGCTTCATATGGCGCGGTAGTCGGAACCGCTTTTTCAAGCCCGAGACCTCAGCGCCGGTAAATGGTGGAACTCGGAGTGAACGTGACGTTCTTGTCCAGCGGATACATGGGCCGAGCGCAGATTGTGTGCCCGAGGCTCTCCAGGTTGGCCGACGTCGCACCTGGCGCATCGATATTGAAGTTTTTCTCGACCCAACCGTCGTACATATGGTACTCCGTGTGCGGCGATTTGACGACGATCAGGTCAAAATCCTGCGGATCGAGTCCGTTGGAATAGTACATGGCGCGATCGAACAGGCTGACCGTGCGGCTGAGGACAACTACCGTGAAGTTGCCGAAGGTCAGAACCGCAGTCGGCCCCGCGTCGAGGCCGATTTTCATGGTCTCAAGCCGGGAACGGCCATTCGACAGGAGTTGGACCTCGGCCCGCACCGGCATCGGCTCGAACCGCCGCGCGTCATAGAAACCGCCGAGCGTGGTCTCGATCGTAGCGCCGACGCCCGCCTTATGCGCAGTAGCAGCTGCGCGCGGATCGACGATCTGCGCAAGAACGCGCTTATCGTATCCCGCAGCGCGCAGCGCCTTGAGAATGACATTAGAATCGCCGGTCGCGCCCGATGATGTTGCGTCGGCCGCGTCCGTGAAGACGACAGGGCCATCGATGGTGCTCGCCTGGGCGATGGCGCGGTCGAGCGCGATCAGTTTGCCCTGCATCCGGAACCGCTGCGGCCAAAATTCCGCCGCGAGCCGCTCAGCCTCGCGCCGGGCTATGCTTTCATCGCCATCCGTCATTACCAGCACCTGTGAACAGAGCTCCGGCACATCGGTGAAGGGATTGCCGATCATAATCCCTGCGGCCAACGCGGTCCCGTCCCGCTCAATGCGTTGGCATTCCCGGATCAGGTCGCCATAGCAGCCGGTTCGCGTGATGAGTTCGTCTCCGCGCACGAGAGCGGGGATAACCGTGCGGGCGACCACCGGTCGTCTGCCGCCGCCGAGCAGGGTCAGGAGGAGCTGGCCGGCACGCCGTCCCGTGTCGGCGAAATCGACATGCGGATAGGTATGATAAATCGCAACACCGTTGATCTGACGTAGCATTCGATCGGTCAGGATTCCATGCAGATCGAGGGAAATCACGATCGGCACGTCCGGTCCGGCCATGCGCCGGATCTCAGACAGAAGATATCCTTCAGGATCGCGCTCGCCGTCTGCACCCATCGCTCCGTGCAGAGACACATAGATGCCATCCACATCTGCGACACGTGTCTTGACGGAGTCAAGGATCTCAGAAGACAGCCGCTGCCAACCCTCACTCGACAGTAACCCGGCACTGCCCGCCCGCGCTCCGATAGCTGGAAGGAGCGTGACTTCGGGCGCGGCCTCAAACACCGATAACGCACCGCCGATGGCCGTGTTGAGTCCACGCTGTGCATAAAGCTCGTCGCCGCGTTCAATATGGAAATTCTCATACTGAGATGACAGCGGGTTGAAGGAGGAGATCTCCTGCATGCACTCGACGATCAGAAGCTTGGGCATCGTGTTTCCTCAAGAATGGGCGGAGGCAGGAAGCGTGCCATCGACGGCGCGATGGCACGCGACAAGGCGGTGATCGGGTAGAGTCTCGAGCGTGGGATCGAGGATCCGGCAACGATCCTGCGCGAAGGGACAGCGCGATGCGAAACGGCAGCCCTTCGGGATGGCGAGTGCGCTCGGCAGGTCTCCCGTCAGCGGGTGCCGGTGCCGCGGCTCGTCCGGATGGGAGCGTGGTATGGCTGAAAGGAGCGCTTGCGTATAGGGATGCGCAGGGCGTGCGAACAACGTATCGACGTCGGCGATTTCGACGATGCGCCCGAGATACATCACGGCCACGCGATCCGAGATGTGGCGCACGACCGATAGATTGTGCGAGATGAACAGATAGGTCAGCTTCAGTTCGCGCTGCAGATCCTGCAGGAGGTTGATGATCTGCGCTTGGACTGACACGTCGAGGGCCGATACAGCCTCGTCGCAGACGATGAAGCTTGGCTTCAGTGCTAGGGCGCGGGCAATGCCGACGCGCTGGCGCTGCCCCCCGGAGAACTCATGGGGATAACGCGCTGCCGCCGAGCGCGGAAGGCGCACGAGGTCCAGCATATCGAGGACCGAGCGCTGCCGGGAGGCGCGGTCGCCAATGCCATGGATAACAAAAGCCTCGGAAATCGCGTCACCGATCTTCATGCGAGGATTGAGCGACCCGTAGGGATCCTGGAAGATGATCTGCATCTGACGCCGGCTGTGGCGAAGTTCGGCCTTCGACAATTCCGTCAGATCACGCCCGTTGAAGAGCACGGATCCGGCCGTCGGCTCGATTAGGCGCAAAAGCAGGCGACCGGTGGTCGATTTCCCACAGCCCGATTCACCGACGAGGCCGAGGGTTTCGCCCGAACGAACCGTGAGGCTGATGTCGTCGACGGCACGTGCACCTACGGCTTGTCGCCGGAAAAACCTGCTGTTGGTGGCGAAGACCTTCGTCACGCCGCGCGCTTCGATGATGGTTTCGAGTGTCATACCAGCGCCTCCTCCGGGAGTCGCGCGAAGCCGAACGGCTCCATGCAAGCGACAGCCTGATCGGGCGACACACGGCCGAGCTGTGGAGGCTCCTGCTCGCAGATATCGCGCCGCAACGGGCAGCGCGGCCCATAACGGCACCCCTTCGGCATGGCACCGATGGAAGGAACCGCCCCCTCGATAGTTACGAGCCGTCCGCGCGGCCCATTGATCTCGGGGATTGACGCCAGCAGCGCGCGCGTATAGGGATGCCGCGGATTGTCGAAAATCGTCCGAACCGGTGCGATCTCGGCCACGCGCCCGGCATAGAGAACCAGCACCCGGTCGGCGATTTCCGCGATCACGCCGAGATCGTGCGTGATGAAGACCAGCGACAATCCTCGTTCCTTCTGCAGCTTTCTCAACAAGTCGAGGATCTGCGCCTGGACGGTCACGTCGAGTGCGGTCGTCGGCTCATCGGCGATAAGGACCTTTGGGTTCGCCGCGAGCGCAATCGCGATCATGACCCTCTGCCGCATGCCGCCCGACAATTCATGCGGATAGGCGGCAACACGCTGCTCGGGTGCGGGAATCTCGACCTTCGTAAAGAGTCCGACCGCCTCCTGCCTGGCCTTCGTGGCCGTCAGTCCTCGGCGGCGCAGAACCTCTGCCACCTGATCTCCGACACGCATCACGGGATTGAGCGCCGTCATAGGCTCCTGGAAGATCATGGCGAGGTCGATCCCACGCTTTTCCCGCCAACGGTCGGGTGGAAGCCCCGCTAGATCCTCGCCATCGAGGACGATACGTCCTGCGGTGCGGCGAACTGCTTTCGGGAGGAGCCCCATCATGGACAAGGCGAGCATGCTTTTGCCGCTTCCGGACTCGCCGACCACACCGAGGACCTCGCCTGGCTCGAGGCTGAAGGATATGTCTTCGAGGATCGTGATCGCGCCGCCGGCAAGCGCGGTCGTAAGATTTTTGATCTCGAGAATCGGCCGCACCATCTTCGTCACCTCAGGTCCTCATCCGAGGGTCGAGGACGTCACGCAGGCCATCGCCGAGAAGGTTCAGGCCCAGGACCGATACGATGATGGCGAGGCCGGGGAAGATGGTCACCCAGGGCGCCTCCGCGATGAAGTCCCGCCCTTGCGCAATAATGCTGCCGAAGGAGGGGGCAGGCGGCGGGGGGCCGAGCCCAATGAATGAAAGAGCGGCCTCTGCCAGGATCGCCGTGGCAAACACATAGGTGAGGCGCACGATCAGCGGACCAAGGGCATTGGGAAGCACATGCCGGAAAAGAATGCGCAACTCCGTGGCGCCGAGAGCCCGCGCCGCCTCGACGAATTCGTGCTCGCGCACGACGAGCACCGAGGCCCGCACGATACGCGCCGTATGCGGCGTCGTCGCGATCGCCAGGGCGATGATGACATTCGGCACCGAGGCGCCGAGGACAGCCGCGACCGCGATGGCGAGGAGGATAGCCGGAAACGCCATCAGGGCATCCATCAGACGCATCACGGGGTTGTCGAGCGATCGGAAGAATCCGGCTGTCGCCCCAATAAGCGTTCCGGCAATACCGGTCGCGAGTGCCGTCAGAAGGCCGATCGTGAGGGAGATTCGCGCGCCGAAGAGCACCCGCGACAGGATATCCCGGCCGAAATGGTCCGTACCGAACCAATAGGTTGCATCCGGGGGACGTAGCCGCGTCCGGAAACTGTTGCGCAGCGGATCGAAGGGAGCAAGCCCGCTCGCAAAGACAGCTAGCAGGGCGATCGTCAGTACCAGTCCGGCCCCGATCACGAAGGAGCGGTTGTGCAGAAGGCGTGACGCGACATGCCAAGTTGGACCGTGGCTGGCAACTGCCGAATCTAATGTGACGGAACTCATTCGAGACGTACTCTCGGATCAATGGCGGCATAAAGGATGTCGACGGCAAGATTCACGCCGAGATAGATTACGGCCAAGAACAGCAGACCTCCCTGAATGACCGGATAGTCGCGGGAAAGAATCCCGCCGATGATGAGGCGCCCAACTCCGGGAATGGAGAAGACCTGCTCGATGATCACGGCACCGCCGAGAAGGGATCCCGCAACGATCCCCGCGACCGTCAAGACAGGAACGAGCGCGTTCGGGAGACCATGACGCAGCATGATATCCGTCCGCGTCAGCCCCTTGGCGTCGGCCGTGCGGATGAAGTCTTGGCTGAGGACTTCCAGCATCGAGGCTCGGGTCATGCGTGCGATGAATCCGACCTGAATGACGGCAAGGGTTATGGCTGGCATGACGATGCTTTCCAGCCAGCCCAGAGGATCCTCACCGAGGGGGACGTAGCCGCCGGTCGGGAAGACGTCGAACTGGACGGCCAGCAGCAAGATCAGCATGATCCCGAGCCAGAAATCCGGAACCGACAATCCGAAGAGAGCCGCTGTCATAACCACCTGATCGGGCCAGCGGTTGTGATTGACCGCTGCCACGATACCGGCCGAAACGCCGATCAGGAGCGCCAGCGTGAGGGCAACACTGGTCAGCGAGAGCGTGACAGGCAGGCGTTCGAGAAGGGCGGCCGTCACGCTCCGTTTCAGAAGGATTGACTGGCCGAGATCGCCGTGCAGGATGCGCCCATACCAGTCAAGCATCTGGATGATCAAGGGTTGGTCGAGGCCAAGCTCGTGGCGCAGCCGCGCTACCTGCTCTGGCGTCGCACTGGTGTCGAGGAAGGCTGCGGTCGGGTCACCCGGCACAAGCCAGATGATCGCGAACGACATCAGGGAAACGAGTACAAGGACGATGAATGCGCCAGCAAGCCGTTTGGTTAGAAACCTCGCCATGACCCTTCCCTCGGAGGTGGGCAGGGGAGCACCCTACCCACCTGGCGTCCTCAGTTCTGTTCCAGCCACACGTCCCACATCCGTGGAATGCGAGATGGCTCGAAGTTCTTCAGCTTCGCGCTTGCGACTTGGAACAGGCCATAATTGCCGGCCTTCATGGCGACCGCATTGTCGTACATATGCTTCTGGAAGTCGGCAAAAATCTGTTTGCGCTTGCCTTCTTCCATGGACGCGGTCAGGTCCGCGTAGAGCCGATCGATCGTCTCGTCCTTCTTCTGCTGCGAGGTGCCTCCAACCCAGGGCGCCATGACCGAGGCGGGTCCTTCATACGGTTCGATTCCATACCCGTGGGCCCAGAAGTTCCAGCCGGTCGGCGTGAATCCAATCTTCGAAACGGTCGGCCAATCGGCTACGGAAAGCTCGACGTCGATGCCGATTTCCTTCAGACGCTGCTGAACCACGGTTGCCGTATCGGTGTTGGCGCGCAGATTATCGACAATGAAGGTGAGCTTCTCGCCCTTGTAGCCGGACTTCGCGAGCAGGGCTTTTGCGGCCGAAAGATCGGCTTCGTTGTATTTTCCCGTGTTGTCGGTCGTGTAGAATGCCGCTCCTGGATAGAGCCAGGCGCCGTCCATCTGGTAGATGTCCGGATAGGAGATCGCCATCACCTCTTCCATGTCGAGCGCAGCCTGAACGGCGAGACGGAAGTTCACATCGCTTGTCGGCGGCTGGGCGTGGTTGAACTTGATGACCTGGAAAGCGAAGGGAAGGACCTTGTAAACGACGTAGTTCTTGTCGTTCTGGAGACGCTTTGCCGTCGGTCCGTCGACCGTTTCAAGAAGTTGCACCTCGCCGGCCTCCAGCGCGGCGTTACGCGAACCTGCTTCCGGCATGAACCGGAAGGTCACGGAGTCGAGATAGACCTCCTTCTTGCCGGCGAGGCCATCGCGGCCCTCGGCATTGGGGTTGGGTACGTACCCGTCGAAGCGTTCGATCTTGACGTGGCTGTCGGGTTTGTACTCGACGAACCGGAAGGGCCCGGTGCCGATGTAATTGATCTGGTTTGCCGGCTTGGCGGCCTCCTCGGCAGGATAGATCGCGATCGGCGCGCGCGGTGAGGAAAGATTGTCGAGGAAGGTCGACTGCACATCCTTCAGGGTGATCGTTACCTCTCGTGGACCGGTCGCCTGGACGGTATCGATGGCGTTCAGCAGAGCGGCGGAAGCGCCGACCTTCCTATAGCGCTCGATCGAGGCGACCACATCGTTCGCAGCGAGTTCCTTTCCGTTGTGGAACTTGACCCCCTGACGGATGGCGAAAGCGTAGGTCTTTCCATCTTCAGAGATCTTCACACCTTCCGCAAGCTCCGGGACCGGCTTTGCATTCTTGTCTCGAGCGTACAAGGTTTCGTAAATTTGCAGCGTGATGTTCCGCGCCGCCTGCGCAGTAGTTACGTGGGCATCGAGGGATGGGGGGGCTTGGACGATGCCAATGACAACATTACCTCCCTTGGTCTGAGCAAGAGCCGCCCCAGGGATCGCCAATAGCAGAGCCGCGCCCAATGCGGCCACGCCGAATCCTTTCCATCGCTTCATCGTTTCCTCCGTTGTCATGACCTAAAGCCGTATGCCCCTCGCAAGTCTCCGGGCGGTGATCCCTGGTCTTGTTCTGTGCTGTCGCTTCCGCCGGCCGGATGTCCTTCAGGCTGATGGAGTTCATATCCCGCTTTGCCCAGCTCATTCTCATGGAGCCGCAAGCGCTTCGTCATAGTCGTTCATCACCACGGCGACGACGTCGCCGCGGTGCACACGTCCCGGTCCCGGAGCCATCCAGAGCACGCCCGCTCTGCGGTAACGAATTTCGACCGGTGAGTGGTCAATGTCCTCGACGAAATGGAGGTAGCCCGCAATGTCGTTCTCTTCGACGGCGGCTCCCGCCGACTGCCGCGGCTCGAAGACGCCGCTCGCAGGGGCAAAGAGGTAGCAGTCCGGATCCCGCACCATCATATGACGCGTTCCGGGTGAACCGTCTTTTTGAGATGTGTCGGGTTTACCCTCCATGACGCCGAGGTGCTTGAGGACGTTCGTCAGGCCTCGCTTCCCGATGCGCACCCCTTCTACATTGACCCGTCCCCATCCCCCCAGCTCCGTTCCAAGGGATAGGATGCCACGGCGCTCGACGGAGGAGGTCAATGTTGCTCCTTCGTCGACCCCCCAGAACACCACGTTGAACGGCGCCCCAAAGGCAGCGGTTGCATCCATCGTGCGCTTACGCATCTGTGCATCGGGCAGATAATGCATGTTGGTGGAAAGGGCCGACTCCATGGAATGTCCGGCTGTGTGAACGTCCACCGATACATCCACCAGCGGAAGCACGACCGTGTCAATGAAATGAGCCAGCATCTCGGAGAATGTGCCGCGGGGATCGCCCGGAAAGCAGCGGTTCAGGTCGCGGTGATCCACCGGTGACAGACGGGTATCATTCAGGACAGCCGGTACATTGACCGCAGGAAGCATGATGATGCTCCCCTGAATGGCCATGGGATCCAGCGTGCGGGCGAGGTCCGATATCGCGATCTGCCCCTCGTACTCGTCCCCGTGGACGCCGCCGGTCAACAATATCGTTGGCCCGGAACCGTTTTTCACGCAGACGATGGGGATCTCCACCGTACCCCAGCCCGATGTGTTGCGTGACAGGGGCGCCCTCAAATAGCCCGCCTGACGCCCTGCCCTGTCGAAGTCAATCCGGCACTGGATTCGGCTTTTGGACTCGTCACTGGCCATTGCGCCGTTTCCCAAGTTGTCTTGTCTTGCTGACAATATGTTGGTATACGATCTTACGATATGTCAATGGCCATCCTGATCCGGGCGTGGCTCTTCGAAGCAAGGGTACACGGGGTGGGATAAGGCTGGACCGGTGCATTCGGCATCGGTCCCCGGATCAACCAGGCATCTTGAGCGACCAATTCATGAGCAGAACGAAGCCCAGTTTAAGAGAAGCACTGCCTCAGAAGCGCGCCGAATCCGCCCCGCAAACAGGATGGCAGCCCTTGAAGCCCCGGACGCTCGTCGACATGGTGATCGATGAGATCGTTGCAGCGGCTGCATCGAGCCGAATTCTTCCCGGAGACAGGATCGTCGAAGCCGAACTCGCCCAGGGTCTCGGCATCAGCCGGGTCCCCGTGCGGGAGGCGCTGCGGATCCTCGAGAGCCAGGGCCTCGTCGTCAACGAGCCCTATAAAGGAATTCGTCTGCGCACAGTTACGCAGGAGCGGATCGACCATCTGATCGAAGCGCGGGTTGCCCTGGAGACGGCCGCCGCGACACGGGCCATCATGGCGGGACGCAATGGTGAGCAGGAGGTGCAAATCCTGCATCATCACATTAATGAACTCGAGCTCATGCGAGCCCGCGGAGATGCCTATGGTCTCGCAAAGGCCGATACCGCTTTTCATCGGGCCCTGTGTCAATTCAGCGGAAACGAAGTGATCTGCGATCTCTGGGAAATGCTATCTCGGCAACTCACAATCATCGTTGGCCTGTCAACCCTTGGCAAGGACATGGCTGATATCGTCCAAGAACACCGAACTCTTGTGCGCGTTTTCGAGACTGGTGATCTCAATGCCATAACCAGGGCTCTCGACGATCATATCAACATCCAGACCCACGCTGTCGATTTCCTTGAGCTCATTGCTCAGCGTCGGTCGGATCGGAAATCGGTCAGCAACTCCTGAGCTTCTGGATTTCTCTCACACTCAAGTAAGGCATCCTTCATGGCAGACACGGCAACCGGCCAGAACCGACAGGAGACGGCAATGCTGCCGATCAGGATTCGGTCAATCGAGGCGGCTCCTCTTTTTGGTGAAAGTCCGAAAGGCGGATGGTCGGCGGAGATCAAGCCTGAGGATTCGATCCATGCGATCATCGCCGTTCATACCGATGCAGGGATCACAGGCTATGGCAGTGCTTTCACAGATGGTCGTCTCGTGCAGGCCGGGTTGAAAGTCCTTGAACCGCTTTATGCTGGGGAAAATGCGCTCGAACCCGAGCGCGTGACGGAAAAGCTGCATCAAAATACGTTCTGGATGGGCAGGGGTGGAACACTCACCCATGCCATCAGCGGCATTGACATCGCGCTCTGGGACATTTTGGGCAAGGTCACCAAGATGCCGGTTGGACGCTTGCTTGGTGGCACCTACAGGCGCCGGGTTCAGCCCTATTGCTCTCTTCTCATGGAAGAGCCAGCCCGGATGGGCGACGTGATCGCAGAATACCGAGAAAAGGGCTTCCGCGCGTTCAAGATCGGCTGGGGGCCATTCGGGCGGTCGATGGACACGAAGCTTGATGAAGCCATCGTTCGGGCTGCACGCGAGGCCGCCGGACATGACAACAAGCTGCTCGTAGACGCGGGCGCGAGTGACGCATATTGGCCGCAAGGACTCAAATGGGCTATACGGACGGCCGAGATGCTGAAAGACTACAATGTTGGTTGGTTCGAAGAGGCGCTCAAGCCTGATGCGCTCGATGACTTCTGCCACCTCCGGCGGGTCAGCCCAGTTCCGATCGCCGGAGGCGAAGTTCTCACCCGACGCCAATCCTTCATTCCATGGCTGACCCGTGGCGCCTTCGACATCGTCCAGCCTGATGTCACCAAGGTCGGCGGCATCAGCGAACAGCGGCGGATCGCCTGGATGGCGGCCGAATTTGGCGTCAAATATATAGGCCATGGCTGGAATACTGCGCTTGGTGTCGCGGCTGATCTACAGATGGCATCAGCCTTCCCGGATGTGGATCTCGTGGAATTCATCGGTGGAAGCCCTTATGTCGATGGCATTCTCGTGAAACCCTTCGAGCTCAATGGCGAAGGCTATTTGTCCATTCCTGAACGGCCTGGCCTGGGTGTGGAGATCGACCGTGACAAGATCCGAAAGTTCGTTCCGGATCCGACGCGGCTGTTTCTCTGATTATGCAGAGAGCGTCTCCGAGACGAAGGAAGCTATTTCGAAGGTTCTGTCGCAATTATTGGCAATAGGCACAGAGATGCCAGGGTGAATGATAGGCACTTATGCGGTGAGCCGCTCGAACTGTTCTGCAAGCGAGAGGTTTGAGTTGCTGACGTACGTCGCCTGTCCTTTGCGCATCATATGAACCATCTCAATGCCGCCCAGGATCACGCCAGCGCTCGCCATGGCCTTGAAGCCCAGCATCGAGCGAACCCGACGCTTGATCGCGCGATGATCCTGCTCAATGCGATTATTGAGATATTGACTCTGCCGGATGCGGATCGGCTTGAGCTTTCGATGTGTCCCATTCTGATGCCGGTCTGTCGTATCACAGGACAGGATTGCCTCACGGTTCGTCTGGCTGCCGTCGATCACGATCCTCTCGGGCCGGCCATGCCGCTTCAATGCCTTGCGCAGGAAGCGCTTGGCGGCTGCGAGATTGCGTCGTTCGCTGAACCAGAATTCGACAGTGTCGCCGTTGCTGTCGATGGCGCGATAGAGATATCTCCATTGCCCTCGGACCTTGATGTACGTTTCGTCGATGTGCCACCGGCCAGTGACAGGGCGCTTGCGCCGATTGAACTGCTCCAGCAAAAGCGGAGCATAGTGGATCGTCCAGCGATGAACGGTCGTGTGATCCACGGAGATGCCGCGCTCAGCCAGCATCTCCTCGAGATTTCTTAAGCTCAAGTTATAGGCCAAGTACCAGCGGACGCACAGAAGGATCACTGAGCGGTCGAAATGACGGCCTTTGAACATCATGCACCTCCGGAGCGTGTTGGAGGTATAGACGAACTCAGTTACGGAAGCGTTTGCAACAGATTCCCACGTTGCGGTTGTTATAGATCCAGTCCGGACAGGCGACCGGCGCCTCATGGCGCTGTGGTGGAATCGCCAGTCGGGCGCCCATGCTCCAGACATGGCAACACCTGGTTAACCGTCATCGGATTTCCGAACTCACTGATCCAGTCGTCTGCCTCAGTTGTCGTCACCATGGCAACGGCCGGATCTCCATCAATTGCTATCAGGAATGTGAGGATGTTGTCAGCGCAGTCATCCGGCTGACCGATCCCGGCTGCAGACTACACGTTCGCGTCTGCTGCCACTTGCTCACTTGGCATACCCGCAAGATCTGACGCATTTATTCAATTCCAGTACGACTTCGCTTAAGTCATAGCCGCATGGGTATGCGACATGTCATCGAAACGCCACCTCAGGCGAACGCCGCCGCGAGCAGTTGCCTCAAGTGCTGGAATCGCGGATAGCAGTTTGATGGTATAGGGGTCTTGGGGCTGATCGAAGATCGTGTCGCGGCCGCCCTCCTCTACGATCCTGCCATCCTGCATGACAATGACTCTGTCGGCAATCTGCTCAACGACTCCAAGGTCGTGGCTGATGAAGAGGCAGGAGAAGCCGTGACGTTGTTGCAGATCGGCGAGGAGATCAAGAACTTGGGCCCGCACGGTCACGTCGAGGGCGGAGACGGGCTCGTCCGCAATGACGAAGGCGGGCCGGCGCGCTAGGGCGCGCGCAATCGCAACCCGCTGGCGTTGGCCGCCGGACAGTTCGTGAGGATAGCGCTCCGCGAAGGTGTCGTCGAGGCCGACATCGTTCAAAATCTCGCGCACGCGATCCTTCTTCTCACGGCGTCCCATCTCCGGCACCAAGCGCAGGGCTTCATGCACGAGGTCCGTGATGGTCATGCGTGGATCGAGTGACGAATATGGGTCCTGGAACACCATCTGGCAGTTGAGACGATAGTTGGCCCAACTCTCAGTGCCCCGGCAAATGGGTGTCCCGGCGAAGCGGATCTCCCCGCCTGCGGGATCGAGCAATCCTGCGATGGCGCGTCCCAGCGTTGTCTTGCCGGATCCCGATCCTCCCACGAGGGCGACGACCTCCCGCGGCCTGATGGTAAGGCTAACGCCATGAAGCGCCCGCTTGCCGGGCTCCTTTCGAAGGAAGCCCTGGCGTCCGTGATAATCCACCACGAGATCCCTCACCTCCACAATCGGCGGCACCGATGGGGGAAGATCGCGCTTGGGCAGGCGCCGCGGCATCGCGGCCAGGAGTTTCTGGGTATAGGGATGCTCAGGGCTGCGAAGCAGATCGGGGGTGCTCCCCTGCTCGACGATCTCGCCCTTGCACATGACGACGATGCGATCGGTGTAGCGGGCTACCATCGAGAGATCGTGACTGATCATGAGCACGGCCGTTCCATGCTCCCGCGTGAGTTCCACCATGAGCTCCAGGACATCGCGCTGAACCACGGCGTCCAGTGCAGTCGTCGGCTCGTCGGCGATGAGCAGGGCCGGCTGCAGGAGCATAACGGAGGCGAGCATGATCCGCTGACGCATGCCGCCCGAGAACTGGTGCGGATAGGCTTCGAGTGCTCCCTCGGGATCCTTGAGCCCGACGCGGCGGAGCATGTCGAGGATGAGAGCCCGACGCTCCTTGGCATCGAGATCGCGATGGAGCGCCAAGCCTTCATCCAGCTGACGTCCGATGAGCATCGACGGGTTGAGCGATGTCATCGGCTCCTGGAACACCATCCCGATGCGCGAGCCTCTCAGGCGTCTCAACTCCGCCGGCGAGAGCTGAGCAAGATCCTTCCCCTCGAAGCAGATGCTTCCGGAAATCCTGCGGATCGCGGGCGGCTCGAGAGCCATGATGGACCGGGCCGCGAGCGTCTTTCCGCTTCCGGATTCGCCGACAATGCCGACGACCTCACCCGGAGCAACGGAAAAGCTTACGTCCTTGACGACCTCCAGCCCTGTCCGCGCGACATTGAGCTTCAATCCTTCAACCCGGAGCAGTTCGGATGTGGCCATGGTCAGACTCCGCGCATTCTGGGATCGAGCTTGTCGCGCAAGGCATCGCCGAGCAGATTGATGCCGAGCAGCGTCATCGAGATGCACAGGCCAGGAAAGATACCGAGCCATACCGCTTGGCCGATGAAGGACCGGCTGCTGGCCAGCATGTTGCCCCAGGTCGGGGCCGGAGGGGGCACGCCCAGACCGAGAAAGCTCAGGGCGCTTTCCGCGAGAAGCACCCAGCCGAACATGGATGTCGCAAGGACCGTCAGGGGAGCAATGCAGTTGGGCAGGATGTGCCGCGCCATGGTATAGACTTCGGAATTGCCCATCACTCTCGACGCATCGACATATTCCTTTTCGCGCAGGGACAGGACGGTGCCCCGCACGATGCGGGCGACGGATGGCGTGTAGGCGAGGCCCAGAGCCAGAATGATACCGTACTTGTTGGCGCCCATGACGGCAAGAAGGCCAAGGGCAAGCAGGATGCCCGGAAAAGCCAGCAGCGCATCGTTGAACGCCATCAGAATTCGATCGGTCCAGCCGCGCAGATATCCTGTCAGCAGACCGATCACCGTTCCGGCCGAGACTGCCGCAATCACCGTGACAAGGCTGATCCACACACTTGTCGCAGCGGCTGCCATCAATCGGCTGAGGACATCCCGACCGAACTCATCGGTCCCCAGCCAGTACACGGGTCCCGGTGGCTGGAGACGAGCCGCAAAGTTGATCTTCAGGGGATCGAACGGCGTCCAGACAGCCCCGAACAGAGCGCAGATGCCGACGATGCCGATGATCAGGCCGCCAAGAACGGCATTGGGAGCAAGGAGTTTCATTCTGCCGCCACTCTCGGATCGAACACGGGGTAAAGCAGGTCGACGACAATGTTCACGACCACGTAGACGAAGGCGACAAAAAGCAGGCACCCCTGAATGACCGGGTAGTCGCGGGCGAAGATCGAGTCGACTAGAAGCCGGCCGAGGCCAGGGATCGTGAAGACCGTCTCAACAACAGCGATTCCGCCGAGGAGATTGCCAAGCACAAGCCCGATGAGGGTCCAGGTCGGGCCAAAGGCGTTCTTAAAGGCATGGCGAATCAGCACGGCGCCCTCCGACAGACCCTTCGCCCGCGCATGGGTGATGTAGTCGAGCCGCAGGACTTCGAGCGTGCTTGCTCGGGACATGCGGATCAGCACGCCCATCTCATGCAGGAACAGGGTCGCGACCGGCATGACGATGTAGAGCAGCGCCGCCATGGGGTCTTCGGAGAACGAGACATAGCCGACGATGGGCAGCCATTCGAGCTTGAGCCCGAAGAGGATCAGCAGCAGAAGCCCGAGCCAGAATGTCGGAACCGACAGCAGGAGCGTTGCGACGCCGACAAGGGCGAGATCGAGCGCGCTGTTCTGCCGCCAAGCCGCGATCATCCCGGCCGGCACGGCGGCCAGTGTCGCAAACAGGACGGCGATAAGCACGATTTTGGCGCTGATCCAGAAGCGGTCGATGATGAGAGGCAGAACCGGCTGGCTTGATGTGATCGATTGGCCGAGATCGCCCCGGAAGATGTTGCCGAACCAGATCGCGAACTGAACCGGAAGGCTGTGATTGAGCCCGAGCCGCTCCCGCAGATCCGACAAGCTTGCCGGGTCTGCCATGTCGCCGAGCATGAGCGCCGCCGGATCACCCGGAATGAGGCGGATGAGCGCAAAGACCGAGACCGCCATGATCAACAGCGTCGGAATCGCCATGAGAATTCGTCTGGCTATGAAGCGCAGCATCGCGTCTCTCCTCGCCTAAGCCGGCCTTGGCGACGTCATGGAGCCTTCACCACGTCCGAAGCCGTGCCGGCTGAGCGACAGCTCTTCAGAACGTCGGCGAAGAAGTCCTGCACCTGAGACACGACCTGGTTTCCGTCATGCGTCACGTTAGGAACCACATCGAAGCGGACAGGGATACCGGCCGCTTCGAAGGAGCGTCGCAGGCTGTCGAGCCGCTCCGGACGCGTGCGGCCCGCCTCGTTCGCTCCCGGCATCCAATGCTGGCTGCCTTCCCGATGTGTGATTTCCCAGGTTTCGAGATCGGCGGCGCCCACGATCATCTGCACGGGCACACGCTGCATGGCGGCAACATCCACCGTGATGCCGAACCGCTCCTGGATGTTGCGGGTGCCCACCCACCAGTCGCGTGTCGGGTCAAGGAGCGTCACCGAACCCGGAGCCCCGATCGAGGCGGCCCAGAGACGCGCAGGGTGAAGGATAAGGAAGCGATGCGTGAAGTGGCCGCCACCGGAAAAGCCGAACAGCGCGAAGCGAGTGACGTCGAGGCCGTAGCGCTCGCCAACCTCTTCGACGATGGACAGCAACGCCTCGTCATAGCGGATGTCGGCTTCCTGAATGTATTTGAAGCCGTCGCGATTGCCGTCCCCTCGGACACCTACCGGAAAAAGCGGGCACAGGATGATGCAGTTGTTCCAGCGGCCGAACTCGGCAAAGCCGTCGCGATACGTCATAAACGCTCGACCCGTTCCGTGCATCGCAACGACGAGGTCGGGAGGCCCGCGACGCCCCAGATCCGGCGGCACGTACAGACAATAGGAGAACCGTGGATCGCTTCGGCTCGCGAAGACGGTTGTATGACCTAGCTCATAGATGTGCCGCCCAGCGTTCTCCGAAAGGGCCTGATCGGTCGGCGTCACAGCTTGGTTCATGAATATCATCCAATGAGAATATGCATCGATTGAGTTGATCGGCTGCCTATCGCCAGGCAGCCGATCTGTGTGTGACCGAAGCCCGATCAGTTAGTGACGCGCACCTCCCAAGCCCGCGGCTTTGAGAGCACGGAGGCGGTGAAGCCCTGTACATTCTTGCGGAAAGCGCTAGCCTCGATGCCGTTGTAAAGCATCACGAAGGGAACTTCCGTCACGAAGCGGACATGCAACTCGTCGAAGATCCTCTGGCGCTCAGCCTTGTCGGAGATCAGCGTCGACTTCTCAAGCAAGGCTTGCGCCTCGGGGTTGTCCCAGACCTTTCGGGGCTGCTTGTCCTTCGGGCCCATGACCGAGTCATAGCTCAAGGACGGGTCGAGGCGCGCCGAGTACGGGAAAGCCATAACCTGGTAGTTGCCCTTGTTGTACCGGTCGAGCTGAGTGCCCCATTCCAGCACCTCCAGAGTAGCATTGATGCCGACCGCCTGGAGCATGGCCTGAATGAGCACCGAGGATGCGAAGGTCTGAGGGTAACGCTTGTTCGTCAGGATGACGATCGGCTCACCCTTGTAACCGGCTTCTTTCAGAAGGCGCTGCGCGGCTTCCGCGTCGTATGTATAGCCCTTATCATGGGCTGCGGTGTGATAGGACGAGCTCGAGGGCACGATCGAGTTGTTGTGCTTGGCGAGCCCTTCTGTCACTGCAGCGGTGATCTGGGGCGTATCGAGGGCCGCGGCAATCGCCTGCCGCATCTTAACGTTCGACAGGAGCGGATCCCGCGTCTGGATCAGCAACGTGCTCAGGCCCATGTTCTGAGCAATTGACAATCCCAGCGACGGGTTGGCCTTAATTTCCTTCACGTCGGCATTGGCGACATCGGGTACGATATCGATGTCTCCCCGCAGCAGGGCGGCCTTCGCTGCCGCGGCGTCGGGGACAACCACGAAGCGAACCTCGTTCACGAGAGGGCGCTTCGAGCCTGCATATCCGTCGACCTTGCCCTCAGCGGGATTGGCGTAGTCGTCGAACTTGGACAGCTTGACGAACTCGCCCCTGCGCCATTCCTCCAGTTTGAACGGACCAGTTCCAATCGGCTTGTCCCAGGATCCGTCAGCCTTCACGGAATCCTTGTGAATGATCCCGGTCATGCCACAATCCGTGCGCGCCAGAGTCGCAAGGAACAAGGCGTCTGGCTTGTCGAGACGGAAGACGACAGTCTGGGCGTCGGGTGTTTCGACAGCCTGAACTTTCGAGCGGCCGCGGCCGTCGAACTCGGAGAGACAGCGCCACTCGGTCTTGGGATCCGTGTAGCGCTTCCAGTTCCAGACGACATCATCGGGCGTCAAGGGCGCGCCGTTGTGAAACTTGACGCCGCTGCGAAGCTTGAACGTATAGGCGAGACCATCCTCGGAAACCGAGACCGACTGTGCCAGCAGCGGCTTGATGCTCGAGTCTTCCCCATAGGCCACGAGTCCCTCGACCACATGCAGAACGACCGCATCGGTGTTGTCGTCCCGATTGACGCCAGGGTTGGTGCTCCGGATGTCTGCATTGAGCGAAATCCGGAGCGGGGTCTGCTGGGCCAGCGCCGGAAGCGCTACCGCCATAAGGGCTCCCGTTAGGCAGCCAGCCAATAGAGTCCTTGTCTTTGCTTTCATCTCTATCCTCCGTGTCCTAAGTTCCCGCTTTGGGTTGTTTGTCGGCGCAGCTCTTGGCGGCTGCTTAGATAACCTTCGCGTACGATGCTGCTGAGGCAGCACCGAGATGGGCCTGAATGGCAGGGCGCTGAATCTCCATATCGAGCTCGTACGCGGCAAAGGTCTGGTTCAGGGCGGGCAGCATGGCGACTTCCATGAGGCCGAGCATGGGCTCCATGACGATCATCGCAACCGTTGCGCTCAGGTTGCTGCTGAGATTTTTCCTTGGGGGGCGACAGACCGACCAGGGCGTTTCGAAATCGTCGAACAGGGCGTTTTTCACCACATCGCGCGTCACATTGCCGAGATGCGGCTCGATCAAGCCCCGAACGCGCAGGTCGCGATAGAGACTGTCCGGCGTGTTCGCGATGCCCGTGTCCCTCAGCTTGGTGAGCGCGATCGGACTCTGGAAATGATTGGCATGAACGATGAGGCCCCGTTCAGGAAGAACCTGGAACGTCTCATCGGGCGCGCACTCGAAATCGATCGCGATGCCGTTGGCCTGGCTGACGATCATGTTGTTCGCCGCCGACTTGCGGGTCGTGTAAACTGCGTGCATCGAAGCCGCCAACTGCTTCTGCTCCAGAACCTTCCGGCGGATCAGGGCGAGTGGAACGCCCAGCCTCTGATAGTCGCGGTCCGTCTCCAGGTAATTTGCGGTGATCGCGATCCCGGCTGCGTTGAACCCCGATCGCGCAAGTGCCCCTGCCTCCGTGAACGTTAGGATGTCGGGACCATCGTCGCGCTTGATCTTGAGCACCACCGCGGTCTCGGCGCACTCGGCCTTCCAGTCCCAATTCTGCGCATGGATGAGACTGCCATCTTTCGTCGCTTCGGGCATGACGACGACGCCGGTGCAGCCATCGGGCTCCTCGTCGAGAGTTTCCCAATCAGCGACAGGGCGGCGGGCCAGCTTCAGGATTTCGGTCCGGGCATTCAGAAGCACGATAGATTCGAACGCAACTCCGGCACCCTCGGCAATGCCGCGCATCTCCTCGAGGTAGGTCGGGTCGAAACGGTCAATGGTGGGCTCGAACTTGCGCACGAGCGTCGCGATGTCGTTCCCGGTCGGCGCGTGATTGCTGATCTGAGACGAATAGTGATCGACCCCGAGCCGAATCCTGTTGGACGCCTGCTCGCCGTATTGGCGCCCGCGTTCACGGGGAGAGCCGGATACCTCAACAAGCGGACAGGGCGTGACCATCGGGGGCCTCTTTCAGTAACTCTGGCTGTTTGACTGGACTAATTGTATTTCATAGTGATAGAATACAATCAACTGGAAATTTCAGCATGTTTCAACCGACCCGCCTACAACAGGAACTGGCCGACAGGATCGTCCGCCTCGTGAACGAGGACGGGCTTCGGATCGGCGCGCTGCTGAACGAGAACAGCTTGGCGAAACGGCTGGAAGTTTCGCGGACCCCCGTGCGCGGCGCCCTTCAGTACCTGGAGCATCAGGGAATCGTCGTGCGCCGCCCCAATCGGGGCATGGAACTCATTGCTCTTCCGGAACAATCACCTGCGGCAGCTTCCATCGATGAGGATGAGGAGTGGCTGGTGCAGATCGCCCGTGATCGTCGGCGCGGCGAGCTCCCTCAAGACTTCTCCGAGGTCGAGATAATGCGGCGTTACAGTCTGAACCGCCCGACGGTTCAGCGCGTCCTGTCCCGCCTCTCGGATCTTGAGATGGTGGAGCGCAAGCCAGGCTATGGCTGGAGGTTTGTGACCGGATTCCGCGATCCTGCTGCTCGCGATGAGAGCTACCGGTTTCGCCTGCTGGTTGAGCCCATGGGCATTCTGGAGCCGACCTTCCGGCTCGAGCCGCATTGGATCAAAGACATGCGCCGGCGTCATGCCGAAACGCTTGAGCGACCCTGGCAGGAAACCTCGAGCATCGCCTTTTTTGAGATGAACGCGGCCTTTCACGAAGGCTTGGCGGCGGCCTCCGGGAATCGGTTCATCCACGCCGCCATCCGCCACCAGAACCAGCTCAGGCGCTTTTCTCAATACGACTGGAAGTTTGGCTTCGAGCGCGTCGTGGTGAATTGTCGGGAGCATATGGAAATCCTCGACTACATTGCCAAAGACGAGCGCGAGATCGCTTCGGTTCTGCTGCGCCGGCACCTTGAAAGGGCAAGCCAGGTCAGATCACGCGACAATCCGGATCCGGGCTAGGCCTCTCTGTATTTCATTGCAACAAAAATCATTCAACTACTGATCCAAAGCTAGTCCTCCTAGGAGCATGCCGATGACAGCCTCGCCACAGACTGCCGCCCGCCCGTTTGCCAATGATGAGGGAGCCGCCTATTGGTTGCCTTTCACGGCCATGCGCCAGTTCCATTCGAACCCTATGATGTTTGTCGGCGCGGAGGGCATGCACTACACCACGGCGGACGGTCGCCGTGTTCTCGACGCCATGGCCGGCCTCTGGTGCGTCAACGCAGGTCACGCCCAGCCCCGGATCGTCGAAGCCATCCGCGAGGCCGCAGGCCGCCTTGATTTCGTCTCCTCATTCAAGATGAGCCATCCGGACGCGTTCGAACTCGCCAGCCGCCTTACGGGCATCGCTCCCGATGGCTTCGATCATGTGTTTTTCACCAACTCCGGTTCGGAGGCCGTCGACACTGCGCTCAAGATCGCTCGCGGATACCACCGTGCCCGCGGAGATGCGGGGCGCACCAAGTTCATAGGACGCTCCAAAGGTTACCACGGCATGGGTTTCGGAGGGCTCTCCGTCGGCGGCATCGGGCGCCACAAGCGGGATTTCGGTCCCCTCCTCCCAGATGTCGCTCATCTGTCCCTGCCCTATGACCGCTCCTCAATGGGCTTCTCGCGCGGCTGTCCTGAAACGGGAGCTCACTATGCAGATGAGCTGGAGAGTCTTCTACAGCTTCAGGATCCGTCCACGGTCTCAGCTGTGATCGTCGAGCCTGTCATCGGCTCAGGAGGCGTCTATCCACCTCCGCGACACTATCTCGAACGCCTGCGGGCGATTTGCACCCGCCATGGCATTCTTCTCATCTTTGATGAGGTTATCACGGGCTTTGGCCGCCTCGGGACACCTTTCGCCGCTCAGGCGCTGGGGGTCACACCGGATATTATCACCTGTGCAAAGGGCATGACCAATGGCGCAGTCCCGATGGGTGGCGTCATCCTGCGTGACTTCGTCTTCGACGCCTTCATGTCTGGGCCACCGGAAGCGATCGAACTCTTCCATGGCTATACCTATTCAGGGCACCCCCTCGCCTGCGCTGCCGGCCTTGCCGCACTGGACGTTTATCAGGAGCTCGGCTTGTTCGAGCAGACTGCCATTATTGCCCCAACCTGGGAGAATGCGCTTCACAGCCTGAAGGACGATCCCCACGTTGTGGACATCCGTAATATCGGGCTTCTCGGTGTCGTTGAACTGGCGTCTCGTACCGGCGAGCCGGGAGCACGTGGCAATCTTTGCGCGCAGATATGCTACGAGGATGGTATCCTCGTGCGCGCGTCAGGCGACCTCATTGTTCTATCGCCGCCCTTGATCATTGAAGAGGAGCAGATTGAGCAGACAGTCGATGGCATTCGTCGCGCAGTCAGACAGATCAACTAACGCTCGCTGATCATGGAGCCGGAGTGCATCACGTGCCACATCACCATAAATTCTATATCAACGGTCAATGGATCTCGCCGAGCGAGCAGGGGCTAATCAGCGTAATCAATCCTGCCACGGAAGAAGCCGTAGCGACAATAGCAGCCGGTGGCCCGTCCGATGTGGACAAAGCGGTTGCCGCCGCGCGGCGAGCCTTCACGACCTATAGCCAGGCCAGCCGTGAGGAGCGCCTGGATCTGCTCACTCGCATCATCGACATCTACCGTCAGCGCGTTGAAGAGCTGGCTGAGGCGATCTCCACCGAAATGGGCGCTCCCCTTGCCTTCGCCCGCGAGCGCCATGTACCGGCCGGGCTGGGACATCTGACGCGGACCATCGAGGTTCTGAAAACATACGAGTTTGACGAGACGATCAGTTCGACGCTGATCACCCGTGAGCCCATCGGCGTTGTCGGTCTCATTACACCTTGGAACTGGCCCTTGAACCAGATCGCCTGCAAGGTCGGTCCGGCTCTTGCGGCCGGATGTACCATGGTGCTGAAGCCCAGTGAGGTCGCGCCCCTCTCCGCCCTCATCTTCGCGGAAATTCTCGATGAGGCGGGTGTACCTGCTGGCGTCTTCAATCTGGTCAATGGCGATGGGCCAAGTGTGGGACAAGCTCTCGCGAGTCACCCTGATGTCGACATGGTCTCCTTCACAGGATCGACGCGAGCCGGCATCCTCGTCGCGAAGGCCGCCGCCGATACGGTAAAGCGGGTCCATCAGGAACTCGGCGGAAAATCCCCCAACATCCTACTGGACGATGCCGATTTCGACACGGCGGTCACCCATGGCGTGCGGACCTGCTTTGCCAATAGTGGTCAATCCTGCAATGCCCCAACCCGCCTGCTCGTCCCGGCGGGCCGACAGGAGGAGGTGATCGCCATCGCACGGCGCATCGCTGAGGAGACAGTGGTAGGCGATCCGAGGGCCGCCTCGACCACCATCGGACCTGTCGTCAGCCAGATCCAGTTCGACCGAATTCAGGCGCTCATAGAAGCCGGCATCAAGGAAGGCGCTACCTTGGTTACTGGTGGCCCTGGTCGCCCTGCGGGTCTGAACCGAGGTTACTACGTACAGCCAACAGTGTTTGCAAATGTCTGCAACGATATGCGTATTGCCCAGGAGGAAATCTTCGGGCCTATTTTGAGCATCCTCCCTTACAAGGACGAGGAAGATGCGATCCGCATGGCGAACGACACAGTTTACGGCCTGTCGAGCTACGTCACTTCCGGGAGTATCGAACGCTCTCGCGAGGTTGCCCGCAGGATCCGGGCCGGCATGGTGCATCTGAACGGATCGCGCGGTGACACCGTCGCCCCATTCGGCGGCTACAAGCAGTCGGGCAACGGTCGGGAGTGGGGCCAGTTCGGTTTCGAGGAGTTCCTTGAGATAAAGTCCATGTTTGGCTACGCCGCGTAGCTAAATATCTATTGCGTCGCGATTGCGGAACCGAGGGAAAGATTAACCAGTTCTTACCCTTCAGCATCAAAGGGCCGAGTCGGCCACGTCGGCATCGTTTCCTATGCCATCGCAGCAGTCGCCCTGGCTACAACGCATCTGATGTCCCAACCTATCATCGGTCCGGGGCTGATCTCTGTGGCTCTTACGGGCATCTATGCCCTCAAGTCGCCGTTCTGGGCGCTTCCAGGCCTCTTCCCGACCCGCTCGACGGCAGCGATCGCGATCGCGGCGATCAACTCGATCGGCAATCTCAGCGGGTTCGCCGGCCCTTATGCCATCGGGTGCCTAAAGGACTGGACCGGCACCGCCCTGGGCGGCCTGCTCTTCCTCAGCGGCCTCCTGTTCCTGTCGTTCTTCATGACGTGGTTCGCCCGCATGTCGAACGCACCGCAGGAGCATACGGACGGCGCCGAGGTCCATGCCTGACCCATGCAAAGCAAGCGCGGCCGGGCTCGGCCGCCGCACTCTGCCGCTCCCAACGAAGAATGTTCGGACACCATGACCGACACTGCTGACCTCACGATCTCCGGGCGGCATCACCGCATCATCGATCTCCCCGCGGAGGCCAGAACAAGTCTCTCCCGGCTGCCGCACATCCTGCGCATCATGCTGGAGAACGTCCTGCGCAACGCGGGCGAGGACGCCCCGCAGGCGAAGGCCGCGATCCTGAACTGGCTCGAGACCGGGCGCAGCGAGGAGGAGATCTCGTTCCTGCCCAGCCGTGTCCTGATGCACGACACCACCTGCGGCCCCGCCCTGGTGGACATCGCCGGCATGCGCGCGTCGCTGGCCGAGGCCGGGCACGACCCGAGCCGGCTCAATCCCGTGCTTCCCGTCGACGTCTCCACCGATCATTCTCTCGGTGTCGACGTGTCCGGATCCCCTGATGCCGTCCGGCTCAACATGGAGCGTGAATACGGGCGCAATGCCGAGCGCTATCGCTTCATGAAATGGGCCACGCGTGCCCTCACCGGCTTCCGCGTCCATCCTCCCGGCACCGGTATCATGCACACGCTCAATCTCGAACGTCTGGCGAGCGTCATCGCGACGGCGGAGCGGGATAGCGTGTCCTGGGCCATGCCCGATACGCTCATCGGCACCGACAGCCACACGCCCATGATCAACGGCATCGGCGTGCTCGGCTGGGGCGTCGGCGGCCTTGAAGCCGAGAGCGTCTTCTTCGGCATGCCGGTGATGATCCGCGTCCCGGACATTGTTGGCGTGCGCCTCACCGGGCGTCTGAAGCAGGGAGTGCTTGCGACCGACCTTGCGCTGAGCGTGACCGAACGCCTGCGCCGCATCGATCTCACCGACCGCTTCGTCGAGTTCTTCGGGCCGGGCGTCTCGACCCTCTCTGCTGGCGACCGCGCCGTGGTCGCCAACATGACCCCGGAGTTCGGCGCCAATTCTGGCTTCTTCCCCATCGACGAGCAGACGCTGCGTTACCTGCACGAGACCGGCCGCAGCGCCGATCACGTCCGCCTGGTCGAGGACTACGCCAGGCGGCAGGGACTCTGGTTCGATCCGGAAGCTTCTCCCCGCTTCACGGACGTGGTCGAGATCGATCTCGGCGCGGTCGAAGTCAGCCTCGCCGGGCCGCGCCGGCCGCAGGATCGCATTCCGGCAAGCCAGACTGTCGAGGCCATGGCACCGTTGCTGGCGGCCCGGCCTGCCCCGGCATCAGCCGAACAGCCCGGCAACGGTTCCGTGGCCATCGCGGCGATCACGAGCTGCACCAACACCTCCGATCCCAGGTTGCTGGTCGCCGCCGGCCTCGTTGCCCGAAAAGCACGCGCCTTCGGCCTCACCCCGCCCGCTTGGGTGAAGACATCGTTGGCACCCGGATCTCCCACGGCGGAACGCTACCTGCGTCGCGTCGGCCTGCTGGAGGACCTGGAAGGCGTGGGCTTCGGCATCGTTGGCTACGGCTGCACCACCTGCATCGGCAATTCCGGCCCACTGCCCGCCGTAATCGAGCAGACCATGACGGAGCGTGGCATCGTTCCCGTCGCCGTGCTGTCGGGCAATCGCAACTTCCCGGGGCGCGTGCATCCGCAGCTCGAGGCTGGCTTCCTCGCTTCTCCCCCTCTTGTGGTCGCCTTTGCCTTGGCCGGTAACGTCAACCGCGACATCCTCGCGGATCCCATCGCCCGCTCGTCTTCAGGCAAAGGCATCCGGCTGGCCGATCTTTGGCCCACGGGCGCCGAGATCGATGCGGCGCTCGCCATGGCCATCGATGCACGCGACTACGACACCTCGTACGCGGCGGCCGAGGCCAGCGAGACCTGGCGGGTGATCGATGCTCCCGGCACGTCGCTGTTTCCCTGGGACGAGAACTCGACCTACATCCGCCGTCCGCCCTTCGCGGGATTCGGCAAGGGCACGCTGCTCGGCAGCTATGCGGCCCATCCGCTGCTCGTGCTCGGCGACGACATCACCACCGATCACATCTCTCCGGCCGGCGCCGTTCCGTCGCGGAGCGAGGCGGCGGAATACTTGATCCAGCGCGGAGAGAACCCGCGTGACCTGAACGTGTTCGCATCCCGTCGTGGCAACTGGGAAGCGATGGTGCGCGGCCTGTTCACCAACAAGTCCGTACGCAACCTGCTTGATCCCGCCATCGCGCCGGGCTTCACGATCCATGTCGGTTCCGGCGAGCATTTGCCCCTGTTCCGTGCGGCCGAGCGCTATGCCAGCGAGGGCGCTTCCGTGGTCGTGGTAGCGGGTGAGCGCTACGGCATGGGCTCGTCCAGGGACTGGGCGGCCAAGGGTGTCGCCTTGCTTGGCGCCCGGGCTGTGCTGGCCTCCAGTTTTGAGCGCATCCATCGCTCGAACCTGATCGGCATGGGCATCCTGCCTCTCCGGCTCCCGGAGGACCGGCATCCGACGACTCTACATCTGCGCCCAGGCGATCAGATCCTGATCGATGCCGATCCGGCGGCGATCAGTCCCCGCTGCTCCGTGCCTGTCACGATCCGGCGCGCCTCCGGGACGGCAGAGACATTCACGGCCATCGCTGCCATCGAGACCGGCCTCGAGGTCGAGACCCTATGTGGCGGCGGCATCATCCCCCTCATCCTGCGTCGCGTCATCAACGCGGAGGTCACAAGTCGCGGATCGAACGCACCCCAGATCACCGGAAGCGGTGACGACACCGTCATGTCTGGATGGCGCCCATTTGGCAATGTGCGCGGATATCCATGATGGTCAGGAGTTCTGCTCCCCGAGGGCCAGATACATTAGCGCAAGACCACCGTCGCCATCCTGAATTCCCTTGCGACGCACGGCCGGTTCCTACGTCAGGGTCAAACGTTCACGTTCCGAACGTTCAATGAACGTCAGTTTCTCCCTGCTAACGCGGACCAAGAATCTTTGACCCGGCGCGTGGGCGGAGGGGACGACCAAATGTGCCACAAGAGAACGTTCAAGCTCGCCGCCGTGAGAGCCCGCTTTGGCCAAGCCTATGAACTGTGGGCACAATCGCGCTGATCTCAAAGTTGGATCGGGAAAGGAGCACACTCTGCATTGGCCATTTTCCAATGGCGCCTGATGGGTTGAACTAAATCAATCAAGCGAGAGCTCGTGCCAAATAAGGTGCCGTACGGCTGCCCGATGTTGTTGCCACTTCATCCGGCCGCCCTGATGCAACCGCCTGCCCACCCTCGTCGCCGGCTCCCGAACCGAGATCCATGATCCAGTCACTTCTCGCGGCAACGCGCATGTTATGCTCGACCACGATGACTGTGTTGCCGGCCTCGACCAGGCCATCGAGCTGAGCCACGAGCCTCTCAACATCGGCGGGATGTAGTCCGGTCGTCGGCTCGTCGAGGACGTAGAGCGTATCGCCGCGTTGGATCCGTTGAAGCTCGGTCGCAGGCTTGACCCGCTGCGCCTCCCCTCCGGATAGCTCGGTCGCCGGTTGGCCCAGCCGCAGACAGCCGAGACCCACCTCGCGCACGATCGTGAGCGAGCGATGCAAAGGCGGCTCGTCGGCGAAAAAATCCCAGGCTGCAACGACCGTCATTCCGGGGACGTCGGCGATCGACTTGTCGCGGTATTTGATCTTGAGCGTGTCGGCATTGTACCAGTCGCCGTGGCAGGTTGGGCATGGGGCGTAGACGCTTGGAAGGAACAAAAGCTCGACCATCACGAAGCCTTCATCTTCGCAATGCGGACAGCGGCCCTTGGCGATGTTAAAGGAAAAGCGTCCCGCATCGTAGCGACGGGCAGGGGCTTGCTTGGTTGCGGCAAACAGCTTGCGGACATGATCGAAAAGGCCGGTATAGGTTGCAAGATTCGAGCGTGGTGTGCGCCCAATCGGCCTCTGATCGACCCGCACCAGGCGCTTGATTCCTTCCATGCCGCTGACGATCCGGCCCTCACTGGCCATTGTCGCTGCCCGCTCAAGCTCCTCGCCCTCTTCTTCTGGTTCAGGGATATCGTGACCTCGATGCTCTGCCACCAGTTCGACCAAAACCTGGCGGCTTTGTTGCATGAACCTGCGAAGGGCATACCGAACCCAGTCGAATGTGTCATTCAGGCCGCAAGACCGAAGAGCTGGTTCACAAGACAGATATCGCCTGTCACACCGGGCACCGGCAACATGCAATGACCTTGACGGATCATGCGCATGACCTCAAAGCCTCTCAGGGTAGCGGAGGCTGTCTTCATCCTCTGAAAGCCACGGGTCGGCCGGATCACACGCTTGAGAGCGCCGTGATCCGCCTCGATGACATTGTTGAGATACTTTGAGGTCCGATGTTCGACATCCTTCGACAACAGCCCTTCGCTTTGTAGGCGTCGGATGGCCTTCGGGTACGATGCCAATCTGTCGGCCGTGATCGAGCATGGAGGATAGCCGATCATCATCTTGAGGGCTTTGCGTAAGAAGCGATCAGCGGCTCGGGTGTTGCGACGATCCGACAGCATGAAGTCAATCAATTGCCCGTGCTTGTCGACGGCTCTGAACAGATACTTCCAGCGCCCTCCAACCCGCACATATGTTTCATCAATACGCCACGACCCGGAACGGGATCCCTGGTACTGACGGAGCCGCTTCTTGAGCTTAGGGGCATAACGCTGCACCCAGCGGAAGACCGTGGATGGGTCGACGCTGACACCACGCTCTTGTATCATTTCGGCCAAGTCGCGATAGCTGAGGCCGTACTTGCAGTACCAGCGCTCGCATAACAGGATAATTTCTACGGGAAAACGGCGGCGCTTGAACAGAGACACAGGGCAGCTCCTCAGGTAGCCGCCCTTTCCAAATCGGCCAAGGTTAATGCAACGGAGCCTGGTTCCTGGCGGGTCGGCGAGACATACATTCGGGTGAAGGGTAAATGGGTTTATCTCTACCGCGCCGTCGACGCGACCGGGCAGACGATTGACTTTCTGCTCTCGGCCAAACGAGATGCTGCTGCCACCAAGCGGTTTTTCCGCAAGGCCTTGAGGCAGCCACATACAGTCAATCCACGGACCATCACGGTCGACAAGAATGCCGCTTACCCAATCGCGACCAAAGCCTTGAAGCGGGATGGAGAGCTCTGGCGCTTTGCCAAACTCCGGCAGGTGAAGTTCTTGAACAACATTGTCGAGCAGGATCACCGACGTATCAAGCGCCTGGTCAGACCTGGGCTCGGTTTCAAGAGCCTCAGGTCCGCGTCGCAGACGATTGCTGGATACGAGGCGATGGCGATGATCCGCAAGGGACAGGTTGTAAGCGCCCCAGCGAGTGACATGGGTGCCAAGCGTGACTTCATTACTACCCTGTTCGGTGCTGCGGCGTAACCTGCGTCCCAGCCCAGCCGTCGCTTGACCCGTGTCAGGAGTTGCAAAGGAACCATCATTGACCGGCCCATGTCTCATGTGACTGTCATCGATCCCCGACACCCGCTGAGCGGACAGCAGTTCGAGGTCGTGTCCATGCACCCCCCGCGCGGAGTCTTGTTTATCGTCATTGCGCTGCCTGATGGCCGTCGGTGCTCCATTCGCCGCTCATGATCACAATCCGTCGCACGCCCGAGCTACGCCGCAATCTTGTGGAATGGTCACGCTTCCATTGAGTGGAGCGCACCATGAGCCTTGTCTCCCCCCAAGCCCATCTGAGCCGCCGTGAGCTTGTTCTCGGCGCATCGTCCCTTGCTACCCTTTCATTCTTTGCGGGCGGCGTTCGTGCAGCACCCGTCCACACGTTCAAGTATGGCGAGTTCGACGTGACGGTCGTGAGCGACGGATTCCTGACCCTGCCGATCAGCATCGTCGCACCCGAGGCTTCACCGCAGGAACAGGCGGACATCATTCGACGGCTCGGCGGGAGTGCCGACACTGTCCAGCCCAAAGCCAACATCCCCCTTATCCGGGCGGGACGGGATCTGATCCTTGTCGACACGGGCTCGGGGGCAAGTTCCAGCCTTCGGCTGGCAAGCTCGCAGCCAACCTCGTAGCGGCAGGGATCGACCCCGCCTCGGTAACCAAGGTCGTCTGCACCCATGCCCATCCGGACCACGTCGGAGGGACATTGGCTCCCAGCACCGGACTGACCTTCCCGAATGCAACCTATTTCGTCAGCGCCGCCGAGTGGCAGTTCTGGATGGACCCGAACTACCGGACGACCATGCCGGATGCGCTGCACGAGTTCGCACGCGGCTCGCGGCGCGATCTGTCAGCTCTCAAGGATCGCGTGACTCTTGTGAAGCCGGGGGACGACATCGTCACGGGGATCCGTGTTCTCGACACCCCAGGGCACACCCCCGGACACATCTCGCTCATCCTTGCGGGGGACACAGGCCTGATCATCACGGGGGATGCGGTCACCAATCCGATCGTCTCGTTCGAGAATCCCGGCTGGAAGTTCGGGTTCGACATGCAGCACGACGTGGCAATCAAGAACCGTAAGGCCCTGCTGGATCGGGCGGCAACGGATAGGATCAAGCTGTTGGGCTTTCACTGGACAGATCCCGGCGTCGGCTACGCCGAGCGGAGGGGTAACGCCTACCGCTTCGTCCCTGCGACGTGACCGCGAAACAGGCGTTCTGGAGCCTGCCGCATCGGAGGTAGGGTGCCACCGCTTCTCCGCAGATGTCGGAAGGCGTATAATGACATGCATGAGCTATTGTCCCGCCCCGAGGCGGAGGACAAGCTTGTCGGACACTCGATCCCGGAGAATTTCCAACGTGCGCTTAACCTCGGGTGGAACGGACAGAAGATCCCGCAATGGCTGGGCAAGTCCTGGCAACGGGAGGTCGCCGACCGGCACACAAGTGAAGACGCCATTGCTCACCAGTCCATAGTGATGGGTCGCTCCCCCCGGTGACCAGCACCACTGAACCGACCTCAAGATCAGTCAGCGCTCCCGCGACACGTGAGAAAATCAGATCTTCGTAGCCGAAGGTCGAGAACAGGATTGTGACCAGCGTGGCAGCATCGACCTTGCCGATACCAGACTGGGCCAGGACGATGGATCGAGCCCGGTCCGGAACACACCCTTTCCCGACCTGGAAGCCGGCAAGTGTGGTCGGCTCCGGGTCAAATCCAAAGCGGCGGTGGGACATCGAACGGCTCTGTCGCAATTTCTGACTGCGAACAGAAAGATCTGAGAGCGGTTTGTATTCGCTTATGCGGCGAGCCGCTCGAACTGCTCAGCGAGCGACAGTTGCTGGGCGCAGGCGTATTTCGCCTGTCCCTTTCGCATCATGTGCACCATTTCGATGCCGCCCAGGAT
>Ga0182742_1001146_pt1 | contig 35553 bp, 32 predicted proteins | sample eDN5th37CBELigMG_FD_128880 | JGI IMG/M metagenome (GOLD analysis project Ga0182742, IMG submission 128880) | Enriched Miracle-Growth compost microbial communities from Emeryville, California, USA - eDNA 5th pass 37_C BE-Lig MG (version 2)... ... | reverse complement strand
CGCACGTATGCGCATCCGTACCGCGGCCGGGCACCGCGCCCACCAGAGATCGCTACGCGCAGTCAGTCGCCGCGCGCTGACAAGCCTCCGCTGCAGCGGCACACAAACTGCTACTTCTGAGACGCCGAGACTCAAATATGGTCCTTGAGAGAAGGTGCAGCGTGAACTATCACTCGACAGTGCAGCGTCATCTGGAAGCCGGTCACCGCGCCCTGCCGCTGCCCCGGATCGCGACCGAGCAGATGAGCCCGGCGCTCGACGATCTGTCGATCCGTTTCGCGGCCTTTACGCGGAATGCCAAAGGTGTCGCGCTCGACGTGGGTTGTGGCGATGGCATCGCGACGGCGGCGGCGCTTGTCCGCGGTGGGCGTGTGCTCGCGGTCGATCCCGATCAGGATGCGCTCAATCGGCTGCTTGCTCGCGTCCCATCCGAGCGGTACGCGCGACTCAAGGTGCAGACGGGAAGCCTGCCGAACCTGGACTTCAAAGGGACGCGCTTCTGCGCGGTCCACGCCGCGCGCGTGTTGCATCTCCTGAGTCCCGCCGCGTTCCAACAATCGCTGCGGAAGTTCTTCCGCTGGCTGTACCCGTCAGGAACGCTGTTCCTCAGCACGCTCGCTTCCACGGGGCCTTACTGGAGTTTCGTCGAGCGCGAGATCGTTCGTCGCAAGATGACGCAGGATCCGTGGCCCGGCTACATCGCCGACATTCGCCGCCTGAAGCCCGCGTGGGCTGGCGAATGCACTTCGATACACCTCATCGACGCGCCGATTCTCCGACGCGAATTGGAGCTTGCAGGCTTCGAGATCGAACATCTGAGCTCCTATCCGCTGCCATGGGATGCGGATCAGATGTGTTGTGCAGTGGTCGCGCGTTGCGGCCCGTGAGTTGCATGCGCTGAGCGGCAAACGCTGCCTGAGCAGGAGAGGCACGAATAGTGCTGCCCCTCGGTCGTGATCTCACGCGCGGCGGCGAGCGACGCCCCGCGCGGTCGCTGCCAGATCCGCGAAAGGGGTGCGCATGACAACACTGAACCAACCGCGCGGCGGAATGCTTTTCGCTGCGCTTTTCCTGTGTACAGCTCCGGCACTTGCCCAACAGGCGTCGTACGAGGTCGTCGATCTCGGCACGCTCGGCGGGCGCGTGACCGAACCGCTGGACATCAACGAGACCGGCCAGATCGCCGGCTACTCCGAAACCGCTGACGGACAATTTCACGCATTCCTTTATGTGAACGGGGAGATGCAGGATCTCGGCGAGCTCGGACCCGGAGGAAGCACAGGGCAGGCGCTCAACGATTCAGGAGTTGTGACGGGACTGACCGGTGCGAGCGACGGCCATGCGCACGCATTCAAGTACGAGAACGGCGTGATGACGGATCTCGGCACGAACGGTTTCAGCAGCAACGGGGCGGACATCAACAACGCGGGAGACGTTGCGGGCGATGCAGTCGGCGAGGATGGCCGGCGTCGTGCGGTGATTTATCGCGGAGGGAGCGTCATCGATCTTGGCGCGCCCGCGAGCTTCACGACTTCTGCCGTTGCGCTCAACGAGGCAGGGCAGGCCGCTGGCATCTACGACGATGACGCAGGCTCGCATGCATTCCTGTTCAACGGATCGAGCTCGGTGGAGCTCGTTCCGGGGCGCACTTCTGTCGTGTTCGGCGGGCAGTCCATCAACGCGGCAGGTCAGGTGGCCGGCGGGTTCGATGGTGACGATACCTCGCACTGCTTTCTGTTCCAGGGCGGCCAGCTGACCGATCCCGGTTCGCTGGGCGGTGGTTACTGTCTGGGAGTCGGAGTGAATGGGAAGGGAGTGATGACGGGCATCTCCGCCAACGCAAACGGCGAGCGTCATGCTTTCTCGTACTCCGGCGGGGCGATGACGGATCTTGGGACGCTGGGGGGCGACCTCAGCATCGGCTATGCGATCAACGATGCCGGGCGAGTGGCGGGCGAGTCTTCGCTCGTCGCGGGCGGCGACTCGCGAGCGTTTGTACATGTCGACGGAAAGATGATCGATTTGGGAGCGCTCGTTCAGGGGCTGACGGATCTGCCTGTCGTCGAAAGCGTGGCGTTCGACATCAATTCGTCGGGGCAGGTGCTCGGGCGGTACACCGTGCACAACGCTTCGGATCCGACGATTCCGTTCCAGTCACGCGCGTTCCTGGCGACGCCGCTGGGCACTGCCGGCGCGACGCTGTTCGACAAGCTGCTCGGGCTGCTAGCGGGGATCGGGCCGGTGGGCGGGCTTCTGGACATCGTGACACAGGCTCGGGATGCGTACGTGACGAATAACCTGCCGCAGACCTGCTCGGCACTGACTTCGTTTGCGAGTCAGGTGCGTGAGCTGGCGGGCGGGCAGATCGATCTCGTGCGCGCCGTGCTGCTTCAAACCGAGGCGGTTGCGATTCGCGGCGTCGTCGGCTGCAAGTGATGTAGTCGGCGCGCCGGTGGTACCGTGGCGCGGCTGCGCTCGATGAGTCAGCCGCGCCTTGCCACGCGCGGGCGGACGGAGCTGCCGGCATCCGGCGGACCGGAGTGTCTCGCTGGCTCCTTCACATCCGAGGAAAGGTTGAGGCGCTCGCGGGCGCGTTTCAGAAGGGCGGCTGCGACGGCGTCGCGCGCTTCCGTTTCCGTGGTGCCGGGCGGAAATTGGAACACTTCGGAGGCATCGAAGGGGTTCGCGAAGAAGACGGGCTTCGGTGGCGCGGGGCTTTCCGTCGCGGGCGCGAGCGGCGGTGCGCTGGGCTCCTCGGGTGGCGGGGCGATTTCCACGGGCGCGGGCGGCGCGGTCGTCTCGGGTGGTGAAGGCGCGGCGAGATAGCCCATGAGGGCTGAAAGCGCGCAGATGCCGAGGATGGCCAGCACGATTCCCGCGCGGGACGCTCGCGACCGCCTCCCCGGCGCTACCACGGCGGGCGCTTCTGCCGGCGCGACTGCAGGCGCTTTTGGCGGCACGGCCACGACCGGCGGCACGACGGCGAAAGGTTTCGGCGCAGTGGACGCGGTTGGCAGGGCCGCCGCGGGGTTCCCCGCCGCGGCATTCACCGCTGCAGCGGGCGCACCTGGCGAGAGCGCTTTCTCGGCTTTCACCCCGCCCGCCTGGGCGATCGCAGGCTGCGGAGGAGGCGAGGCCGCAATCGGAGGCTTCGGGTTCGGTGATGCGGCGACCGAGGCGTATGCGTCCGGCTTCGGGTCAGGTGGTGCGACGGCCGAGGCGTATGCGTCCGGCCTCGGGTCAGGTGGTGCGGCGACCGAGGCGTATGCGTCCGGCTTCGGGTCAGGTGGTGCGGCGGCCGAGGCGTATGCGTCCGGCCTCGGGTCAGGTGGTGCGGCGACTGGGGCGTGTGCGACCGGCTTCGGGGCCACCGGTCTGCTCGGAGCGAACAGCGATGAGCGGTGAGGTGTCGTGGGTCGAACAGGTATGAGCGGAGGTGCCTGCTCCACGACGTATGCCGCCCCATGACCCGTGCCGTACCCCCCGCCGTACCCCGTGCCGCTCGGCGCCGAACGCACCTCCGGCTCCTCCCCATTCGCCGCACGCGACAACATTTCGAGTTGCGCGGGAGTCAGCTCCATCTCGATGGTCGGATCGTCGTCCTCCATCAAGTCGGCCGGGATGAACGCTCTGTTCATAAGCAGCACGCCGGATTCAGGCTGGTTCATTGGGGGCACAACCTCGCTCCGCAGCCCCCTGCCAGCAGCGGCCTGGACTGAAGGTTGGCCGTAGGGAGCGCGCGTTGCAGGCACGCATAGCGCGTGCCCGACCGGCACCTAACGCGCGAGCACCGTCGCGATTTCCTTGCCCTTGGCCGTCTTCAACGCCGCGCACAGCCGGATTCGCTCTTTCGCCTGCGCCAGCTCGAGTTCGCCGCCACCCAGCTCCTTCAGTTTCGGCGTCACGAGGGCCTCCACCCGGGCAACGTCCTCCTGCGAGCAGTACCCATGGAAGAAGCGAATCACCATCGGTCGCGCAAAACCGGGAAAAGCTTCCATCACCCGCGTGAAGTTCCTGTCCACAAATGAGACCAGGGCGTCCCGCGCGCCGCGCTGCTCGGACAGGACGAACAGGATCTGCATCGTCTCCATGGTCTGCACTCCCGGCGCCAGGGCGAGCTCAACCGACTTGTTCGCAAGCTCCGGGGTGTTCGCCCCACCGATGCCGGAAGCGGCCTGCCCGCGGAACAGCGGATCGTCGGATTTGACGAGCGCCGCTTGCAGTTTTTTCATGAAGGGAGCGCCGCGATCCTGTGCCGCCACCATGAAAGCCGTCATCCGCAAGCCCGGGTCCAGCGCCTTCGAGTCCCCCTCCAGAGTGGCTTCGGCAGCCCGGGTCAGCTGGGCCCGCACGGCGCTGTCACGCCCCTCCAGCGCGACCAGTGGCACGAGGGATTCGCGGAGAGCCCGGGTTGCGATCGGAGCGCTCGCGTACGCGTCCGCGCGCAGGTCCAGGCCTATCGCGGCGAGCCGCGGACCGTAAATCGACCGCATCAGCTCGTGATACCGCGGAAGCTCCCCGGCATCGAGCGTCGTCGCTGCGAGCACCGTCAGCCGATTCCCGAGCTCGATCGCCGCGAGGCGTTCGGAATGCGTGCTCAGCGCGCGAGCCGCCGCGACCACCTGGTCGAATCGCGCCGTGCCTGCCGCGAAATCCGCCCAGATGCTGTCGGCCATCGCCAGCGCGTCGCGCGGTGGCAGTTTCGGCGCATCGGCGATCAGCCGGTCCCACGCAGCGGCATCGAGCCTGTATCGGTAGTAACCGGCGCCGCCCGCATTCCCGCTCAGCGGCCCATTGCCCGGGAGGGACGGAACGGTGGCGGACGCCTTCTCCAGCAGCGAACAGGATCGTGCCGTTCCGCGCGCAAGGCACATCGGAATCATCCACGTCTGCGCGGCACCTTCGGCCACGCCGAGCGGCCTGTATCGCGACTGGCTCACCTCGATGCCCTTCGCGCTCTCCTTCAGCGTGAGAACCGGTACGCCGGTCTGGTCCGTGAAGGTTCGCAGCGCCGCCACGACGTTCGGATCCCTGGCGCTTTCGCTGATGGAGCGGAAGAAATCGTCGGCACTCGCGTTGGCGAACCGATAGCGATTGAGATGCCTGCGCACGCCATCCGCAAACACGTCCTCGCCGACATAGGTCTCGAACATCGCGACGACCTGCGCGCCCTTCTGGTACGTGATGGTGTCGAACGCGCTCGCGACCTGCCGGTTCTCGGTGATGGTCTGGCGGATGGGCCGCCCGCGGCCGAGCGAATCGTCCGCCATCGCTTCGAGCGCATCCTGCAGCTCGCTGACGGCGATCCCGAGCTCCGGCCGCCACTGCTCGCCGATCTTGTGCCCGAGCCAGGTGGCAAACGATTCGTTCAGCCAGATGTCCGTCCACCACGTCGGCGTGACGAGGTCCCCGAACCACTGGTGCGCGATTTCGTGGGCCATCACGTAGCCGAAGCGTCGCACCTGTCCGGTGGGCGCGTTCCGGTCCAACAGCAGCAGCGTGTCGTCGAACGTGATGAGCCCGGCGTTCTCCATCGCGCCGCCGAGAATCGGTGTGCCGATGAGATCCAGCTTCGCGAACGGATACGGGATGCGCAGGTACTGCTCGAGCAGCGCGACCATCTTCGGTGCTTCCGTCGCGGCGATTCGCATGCGCGGCGTCTGGCCCTTCGTGGCGATGACCCGCATGGGAATCGGCTTGCTGCGGATGGCATTCGCCGCAACCGTGGTCTCGACGACATCGAAGGGTCCAACACCGAGCGCTACGAGATAAGTCGGAAGCGGATCAGTCGGCGCGAAGCGATGCGTCGTCATCGCACCGGAGGCGCCGCTGCCGGTCTGCGGTGAATTCGAGAACACCTTCAGCCCCGTGGGCGCGGTGACCGTAATCGTGAAGGGCGTCTTGAAACCTGGCTCGTCGAAGCCCGGAAACATGCGCCGCGCGTCGATGGCCGCGAGCTGCGTCCACGCATACCAGTTGCCGCCGACTTCCACACGGAAGAGGCCTTCGGCGCCCGTCCTGAACCCTGCGGTGTAATCGAAGCTGAAGGTGATGCGACCGGGTGAAAGCTCCGCCGGCAGGTCGAGACGCGCCACGCCGGAATCGTCCACCTGCGTGTAACGCGCGGACGTTGCGCCTTGCGCTGACTTCACTTCCGCTTTCGTGACGTTCAGCTGGTTGCCGTGAAGAAAGATCTGCTTCGTCGGCTCACTGAGATCGGCATCGATCTCGACATGTCCAGCGAAATCCTTCTGGGCCGGGTCGATCGTGAGCTGCAGCCGATACGCAGTGGGTTTGACGGTCTGGGGCAGCATCCCCAGCGGAGGCCCGGATTCGGCGGCCTGTACCGAGACGGCAAAGAAGAGGGCAGCGAGCGCCGGGGCAAGTCTTCTCATGTGGCGGGTTCCCTGAAGTGTTCTGGTTCCGTGAACGTGCTCGGATGATGGCCGCTGGCCCGACAGCACGCAACGACATCAGGTCGGCGGCTCGGCGTCGCATTTCCTGCAGGAGAGCGTTTTTCCGAGCTGCGCCGCACGGCCTTCGGGCGTCGTGACCCAGGGCCGGTTCACCCAGGGAGGGTTGTGGCGCACGTGCTGGCCGTGGCCGCATTCGAGCTCCGCGACCCAGTCGCCATGCTCGTCCTGGTGGTATCCGATGATGCGTCTGTCCATGGCGGGCTGCTAACGTTGTGCCGGGCGCAGTACAGCCCGGGCGGGGGCGTGAGTCGTCATGGAATCATTACAGATCGTAGGTCGCAGCAGCTCGCTGTTCACCCGCATTCCCCTGATCTTCGCGGAAGAGCTTGGGGTTCCGTACACGCTTCAGCCGATCTTCGACATGACCGCGCTCGGACCCGAGGTGTACGCGGGCAACCCGGCGCTGAAGCTGCCGATTCTGAGGCGCGGCATGAGTGTTCTGTTCGGCGCCCAGAACATCTGCCGCGCCATCGCCGAGCGGGCGGCGCCCGGGAAACGCGTGGTCTGGCCCGAGGAACTGCGGGACGACCTTTCCCGAAATGCTCAGGAACTGGTCTGGCACTGCGCGGCGACGCAGGTCCAGCTCGTGATGGGGACGGTGGTGAACTCGCTGCCGGCCGAAAACCCGTTCTTCGCCAAGGCGCGCGCCGGCCTGGAGAACTCGCTGCGGTGGCTGGACGGGAACCTTGCCGCCTGCCTGCAGGCGCTCCCGCCCCGGGATCTCAGCATGTTCGAAGTGTCCCTGCATTGCCTCGTCGAGCATCTGATCTTCCGCCCGACGCTGCCGGTCGAACCGTTCGGGGCGCTGACGGCTTTCTCGAAGACGTTCGGCGAGCGCCCCGCCGCCCGAAGCACCGCTTACCGCTTCGACAAGCGCTGAAACTTTCGATCCCTTGTGCCCACGGCAACCCCATTGCCGTGGCGTGTTCGTTTGGTGACACCTCGGACTCTCCGGTCTGCCTCATGAGGAACAGCCTATGTCACCTGTCACCCGGCGTTTCACCGCGCTGGCGGTTGCGGTGCTGATCACCGCATGTGCGTCACACAAGGAAGATCAGGCGTCCGCGACGAAGGGAGCGGATGAAGCGGGGCGCACGGAGCAACCCGCGCCCCGGACGGTGGCGGAACGTCGGGCGGCTGAGCGTGATGACGCGCGGCTGTATCGAGGCAAAGCGGTGATCGTTTCCACTGCTCCGCTGGTCGACGCGTCACTCCCTGCGTCAATCATGCCCGAGCCGGCATCCCCTCCCGTCTACACGCAGCCGACGAACACCGAGAGGTATCAGCATCTCGACGACAATCCTGTCCGGCTCGCTGCCGAGCAGCCGGTGTCGACCTTCTCCATCGATGTCGATACAGGCTCGTATGCGAACGTTCGTCGTTTCCTGAACGATGGCGCGCTTCCTCCGCAGGACGCGGTGCGCATCGAGGAGCTGCTGAACTATTTCGACTATCAGTACGCGGTGCCCGAGAATCGCAGCACTCCATTCCGCGTATCGACGGAGCTCGCGCCGGCGCCCTGGAATTCGGACGCGTGGCTGCTGCGGATCGGGATCAAGGCGTACGAGGTTCCCGCGCACGAGCGTCCGCCCGCGAATCTCGTCTTCCTGATCGATGTGTCCGGCTCCATGCAGACGCCGGAGAAACTGCCGCTGCTGAAGAACGCGTTCCGGCTGCTTACCGATCAGCTGACTGCGCGCGATCGCGTTTCGATGGTCGTGTACGCCGGCAGCTCCGGCGTTGTGCTCGAACCTACGCCCGGTGACCAGAAGCAGCGCATCCGGCGCGCGATCGACAAGCTGGAGGCGGGCGGCTCGACCAACGGCGCCGAGGGAATCGAGCGCGCGTATCAGCTCGCGCATCAGACGTTCATCGAGGGTGGCATCAATCGCGTGGTGCTCGCGACGGATGGCGACTTCAACGTCGGCGTCGTGAACTTCGAATCGCTCGTCGACATGGCCGAACGGCAGCGGGCGTCGGGCGTTGCGCTGACGGCGCTCGGCTTCGGCACGTACAACCTCAATGAGCACCTGCTCGAACGTCTCGCGGACGCCGGAAACGGCAACTATGCGTACGTCGACACGCTCTCCGAAGCGCGCAAGGTGCTCGTGACGGAACTGACGTCGACGCTGTTCACGGTCGCCAAGGATGTGAAGATCCAGATCGAGTTCAATCCGGCGGAGGTGCGCGAGTACCGGCTCATCGGGTACGAGAACCGCATGCTGGCTCGTGAGGATTTCAACAACGACAAAGTGGATGCGGGCGAGATCGGCGCGGGTCACCGTGTCACGGCGCTTTACGAGATCGTTCCCATGGGGGCGAAAGGGAAGGTGGATCCACTTCGATACTCGCGGAACGACGCTTCGGAGGCTGCGCGGAGCGGCGAGATTGCGCATGTTCGGCTTCGGTACAAGATGCCTGAGGGCGGCGCGAGCAAGTTGCTGGAGTATCCGGTCAGCAAGAGCACGCTGGTGGCGGCTGGGAAGGCGTCTGCCGATCTACGCTTTGCGGCGAGTGTGGCGGCGTTCGGGCAACTGCTTCGGGGCGGCAAGTACGTCGGGGAGTACACGTACAAGGATGTCGCCGCGCTCGCGCGGGGCGCGATGGATCACGATCCGGAAGGTTATCGGCGCGAGTTCGTGTCGCTGGTGCAGCTCGCTGGATCGCTGTCGAAGGAGGAGCCGCTGCGGGCCGCGCAGGTTTCCGAATGAGAGAACTCGGCGAATGATGGGATTCGGGATCACGTCAGGGGCGAGCCGGCCGGTCGCCCCTGGCACTCGCCGTTGCCCCGCCTCACGGTGCTAGCCGAGCTCCCCGCGTTACCCGCCTCACGGCGCTAGCCGAGCTCCCCGCGTTACCCGCCTCACGGTGCTAGCCGAGCTCCCCGCGTTACCCGCCTCACGGTGCTAGCCGAGCTCCCCGCGTTACCCGCCTCACGGCGCCAGCCGAGCTCGCCGCGTTGCCCGCCTTACGGCGCTAGCTGGGCTCCCCGCGTTATCCCGCCTCACCGCGGGCTCGCTCACCCTGCCGGGTTGGCGGCGCTCATAGTTTCAGCTCCAACCCACGCGATGTACTCGGCGAGCCCGCCCGACGTCGGCAGCACCACGATCTCCGGCACTTCGTACTTGTGGGCCTTGCGAATCCCTTCGATCGTCGCGGGCACACGCTCGGGCGAAGTCTTCACCAGCATCAGCACTTCAGGCTCGCACTGAATCTCGCCTTTCCATCGATACCGGCTCCGTATCGGCACCTCCTGGACGCAGGCCGCAAGATGCTCCGCCAGCAGCTTGTTGCCGAGCTCCGCCGCGTCCTGCTCGTTGGCCACTGTGGTGAGGACGATGGAAATGGTGTCGGCCATATGGAGTCTCCAGAAGCGTGCGGCCCCGATTCTGCCAGCTTCAGGCCCCCGTGGCGTTCGCCACGCCACTGGCGTTCGTCACTTCCAGCAAGTGCCGGTACCAGTCGCTCTGGAACATCCCCGCCGGATCCAGCTTCTGCTTCGCCTTGAGGAAGGCGCCGATGCCTGGGTGGCAGCCGAGCAGCTGATCCCTTCGGGCGAAGCGGTGGTAGGTGAGGTAGTAGCTCCCGCCGTAACTCATCGCGATGTCGATCAGACGCACGAACGCCGAACGCGCATTCACGATCGCGCGGGGCAGATGGTCGATGTGCAGGTTGAAGATCACGCAGGCGTAACGATCCTTCGCCCACGGAAGTGCGCTCTCCGTATCGCGCTCGATCAGGCGAATCGTTCCGTAGATGAAATCGACATCGTTCGAGCGGAAGTCCTTCCGCACGTCGTCCATGAACGCGGTCAGCTTGTCTCTCGGAACGTAGAGCTCCGTGATCATCTCGCTTCCGCGCAAAGGTGCGCCGAGCCGCTGGTCCAGCGCTTCGTGATAGCTTTCGAGATACAGGTTCAGCTGATGCGTATCGCTCCAGTACAGCTGCCCCGATGTGGCGAGATAGAACGCAGAGAACTCTTCGAACGCGCGCCGCTTGTCCCGATGAGCCAGCTCCAGCAGCCTGTTCCAGTCCGCCTGCGTGAGTCGGCGCTGACGCGGCGGAATAGGGCGAATGCTTCCCGTCGGCCGATAACAGGAGAGAACTCCCGTGCGCAGGAAACCGGGATGACCCGGATCGGTCGCGAACTGGAAATCGCCGTAGAGATACCCGTCAGCGATTCGCGCATCCAGCGTCTCGATGAGCCCCTCGATGTCGAGCATCGTCACGACGCGCTCGACCTGCTGTCGCGGAACGAGGCGTAGTGTCGCGCTGACCACCACGCCGAAGAGCCCATAACCACCAACAACGTGGCGGAACAGCTCGGGCCGCACGGATCGGCTGCACGTGACGATCTCACCGTCGCTCGTGGCAACTTCCAGCGACTCGATATCGTCGATGAACGGCCGCGCCGTGAGACAACGCCCGTGAATGTTCGCGGCGACCGCGCCCCCGATTGTCAGACGATCCGCGCCAGTCTGCTTTTGCCGGATTCCCCACGGGCATTGCACGCCGCCGGGCCGCACGAGGTAACCGCGGATGACATCCGGCCACGAGATGCCGGCCTCAACCTTGAGCAGCCCGCGCGTCTCGTCGTACTCACAAACCCGAGTGAGTCGGCGCATGTCGAGCAGCGTGCCTCCATCGAGAAACTGCTGACCGCCCATCGCGTGGCGCCCGCCCGAGATGGCGAGCGACTCACCGCGCGCCCGCGCATCCCGAAGAGCCCGGAGGACTTCTTCGGGGGTGCGCGGCTCAACGATGTGAGAGACCTTGGTCCTGTTCAGAGCCGAGTGGGTGTCGTTGACCCAGGCGGCGCCGGAACGCTTCTTCGCGTACGCCCGCGAAGCAGGCAGAGTGGGTATGTGCATGGCGTTCGCGAGGATAGAAGCACGAGCGCGGCAGGCAACTCGAGGCGATGAAGTCTTACGCCTTGATACCCCGAAGATTGCGGCCCTAGACCTGGGGCTCGGTGGTATCGGGAGCGCGGGCGGTCCGCCTGGCCCTGAGTGGTAACGGAGTCGGAGCGAGTGCGCCCGCCCGGGCCTGAGCGGCACCGGGAGTCGCGCGGGTGGCCCGCCCGGGCCTGAGCGGCACCGCGCGGGTGGCTCGCCCCGCCCCCGAGCCGGACCGAACGGTATCCGGATCCTCAATGAAACTGATTTGTTATTCGCGTTGGTATATCAGAGCCGGACCGAACAGATCGCCCGCTCGGGGTGCCCGCCGATGAAACCGTCCCTGTGGTTCGAAGTCTCGATGTTGGCACTGATCCTGATCGTTTCCGTCATCAGCGTCGCCGCGCAAGAGTCCGACCGGGAGCGCCTTGCCTCGGATGAGGACAAGACGGCCCTGCTCTCCAACCCCAGCGAATTACCCCATTACCAAAGCGTATTTGTGAGCTGAGCCTGCGCTCGCGAGACTGCCGGCTCCATTCAGATGCTTCGAGGGGAGCCGATCGTGAGGAGGTTCTGGAGACTGGCGCTGGCCGCGCTGCTGGCGTTTGCGGGAACTCACGCGCACGCGGCGGACAAGGTCGAGCTGCTCAACGCGTCCTATGACGTTTCCCGCGAGCTGTTCGCGAAGATCAACCCGGCGTTCCAGGCGGAGTGGAAGGCGAAGAACGGCCAGGACGTTCAGATCCGGCAGTCCCACGGCGGATCGTCGAAGCAGGCGCGCGCGGTAGCCGAAGGCCTGCAGGCGGATGTCGTCACCTTCAACCAGGTGACGGATATCGACTTCCTTGCGAAGGCGGGTCTCGTTGCGGCCGATTGGGCCAAGCGCTTTCCGGATCAGTCCTCTCCGTTCTATTCGCTGCCCATCTTCCTCGTGCGGGCCGGCAATCCGAAGAAGATTGCCGACTGGTCGGATCTTGCGAAGCCGGGCGTACAGGCCGTTTTCCCAAACCCCAAGACGTCCGGCAACGGCAGGTACACGTATCTTGCGGCGTACGCATACGCCCTTCGCAAGAATAATGGCGACCACGCACGCGCGCAGGCTTTCGTCGGGTCGTTGCTGAAGAACGTGCCCGTCTTCGATACAGGCGGACGCGGGGCGACGACCACGTTCGTCGAACGCGGGATTGGCGACGTGCTCATCACCTTCGAGTCCGAGGTGAGCGCCATCCGGCGCGAGTATTCGAAGGCGAGTCTTGTCGTGGTCTATCCGTCCCTCAGCGTACGCGCGGACTTTCCAGTGGCGGTGGTGGATAAGGTCGCGGACCGTCGCCGTACGCGCGAGGTGGCAACAGCGTATCTGCAGTTCCTCTACAGCGAGCGGGGGCAGGACATCCTGGCCGCCGGCTTCAACAGGGTGCGTAATCCGACGGTGCTGGCGCGATATGCGTCGCAGTTCCCGGCGGTAACGCTGGTGTCTGTCGACGAAGTGTTCGGTGGCTGGGATGAAGTCACGAAGGAGCACTTCGGCAACGGAGGAATTCTCGACAAGCTGATCGCGGCGAAACGTTAGGCGAGCGGGCGCGCGCGGTTGGTTCCGCATGCAACTCACAGCGTGAAACGGAACTGTTACCGCTGCGTCGCTGCTTAATAACCACGCCGTCGCTAATCTCTCGCGGCTATATGAAACTCCAACAACTGCGCTTTTTGGCTGCTGTCGCCCAGAACGATCTCAACATTACGGTTGCGGCAAGCAAGCTCTGCACAACGCAGCCCGCCGTGAGCAAGCAGCTTCGTCTCCTGGAGGACGAGCTCGGGTTCAACATATTCGTTCGCAGCGGGCGTGCGCTGTCGAAGATCACGCCGCCGGGGGAGAGGGTGGTCCAGTGCGCGCTCCGCATCATGCGCGAGGCGCAGAACATCAAGGGCATCTCGGCGGAGTTCAAGGACGAGGGGCGCGGCACGCTTTCTATCGGGACGACGCACACGCAGGCGCGTTACGTTCTGCCACCCGTCATTCGAGATTTTCGCTCGCGTTACCCGGACGTGCAGTTTCATCTGCATCAGGGTACTTCGGAGCAGATCGCGGAGATGGCGCAGTCCGGGCGCGTCGATCTCGCTATCGCGACGGGCTCACGGGATCTCTTCAGCCAGTTCGTGCTGCTTCCCTGCTATCGCTGGCACCGGAGGGTCATCGTGCCGGCGGGGCATCCGCTGGCGCAGGTGGATCGCATTACGCTCAAGCACCTTGCCAAGTACCCGATCGTCACTTACGTGTTCAGCTTCAGTGGCCCGTCGTCTCTTCACGACGCGTTCGCGGCTGAAGGGCTGAGGCCGAACATCGCGCTGACGGCGCGCGATGCGGACGTGATCAAGACTTACGTGCGGCTCGGGCTGGGTGTCGGCGTGATTGCGGACATGGCGCTGGAGCAGGAGAGCGATTCGGACCTCGTGTCGATCGACGCGTCGCATCTCTTCCCCGTGCTGACGACCTGGATCGGCTTCGCGCGAGACACGCTCCTGCGCAAATACATGTACGACTTCCTGTCGCTGTTCGCGCCCCACCTCAACCGGAACCTGGTGGACCGGGCCGGCAAGCTGCGCACCCAGCTCGAAGTGGACGCGCTGCTCGCCGAAGTCCCGCTCCCCACCCGCTAGCCGCAAGTCCTACGCGCTCGATCGCCCGCGCGAGCTTTTTCTACTCCTTCTTGTTCCCGAGCCGCCCGGCGATTGAGGGCCTCTTGAAAGCCCTCAGATCGCCCGCGTCACCATTAGAAGTTCGCCCTCAGCAACACCCCCACGTACCGCCGCGGCCCAATCCCGTCATACCCCACCGGCGCGCTATTGCTGAAGTCATTCACGCTAGTCGTATAGCGGGTATCGAACACGTTCTTGGCTACGACGCTAAGCTCGTATTCCGCATTAGCCGTCCCATGCGTAATGCCGGCTCCCAGGTCCGTAAGCGAGTACCCCCGCTGCACGCCGTACTCCGAGAGCAACTGCTCCAGATTGTGCTTGGAGCGGTACGTGTGATTCCCGAAGAAGTGGGCCTCGTAGCCCGTAGCCAGCGGCAGCCGGTAGTCGAGCCCCACGATCCCCGTCCAGCGAGGCGCGCCAACGATCTGCTTGCCCGTGTTGTCGCACACGGCAACGGAGCTCGGATAAGACCGCGGGCACGTAGCCGTCGACCAGTTCGTGTAGGTCGCATCGTTGAACGAGCCACCCGCGGTTACCTGGAAACGACTCGTCACATTCACCAGCGCATCGAACTCCACGCCCCGCGCACGAATGCCAGGCACGTTGCCGAGGCGCGAGCTGAACCCCGTCGGAGAGGCCGGATCGGGCTCGCTCGTCACGTTCTGATAGTCCGTGACCTTCGTGTGATAGATGTTCGCGTTCAGCATCACGCGCCGGTTGAAGAGATAGCTCTTCACGCCGGCCTCGAAGTTCAGCGTCTTCTCCGGTTTGACGTTCGCCGGGCGCCCGTTGCTATCGAAGGCGACCGCGCCGGACTTCTCTCCCGCGCTGGCAGACGTGTAGAGCAGCACATCATCGCTGAGCTGATAGCTCGGGTTGATGAGCCAGGCGATCGAATCGTCCTCGATCTTCACGCCAGGGAAGGGGCCGTAGGCCGCGCCCGTCTGCGCCTGGCGAATCGCGTCCGCCGTGGCGTTGCCGGTAGAGACGAGTGACGAGCCATCGAGCAGCGTGGAGCGACGGAAGACTTCGTTGTCCTTCCATTCCCACGTCTGCCGAAGTCCGAGAGTGAGCTTCGCCCGATCCGTGAGCGCCCAGTTCACCTGCCCGAACACGGCAACGCTGTCCGACTCGGGCTTCTGGTTCACTACCTGGATCACGTCGCGCAGGGAGGCTTGAAGGAACTGACGACCCTCCGGCGTGTTCAGGCTCGCGTACTGCGCATTGGTCGCGAAGAACGCGCCGGCATCCTGTCCGTAGGTGTTCCGGCCTGTCGTATCAGTCTTGATGTTGAACAGATAGAGGCCTGTCTGGTAGTCGATGCGCGGCGATGCTTCGCCAGACAGGCGAAATTCCTGCGAGACCTGCCGCGTGTCCACCAGCGTGCCGCTGCGGGTGATGGCGAACCGCGTCTGCTCCTGGTCGTTCTTCGCATCGAAGTGGAACCACCGGACCGCGCTGATCGACGTGAGCTCAAGATCGCCAACGCCGAGGTTCACCACGGCCGATGCGCCGTAGTTCTTCGTCTTCAGCGGACGAGCCATGTCGACGTCGATCTGCTCCCACGAGCCGATCAGCGGAACGTAGCCGCCGAAGTAGTCGCGCTGAAGCCGCGTGCTGTAGGTAGTGGTGCGCACGGAACCGTCGTTCAGCGTGACGGGATCCACCATGAACGGCTTCGTGTTGCTGTTCTCGTTGACGAACGCGCCGTCCAGATTCAGTTTGACCGAGAAGTCCTCGCGCGTCTTCAGCAGGAACTGCAACCTTCCGCCGAAGCGATCGCGCTCGTGCCAGTGGCCGCCGTTGCTGTTGATGTTCTCGAGGTCGCCTTCCTGCCGGTCGATGAATGCAGACGCGCGATACGCGAGCGTCTCGCCAATGAGCGCATCGGAATGAGCCGCACGGGCCTTGAGCGAATCCCGGTTGAGACCGCCTTCGAGCTCCACGGTCCCTTCTGGCGTGAAGCTGGGGGCGCGGCTCGTGTACTTGAGCGCGCCCATGGACGTGTTCTTCCCGAGCAGCGTTCCCTGCGGTCCGCGGAGAATCTCCACGCGCTCCAGGTCCGTGAAGTCCTGGTAGGTCATGCCCACATGACCCAGGAACACATCGTCGACGATCACGCCGACGGCGGGCTCCATGTTGTCGTTGCCGCTGGTCTTGCCGACGCCGCGGATCGAGACGCCGGTGCGGCGTGCGTTGGGCGTGGTGGCCGTGAGGCCGGGCGCTCGCTGCGTGAGGTCCGCCACGGTGAACACGCGGTCCCGCGCGAGCTGCTCGCCGCCGAGCACGGAAATCGGAATCGGCACGTCCTGCGCGCGCTCCGAGCGATTGCGCGCCGTGACGACGACTTCCTGTAGAGCGTCCTCATTGGCTTTCGCCTGAGGCTGCGCCTCCTGGGCGTGAGTGGGCGTAGTGCCCAGAATGGTGCCGCCGCCAAGTAGAGCAAGCGCGGCGAGCGCCTTTGTCGATTTTTCATGCCGCATGTGCGGCCCTCCCATGTCAGATGAATCCGATAACGCGGCCGGAAAGGCCGACTCCAAACCACAGGATCAGCGCGAGCGAAGCGCTGACACGGGCGAGAACGGGTGAAACGAAGTCGTTGCGCGCGGCTCGCCGGAGCAGGAAGAGCTGCACGACGATCGCGAGGACGAAGAGAATCATCTTCAGCTGGAACGCTGAGTTGTAGAAGTAGTGCCGCGGGCTCGCGATGAACATCAGCACGCCGCTCACGAGCGCAAGCACCAGGCCGAGCGTCATCAGCCGTTGCGCATCCTTGCCGACGGCGGTGACGTTCTGCTGCTGAAAGACGAGCCCCAGCAGGCGGAGGCTCAGAAGCACGAGCGCCGCGAGCAGCAGGATGATTCCGACAACGTGAATCACCTGCAGCCCAGCGACGACAAGGTGGCTCGACTTGCTGATGGAGAGCGCAAGTCCGCTGCGCTCGATAGCGAGAAGTGTCTCTTGCACGGACATGGCGGCTACGACCAGTTCGGAAGGTAGGGAATCAGGCGGCCGCAGATGACCACGAGCGTCCAGAGTGCGAGTGAAGCGGCGCCCGCATAGCGCACGTTGCGCGGGAGCGCGGACTTGTTGTCGACAACGGCCTGCTGCTTGGCGAGGCGAAGCTCGAAATAGAGCGCGTTCGCGCCCGCCAGCGCCATGAAGAGCATCTTGAACGGAAAAGCAGGGCTTTTAACGAGCGCGACGGCTTCGGCGAGGAAAAGCAGGCCCCCGCTGAGAAACACCAGCGCAAACCCCGTGAGCACGTAAGGCCGCAGATGACGAAGCACATCGTTCACCGGGACGTGCCGGAAGAGGAGCCCCATCAGGCGCAGGTCCGTGAGAAAGATGAGCCCCACGGAAACCGAAAGTCCGATGAGATGAACGCCTTCGATCACCGCGAACGCGTACTGCGACTCCGCGATCGAAACCCCGAGTTGGCTCTGCTCGATTCGCTCGGCGAGCTGGATGAGTGTGCTCATGACGGCCTACTGATTCGATGTGATCGCGACGTTGCCGAAACCGCCGTTGTTCTCGACGCAGACGCGTTCGGTGCTTTCCGCGAGCGGCGGCTTGCCGGGGCGGCTCACGTAGACGCCGTCGAAGTGCCAGCCATCGGGCTCCTCGCCGTTCGCCGCGCGGCGCTTCGCGGGGATGGTCGCGGTCCAGGGCCTCGTGTAGACGGTCGGGTCCGTGATCGTGGCGACGTAGTTGTAGCGCTGGCCGTCGTTCGAGAAGATGAATCGCTCGGTGATGTGCACGTTCTCGCTGGCGAACTCGCCGGAGCGGCCGAAGCGCGCCTTGGCGTTGTTGTTCGTCACGTCGACGACGAGCGTGTTGCCTTCCCAGCGTCCGCGCGAATCCGCGTTCCAGAGCTTGATGTTGGACGGCAGGTGCGGCTTTCCGTCGAGATGGATGAGCCGGCTGCCCGAATCGAAGATGAACAGGACGTAGCCCGGGAATTGCCGGATCTCATAGCCGTGCCAGATGAAGCTCTTCGGCACGCCGCCGGGCGCGCAGCGCGCGAGCGGCTCGATGTACTGCGGCTTCACCGGGTTATGGAAGTTTGCGGCGAATTCCTGTTGGATCGCGCGGGCCCACGGCTGGAAGGGAACCTCGCCGCTCGCCGGATCGGAAACGCGGCTCGGCGCACGTTCGCTGCGCGCGGATTTCGGTGTTTTTCCGCCCGGCTCGCCGCCCTGGGGATCGGTCCAGTTGTTCTGGTTCGCGATGGTGTTGGACCAGAAGCCCTGGACGTCCGGCTGTCCGTCCGGCGTGCGCGGGCCCGTCCACTTGCCCGAGGCGATCTCGGGAACCGTCTTCTCCCAGCGGCTCGAGCCGCCCGGAAGAATTGCGTCCTGTGGCTGCGCGAGCGCCGGGCTCAGCGCCACGACGCCTGCGATGACGAGAACTTTAGAGATGTCGCGTGTCCTGCCGATCATGTTTGCGTCCATCGAGCGTTACTTCTTCGTGGTGAACGGGTAGTACTCGTCGTAGTCGTGCGTGAAGCAGTAGTTCTCGATGAGCTGGAAGTTCTTTTCGCGATGCCGATGCAGCAGCACGCTGAGCGTCCACGGCCGGCTGTAGACGTTCGGGTCTTCCAGCGTCGCGGTGTATTCGATGGTGTTCGCGTCGAGCAGCTTCCAGCGCTCCACGACGTGCAGCGCCGTGCTGTGGAAGTTGCCCGCGCGATCGAGCCATGTTTCTTCGTTGAAATCGCGCACGTCGACGACGAGCGTGTCGCCTTCCCAATGACCGCGGGAGTCGCCGAGCCAGAGCTCGTTATCGAGGTTCTCGGGATGCGGCGTGCCGTTCGTGTGGATCGTGCGGATCGAATGACCGAACTGGAAAACCAGCGTCAGATCGCGCTCGCGCTGAAGAATCTGGAACGGCTCGCGGTAGTAGATGCCGCGCGGCGTGCCGAGCGTCCAGCACTTGAGGCGCGGATCGAGAGTCGCGCGCGCGGCGAAGTTCTTTTTCTTCCGCTCCAGTGCCTCGGGCAGATAGGGAATGAAGTTGCCTTCGACCGCCCCGGGGCTGGGCGGCGCATCCTTGCGCCCGGCGTGCGGCTCCAGGTCGTATTCAGCAGCGCTCGTCGTCTGCCAGATGCCGGAGAAATCGGGTTTGCCGTTCGCCAGCCGCGGAATCTTCTCGGCACCCTGCGCGCCAGCGACGAGAAACATGCAGGCGACCACGCCTGCCCAGTTTGCAAACCTGGTACGGGAGCGCGGAGCGGGGATGTGAGATGCGGTCATTGCGGCGGTTCGTTGTGATCGTGGATGTCGGGTATGGGTGTCTGGCGTGCGTGTCGCAGAAATGGAGCAGGGGATGCGCGCGCTCAGCGCGCCGGCGGCGGCACGTCCGGCGCGCCGCCCGTCTGAATGGTTCTTCCGTCAGGCAGCGTGAGCGTCACGGAGTAGCCGAACGGGCCGCCGTTCTTCGAGCGATAGCCCTTCACGTGCACGACCGTGCCGATCGGCAGGTCCGTCTTCTTCAGCCCCTTCTGCGCAAGACCGTTCGGCGTGCCGAACTCGACGCCCCAGTTGGTCACGCTGCCATCCGGGCCCTTCACGTCGAAGTAGAGCCAGCTGTGCGGATTGACCCACTTCACCCTGGTGACGGTGCCCTTGAGGTCGAGCGGCTTGTCCGCGTCGAACTCCGCGGCGAAGGCGTGATGCGCGCTCGCCGCGCCGGGGGATCCCGCCAGCAGGAGCGACACAGCTATCGGGGCAACTGCGTGCACGGCTCCGGGCAGCAAGGATTTGTTTCTCGGCATTGATCGAACTCCGCGACGTTTTACGGCCGCGGAAGTATTCGCGAGCGCGCGCGAGTTGAGAAAAGCCTGTTTCGAATGCCTCTATGAGAAAGCGGATTGAGAATTCGACTGAATTGTTACGGGTGCCGTGCGTGAAGCGGCGTCCGGTTACATGCCGGTCACAGCGCGCGATCGCGTGTTACCGCACATCAACCGCGCTGCTCGAGGCTCAACAGAAGGCTGCGCAGAACTGCGCGACACAGGGCGAACCTCGCCAGGAGGGAGCTCAGCTCCGACCTGCGAGATCGCGGCGACACAAGCACGCGCGCGACGCGCGCGGCGAGGAAGCGGAGGGATCTACAAGAAAGAAGGCGGGGATTCGGCGACCATGCCGTCGAATGGAGACAGCTCGTCGGCGCAGGAAATCTGGTGGCTGCCCCGGCACCGTGCTCTCGAAAGGTCAGCGAGGGGGCACTGAGTCGATGAGCCGGTGCCGGGCGCCGGCGCGCAAAGTAGCGCAGCCCGCTCGCCATGAGAAAGGACGATTGCTTGCATGCTCATGACGATTTGACCTTGGTGGGTTGGGAACGGGGGTTGCTGCCTTCTGTCGGAACTTGACCGTGAAGCGCGATTCGATGTGGAGTAGACGAAGAGTGGATAACAAGGCACTTCCCGATCAGCAGGCGCATGTCGCCGCTCGTGAAAAAATTCTCCGGTTGCTGTGTCAAAGGCCGCTGCGGTGGTCGGAGATGCAGAACGCCATGGGCCTTCTGACAGACGAGGCCCGGTTCGCCTGTGAATGGCTGATGGACCACAGCTATATCGCCCCGATGAAGCTTGTTCGGGGCGCGGCTCGCTCGGTGGACGCGCTCTGGACGCTAGGCGATCGCGGCCGCGCATGGGCTGCGCGTAATTGCGCGCTGGCGAGCGAAGAGGCGCACGCCCGGCACTGAGGCTCATCCCGGTAAGGCACTGAGGCACATCCCGGTAACTGGGCAGATCCGGAAAACATTCGGGACCTCCACGGCTCCGCCCCAGCACCCTGGCGGCGGAGCAGGGGGAGGGTGCGATCCGCGCCCGCGTGAGTAGCCTGCAGGGGCCGCGGCTTTACACCCGGCCGCCGGGCGCATCTCTTCCACTTTCGGTCTGAAAAACCATTCCCCGGCGCGGGCTCGGCCGTTTCTCGAGTTTCTGGTAACGGCGTCATAACATCGCCCCTCGTACGCAAGGGGGGCAGCCGGTTCGATGAAACTTCACCCGACAGGCAAGTTCGACAATCACGCCGCAAAGTACGAGCACATCGAAGCCGTGCCGCTGGCAGCGGCCATGGGAGCGGAGATCCGGGGAGTCGACATTCCCCGCATGACGGACGAGCAGTTCCGGGAGGTCCGCCACGCGCTCTTCCGGCACAAGATGATCTACTTCCGCGACCAGAAGCTCACCCATTCGGATCACGAGGCCTTCTCCCTTAGGTTCGGCCCCTTCGCGGAAGACGCGTACACCCAGGGCGTCGCCGGCCATCGCAACGTCCATCCGCTCATCAAGGAAGCGGACGATCCGTCGAAGATGGTGTTCGGTGAAGGCTGGCACACGGACTCACCGTTCCTGCCCGAGCCGCCGTCGATCACCATTCTTCACTCCGTGGAGGTTCCGCCGTTCGGCGGCGACACCATCTGGTGCAACTCGGCGCTGGCCTACGCCATGCTGAGCGATACGTATCGCAAGCTCATCGACGGCCTGCAGGTCCGCTTCTCCCTTCGCGACGTGCTGGCCGCGGCCCAAAGCGCAGTCGAAGTAAGCGACAGCCCGATCGGCCGGCTCGCAGCGACACGCAGCCAGGAGAAGCTCTCCGACGACCTGCTGCGCAAGATCCAGGGCAGCGCGCATCCGATGGTCCGCACTCATCCGGTGACGGGCGAAAAAGCGCTGTACGTCGATGGCGCCTACGCAATCGGAATCGAAGGCATGACGACGGAAGAGTCCGCGCCGATCCTGCATTTCCTGGCGGAACACCTCACGCAATCGGCTTTCAGCTGCCGCCTGCGCTGGCAGCCCAACATGGTCGCGATGTGGGACAACCGCCTCTGCGTGCATCAGGCGTACAACGACTATCAGGGCTACCGCCGCGAGATGTATCGCACGACCGTGAAAGGCGAGAAGCCCACCTGACACCGCGGCCGAGCGCCGCAGGGAAAACCGGAATGCGCAGGAAGCTCGGTGCGATGCTGGCGGGAGCGGCGCTCTGGTGTGCGGCTTCGTTCTGCCTTGCGCAGGAGCTGGCGATCACGCCCTTCAAGGCGAGCGGAGTGTACGAGCGCGGCGAGAAGGTCGGCTGGATCGTGGAGCCAGCCGACACCGCGGCGGCCACGGCGTACCGGTTCGAGCTTCGCAAGAACAACCTCGAAGTGATTCAGTCCGGCACGCTCGATCCCGGCCGGCCCGCCACCATCGAGGCTCGCCTGAACGAGCCCGCGATGTTGTTCCTCGAGCTCACGCCGACAGACGCCGCGGCGACAGACTCAGCGGCCAAGCGGCAGGTCGCGGGCGCCGCCGTCGCGCCTCGTGAAATCCGCCCCTCAGCGCCGCGCCCGGCGGATTTCGATCGTTTCTGGGAGCGCAAGATTCGCGAGCTTCGCGCAGTACCCGCGCGCCCGATGCTCACGCCCGCCGCCAGCGATCGCCGCGGCGTCGAGTACTTCACGATCTCCATGGATCTCCTGAACGGCCGCCGCGTGCATGGCCAGCTCGCGCGACCGGCGCGCGAAGGCAAGTTCCCGGCGATGGCGATCTTCCAGTGGGCGAGCCCGCCGTACCCGCTGGAGAAGTCCTGGGTGACGGATCGTGCAGCCCAGGGATGGCTCGTGCTCAATATCGAGCCGCACGACGTGTTGCCGGATCAGCCGAAGTCGTACTACGACAACCTGCCGCAGGAGCTGAAGGAGTATCACAAGATCGGTCGCGACGATCGAGACCGAAGCTACTTCCTGCAGATGTATCTCTCCGACATCCGCGCGGTCGACTACCTCGCAAGCCGACCGGACTGGAACGGCAAGACGATGGTCGTCACCGGCACGAGCATGGGCGGTCAGCAAAGCCTGTGTACGGCCGCCTTTCATTCGGCCGTGACCGCGCTCGTCGTGCACGTTCCCGCGGGCGCGGATACGTTGGGCCCGTTGCATGGGCGCGCATCCGGCTATCCGAACTGGCCGACGGAAGACCCGAAGGTCGTGCAGACTTCTCCCTATTTCGACACCGTAAACTGCGCCTCCCGCATCAAGGTGCCTTCGCTCGTTTCGATGGGCTTCGTCGATACCGTTACGCCGCCCGTGGGCATCTGGGCGGCGTTCAACGCGATCCGCGGACCGAAGGAAGTTGTTCCTCTTGTGAATGCCGCTCACAACCACGAGTCCACGCCGGAGCAGCAGGCCGCTTACACATCACGCGCAGCCGAGTGGTTCCGCATGCTCGCGGCCGGGCAGGAAGTGTTCGCGCCCGCGAACAGGCCGCAGCCGCGGCTGGACGCGAACTCGCAGAAGGCGCACGAGCTGCTGCTGCGGAAAAAGTCGCAGGGGCAGATCGACGTCTACTTTCTCGGCGATTCCATCACTCGCCGCTGGGGCGCGGCGGAGCCGAAGTATCGCGAGCTGCTGGCCCATTGGAACAAAAGCTTCAACGGATGGAACGCGGCGAATTTCGGTTGGGGCGGCGACAAGACGCAGAACATTCTCTGGCGCCTGGAAAACGGCGAGCTCGATGGCGTGAATCCCAGGGTCATCGTGCTGATGGCGGGCACGAACAATATCGGCTCCGGGGTGCCGTCCGGCGACGAGCCTCAGCGCATCGCGGATGTCGCGAGCGGCATCGAGGCCATCGTTCAGCTGTGCCGGCGGAAGGCGCCGGGAGCCACGATTCTTCTGATGGGCATCGCGCCTCGCAACGACAACATGGCGCACATGCCCGTCATCGACGGCGTCAACGCACGGCTCGCGAAGCTCGCGGACGGCCGGGCCGTCCGCTTCCTGAACATCAACGGGCAGCTTGCGGATGCGAACGGAAAACTCTTTGACGGAATGACGGATCCGGACAAACTGCACCTTGCCGTGCGCGCCTACCAGGTGTGGGCGGATGCGTTGAAACCAGAGCTCACGAAGCTGCTCGGAGCACCCGCGGAGGTCGACCGCGCACCGCCCCCGACGGCCGACCCGAGCGCGCTATAAGAAGCACAAGTCCAACAAGGGGAAGCCGAAAAATGTCAACAGCGTTGCCCGAAGCGGGAAGTCTTGCCGCGCAGCCGCCCCGGAAGCTTCGCTTCATCATCGGCGCCTCGGCGCTCGGCACTCTCATCGAGTGGTACGACTTCTACATCTACGGCGTGCTCGCCGTGTTCTTCAGCCAGCACTTCTTTCCCCCGGGAAACGAAAGCATGGCGCTGCTCGCGAGTCTTGGTATTTTCTGGACAGGGTTTGTCGTGCGACCGCTCGGTGCGGTGATTTTCGGGCACTTCGGCGACCTCATCGGCCGCAAGTTCACGTTCATGCTGACGCTGCTGCTGATGGGTGGCGCCACGTTCCTCATCGGCGTGCTTCCCGATTACGAGAGAATCGGATTGCTCGCGCCCGTCCTGCTGGTTCTTCTGCGCGTCGTGCAGGGTCTTGCACTCGGCGGTGAGTACGGAGGCGCGGCCACGTACATCGCCGAGCATTCACCGGACAATCGCCGCGGGTTCTTCACGGCGTGGATCCAGACGACTGCGACGCTGGGCATCGTGGTCGCCCTCGCGGTGATTCTCATCTGCCGCACGGCGTTGGGCGATTCGGCGTTCACGGAATGGGGCTGGCGAATTCCGTTCCTCATCTCCGCCGTGCTGGTCGTCGCTTCGGCGTACATCCGCATGCGGCTCGAGGAATCGCCGCTGTTCAAGGAGCTCAAGGCGCACGGGAAACACTCGAAGAATCCTGCGAAGGAGTCGCTCGGCAGCGCGCGCAACTGGAAGCTGATCCTTCTCTCGCTGTTCGGAGCCACGGCGCCGGAAGGCGTGGTCTGGTACACGAGCCAGTTCTACGTGCTCTTCTATCTCACCACGGTCGTCAAACTGGATTACTCGACCGTGTACGTGATCATGATGGTCGCGCTCGCCGCGGCCGCGCCGTTCTTCGTGCTGATGGGCTCGTTGTCCGACCGCATCGGGCGGCGGAACGTGATGGTTGCCGGGTTCGCGCTCGCCGTCATCAGCTATTGGCCGGTGTTCACGTGGTTCACCACGTTCAAGGACAGCCCGCTGATCCTCACGCTGCTCGTGTTCTACCTGGCGTTGCTCGTGACGCTGGTTTACGGGCCGATAGCCGCGTTCCTCGTCGAGATATTCCCGGCTCGTATCCGGTACACGTCGATGTCGTTGCCGTATCACGTCGGCAACGGCGTGTTCGGTGGAGGCGTGCCGTTCATCGGCGGCCTGATCACGGCCTCGACGGGCGTGGCGCTGTCGGGACTGTTCTATCCCATCTCGATCGCGGCGATCGGAATCGTCGTTGCGCTTGCCGGCTTGCCGGCAAGATCACACGAAACCCGCATCTGGGATGAAGTGGAAGCCAACCGGAGGTCTGGCGAGTGACGAGCAAAGCCGCGAAGCGTTGCGCCTGGGCGGGCAGCGATCCGCTGATGATCGCGTACCACGATGAGGAGTGGGGCGTTCCCCAGCGGGATTCGCGCATGCTCTGGGAAATGCTGATGCTGGAAGGATTCCAGGCCGGCCTCGCGTGGATCACGGTCCTGCGCAAGCGGGACGCGTTCCGGAAGGCGTTCGCGGGATTCGATCCGGCAAAGGTGGCGCGCTTCGGTGCCAAGGACATCCGCCGGCTGCTCGCGGATCCCGGGATCGTCCGTTCGCGCGCCAAGATCGACGCGACGATCGCCGGGGCGAAGATCTATTGCGCGATGGCGGAGCGGGGCGAGAGCTTCAGCGACTACTGCTGGTCTTTTACACAGGGAAAACCGGTCAGGGGTGACGGCAAGACTTTCCCCGTCACCACCGCTCTGTCGGAGGAGATCTCGAAGGACCTGAAGCGGCGAGGCTTCAAGTTCGTCGGCCCCACCATCGTCTACGCGTGGATGCAGGCGGTCGGCATCGTGAACGACCACTCCGCGCACTGCTTTCGACGCAGGCAGGTCTGAGGCGGGATTCGCGCGATCCGAGCCGGCTGAGGTGTGACCTCGCCCGATCCGGCAGGTCCTGAGGCGAGGCTCGCGCGATTCAGGCAGATCTGAGGCGGGGCGGTGCGAGCCGGCGAGGTCGGAGGCGGAAGCCCACGGGGGGCGTGCGACGAGCTGAGCCCGGCCGGGAGCGGGGCGTGCTGGCGCCCGTGCTATCGTTCGCCAAAACAGCAACTTCGCTCGCCCTTGATGACCCCCAAATCCGCTTTTTTCCCGCATTCCGGTCAAGTCACGGTCCAGGTTCGCCGGGCCTTCCTCGTCTTCGCGCTCCTCGTGGCGGCCGCCTTCCACGGCGCGCCCGCGCATGCGTTCGGTTTCGAGGATGTCGCCAGGCGCGCGGAGCAGCTTTCGAAGCGGCCCTTCAAGGCGGTGAACCGCAAGCCGCCGGCGGAGCTCGCCGCGCTCACCTACGACCAGTACCGGGACATCCGATTCAATCCGAACCGGGCCCTGTGGCGTCCTGAAGGGCTGCCGTTCGAGCTCATGTTCTTCCATCTGGGCAAGTTCCAGACGGATCCCGTGCGCATGAACGAGGTGACGCCGGAGGGCGTGCGCCATATTCCGTACCGAAGCAGCGACTTCAACTACGGGCAGAACAAGCTCACTCCGGAGAAATGGGGCGATCTCGGTTTCGCCGGTTTCCGCGCGCACTACCCGTTGAACAACGTGGCGTACAAGGACGAGCTGGTCGTGTTTCTCGGCGCCAGCTACTTCCGGGCGCTCGGCGCGGGGTTGCGATACGGCCTTTCCGCGCGAGGTCTCGCCATCGATACGGTGGGAGGAAGCGGAGAGGAATTCCCGCGCTTCATCGAATTCTGGATGGTGAGGCCGGCGCCCGATGCGAAGTCGCTCACCGTGTACGCGCTCATGGATTCGCCGCGCGTGAGCGGCGCGTATCAGTTCGAAATCAAGCCGGGGCGGGAGTCGGTGATCGACATCCGGTCGCGCATTTTCCTGCGCGGCGAGGTTGCGACGCTGGGCATCGCGCCGCTCACCAGCATGTATTTCTTTGGGGAGAACCAGCCGCACCGCACGGACTTCCGGCCTGAAGTGCACGACTCGGACGGGTTGATGGTGGCGACCGGCGATGGCGAGTGGATCTGGCGTCCGCTGCTGAACCCGAAGAGCACGCTGACGACGTCGTTCTCGATGAACCGGCTGCGAGGCTTCGGTCTCATGCAGCGGGATCGCAACTTTGCGAGTTACGAGGACAGCGAAGCCAGTTACGAGATGCGGCCGAGCGCCTGGGTCGAGCCCGTGGGCGACTGGGGGCCGGGGCGTGTGGAGCTTGTGCTGCTCAGTACGCCGGATGAGACGAACGACAACGTCGTTGCGTACTGGGTGCCGGCGAAGACGCCTGCTATCCGCGAGCCGCTGGAGCTGAAGTATCGCGTGCATTGGCAGGGCGCGGACGAAATGGCGAAACCCCCAGGCGGGTGGGTGATGCAGACCCGCGTGGGGCGCGGATTCGCGGAGCTGGGGGAAAACGAGCACCAGTTCGTCGTGGACTTTACCGGGCCATCGCTTGCGCCGCTGCCGGCGGACGCGCCCGTGAAGGCGGTTGTCACCGCGCCGGCGAACGGCGAGATCGTCGAAAGCAACGTGTATCGCGTCGAGGCGAACGGGGTCTGGCGCATGACCGTGCGGGTCAGGCAGCTGCGGCCCAACGAGCCGACGGAGCTTCGGGGGTTCCTCCAGAACGGGGACAACGTGCTCACGGAAACCTGGAGCAACATCGTGCCGCCCAGGTGATGTGATACTCCTCTCCCCCGGCTCGTATATTTCACCGATGACATCGGAAGTACGCCAAACGAGCCGGATGATGTGGGCAGGGGACTCGGCAGCTCAGCCGGACTGGGAAGCCGTCTATTCGGAACAACTTCCCCGCGTCTACAACTACCTTCGCTACCGGACGGGCAATGAAGCCCTGGCCGAGGACCTCACGTCGCGCACCTTCGAGAAGGCGTGGCGGGATCGTCACCGGTACCGCCGGGACCTCGCGGGTTACGCGACCTGGCTGCTGCGAATCGCGCGAAATGTGGCGATCGACCATCGCCGCACCTCGCACGAGCACGCGCCGCTGGAGGAAGCCGCCGAAGCGCCAGCCGAAGGCACTCCGGAAGAGGAGGCCGTACTGAGATCGAATTTCGCGAGGCTGTCCGCGCTCATGGCCGTGCTGCCCGAGCGCGAACGGGAGATCCTGGCGCTGAAGTACGGCGCCGGCGCAACGAACCGCGCGATCGCCGATGTCACGGGACTGAGTGAATCGAACGTAGGCACCATCATCCACCGCACGGTCCAGCTCCTGCGGGCGAGATGGTGAGGCCGACCAGATCCGTGAAGGAGTGCGCGATGGACGACGAATTCATGTTGAGCGGGTGGCGCAAGCCGCGCGCGGAGTTCGCGAGAAAACTGCGGCAGAGGCTCGATCACGCCGAGTCCGAGGCCATCGGGTATCGCGAACCCAGGCGGGTGACGCGTTACCTCGCGTATGCCGCGACTCTTGTGCTCATGGTCGGCGCGTTCACGCTGCCTTCCGTGCGCGCCGGAGCGCGGGCCTTTCTCGACCTGTTCCGGGTGGTGGACTTCGCGCCGGTGTCCGTGCGCTCGGATCAGATGCGGCAGTTCAATCCCGGCGATAACGTGGAATTGCCGAGACTGCTCGGCGAGCAGGTGGTCGTGCTCAAGGAAGCCACGCCGCCGCAGCAAGTGGCGACCCCCCAGGAAGCTGGCGCTGCCGCCGGTATCCGAGTCCGGCTGCCGGCGTGGCTTCCTGTCGGGCTCGAGCAGAATTTGATCGAGGTGATGGGTGAGCACGCCATGCGGATCACCTTGAATACCGAAACGCTGAATTCAGTTGTCGACGCATTCGGGATCTACGACCTGCGCGTGCCTGACGAGGCGAATGGGAAGTCCGCGACGCTCCGGATCCATCCGATCGTGCGCATGGATTATTCGACGCAAGGTGAGAAGCCGAGGCGCGTGATGCTACTGCAGGGACGCAGCCCCGAAGCGACGTTGCCGGAGGGCGTGGATCTCGCCTCCCTGGCGGAGATCGGCCTGAGGATCATGGGCATGGAGAGCGCGGAGGCGCACCGGTTCGCGAACAGCGTGGACTGGCGCACGACGCTCATCGTGCCGGTGCCCGCCGAGGTCGCCACGTTCCGCCGGATCGACGTGCAGGGCAATCCGGGGCTGATCGTCGAGACGAACCGTCGGTCGGATCATCACAAGGCCGAACGGATCGAGCAGGGGACGCACATCCTCTGGTCCGCGGGCGGCTCGGTGTTCGCGCTCCTGGGCAACGTGCAGCCCGAGGAGCTCTTCGAGATCGCACAGTCGGTGCAGTGAGCGCCAGGGCATGAAGCCCCAAGGCATGAAGCCCCAAGGCATGAAATCCAGGGCACGAGAGCCAGGGCACGAGAGCCAGGGCACGAGAGCCAGGGCATGAAAGCCGAGGCATGAAAGCCGAGGCATGAAAGCCGAGGCATGAAAGCCGAGGCATGAAAGCCCAGGTATGAGAGTCCAGACTAAAGTCAGGGCATGAAAGTCAGGGGATGACCGACACCGTCGTCGAGACTCACGGCCTTCGCAAGCACTTCGGGCCCAACCTCGCGGTCGCCGATCTTTCGATCGGCGTCCGCCGTGGGGAGGTGTTTGGGTTTCTCGGGCCGAACGGCGCTGGCAAGACGACTTCGGTGAAGATGCTGCTGGGTCTCATCCCACCTTCGAGCGGAAGCGGTACTTTGCTGGGAGCGCCGCTCGGCGATTACAGGGCACGAGCGAGGGTGGGGTTCCTGCCCGAGCATTTCCGGTTTCACGATGCGCTTACTGCTCGCGAGCTGCTGCGGATCCACGGCCGGCTCTATGGGATGCGGGGTCCTTCGCTCGAGCGGCGCATCGATGCGTGGCTCGAGCGTGTGAATCTGCACGAGGCGGCGAACCGGCCTTTGAAGCAATTCAGCAAGGGAATGACGCAGCGGGCGGGGCTCGCCCAGGCGCTCATGGCGGAGCCGGATGTGGTGTTTCTGGACGAGCCGACGTCTGGGCTCGATCCGCTCGGGCGGCTGCTCGTGCGGAGATTGATCGAAGAGGTGCGTGCCCGCGGCGCCACGGTTTTCCTCAATTCTCACCTGCTGGGAGAAGTCGAGGCGACTTGTGATCGTGTCGCCTTCGTGAAGCGTGGTCGTACCGTTCACGAGATGTCGTTGCGGGATGCTGCGTATTCCCTCGATGTCGAGCTGAGGATCGATCGTACCGATTCCGAAACGCTCGAAGGGCTTGGGCGGTTCGGAACCGATGTTCGGCTCGATGATGGCGTCGTCTGCCTGCGTGCCAGGTCCGAGGGGCTCGTACCGGAAATTGCGAGGTGGCTGGTCGCGCAGGGCATCGGCATTCATGGGATCGGCAGCCGCACGCGGTCTCTCGAAGACTACTTCGTCGAGATCATGGGCGAAGACGAGAGGCCGGGCTGATGAACGGCATTCTCGCCATTGCGCATCTCACGTGGATCGAAGCGCGCCGGCGGCGGATCGTGCTTGCGGCCGTGCTGTGCGGGCTTGGGTTCCTCGTGCTCTTCGGGCTGATCGTGTATTTCAATGCGGACCGCGCGGTCGGGACGCTGCCAAACCTGCAGCGGCGGATGGTGCTCCAGACGCTCACGATCGTCGGGCTCTATGCCGTCAACTTCCTCGTCGTGGCGCTCGCTGTGATGTTGCCGGTGGATACGCTGTCGGGGGAGATCGACTCGGGGGTCATCCAGACGCTGGCTTCGAAGCCGGTTCGCCGGTCCGACATCGTGCTCGGGAAGTGGATGGTGTTCTGGCTGATGATCGCCGGGTACATCGTGCTGATGGCGGGCGGGCTTGTCGCGATCATGTGGGCGTTCACGGGGTTTCGTCAGCAGAACCTCGTGCCGGCGCTGGCGTTGATGCAGCTTGAAGCGACGGTGCTTATTTGCCTGACGATGGCAGGCGGTGTGCGGTTCACTACCATCACTAATGGGATCGTGGCGTTTGCGTTCTACGCGATCGCGTTCGTTGGCGGGCTGGTGGAGCAGGTGGGGCTCGTGGCCGGCAACGCGCCGGCTCGTTACATCGGCACGGCCATCAGCCTGTTCAGCCCGGCGGATGCGCTGTGGCGCAAGGCCACTCACATACTGATGCCGCCGTTCATCACCCAGGTGCAGATCACGCCGTTCTCGGGCGGCGCCGTGCCGAGCGCGGCGATGGTGTGGTGGGGCGTGCTGTTTTCGGGCGTGATGCTGGCGATCGCCGTTCGAGGGTTTCGGAGGCGGGCGCTTTGAAGGAGGCGCCTCAATCGCCGGGCGGCTCGGCGTGAGAGGCTCTTGATTTGAGCCGCCCGGCGACTGAGGGCTTCTTCGTTCGAGCCCCCGACGATTGAGGGGCTTCTTCGTCCGAGCCGCCCGGCCGCTCAGGTTAGCCTTTATGGCACCTCATCCAGCACTGCCTGCGCCGCCTCCGTCAGCCTTTCATCATCCGCGTGAGACAGCGTCTGGCGCAGCGTCTCCTTGATCCGCCCATCCTCGTCCCCCTGCTCGATCGCCAGCGTTCGCAGGGACGCCAGCGCAAGCGGCCGGTCCACTTCGGGCTCGCCGCTGGTCAGCACCTTCTTCAGCGCCGGGAGTGCGGCGTCCTTGGGCGCATGAGCAAGTGCGGAGATCGCATCGGCGCGAGCCTTCGGATCCTCGCCAGTCGCATCCTCAACCCACTTGCTCACTGCGCTTTCCCCGTCGGGCGCCGCCGCGTCCGGCGGAGAAGTCGGACCCGGCGCTTCCATCTGCGCCGCCGCTCGCGTCTGCATTGAAGCGGACGCGCTCCCGTCCCCCGTCGACGGCGTACCGTTGGCTGTGTCCACGTCGGGCAAAGCGGGGGCGTCGTTCGCGGCGCGCGAAGAACTCACCGGCCGCTGAGCTGCTCTCTCCTGTGCCAATGGCGCGCGGGTGTAGAAGGAATGGCCCACCACTGCCAGACACCCCGCTGCAAAGAATCCCGCAAGCACCCACGGCGAGCCGCTCATTCTTCCGCCTCTCATCAACCAAAAATCGCCGCAACCCGCAGCCAGGACCAGTACGCCGCGATGGAGCCGATCCCATAGAGCAGCGGCATTCGAGCAAGATGAGCAGCCGGCACTCGCTTGAACACCCACCACACTCCCCATGCGACGGCGACCGTCATGAGTTGCCCGATCTCGACGCCGACGTTGAACGTGAGCAGCGCAACCGGCAGATGATTCTCCGGCAGCCCGACTTCCTGAAGCGCGCCCGCAAACCCGAGCCCATGCACGAGCCCAAACACAAACGCGAGGGCCGCCGGCCACTGCTTGGCAAGCGTCGTCCGCTTTTCCAGCGCTTCGCCGGCAACGAGAACGATGGACAGTGCAATCGTCGCCTCGACCGGCGGCGAGCGCAGCATCAGCCATCCGAGCGACGCGCTCGCGAGCGTGAGGCTGTGCGCGATGGTGAACGCCGTGATCGTCCACACCAGCTTGCGTTGAAACCCCACGAGGAACAGCAACCCGAACACGAACAGAAGGTGATCGATGCCGCCCAGGATGTGCTCGATGCCGAGCACCGTGTACGTCGCGGCGATCTCCCCCATCGCACGGTTGTCGTCCGCGGACCCGAAGAGCTGCACGCGCGGCTCGTTGCCGGAGAGTGTGTACACGCGCCGCTGACCATCCAGCCAATAGACTTTCAGCAGTACCGCCGAGTAACTCTTGCCGATGGCGTCGAAGGACAGCGTGCCCTTGAGCCCCTGCTCGCCGCACCGGAGAACGCCGCCTTCCGCGATACAGCCGGGCGGCCAGCGCGGAGTCATCTCCTCCATCGAAGGACGCTTGTCGTTCGTGGCGGACCACTGCCACAGGAATTCGCCGCGCGCCATCTCGCGGAGCTCCATCTCCGCCATGCTCATCTCATGCGCGATCGCGAGCCCCGGCAGAAGCATCAGGGCCGCAAGAAGCAACAGCCGCACGGATTTCATTGGCGATCGCCCGTCGCCGGCGTTTGGGATATCCCACTCGACGCAACCGGCGGCTGAGGGCCTGTGCTCCGAGCCGCCCGGCGATCGCGGGCTTCCTGCTCCGAGATCCCCGGCACGCCAGCATTTGTGGGCGCCGATTCGCCGTTTCTTGCGAGCGCCGGCGGGCTGGCGTTGGTATCACGCGCGGCAAGCTTCACCTTGTATTTGCCGGCGAGCGCGCGAACGGCAGCAGTGCGCTGCTCGGCGCCTGTCGCGTCTTTCCAGTCCTGAAACACCACATCACGCAGCGCTTCGTAGTCCGCCGCCCGCGGCGGAGTAATCGACCGGAGCCTGACGGCGCGCCAACCTTCGCGCGTCTGCATGGCCTGCCAGTGCCCCGGTGTCGATTCTTCGAGCGCCTTCGCAAACTCCTCGCCGTAGCTCTGCACGAGATTCGCATGGGGCCGGGCCTTGAACACGCGCAGCCCCGCCTGCGCATCACCCGGCGTTCCCGCGTTCAGCGCCTCAACGAATGCGCGCACAGCGGACTCGGATGAGTCGCCGCTCAGCGCCGCCTCCTCGAAGTCGTAGCGCGCCGGCTCGTCGTACTTCGCCCGCTGGCTCTCAAACCATTCGCGCAGCTTCTCGTCGTCCATCTCCGGCAGCCTGACGTTCGCATCGACCACGCTCAGCGCCTTGAAGATCACGCGCTCGCGGATGGCGTCGTCGCCCTTGTCCAGCCCCATCGCGAGGCCTTCGCGATACAGCACCTCGTTGTCGAGCCAGATCTGGCGCAGGGCCGCGAGCTCCTCGTCCGTCGGTTTCCGGCCGCGGGATTGCTCGAAGATGTCGATGGCCTTCGCGTCGACTTCGGCGCCGACGACGATCGTGTTCGGATCCTCCGCCTGCCCGGCCACCCAGTGATCCACCGCAAAAAGGAGGCCTCCAAGAACGACGAAGTGCAGGAACGGCTCGCGCAACCACGCCGGAAGGCTGGCCATGCGATTCCGGGGAGGAGAGGCTTCGATGATCGTGGAGGCGGAGAGCGATGTGGACATGACGGACCCTGCAACGAAACCCGCAGGATCGTAGAGCACGAAAAAGACAGTTCCAAGACAGCACGATGACCAACGGGGCTATCGGGGCGATGACCAGGTCAGCCGCTTTCACGGCTCTGCCATGAAACCGTCCCACACTGCGTCACATGGATGACATTCTCGGCCTCTTTCCAACGCCATTCATGCGCGCAACGGCCACGCTCGAGCGGCCGCTCGTTCAGGGCCTGATCCAGCATTTCGCAGAGCGCGCCACGCTGGATAACAACACTTCACCGCGTCTCGCTCACACGCGGATGCTGAAGCCGGACGAGAGTCCGCTGTTCGTCGAGGCGGCTGCGCGCATTACTCCGAAGCTCGTTGAGTTCGGCGCTCATCTTTTTGGCGAACGCATGGGCTGGTCGCTGAAGGAGATGTGGGTGAACGTGCTCGAGACCGGCGGCCACCAGGCCATGCACAATCATGCGAACAGCTTCATCTCGGGTGTCGTGTATCTCACCCCGACGCATCCGGGCTCGCAGACCGTGTTCATGAAATCGCCTGGCGGGACGGACTTCCTTTTCCGCAACGACAACCCCGGTGTGCAGCCGGGCCCATATAGCGCGGACAAGTGGGTGAGCCCGGCGCCGGAGCCGGGGGACATGGTGCTGTTCCCGAGCTACCTGCTTCACGCCGTGCCTCCCAATCAGGGCGAGCGGCGCATTTCGCTGGCGTTCAACGCGATTCCGGCGCGGCTCGATTCGTGGGGCTACGTGGTGCGGTTCAGCGGTTGAGGTCGCGAGGATGAGCCCGACGGCGGCCGGTCGGCCCGACGTACCAAGGAAGGGGCGGCCCGATGCCAGTGAGCCCCGGGTCTCGCATCCGGGCGGCTGGCATACCGGCGGTGGGATAGCTCGCGGTCGTGCCGACGGGCGGCATCGCCTTGCAATGGTAGTCATGGCGGCGTCGGGATTCGCTGGTCTTGGGTATCAGATCGTCTGGACGCAGCAGGCCTCGGTGTGGCTCGGGCACGAGTCCGCGGCAGTGCTTGCGGTCATCACGGCGTTCTTCGGCGGACTGGCGCTCGGCTCATTCGCATGCGGGCCGATGATTGAGCGCAGTGCGCGGCCTGAACGCTGGTACGCGTCGTGCGAGATCCTAATTGGAGTGTGGGGAGTTGTTGTTGCGCTGGTCATGCCTGGATTTGGCGAGGCGCTGCTGAGGCTTACTGGCGCGCAACCGAGCGCGCTGTGGCAGTGGGCGGTCGCTTTCTGCGGCACGTTTGTGCTGCTTTTGCCGGCGACTGCTGCGATGGGGGCGACGTTGCCGGCAATGGAGAGAGTCACCTCGCGGTTGCATGAAGGGCGGCGGTTTATCGGGGCTCTTTATGCGAGCAATACGTTGGGGGCGGTGGTGGGGGTCCTCGCTGCGGCGTTCTTCTTGATTCCAGAGATGGGGCTCGGTCGTACGGCGGTTGTTTGTGTGGGGTTCAACTTTCTGTGTGCG
>Ga0182742_1001145_pt1 | contig 35557 bp, 31 predicted proteins | sample eDN5th37CBELigMG_FD_128880 | JGI IMG/M metagenome (GOLD analysis project Ga0182742, IMG submission 128880) | Enriched Miracle-Growth compost microbial communities from Emeryville, California, USA - eDNA 5th pass 37_C BE-Lig MG (version 2)... ... | reverse complement strand
CATGACGGGTGGGGATAGGGCCTGGCTCCGGCCTCATTCTGAGGAGCAGCGCAGCTGCGTCTCGAAGGAGGGTCCAGTGCGCACGGGAGACGCCCTCGTCCTTCGAGACGGTCGCTGCGTAACCTCCTCTGGATGAGGGCTGGGGTGGTGCGCTCGGATGCGGTGTGGAGCCGCAACAGGGGAAGGCCGGCTCGGGGCGGCCATGGCGATGGCGCGCTTTTTGCGCGATGGGGCGTTTTCCCCGCCGCCGGTACGCCAGCGGCGCTCTCCAACCTGCCTCACAAGGCTGGGGAAAATGCGCGTCCTATTCAGCAGGCGCCCTCGCATCGGCCTGCGCCGTCCGGGGACGACCGGCATACAATCGTCTTGTCGCCGCTGACCCTCGGAGATTGAACTTGGGCCCCCGAGCGGCCATCATCGTGGCACGATGACCATTCCCAACCTGATCACCATCGCCCGGCTCATCATGGTTCCCATCGTGATCGTCATGATCATGCAGCATCGGTGGGGGGCGGCCTTCATTCTGTTCGTCGTGGCCGGGGTCTCGGACGGCGTCGACGGGTTCATCGCCCGGCATTTCGACATGCGGAGCGAGTTCGGCGCCTATATCGACCCCATCGCCGACAAGGCGCTGCTGGTCTCGATCTACGTGGCGCTGGCGGTCGTGGGGGCGATCCCGGGCTGGCTCGCCATCACGGTCGTGTCGCGGGACGCGATGATCGTCTCAGCCGTGCTGCTCTCCTGGGTCATGAGCCGCCCGGTCGAGATCAAGCCCATCATGGTCAGCAAGCTCAACACGGCTGCCCAGATCGGCTTCGCGGCCTTCGCGCTCGCGGCCAACGCCTATGGCCTGGAGCTGGGCGGGCTGGAGGATCTCGCCATGTTGACCGTCGCCACCTTGACCGTGGCTTCCGCAGCTGCCTATCTCGGGGGCTGGCTGCGGCACATGGCTGCTTAAGACCCCGAGGTTTCGCGTATGGAGTGCCGATGACGGTCCAACGGCAGATCGGATTCTGGATTGTGGCGCTGGTCTTCGCTGTGCTGCTGCTGTTCGTGCTGCGCGGCATTCTCCTGCCCTTCGTGGCCGGCTTCGCCCTGGCCTATCTGCTCGACCCGCTGGCCGACCGGCTGCAGAAGATCGGCGTCGGGCGTCTGGGCGCCAGCCTGCTGATCCTCGTCCTGTTCGTGGTGATCTTCATCATCTCCCTGATGATCCTGGTGCCCTTCGCGGCGCAGCAGGTGGGAGCCTTCGTGGAAAGGCTGCCCGGCTACGTGGCGCGGCTCCAGGAGCTCGGGGCCGAGCAGCTGGGACCGCTCATCCGCAAGCTCGGCATCGAGGAGGCGCTGCCCGCGGCGCCCACATCCGTCGGCAACCTCATCAGCCAGGGGATCGCCTGGATCACGGCCTTCCTGCAGGGGTTGTGGTCCGGCGGACAGGCCCTCATCGGCATCTTCTCCCTTCTGGTCGTGACGCCGGTGGTGGCCTTCTACATGCTCGTCGACTGGGACCGCATGGTCAGGACGGTGGATTCCTGGATGCCCCTGCGCCACAGGGACACGATCCGGGAGATCGCCCGCGACATCGACCGGGCCATCGCGGGCTTCGTGCGCGGCCAGGCCCTGGTCTGCCTCATCCTCGGCACCTTCTACGCGGTGAGCCTCGCGCTCATCGGCCTGAACTTCGGAGCCCTGATCGGCATGACGGCGGGGATCCTGAGCTTCATCCCCTATGTGGGCTCGCTCACCGGCCTCATCCTGTCGGTCGGCGTCGCCATCGTGCAGTTCTGGCCCGATTGGACGATGATCGCCGCGACGCTCGGCATCTTCATCTTCGGCCAGTTCGTCGAGGGCAACATTCTGTCGCCGAAGCTCGTGGGCGATTCCGTCGGCCTGCATCCGGTCTGGCTCATGTTCGCCCTGGTCGCCTTCGGGGCGCTCTTCGGCTTCGTGGGCCTGCTGCTGGCGGTCCCGCTCGCCGCCGCGGTGGGGGTCGTCGCCCGCTTCGCCCTGCGCCAGTATCTGGCAAGCCCGCTCTATCGCGGCACCGGGCAGGTGATCATTCATCCGAAGGTCGAGGACAAGGCCGACATCGATGCGTGACGCCCCCAAGCAGCTGGCCTTCGACCTGCCCCTGGACCCGCGCTTCGGGGCGGAGGACTTCCTGGTCAGTCCGTCCAACGAGCAGGCCTATGGCCTCATCGAGAGCTGGCCCGGCTGGCCCGACACGATCCTCCTGCTGATCGGCCCGCCCGGCAGCGGCAAGAGCCATCTCGCGTCGATCTGGGCCACGAATGCGCGCGCCTGGACCGTCGATGCCCGCGAGATCACGCAGGACAAGGTCCCGCACCTGGTCTCCAACGGGGCGCTCGCCATCGAGGACATGGACCGGGGCGAGCTCGACGAGGCGGCTCTGTTCCATCTTCTCAATCTGGCGCGGGAGCGACAGGCCTCCCTGCTGATCACCGGCGCGACGCCGCCCGGCGGCTGGGGCCTGAAGACGCCGGATCTCGTGTCCCGCCTGCGCCTTGCCCCGAGCGTCTCCGTCGATGCGCCGGACGATGCCCTGCTCAAGGCCGTCCTGGTGAAGCTGTTCATCGACAGGCAACTCGTGGTGGACACTTCCGTTGTCGACTATATCTCGCTCAGGATCGAGCGGTCTCTGGCCAAGGCTTCGGAACTGGTGGCGCTTCTGGACAAGGAGGCGCTCAGCCGGGGGAGGCGCGTCTCGCGCGCGATCGCCGCCGAGATCCTCGGAGCCTCGCAGGAAACGGATGAAATCGAGTGAAGCCTGATCCCACCGCATTGTCGCCGAACCGTCGTGAAACGGTCGTGAAGCCCCGCGCAAAACGGACGCCGAAGAAGGACGCGGCGGCGATCGAAGTGCGTGACGAAATGGCCCCGAGGGACATGGAGACAGTGAGCGAGGCCCCCCTGCCGAAGGCCCCGCCGGATATCGAGCTGGACGGCGCGGTGCTGCGCCGGTTCCCACAGCGCTTCATCAACCGCGAGCTCTCCTGGCTGCATTTCAACCGCCGGGTGCTCGAGGAAGCCGCCAACCGCAACCACCCGCTTCTGGAGCAGCTGCGGTTCCTCTCCATTTCGGCCGAGAACCTCGACGAGTTCTTCATGGTCCGCGTGGCGGGCCTGCGCGGGCAGGTGCGCTCCGGCGTCGCCACCATCTCGCAGGACGGGCTCACGCCTCAGGAGCAATTGTCCAAGATCTCGAGCGAGGTGTCGAACCTCGCCTCCGACCAGCAGCGCCGCTGGGGCGAGCTTCGTGCGGCGCTCCAGGAGGAGGGCATCGTTCTCGTCGAGGGGCCGGGGCTGACGAAGCCCGAGGCCTCCTGGCTCGAGGATTACTTCCTCAACCACGTCTTCCCGGTGCTCACGCCGCTCGCCATCGACCCGGCGCATCCGTTTCCGTTCATCCCGAATCTCGGCTCCTCGATCGCCCTCAAGCTGGTGCGGCAGAGCGACGGCAAGGTGCTGAACGCCCTGATCCGCCTGCCGTCGCGCGCGGAGCGCTTCGTGCGCCTGCCGGATTTCTCCGAGACCAGCACGGCCCGCTTCATCGCCCTCGAGCAGATGATCGTGCTCTACACGAGCCGCCTGTTCCCGGGATACGACGTCCAAGGGCAGGGCGCTTTCCGGGTCATCCGCGATTCCGACATCGAAGTGGAGGAGGAGGCCGAGGATCTGGTGCGCCTCTTCGAGACGGCCCTCAAGCAGCGCCGCCGCGGCAGCGTGATCCGCCTCGAGGTCGAGGCCGCGATGCCCGAGGACCTGCGCCTCTTCGTGGCCGAGGAGATGGAGGTGTCCCAGGACGAGGTCTTCGTCGTCGAGGGAATGATGGGCCTGCGCGACCTGTCGCAGCTCGTCGCCCTCGACCGTCCCGACCTCAAGTTCAAGCCGTATAATCCGCGCTTTCCCGAGCGCATCCGCGAACACAGCGGCGATTGCTTCGCGGCGATCCGGGAGAAGGACATCATCGTCCATCACCCTTACGAATCCTTCGACGCCGTGGTGCAGTTCCTGCGCCAGGCGGCGCGCGATCCCAACGTGGTGGCGATCAAGCAGACGCTCTACCGCACGTCCTCGGATTCGCCCATCGTCGCAGCGCTCGCGGAAGCGGCGGAGGCGGGCAAGTCCGTGACCGCCCTCGTCGAACTCAAGGCCCGCTTCGACGAGGAGGCGAATATCCGCTGGGCGCGCAACCTGGAGCGCGCGGGCGCCCAGGTGGTCTTCGGCTTCATCGAGCTGAAGACCCACGCCAAGCTCTCCATGGTGGTGCGGCGCGAAGGCAGCCAGCTCATCACCTATTGCCATGTGGGCACGGGCAACTACCACCCGATCACGGCGCGCATCTACACGGACCTGTCCTTCTTCACGGCCGATCCGGTGATCGGCCGGGACGTGTCGCGCATCTTCAATTTCGTCACGGGCTACGCGGAGCCGGCGGAGCTGGAGCGCATGGCGGTCTCGCCGCTCACGTTGAGAAAACGCCTGCTCCAGCACATCGAGGAGGAGATCGCGCACGCCCGGGCCGGGCGTCCGGGGGCGATCTGGGGCAAGTGCAATTCGCTCGTGGATCCCGACATCATCGATGCCCTCTACGATGCGAGCGCCGCGGGCGTGCAGGTGGATCTGATCGTGCGCGGCATCTGCTGCCTGAGGCCCGGCATCAAGGGCCTGTCCGAGAACATCCGCGTGAAGTCCATCGTCGGGCGCTTCCTGGAGCACACGCGCATCTACGCCTTCGGCAACGGGCGCGGGCTGCCGAACCCCGAGGCGCATGTGTACATCTCGTCCGCCGACCTGATGACGCGCAATCTGGACCGGCGCGTCGAGGCGCTGCTGCCGATCCTCAACCCCACCGTGCATCAGCAGGTGCTGGATCAGATCATGCTCGCGAACCTCCTCGACAACGAGCAGAGCTGGGCCGTCCTGCCGGATGGCACGAGCCGGCGGATCGTGCCGGGGAAGGGCGAGGAATCCTTCAACGCCCACAAGTATTTCATGACCAACCCCAGCCTCTCCGGCCGCGGCAAGTCCCTCAAGACGTCGAGCCCCAGGGCGCTTGCGAAATGGGGACAGCGCTGAGATGTCCGGCAGCGTCCGCGAAGCCCCGGGAAGGCTCAAGCTCGGCAGCCCGATCGCCATCATCGACATCGGCTCGAACTCGGTGCGCCTCGTGGCCTACGAGGGCATGGCCCGCGCCCTGACGCCCCTCTACAACGAGAAGGTCCTCTGCGGCCTCGGCCGTCAGGTCGCCACCACGGGCCGCCTCGACGATGAGGCAGTCGACCGGGCGCTGCGGGCGCTCGCCCGGTTCCGGGTGCTGTGCGACACGATGCAGGCTTCCGACGTGTTCGTGCTGGCGACCGCCGCCGCGCGCGACGCCACCAACGGGCCCTCCTTCCTGAAGGCGGCCGCCAAGGCCTGCGGGCGCCCCATCCGCCTGCTCTCCGGCGGCGAGGAGGCGCGCTTCTCGGCGCTCGGCATCGTGGCGGGATTCTACAAACCCGACGGCATCGCCGGCGACATGGGCGGCGGCAGCCTCGAACTCGTGGACGTGAAGGGCGCGAATGTGGGCCAGGGCGTCACCATGCCCCTCGGCGGCCTCGCCCTGCAGGACATGAGCGGCGGCTCGCTGAAGAAGGCCCAGAAGATCGTGCGGGCCGCCCTGGAGGACGCGTCGGAACACCTGGAGAACCTGCATGGCCGCACCTTCTATGCGGTCGGCGGCACCTGGCGCGCCCTGGCGCGCCTGCACCAGGCGGCGACCGATTATCCGCTCCACGTGATGCACAACTACATCCTCAACCCCGAGGATGGGCTCGGCTTCCTGCGTCTCGTGGAGGGGGCGGACGCCAAGAGCCTGAAGGACATCGAGAGCGTCTCCGAGGCCCGGCGGCCCCTGCTGGCCTATGGGGCCATCGTCCTGGAGGAGATCATCCGCCTCGGCGAGCCGAAGGAGGTGGCGATTTCCGCCTTCGGCGTCCGCGAGGGCGTCCTCTTCGACCAGCTCGATCCGGAGACGCAGAAGCGCGATCCGCTGCTCACGGCGGCCGCCGACCTGAACCTGCTGCGCTCCCGCTCCCCCCGCCATGGCGAGGAATTGTGCGAGTGGACGGAAGCCTTCATGAAGAGCCTCGGAATCGCGGAAAGCGAGACCGAGACCCGGCTGCGCCGGGCCGCCTGCCTGCTGGCCGATATCGGCTGGCGCGCCCATCCGGATTACCGGGGCGAGCAGAGCCTCAACATCATCGCCTATGGCGCCTTCGCGGGCCTCGATCATCCCGGCCGCGCCTACCTGGCCCTGTCCATCTTCTTCCGGCACGAGGGGCTTTCGCCCGACCGGGTGGGCTCGCGGATCAGGAGCCTCGCCGGCCCGCGCTACCTGGAGCGCGCGCGCCTGCTCGCGGCGCTCATGCGCATCGCCTATCCGGTCTCGGTATCCATGGAAGGCATATTGCCGCAGGCTCCCTTGAGGGCGAAGGGCAGGCAGGTCGTCCTGCAACTGCCCGCCCGGATGAAGGATCTGGCCAACGAGCGCCTCGCGGGGCGCATGAAGGCGCTCGGCAAACTCCTCGGGATGGAGCCGCTCATCAAAATCCAGGCTTAGCTCCGCAACGGGGGCTTTGCTTTTCGCTTGGGCCTGGTGCAGCCTGGGGGAAAGGATAATCCCGGCGCTCGTCACGGAAGCGTAAGAAGGGGCCCTTGCGGGAGCGGTTTACATGAGCCTGATCAATCTCTCGGCCGTCCAGAATGCGGATCATTCGCGTGATCCCTACGATCACCTTCTGGCGTCCGGCTTCCTCAAGCAAGAGGCCATCGACGACCTCCGGCGCGACTTTCCCGAGATCAACAAGCCGGGCTATCTCACGGTCGACGAGGTCAATCTCCATGGCCGCTTCAAGGAACTGATCGAGGAACTCGAAGGTCCCGAGCTCACGGAGGCCCTTTCGAAGAAGTTCGGGATCGACCTGCATCCCTATCCGCGCCTCACGACGATCATGAAGCGCTCGCAGCCGAAATACGGCGCCATCCACACGGACGGCCCGTCCAAGGTCATGACGATGCTCGTCTACATGAACGACGAATGGCAGCAGGACGAGGGCGGCCGTCTGCGGGTGCTCTACGACGGCCGGAACTTCGAGCCCTACAAGCTCGAGGTGCCGCCCATGATGGGCACCATGTTCGCCTTTCTGCGCTCGGACAATTCATGGCACGGCCACCTGCCCTTCGCCGGAGAGCGCCGCGTGGTCCAGATCGCCTGGGTGAAGAGCCAGGCGGACGTGGACCGCAAGAAGAAGCACAACAAGCTGGCCCAGTTCTTCAAGGGAATCTTCGGGCGGTAGAGCCATCGGCGGCCATCGAATGCATCTTAGGCCCTGACTCACAGCCCTCATCCTTCGAGACGCCTGCTGCGCAGGCTCCTCAGGATGAGGCCGGAGGCAGGCCGTATCCCCACCCGTCATGGCCGTCCCCGGACTTGATCCGGGGATTGACCCGGCCATCCACGTCTTGGGAACCACGCCGGAGCAAAGACGTGGATCCCCGGCACAAGGCCGGGGATGACGACGAGAGGCCGGGGATGACGGTGGAGGGTGGGATGAGGCCGGAGGGGCAAAGGATGGTGCGGGGTGCGGTGACGATCCCTATGCCTCGGTGATCGGCCGCAGCCTGACGCGTCCGCGCTCCAGCACGAGGCCGAGCCGGCCGTTCTTGAGGGCCAGCGCCTTCTCGCCGAACAGGGCCCGCCGCCAGCCATGCAGCGAGGGCACGTTCGCCGTGTCGCTCTCGGCGATGGCCTCCAGCTCTTCGACGGTGGCGACGATCTTGGGGGCGACGCCCTCCTGCTCGGAGACCGCTTTGAGGAGGACCTTCAGGAGGTCGACGACCGCCCCGGTATTGCCCCGGCCGCGGCTGCGCTCCGGCATGGCGATGCTGGCCGGGTCGCGGGCGACCCCGCGCTCGACCGCCTCGAGGATGTCGGCGCCGGTGCGGGAGCGCTCGAACCCGTTCGGAATGGAGCGCAGCCTCCCCAAGGCCTCCACGCTCCGGGGCGCCGAGGTGGCGATGTCGATCATCGCGTCGTCCTTGAGGATGCGCCCGCGCGGCACGTCGCGGCTTTGCGCCTCGCGCTCGCGCCAGGCGGCGACCTCCATGAGAATGGCCACCTCCTTCGGCTTGCGCAGGCGGCCGGCGAGGCGGCGCCAGGCATTGCCCGGGTCGGCCTGGTAGGTCTCGGGCGAGGTGAGGACGGACATTTCCTCGGCGAGCCAATCGAGACGCCCGTTCTTCTGGAGCTGCTCCATCAGGGCCTCGTAGACCTTCACCAGGTGGGTGACGTCGGACAGGGCGTAGGTGAGCTGGGCATCGGTGAGGGGGCGGCGCGACCAGTCGGTGAAGCGGGACGACTTGTCGACCTTGGCCTTGGCGAGGTCGTTCACCAGCTGCTCGTAGGAGACCGAATCGCCATAGCCGCAGACCATGGCGGCGACCTGGGTGTCGAACAGGGGCACGGGCACGATGCCGCCGAGGTTCCAGACGATCTCCAGGTCCTGCCGGGCGGAGTGGAAGACCTTCACGACGCTCTCATCGGACATCAGCGCCATGAAGGGCTCGAGGCTGATCCCTTCGGCCAGCGGGTCGATGAGATAGGCGTCCGTGGGGTCGGGCCCCGCCATCTGGATCAGGCAGAGCTTCGGGTAATAGGTGGTCTCTCGCAGGAACTCCGTATCGACGGTGACGAACGGGTGCTGGCTCAGGCGGGAGCAGGCGTCGGAGAGCGCCTCGGTGGTGGTGATCAAATTCATGGAAAAGTCTTTTAACGGAACCTGATGGAGCGCGCGACTCCTCCTTATGGACGGCGCAGCGCTTTCCTCCGCTCTTTTGCCTGACGTTCGGCGCGCTTCATCAGCCAATCGAGGATGTTCCGGTGGACCACGGTCCCGGTCTCAGCGTCCTCGAGCCGCTCGATCCGGTCGACCCGGAAGCCGCGATAGCCCTCGTCCGCCATGTCGATGCCGCCGAGCAGCATCTTGCCGGGGCCCACCTTCAGCTCGCGCGCGATCAACCAGCGCCGGGTCGGGTTCCCGGCCTGGTCCACATAGTCGATCTCGAGGGCCGCCTCGAAGGGATAGACGTGCCAATTGCCCTCGATCCGCTCCTCGTTCGGGGCGTTCCGGCCGGGCTTCAGCAGAGTGGTGGCATGGTTCTGGATCATAGGCAGGATATGGTGATTCACGCTTTGTTCTTCAAGGGAAAATCCTTGGAAAATAAGGGTTTGAGGGTGAAAATGAGGGGCTGCTGGGGAGGGTGAAGGTGCCCCCGGATCGGCCGCGCCCCGTCCGGGCCGACATCCTCCCCGTCGTGGCCTTCCGGCCGTTCCAGCCCCGCAGCCCTCATCCGGTTGCAACCCATAGCCCTCACCCTGAGGAGGCCTGATAGGGCCGTCTCAAAGGAGAGGGCGTCTCCAGCGAGCCCTGGATCCTCCTTCGAGACGCAGCTTCGCTGCTCCTCAGGATGAGGAGGACGGGACGACGAATGCCGCCGCGGGCATGCGCCTTTGCGAATTCGGGAGCGATCATTACACTTTGTTACATCGGCCCTTGAGGTGCAATCCCGTCCTTCCTCCTTGACTTCGCGGGCCTCCCATGGATGTTGCGCGGAACACCGAACCAGCAGGCTTGTCCCATGTCCGCCTCCATGCACCGTTACCGTTCCCACACCTGCGGCGCGCTCCGCGAATCCGATGTCGGCCAGGTGGCCCGCCTTTCCGGCTGGTGCCACCGCATCCGCGACCATGGCGGGGTGCTGTTCATCGACCTGCGGGACCATTACGGGATGACGCAGTGCGTGATCGACCCCGATTCCCCGGCCTTCAAGCAGGCCGAGGCCGCCCGCTCCGAATGGGTGATCCGCGTGGACGGCAAGGTGCGCAAGCGCCCGGCCGGCACCGAGAACCCGGAGCTGCCCACCGGCATGATCGAGGTCTACATCACCGACATGGAGGTGCTGGGCCCGGCGGACGAGCTGCCGATGCCGGTCTTCGGCGACCAGGATTATCCGGAGGAGACCCGTCTCAAGTACCGGTACCTCGACCTGCGCCGCGAGAAGCTGCACAACAACATCATGAAGCGCGGCGCGATCATCGACTCGCTTCGCACCCGCATGAAGACCGGCGGCTTCTTCGAGTTCACGACCCCGATCCTGACCGCCTCCTCGCCGGAAGGCGCGCGCGACTTCCTGGTGCCCTCGCGCATCCATCCCGGCAAGTTCTACGCGCTGCCCCAGGCGCCGCAGCAGTTCAAGCAGCTGATCATGATCTCCGGCTTCGACCGGTACTTCCAGATCGCGCCCTGCTTCCGCGACGAGGACCCGCGCGCCGACCGCCTGCCGGGCGAGTTCTACCAGCTCGACGTGGAGATGAGCTTCGTCACGCAGGAAGACGTGTTCCAGACCATGGAGCCGGTGATCCGCGACACCTTCAAGGAATTCGCCGACGGCAAGCCGGTGACCGACGTGTTCCCGCGCATCCCCTTCTTCGAGGCCATGCTGAAATACGGCACGGACAAGCCGGACCTGCGCAACCCGCTCGTGATCGCCGATATTTCGGAGGTGTTCGAGCGCGAGGACGTGACGTTCAACGCGTTCAAGAACGTCATCAAGTCCGGCGGCGTCGTGCGCGCGATCCCGGCGACGGGAGCAGCCTCCCAGCCGCGCTCCTTCTTCGACAAGCTCAACGAATGGGCCCGCTCTGAGGGCGCGCCCGGCCTCGGCTACATCGTGTTCGAGGAGGAGGGCGGCCAGATCCAGGCCAAGGGCCCCATCGCCAAGTTCATCCCCGAGGCCGCCCAGGCGATCATCCGCGAGAAGGCCGGCATCAAGGCCGGCGACGCGGTGTTCTTCTCGGCGGGCGTCGAGGACAAGGCGGCCGCGCTCGCCGGCAAGGCGCGCACCCGCATCGGCGACGAGCTCGGCCTCATCGACAAGGACCGCTTCGAGTTCTGCTGGATCGTCGACTTCCCGCAATACGAGTGGAACGAGGACGAGAAGAAGATCGACTTCTCCCACAACCCGTTCTCCATGGCCAATATGGGCCATGACGAGTTCATGGCCCTCGACCCGTCGGACAAGGACACGATCCTCAAGATCACGGCCTTCCAGTACGACATGGTCTGCAACGGCTACGAGATGGCATCGGGCTCGATCCGCAACCACCGCCCCGACCGGATGGTGAAGGCCTTCGAGATCGCCGGCTACGGCGAGAAGGAGGTCATGGAGCGGTTCGGCGGCATGTACCGCGCCTTCCAGTACGGCGCGCCGCCCCACGGCGGCATGGCGGCGGGCGTGGACCGCATCGTGATGCTGCTCTGCGGCGCGCAGAACCTGCGCGAGATCACGCTCTTCCCGATGAACCAGAAGGCGGAAGACCTGCTGCTCGGCGCGCCCTCCGAGGCGACCCTCAAGCAGCTGCGCGAGCTGCACATCCGCACGAACCTGCCGGAGAAATAGGGCGTTCGCGTCCGGAGAGCGTCAGGCGCTCACCCGTCATGGCCGGACTTGATCCGGCCATCCACGTCTTCGGGAACCGCAACGCCATCAAGACGTGGATCCCCGGCACAAGGCCGGGAATGACGGCGGAGGTGGGTGACGAGAATCCTGCGGCTACGCCCGATGCTCCTGCGCTCCGGGCAGACCTGCCATGCCGTCATCCCTGAACCCGCCGCTCCGCGAGAGAAGGGCGTTGACGCAGGAGGCCCGGGCGCTCACAAGGTCGTCTGTCGCAACGGTTGGTGTAAGGAGCGTCGGCAATGGGTGACAACATCTCGCAGGATCTGAAATCGGGGGCGATGTTCTACCATCAGCACCCGCGTCCTGGTAAGCTCGAGATCCAGCCCACGAAGCCCCTCGGCAACCAGCGCGACCTGGCCCTGGCCTATTCTCCGGGCGTCGCCGCTCCCTGCGAGGCCATCGCGGCCGATCCGGCCCAGGCCGCCAACCTGACCTCCCGCCAGAACCTCGTGGCCGTGATCTCCAACGGCACGGCGGTGCTGGGCTTAGGCGATATCGGCCCGCTCGCCTCCAAGCCGGTCATGGAGGGCAAGGCGGTCCTGTTCAAGAAATTCTCCGGCATCGACGTGTTCGACATCGAACTGGCCGAGAAGAACGTGGACCGGCTCGTCGAGGTGATCGCCGCCCTCGAGCCCACCTTCGGGGGCATCAACCTCGAGGACATCAAGGCTCCCGAATGCTTCGAGGTCGAGGAGCGCCTGAAAAGCCGCATGGGCATCCCGGTCTTCCACGACGACCAGCACGGAACGGCCATCATCGTGGGCGCGGCCGTCACCAACGCCCTGGAGCTGGCCGGCAAGGACATTGCCGAGGTGAAGATCGTCACCTCCGGCGCGGGCGCCGCCGCGCTCGCCTGCCTCAACCTGCTGGTGTCGCTCGGCGCCAAGCGCGAAAACATCTGGGTCACCGACATCGAGGGCGTGGTCCATACCGGCCGCAACGAGCTCATGGACCGCTGGAAGTCGGTCTATGCGCAGAAGACCGACGCGCGAACCCTCGCCGACGTGATCCCGGACGCGGACGTGTTCCTCGGCCTCTCGGCCGGGGGCGTCCTCAAGCCCGGGATGGTCGAGAAGATGGCGCCGCGCCCCCTGATCCTGGCGCTCGCCAATCCCTATCCCGAGATCATGCCGGAGGAGGCGGAGGCGGTCCGTCCCGACGCCATGATCTGCACCGGCCGCTCGGATTACCCGAACCAGGTCAACAACGTCCTGTGCTTCCCTTACATCTTCCGGGGCGCGCTCGACGTGGGCGCGACCACCATCAACGAGGAGATGAAGGCGGCCGCCGTGAAGGCGATCGCGGGCCTCGCCCGGGAGGCACCGTCCGAAGTCGTGGCCCGCGCCTATGGCGGCGAGGCGCATCCCTTCGGCCGCAAGTCCCTGATCCCGAGCCCGTTCGATCCGCGCCTGATCCTGCGCATCGCGCCGGCGGTGGCGCGGGCCGCCATGGATTCCGGCGTGGCCACGCGCCCGCTGGAGGATCTCGACACCTACACCGAATCCCTCAGCCGGTTCGTGTTCCGCTCCGGCTTCATCATGAAGCCGCTCTTCTCCCAGGCGAAGGTGAACCCCAAGCGCGTGATCTATGCCGAAGGCGAGGACGAGCGCGTCCTGCGCGCCGTGCAGGTGATCGCCGAGGAGCGCCTGGCCAAGCCGATCCTGATCGGCCGTCCCAACGTGGTGGAGGCGCGCATCAAGCGCTTCGGCCTCTCCATGGCCATCGGGCGCGACTTCGAGCTGGTGAATCCCGACGACGATCCGCGCTATCGCGATTACGTGGCGACCTATGTGGAGGCCGCGGGCCGCAAGGGCATCACGCCGGATGCGGCCAAGACCCTGGTCCGCACCAATTCCACCGTCATCGGCGCGCTCGCCGTGCGGCGGGGCGATGCGGACGCGCTGATCTGCGGCCTCGAAGGGCGGTTCCAGTCCCGCGTGAAGCACATCAAGGACATCATCGGGCTCGCTCCCGGCGTGCACGAGATGGCGGCCCTGTCCCTGGTGATCACCCCCAAGGGGGCGTATTTCCTGGCGGACACGCATGTGCAGTTCGATCCGAGCGCGGAGGAGATCGCCGACATGGCGGTGGCCTGCGCGAGCCACGTGCGCCGCTTCGGCCTGGAGCCGAAGATCGCGCTGCTCTCGCACGCGGATTTCGGCGCGGCGGATACGCGCTCGGCGGTGAAGATGCGCGAGGCGCTGGCCTGCATCACCGAACGCGCCCCCGATCTCGAGGTCGACGGCGAGATGCAGGCCGACGCGGCGCTCTCGCAGATGATCCGCGACCGGGTGAACCCGGGCTCGCGGCTCAAGGGCGAGGCGAACGTGCTGATCATGCCGAACCTGGACGCGGCCAACATCGCCTTCCAGTTCACGAAGATCCTGGCGGATTCCCTGCCCGTCGGGCCGATTCTCATCGGCCCGGCGAAGCCCGCGCACATCCTGACGCCCTCGGTGACCGCGCGCGGCATCGTGAATCTCACGGCCATCGCGGTCGTGGAGGCCCAGGCCGCCGAGCAGGACCAGGCGGTGCTGCTCTAGGTCACGGCTCGGGCGACGTGGCCGCATCTCGTCATGGCCGGGCTTGACCCGGCCATCCACGTCTTCAGGAACCGCAACGCCATCAAGACGTGGATCCCCGGGACAAGCCCGGGGATGACGGCAAAGGGCAGGGGACGGTCGAGGGTTCGCCTCACTCCGCCTTCGCGGTGATCTTGAGCTTCTCCAGCGCCGCTTTGGGGGCCGAAGCGAGCATCACGTCCATGAGGCCGAACCCGACGGAGTTCTTCGGCTGGGCCTCGATGGTGAGCCTGCCGGGCTTCTCGATGAAGCGCGCGATGGCCTGGCCCAGGGCCCGGGACTGTTCCGAATTGCCGATCATGCCCGACAGGACGAGCGGCGTCGCGCCCGCATACAGCTTCCGCAGGGAATCGGGAGACGTGCCTGCCTCCTTCGCGGCCTTCTCCAGGTAGCGCTCGACCAGGCCCCGGTTCTCGATCACGGCACTGGCCGCTTTCGCCTTGGCGCCGATCAGCGCGGCCGAGGCGACCGCCTCGTCGGGACTGAAGAGGTCCGGGCTGACATTGCCGATGAGCCCGGTCAGGCGCAGGCTGCCCATGTCCTTGCTGTCCAGCGAAAGCTCCTTGATGGCGATCTCGTGCGAGGCTTCGCTCCAGGTGGCCGCCATGACAAAGGAGCCGTCGATGGATTTGTAGCCGAGGGCCCGAAGCTCCTGGACGAGCTCGTCGTCGCTCTCGTCCGGGAGCGACGCCGAGAGGTTGCGCTGCTCGAAGCGGATATTCGTCGGGATGCCGTTCACCGGCTTGTCCGCCGTCACCTCCATGAGCCCCAGGGCGACGCGCATGCGCTCGTCGGGCCTGTCCTCGCTTGCCGGGGCGTCGATGTCGAGATCCGTGATGCGCAGCGTCCCGAGGGTGGGGATGAGGCTGCGCCATGCGGCGCTGTCGAGGTTTGCCAGCGCTTGGCTGTCGAGGGCCTTGAGCCCCTCGATGGTCGGAGCCAGGGAGAAGCCCGAAAGGCTGATGGCGCCGATCCTGACGCGGGAATCCGTGTCCGTGACGTCGATGCCTTCCACCCGCATCTCGGTGGCCTGCGAGCCGCCGGCGCTCGTATAGGCGATCCGCGCGACGGAGCCGGTTCCCTTGTTTTCCGTCCCGTCGCCCTTGAAGGTGATGCCGGTGGCCTCGATCAGCCCGGCATCGAAGGCGCCGAGGAGGTCGGCCACGATGTGCATGAGGCGGGTCTGGTCCTCGGGCGAATCCGCATCCTTCTGCGCCATGTCGGAGATGGCCGAGATGGTGCCTTGCCAGGAATCCTTCGTCGGGCGGGCCATGATGTCCCGGCCGCCGAGGCGGGCGACCTGGGCGCTGTAGCTGCGGGCGCCGTCGGTCATGTCGATCTTCTCGATGGAGAAGGCGCTGTAGATCCGGGTGAGGGGGGCGGAGGCGTCCTTCGTGTCGTAGAGCCGCGCGAAGGCGGGCGTGTCGACGTCGCTGAGCGTGGTCCGTCCGTAGCTGATGAGGGTGCCGTCCTTGCCGCCGCTCCCCTCGACCGCCGTCGTCTCGATGGTCAGCGAGGCGATCTGGCCCTTGATCACGTCGTTCAGGGAGACGTTCCGGTAGTAGGTCGTCTGGGTCTCCTGGCCGAGCTTCTGCGAGACCTTCAGCTCGGGGATCGTCACCTGCCTGACGTCGATCCGGGCGAGCCTGTCCGCCAATGGCTCGGTGCTGGAGGAGGAGAGGAGGCTTTCGATCTCGGGGCGCGCCACCGAGGCGCCGCTGAACGAGATCTGCTTCGCCTCGTAGGTGGCGCCGCCCCAGGTGAGCCGGACGTCGTCGAGGGTGAAGCTGTCCGCCGTCTGGGCGAGGGCCATGCCCCAGAGCGAGGTCCGGACGGACCCGACGGAAAGCTGCCGCGCGCCGCTGCCGACGACAATGTCGCTGAGGACCCGCGGCTCGAATTGCATGGCCGCTGTTCCGGCCATGAGGGCGAGGGCGCACACGCCCGCACGGTAAGGAAGCTTCATTGTGGTCCCCGCAGGAAAATATGGCCCGGAACGATGATGTCCCCAGGCCGGAATCTGGCCGCGGAGGCTAGAACGGGAGACAGGGTTTCACAAGGAAAACGACGTGCCGCAGCCGCATGAGGCCGTGGCGTGGGGATTCTCGATCTTGAAGGACTGGCCGATCAGGTCGTCCACGAAGTCGATCACGGAGCCGTCCATGTACTGGATGGACACCTCGTCCACCACCACCTTGGCCCCGTCCTTCTCGATGATGAGGTCGTCGTCCTGCCGGGTCCGGTCCACGTCGAAGGCGTATTGGAACCCCGAACAGCCGCCTCCGTTGACGCTGATCCTCAGCATCGATCCGTCGGGCTCGGCGGCCATGATCTCGTTGATGCGCCGGGCGGCGCGGTCGGTCAGGGAAATTCCAGTCATCGTACTTCCGGTCCGTATGGAGGACATCCGTATTAAGGACATAAGTCTTGGACAAGTTCTTGAGACAAGGTAAGTGCGCCCTGACAAGGCTTCAACCCGAGGATGAACCGTGCGGCCCTTTGGCGAAAGATGGCGAGCACCCTATGCCTGCGACCCTTGGGCGAGCCGCGGGCGGCTTTTCCCGACCCCGGTCTCCCCGACCCGGAGCGAGTTCCAGCGGGACCGCGACCGGATCATCCATTCCTCTGCCTTCAGGCGCCTCAAGCACAAGACGCAGGTCTTCGTCTATCACGAGGGCGACCATTTCCGCACCCGGCTGACGCACACCATCGAGGTGAGCCAGATCGCCCGCGCCCTGGCCCGGTCGCTCGGCCTCGACGAGGACCTGGCGGAGGCCCTGGCCCTGTCCCACGACCTCGGCCATACGCCCTTCGGCCATACGGGCGAGGATACGCTCGAGGATTGCATGGCGGGCTTCGGCGGCTTCGACCACAACGCCCAGGCCCTGCGGATCGTCACCCGCCTGGAGCGCCGCTATCCCGAATATGACGGGCTCAACCTGACCTGGGAGACCCTGGAAGGATTGGTGAAGCACAACGGCCCGCTGATCGATGCGAAGGGGCAGCCGACCCTGCGCTATGCGGCGCGCGGCGTGCCGCTCGCCATCATGGAGTACAACGCGGTCCAGGACCTGGAGCTCGCCACCTTCGCCAGCGGCGAAGCCCAGGCGGCCGCGATCGCCGACGACATCGCCTATGACGCCCACGACATCGACGATGGCCTCAGGGCGGGGCTGTTCAAGATCGACGATCTGCGCGAGGTGCCGTTCCTCGAGGACATCCTGGCCGAGATCGACGGGCGCTGGCCGAGCCTCGACCTGTCCCGGCGCATCCACGAGCTGATCCGCCGGGTCATCACCCGTTTCGTGGAGGATGTGGTGGCCGAGGGCGACCGGCGGCTTTCGGCCCTGTCGCCCAAGAGCGCCGACGAGATCCGCCGGGCGGGCGAGACGGTGGTCTGCTTCTCCGGAAAGATGCGGGAGGCGGACGCCGCCATCAAGCGCTTCCTCTATGCCCGCATGTACCGGCATTCCGAGGTGATGCGGGTCCGCGCCCAGGCGGATCAGGTGCTGCGGGACCTGTTCCGCCGCTTCAAGGCGGAGCCCGGGCTGATGCCGGAGGAGTGGCAGGCCGACCTTCCGAAGGACGACGAGCCGCGCCTCGCGCGCCGGGTGGCGGATTACATCGCGGGCATGACGGACCGTTATGCGATTCTGGAACACCGACGCCTGTTTGACGTAACGCCGGACTTGCGTTAGGCGCGGCTGAGCCTTTTGAAAGTACCCCAGCCCTCATCCCGAGGAGCCGCAAACCGGCGTCTCGAAGGATGATCCAGAGGATGCTGGAGACGCCCTCGTGCTTCGAGACGGCCTTACGGCCTCCTCAGGACGAGGGCTAGCGAAGCGATGTATCGGCCGGGTTGAACCGGTCATCGAGATGAGTGCCATGAACATTTTCGCGTTGTTTGAGAAGCGGGTTGCCGATGCCCTTGGCCGTCTGGCCGAGCAGGCTCAGATACCATCGGGGCTGGATGTCAGCCGCGTCGTGGTCGAACCGCCGCGCGATCCGTCCCACGGGGACCTCGCCACCAACGCCGCCATGGTGCTGGCCAAGGAGGCGCGCATGAATCCGCGCGCCCTCGCCGAGCTGATCGTGGCCGATCTCAAGGACGACCCGCGCGTCACGACAGTGGACATCGCCGGCCCCGGCTTCATCAATATCCGCCTCACGCCCCAGGTGATGCACGAGGTGCTGCGCGCCGCCGTGGTCGATGCCGCCGGCTTCGGCCGGAGCGGGCAGGGGGGCGGCGCTCCCATCAACGTGGAATACGTCTCCGCCAATCCGACCGGCCCGATGCATGTGGGCCATTGCCGCGGCGCGGTGTTCGGCGATGCGCTCGCCGGGCTCCTCGACTTCGCGGGCTTCAAGGTGACCCGCGAATACTACATCAACGATGCGGGCGCGCAGGTCGATGTGCTCGCCCGTTCGGCCTATCTCCGCTACCGGGAGGCCCTGGGCCACGACATCGGCGAGATCCCGGAAGGGCTCTATCCGGGCGATTACCTCAAGCCCGTCGGCGAGGCGCTCGCCCGGGAGCATGGCCAGGGCCTGCTGGACAAGCCGGAGGCCGAATGGCTGCCGCTCGTGCGCGAGGCCGCCATCGGGGCCATGATGGAGATGATCCGCGCCGACCTCGCGGTGCTCAACATCCATCACGACGTGTTCTTCTCCGAGCGCTCCCTCCAGCAGGGCGCCGAGGATCAGGTGAACAAGCTCATCGAGGAGCTGCGCTCGCGCGATCTGGTCTATATGGGCCGCCTGCCCCCGCCCAAGGGGCAGAAGGACGAGGATTGGGAGGACCGCGAGCAGCTCCTGTTCCGCGCGACCGCCTTCGGCGACGAGGTGGACCGCCCGCTGCTGAAATCCGACGGCTCCTACACCTACTTCGCGTCCGATATCGCCTATCACCGCTCCAAGTTCGACCGGGGCTTCGCCTCCATGATCGACGTATGGGGCGCCGACCATGGCGGCTACGTGAAGCGCATGCAGGCCGCCGTGAAGGCCGTCACGGACAACAAGGGCGACCTCGACGTGAAGCTGTGCCAGCTGGTCAAGCTCCTTCGCGGCGGCGAGCCGGTGAAGATGTCGAAGCGCTCCGGCGACTTCGTGACCCTGCGCGAGGTCGTGGACGAGGTGGGCCGCGACGCGGTGCGCTTCATGATGATCTTCCGCAAGAACGACGCGCCCCTGGACTTCGACCTCGCCAAGGTGGTCGAGCAATCCAAGGACAATCCGGTCTTCTACGTGCAGTATGCCCATGCCCGCTGCGCCTCGATCTTCCGCCAGGCGGCGGAGGCGCATCCGGGCGAGGACTTCTCTCCGGCACGGCTCGCGCAGGCCGATCTCGCGATTCTGAGCGACGAGGCCGAGATGGATCTCATCCACCGCATCGCCCAGTTCCCGCGCATTGTGGAGGCCGCGGCCGAGGCTCACGAGCCTCACCGGGTCGCGTTCTACCTCTACGACCTCGCCAGCGCCTTCCACAGCCTATGGAACAAAGGCAAAGACTTGCCGCAATTACGCTTTGTTAATCTAACTGATAAAGATTCAACCAAAGCGAGGCTCGCTCTCGTGCATGCCCTCAAGGGGGTGCTCGCATCTGGCCTCGCAATACTGGGCGTCACGGCACCCGATGAAATGCGCTAACATTTTCTCATGCGGATCAGTCGCTTGAGGAGCGTTTGTGCCGGATGCTGTCACGTCGTGCCGGCGGAGCGTTAGGGCTTCTGTCGCGTAACTGGAGAACCGGCGCATGAGCGAATCAGTGAAGCCCCGTTTTGCCGTCGATCTCGGCGAGATCGAGCGGCAGCTTGCCCAGACGGGCTCCCATCAAACCCACTCCGCGGCCGCGACGCGCAACGATCCGTTGGCGGAACTGGCCCGGATCGTGGGCCAGGAAGACCCGTTTCAGGCCATTCTGGCCAATGACGGCGCTGCGCGTCCGCGTCAGCAGCCCTCCGCGATCGATCAGCTTTTCGCCGACCGCGACAATGTGACGCCCATGCCCCGTCAGGCTGAGCCGCAGGTTCGCCGGCAAGCCTACGAGGCTCCCGACTACGATCTGGGCGGCTACGCCCAGCCCGCGGCTCCTCGCGGCCCGGTTCAGGCCCATGCCTATCAATCGCAGCCCGCTCCGGCTCCGCAGCAGGCTGCCTATCCGCAGGATGCGGCCTCCTATCCCCAGGAGGCTTATGCGGATGATTATTACGAGGAGGCGGACAATTATGGCCGGAACGGTTACGCGGCGCCCGAGCGCCTCGATTATCCGCCGGTCGACAAGCCGCGGTCCCGCAAGGGCCTGATCGTCATGGGGGCGGTCGTCGGCGCCATCGTGGTCGGCGGTGGCGGAGCCTATCTCCTGACCCAGCCCTCCGGTCTGGCCGGCGGGGAGCCGATCCTGGTCCAGGCGGCCACGGATCCGGTCAAGGTCCAGCCGCAGAATCCGGGTGGGGTCGAGATCCCGAACCAGAACAAGCAGATCTACGAGCGCTCCCAGAACACCGACACCAAGGTGGTCAACCGCGAGGAGCAGCCCGTCGATGTGAAGCAGGCCGTCCAGGCGAACAGCGGCTCCGTCGTGGCCGATGCGACTGGCGCGACCGTTGCCGGGGCCTCCCCGGCCCGGAACCCGCACAGCAGCCTGAACCTGGGCGAGCCGCGCAAGGTCCGCACCGTCACGATCCGCCCCGACGGCACCGTCGTGGGCGCTCCGGAGGCTGCCCCGGCGGCCTCGGCCCAGGCTCAGGTTCCGGCCATGGCCATGCCGGACGAGGCTCAGCCAGCGGCGGTTCAGACCGCGGCTGCTCAGCCCAAACCGGCCTCGGCCACGCCTGTCGCGGCTCCGGCCACGCCCGCACCGGCGGCGAAGCCGGTGCCGGTCGCCGCAACTCCGGCCGAGGCGGCGCCTCCGGCCGCAGCCCCCCAGATGGTGGCCTCGGCCCAGCCCGTCGCTCCCGCGGCTGCCGCTACCGACACGACGACCGCGCTGGCCGGAGGCTACGCGGTCCAGCTGGGCCTCGCCAATTCGGAGAGCGCGGCGGAAGCGGCCTTCGCTTCCTATCAGCGCAAGTATCCGGACCTCGAAGGCCTCTCGTCCATCATCCGCAAGGCGGAGGTGAACGGGAACACGATCTACCGTGTCCGGGTCGGGCCGATGACGAAGGACGACGCCTCGTCCCTCTGCTCCAGGCTGCAGGGGCTTGGCGGCCAGTGCTTCGTGGCCAAGAACTGAGCCGGCGGGGCCGACAAGACTTCTTGACCCTTTTCATGAAGGGACTTAAGGCGCGGGCATGACAACCCGCGCCTTTATCGCCGGATGCTCCGGCCATGAGCTCACTCCCGACGAGATTGCCTTCTTCAAGGAGGCGGCTCCCTGGGGTTTCATCCTGTTCCGGCGCAATATCGGCAGCCCCGAGCAGGTGAGGGCGCTCTGCGCCTCCCTTCGCGAGGCGGTCGGGCGCGAGGAGACCCCCATCCTGATCGACCAGGAAGGCGGCCGGGTCCAGCGCATGGGCCCGCCCCATTGGCCCAAATACCCCTCCGGAGCCACCTATGGGGCGCTCCACGCCAACGATCCTCTGGTGCAGCGGGAGCTGGCCCGTCTCGGGGCGCGGCTGATCGCCCATGACCTGCGCTCCGTCGGCGTGACCGTGGATTGCCTGCCGGTGCTCGACGTTCCGTCGCCGGGGGCGCACGACGTGATCGGCGACCGGGCCTACGGCAAGACGCCCGAAAAGGTCGCCGTGCTCGGCCGCGCCGCCGCCGAAGGGCTGATGGCCGGCGGTGTCCTGCCGGTCGTCAAGCATATCCCGGGCCATGGCCGGGCAGGGGCCGACAGCCATCTGGCGCTTCCCGTGGTCGAGGCCTCCCGCGAGGAGCTGGAGCGCCACGATTTCGCGCCGTTCCGGATGCTCGCCGACATGCCCCTCGCGATGACGGCCCATGTGGTCTACACCGCCCTCGACCCGGAGCGGCCGGCCACGACCTCCCCGGTGGTCATCCGCGACGTCATCCGCCGTCATATCGGCTATGACGGGCTCCTCATGACGGACGATCTGTCCATGAAGGCCCTGTCGGGCTCGTTCCGGGAAAAGACCGAGGCCGCCTTCGCGGCCGGGTGCGACATGGCCCTGCACTGCAACGGCCAGATGGAGGAGATGTCGGCCGTAGCGGAAGCTTCTCCCATCCTCGGGGGCGAGAGCCTGCGCCGGGCCGAGGCGGCGCTCGCCCGCATCCGGCACGAGCCGGAGCCGCTCGATCCTGTGGATGCCCGCGCAAGGCTCGATGCCGCACTTGCGATGACATCGTAACCACCGCAAGGTCGCGTCCTGCCCAGGTGAGTATCGTTCATGGCCAAGCCCCTGCCGTTTGAGGATGTCGAGCCGACCGCCGAGCGCGCGGAAAGCGAGCCCGCGCTCCTCGTCGACGTGGACGGTTTCGAAGGGCCGCTCGACCTTCTCCTGGAGCTTGCCCGCCGGCAGAAGGTGGACCTGCACCGCATTTCCATCCTGGCCCTGGCCGAGCAGTACATCGCCTTCATCGAAGAGGCGCGCCGGATGCGCCTTGAGCTCGCGGCCGATTACCTCGTGATGGCGGCCTGGCTCGCCTATCTCAAGTCCCGGCTGCTGCTGCCCGAGCCCCCCAAGGGCGAGGAGCCGAGCGCGGAGGAGCTGGCCACCGCCCTGGCCCTGCGCCTGCGGCGCCTGGAGGCCATCCGCGAGGTCGCCAAGAAGCTGGGCGAGCGGTCGCTCCTGGGCCGCGACGTCTTCGCCCGCGGCGCGCCCGAGCCCGTCGTCATCCACCGGGATTCCCGTTACGAGGCCACCCTCTACGATCTGCTCAAGGCCTATGCGCAGCAAAGGCAGGTGCAGTTCAACAGCAGGGTTTCCCTGCACAAGCGCAATGTCTGGTCCCTGCTCGACGCCCGAGAGGCCCTGGAGCGCCTCGTCGGCCACCTGAGCGACTGGGTGACCCTCGACACCTATCTGATGGATTACATGGTCGAGCCTTCCATGCGGCCGACCGTTCTGGCCTCCGCCCTCTCGGCGACGCTCGAAATGGTGCGCGAGGGCAAGCTCTCGGTCAGGCAGGACGAAGCCTTCGCTCCGGTCTGGGTCAAGCCCATTGCCGACCCTGCGGAGACAGGAGCCCAATCATGATCGATGAAACAGCCGACATTCAGGATTCCGAGGGATTCGCCGGGAACGAGGCCGAGAGCCGCGTCCCCGATCACGGCGAGGCGATCCGCATCGCCGAGGCGCTTCTGTTCGCCTCGGCCGAGCCGCTGAGCGCCGACGAGCTGGCGGGCCGCCTGCCGGAAGGCGCAGATATCGGGGCGATCCTCCGGGACCTCCAGGAGATCTATGCGCCCCGTGGCGTCAACCTCGTGCGCGTGGCGGGCAAATGGGCCTTCCGCACGGCGAGCGATCTGGCCTTCGTTCTGGCCCGCGACGTGGTGGAGCAGCGCAAGCTTTCCCGCGCCGCGATGGAGACGCTCGCGATCATCGCTTATCACCAGCCGGTGACCCGGGCCGAGATCGAGGAGATCCGCGGCGTCGCCACGTCGAAGGGCACCCTCGACCTCCTGCTCGAAACCGGATGGATCCGCCTTCGCGGCCGCCGCAAGGTGCCGGGCCGTCCCGTCACCTACGGCACCACGCCCGCCTTCCTGGAGCATTTCGGCCTCGACGCCATCGAGGACCTGCCGGGCCTCGAGGAGCTGAAGGGCGCCGGATTCATCGAGGGCCGCGTTCCCTCGGACATGTCCGTGCCGGTTCCCTCCGACGCGGAGGCCCTGCGCGAGGACGAGGATCCGCTGGATCAGGAGGAGCTCTTCCAGGAGCCCCTCGAGATGCATCGGACCGAGATAGGCGAGACCACGGAGGAATGAGCGACAGACCCGCCATTTCCGCACGCGACCGCTTCCGCCTGCCCCGATGGGGGCAGCGGGGCACGGCTGGCGCGTCGATTCCGGCTCAGCTGACATTCGAGAACATCGTTCAGACCTACAACTCCACGCGGGCCCTGGACGGCGTGTCGCTGACGGTCGAGCCGGGAGAGCTCGTCTGCCTCCTGGGCCATTCGGGTTGCGGCAAAACCACGCTCCTGCGCATCGCTGCGGGCGTCGAATCTCCCACCGGGGGGCGGGTGCTGATGGACCGCCGCGAGGTCAGCGGCCCCCGGAGCTTCGTGGAGCCGGAGCGGCGTGGCATCGGCCTGATGTTTCAGGATTACGCCCTGTTCCCGCACATGACGATCCTGCAGAACGTGATGTTCGGGCTCAAGGATCTCTCGGCGGCCGAGGCCGATATCGCGGCGCGTCGCGCCCTCTCACGCGTGGGGCTCGAGCATTACGCGGGCGAGTTTCCGCATACGCTCTCCGGCGGCGAGCAGCAGCGGGTGGCGCTGGCGCGCTCGATCGCCCCCAGGCCGGGCGTGCTGCTCATGGACGAGCCCTTCTCCAACCTCGACAGGCGCATGCGCGACGCCATCCGGGACGAGACCGTCGCCATCTTAAGGGAAACCCGGGCTACCACGATCGTGGTCACGCACGATCCGGAAGAGGCCATGCGGATCGCGGATCGAATCGTCCTGATGCGTTCGGGCAGCATCGTTCAGCAGGGGGCCGCTGAGGAGATCTATCACAGGCCCGTGAGTCTCTTCGCCGCGCGGTTCTTCTGCGATTTCAACGAAATCGAAGGCGAGGTCCGAAAAGGGCAGGTCAGCTGCGCGGTGGGAGTGTTTCCGGCGCCGCATCTGCCGGATGGCCCGGCGATCGTGTGCGTGCGGCCGCAGGGGGTGCGTCTGAAGCCCCCGGGCTTCTGCCTGCCGGGGCGGGTGGTGTCGCGCCGCTTCCTCGGAGAGGTCGATCTGTTGCATATCGACGTTCCCGGACTCGACCGGCCCCTCCAGGCCCGCGTTCACGATCCCGCGGGCGTGAAGGAAGGACAGGATGTGGGTATCGATGTTGGACCAAAGGATGTCCTTGTTTTCGCCGCGTCCGACGCATAGGTTGGCCGCAAGTTCATATTCCAAAGCCGCGCCTTTTCCGGCGCAGGAGGATTGCCATGGGTGGCGCTAGTATTTGGCACTGGATCGTTGTGGGTCTGATCGTTGTCCTTCTGTTCGGACGCGGCAAGATCTCGGACATGATGGGCGACGTCGCGAAGGGCATCAAAGCCTTCAAGAAGGGCATGGCCGAGGACGATACCCCGAAGCCGGTGCAGCCTTCCGAGCCGGTGCGCACGCTCGATCATCAGGCCAGCACGCAGACGAACGCCGCGACGACGGATCACAAGATCGGTTGAGTTTTCGGTGACGGCCGCGAGCGCGGCTGTGGTGAGTTAAAGGCAAGGTCGGGGCCGCGCCATGTTGGACATGAGCTGGGGTGAGGTCATGGTGATCGGCGCGGTCGCGCTGATCGTGATTGGCCCGAAGGACTTGCCGCGCGCCCTGCGGACTGTCGGACAGGTCACCGGCAAGCTGCGCCGCATGGCGGCGGAGTTCCAGGGCCAGTTCAAAGAGGCCTTGCGCGAAGCGGAGCTCGACGACGTCAAGAAACAGCTCCAGGGCGTCAACGACTCCGTCTCCGATCTCAACACCACGAGCTTCAATCCAGTCCAGTCGATCCGGGACGAGCTGAAGAGCGCAGTCGAGACCCCGGTCGCGAGCACGCCCGCCGGGGAGGCTCTCCAGCCGCCCTCCGGGGATGCATCGGCTCAGGCCATGGTCGAAGGGCGCGCGCCCGCGCCGGCCGATCCGCTGATCGACCTGCCGCCGCCGCCGATGGACGATCCCGCCGAGGCCATTGCCGAATCTCTCCGCCGTGAGGCAGAGATCGAGGTGCAGAAAGCTGAGGCGCGGAAGGCTGCCGCAGCAGACGCCGCTCAGAACGCCGCCCCAGACAAACCGGACGTGAAGGCCTGATGACCACTGCCCCCGTAGAAGAGGATGAGGTCGAGGCATCGCGCGCGCCTCTGATCGAGCACCTGACCGAGCTGCGCTCCCGCCTGATCAAGGCGATGATCGCCTTCGTGCTGATGTTCTTCGTCTGCTTTGCCGGCGCGAAGTACATCTACAACGTGCTGGTCTGGCCCTACGTTTACGCCGTCGGCTCCCCGGAGAGAGCCCATCTCGTCTATACGCACGGCCTCGAATACCTGTTCACGCAGATCCAGGTGGCGGCCTTCGGCGCAGGCTTCCTGGCCTTTCCGGTGATCGCGGCGCAGATCTACAAGTTCGTGGCGCCGGGGCTCTACAAGAACGAGCGGCGGGCTTTCCTGCCCTATCTCGTGGCGACGCCGCTTCTCTTCGTCATCGGCGCGGCCTGCGTCTATTTCATCGCCATGCCCACGCTCATGCGCTTTTCGGTCGGCATGCAGCAGCTGGCGACGGACAACGCGCCGGCCATCGAGTTCCTGCCCAAGGTCAGCGAATACCTGTCGCTGATCATGACCCTGATCTTCGCCTTCGGCATCTGCTTCCAGCTGCCGGTGATCCTGACCCTATTGGCCCGGGCCGGGATCATCGACTCGCAGTTCCTGAAGGACAAGCGGCGCTACGCCATCGTGATCGTGTTCATCCTCGCGGCCGTCCTGACGCCGCCGGACATCATCAGCCAGTTCTCCCTTGCGGTCCCCACACTGCTTCTTTACGAGGCGTCCATCTTCTCCGTCCGCATGGTCGAGAGGAAGCGCGCGGAAGCCGAGGCCGTGCGCGCGGCGGAGGGGTAGGGTTCCCGGCCCCTCCGGCAGGCCGTCATCCTTGGCGTGAACGATGGAGCGGCCTGTGCTAAGGCAGGGCCGCGTCACCAACAGGCTTAAAGTCAGTCCCATGCACGACATCCGTTCCATCCGCGAGAATCCCGCGGCTTTCGACAAGGGCCTCCGGAACCGGGGCATGGAGCCCCTGTCCGAGCGCCTGATCGCCCTCGACGATGCCCGTAAATCCGCGGTGTCCGCGCTGCAGGCCGCCACCGAGCGCCGCAACGCCATTTCCAAGGAGATCGGCCAGGCCAAGGCCAGGAAGGACGAGGCCCGGGCGCAGGAGCTGATGGCCGAGGTCGCCCGCATCAAGGAGACGATGCCCGGGCTGGAGGAGGCCGAGCGGGCCGCCGACAGGGCCCTGTTCGAGGCCCTCGCGGCCATCCCGAACATCCCGAAGGACGAGGTTCCGGTCGGCGCCGACGAGCATGGGAACGTGGAGCGCCACCGCTTCGGCACGCCTCCGACCATCAACGACGCCAAGCAGCATTTCGAGATCGGCGAGGCTCTCGGCCTCATGGATTTCGAGACCGCCGCCAAGCTGTCGGGCGCGCGCTTCGTCGTGCTCAAGGGCCAGCTCGCCCGCCTCGAGCGCGCGCTTGGCCAGTTCATGATCGACCTGCACACCAACGAGCACGGCTACACGGAAGTGAACCCGCCGCTGCTGGTGCGCGACGACACCATGTTCGGCACGGCGCAGCTGCCGAAATTCGAGGACGACCAGTTCTGGGCCTTTCCGGGCAACTCCCTCGAGCAGGCCGTCAGCGCCGCTTTCGAGGGCCAGCCGCGCGAGGCCGTGCGGAAGATCATCAAGGATGCCCGCTACGGCATGATCCCGACCGCGGAGGTCACGCTCACCAATCTGGTGCGCGAGCAGATCCTCTCCGAGGAGGAGCTGCCCCTGCGCTTCACGGCGCTCACCCCGAGCTTCAGGGCCGAGGCCGGCTCGGCCGGGCGCGACACGCGCGGCATGATCCGCCAGCACCAGTTCGTCAAATGCGAGCTCGTGTCGATCACGACCCCCGAGACCTCGGCCGACGAGCATGAGCGCATGCTCGCCTGCGCCGAGACCGTCCTGAAGAAGCTCGAGCTTCCGTTCCGCACCATGACCCTCTGCACGGGCGACATGGGCTTCTCGTCCACCAAGACCTACGACATCGAGGTGTGGCTGCCGGGGCAGGGGATGTACCGCGAGATCTCGAGCTGCTCGGTCTGCTCGGATTTCCAGGCCCGCCGCATGAACGCCCGCTACCGCTCGCCTTCCGAGAAGTCGCCCCGCTTCGTGCATACGCTTAACGGTTCGGGCCTTGCTGTCGGCCGCACCCTCGTGGCCGTTCTGGAGAATTATCAGAACGGGGACGGCAGCGTCACGATTCCCACCGCCCTCCAGCCCTATATGGGCGGGCTCACCCGCATCGAGCGTCAGGCCTGACATGCGCATCCTCTGCACCAATGACGACGGAATCCATGCTCCGGGGTTGAAGACCCTGGAGGCCATCGCCCGGCAGCTCTCGGACGACGTGTGGGTGGTGGCGCCCGAGACCGACCAGAGCGGCGTCGCCCATTCGCTCTCCCTCAACGATCCCTTGCGCCTGCGCGAGATTTCCGACCGGCATTTCGCCGTGAAGGGCACGCCGACGGATTGCGTGATCATGGGCATTCGCGAGCTGATGCGCGAGCACCGGCCGGACCTGGTGCTCTCCGGCGTCAATCGCGGGCAGAACGCGGCGGAGGACGTGACCTATTCCGGCACGGTCGCCGGAGCCATCGAGGGCACGCTTCTGGGCGTTCCCTCCATCGCGCTCTCCCAGGCCTATGGGGCGGCGAACCGCAACGCGCCCATGTGGCACTGCGCCGAGCATCACGGCCCCAGGGTGATCCGCAGGATCCTGGAAGCAGGCATCGACAAGGGAATCCTCGTCAACGTGAACTTCCCGGCCTGCGAGCCGGACGAGGTGCGGGGCACCGCCGTGGTCCACCAGGGCCAGCGCACGCAGGAGCTTCTGCGCCTCGATGCGCGGCTCGATGGGCGCGGCAACCCGTATTACTGGATCGCCTTCGAGCGCGGCCCGTTCGATCCCGGCAACGGCACCGACCTCTGGGCGCTCGCCGACCGGCGCATCGCGGTCACGCCCCTGCGCATCGACATGACCGACGAGCCGACGCTCACGCGCTACGCTCAGGCCTTCCGCTGAGAGGGGCGCGATGAGCCGAGAGCCTTTCTTCTCAGAAGCGGAAGCCCGCGACGAGCAGGAGGCCATCGGTGTCGCGTCCTTCATTCTGTCCCTGCGGGCGAAGGGCATCCGCGATACGGCGCTGCTCCGGGCGATGGAGCTCGTTCCGCGGGACGTCTTCGCGCCGCGGCGCTTCCGCGACCTGTCGCGGGCCGATGTCGGCCTGCCGCTTCCCTGCGGACAGACGATGACCGCCCCGGGCACGGTGGCGGCCATGCTCCTGGAGCTGGGCGTCGCGCCGGGACAGCGCGTCCTGGAGGTCGGCACGGGTACCGGCTATGTGAGCGCGCTCCTGGCGCATCTCGGGGCCGACGTGACGACGGTCGAGCGGTTCAACACCCTGGCCGAGAGCGCGCGCCAGCACCTGAACATCGTCGAGGCGGGCAGGGTGCGCGTGGAGACCGGCGACGGCTTGGCGGTGCGCGTGCGCGACCGGTTCGACCGCATCCTGCTCAACGGCGCGCGGCCCGAGATTCCGGCCGCGCTGACGCCGCTGCTCGGCCCGGGCGGGCGCCTCGTGGGCGCGCTGACCCAGGAGGGCGCTCCGCCGCGGCTCGCCCGCGTCGACCGCCTGCCGGATGGAGAGTTCAGCCAGAGCCTGGGCGCCCCCCTGCGCATTTCCCGGCTTGTCACCGGCATTGCGGCAACACTCTGATCGAATCGAAAAATTTTCGCGACACGGTTACGACATTTTTCATGGCGTCAACCGTTGCTTAACCTGAACAGCGCTTTAATGGCCCCATCAAGTTGCGTGCGGTTGGGGTAATTAAGTCATGCGTTTGCGTGTGGGTTCTGGGCAGTGGATTGCGGTGTCGCGGATCACCCTGGTGAGTTTGATCGGCTCCGCTGCGGCGGCCTGTAGTGGTGACACCATGCGGTTTGCGGAGAACCCGTTCTCCAATCCGTTTGCCGGCAGCGAGCGCATCGCGCCCGGCACGCCCACGGCCTCCGAACCGGCTCCTTTCTATGCGGGCGCTCCGTCCTATTCGGCGGCCCCCATGTCCACCCCTTCCGTCCAGGCCCAGGCGCTGCCTCCGGTGCAGGCCCAGCCGCTGCCGCAGCCCTCGCGTATGGCCGCCGCCCCGGCTCCTGCCCCGATCCAGCATTCACGCCCCGCGCCGGTGAATCCGCCTTCCGCACAGCCGAAGATGCGCTTCGTCGATCAGACGAAGGTTGCCGCGACCGGGCAGCCCGTCGCGGCCGAGCCGGCCCGGCGCGTGCGTCCCGGCATGCAGGCCGAGGCTCCTGCTCAGCCGAAGCCCGCCCCCGTGCGGCAGGTCGCTTCGGCTACGAGCGAGCCTCTGGTGTCTCCCGCGCGTCCCGTCGTGCCCCAGAAGGTCGCCGCCATCGAGCCGCAACCTCTCAAGCCGGCTCCGGTCGCCGCGCCGTCGGTCGCACCGGCTCCCGCGCCCGCTCCCGCTCCGCAGCCCGCGGCCGCCAAGGCTCCGGTCCAGGAGCCCGAGCAGACGGCAAGCCTGTCCGCCGGCAATTTCCGCTGGCCGGCCCGTGGCCGTGTCATTGCCGGGTTCGGCGCCAATGGCGGCAACGAGGGGATCAACATCGCCGTTCCCGAGGGCGCGCCCGTGAAGGCCGCCGAGGCCGGCACCGTGACCTATGCGGGCAGCGAGGTGAAGGGCTACGGCAACCTCGTCCTCATCCGCCACGACAACGGCTTCGTCACCGCTTACGCCCATAACAGCGCGCTCAGCGTGAAGCGCGGCGATCAGGTGAAGCGCGGCCAGGTGATCGCCACCGCCGGCCAGACCGGCAACGTGACCTCGCCGCAGCTGCACTTCGAGATCCGCAAGGGCGCGTCCCCGGTCGATCCGATCAAGCATCTCGCCGACTAAAGCATCGGACCCAAAAGTGAAGTTGCACTTTTGGGATCCATCCGATGCTCTCCCACGCCGGATCCCGGCGGAAAAAGCGGCCCGCCTGTCCGGCGGGCGCTCAGCGTGACATCAGTTTAGATTGGCTTTCGAGACCCGAGGCTGATCAAGCGAGGGGACGGTGGAGCTCAGCCACCGTCCCTTTGTCCGTTCAGGGAATGAGCGAGGATGTTCACGATCCTGCCGAACGGGTCCCGGACATAGAACCGGCGCACGCCCCAGGGCTCGTCGACAGGTCCGTAGAGCGCGGGAAATCCGGCGCTTTTCATGCGCCGGAAGGCCTCGTCGACGTCATCCACCTCGATGGAGAGGTCCGGTGTTGGCGTATTCGAGCCGCCCTGGCTCGCGACGCTGACCTGAACCGAACTCTGCTCGTCGTTGCCGTAAGTGACGATCCATCCATGATCCATCAGGCATTGGAGCCCGAGAGCGTCCCCGTAAAAGCGCTTCGCCGCCGCCGTATCGGGCGTTGGGATATTGGCGACGATGCGTTTGACTTTCACCAACCGGCCTTCGCTAGATCGGCTTGCCCAGGCGCCCGGCGAGGTCCTGGATGAACTGCCAGGCCGTGCGGCCGGAACGGGCGCCGCGCGTGGTCGCCCATTCGAGGGCGTCGGCCCGGATGGCGTCGCGGTCGCCGTCGAGGCCGAGATGGTCGACATAGCCGAAGATCATGTCGAGATACTCGTCCTGGCTGCACTTGTGGAAGCCGAGCCACAGGCCGAAGCGGTCGGAGAGGGAGACCTTCTCCTCCACGGCCTCGCCCGGGTTGATGGCGGTGGAGCGCTCGTTGTCCAGCATGTCGCGGGGCAGCAGGTGGCGGCGATTGGACGTGGCGTAGAAGATCACGTTGTCGGGCCGCCCCTCGATGCCGCCTTCGAGCACCGCCTTGAGGGACTTGTAGGAAGTGTCGTCCGTGTCGAAGGACAGATCGTCACAGAAGACGATGAAGCGATGCGGATCCGAGCGCAGCAGGCCCATGAGGTCGGGCAGGGTCTCGATGTCCTCCCGGTGGATCTCGATGAGCTTGAGGGCGCGGGCCCCGGGCGCCCTGGTGGCGTTGATCTCGGCGTGAACGGCCTTCACCAGGGACGATTTGCCCATGCCCCGGGCGCCCCAGAGGAGGGCGTTGTTGGCCGGCAGGCCACGGGCGAAACGCGCTGTGTTCTCCGCGAGCTGGTCGCGGACCCGGTCGATGCCCCTGAGAAGGTTCATGTCCACCCGGTTCACCTTCGGCACGGGCGCGAGCCGGCGGCCCGAGGCCTGCCACACGAAGGCGTCCGCCGCCTCGAAATTCGCCTCCGGGGCCGCGGCGGGGGCGAGGCGCTCCAGGGCGTCGGCGATGCGCTTCAGGAGGGCCAGGGATTCGGGGGAGATGGGATCGGCGGGCATCTGCATCGGACTTCAACAATCGGACTTCAACAAAAGGTGAGGGGCCGTGCTTAGCGCAAAAACCGCCCATAGGTCCATGGAAGAGGGCCGGAAAGCCGCAGGAGCCTTGGGAAAGCCGTTCAACTTCATTGATTTCATGGAGTCGATCGGTATAGTCCGGCCACTTTCAGTCTCGTTTGGCGCGGGTGGGCCTTGAAACAGCGCCTGCCTCGCGCCTTTATCCATGGAGAGCCGCTTGTTCATTTCACCCGCTTTCGCACAAGGGGCCCCCGCTGCCGGGGGCGGAATGGATGCCATCATCCAGTTCGTCCCGTTCATCCTCATTTTCGTCATCATGTGGTTCCTGATCATCCGTCCGCAGCAGCGCCGGGTGAAGGCCCATCAGGAGATGATCAAGAATGTGCGCCGCGGCGATACCGTCGTCACCTCGGGCGGCATCATCGGCAAGGTCACGAAGGTGCTCGAGGATTCGGCCGACGTGGAAGTCGAGATCGCCGACAACGTGAAGGTGAAGGTGGCCCGCGCGATGATCTCCGAGGTCCGCTCGAAGACCGAGCCGGTGAAGGCCTAAAAACAATTGACCGGCCCTCGGCCCGGCGCATCCTGCGGAACCCGGAGGGCCGCGTCAGCGAAAAACTGACCCGGCTTTCCGCCATCGGCGATGGGCCATTGCAGAGAAGGGGCATCGGACGGGCCTCGAAGGCGGACGCCGCCTTCGGCTCGGATGCCCGGCGCCCTCGAGGGCCGGCTCGCCGCACGACAGGTGCGGCACACGTGGTTGAGAAAGGTTGAGCTGCGATGCTGCGCTTCTCCAAGTCGAAGATTATCGCTACCCTGGCGGTGATCATCATCGGTCTCCTGCTGGGAGTTCCGAGCATGATGTCGCCTGAGCAGCGCAAGGCGTATCTGAGCGCCGTTCCGGGCTGGGTTCCCTCCTGGATCGTGCCTTCGCGCGCCATCGTGCTGGGCCTCGACCTGCAGGGCGGGTCCCACGTCCTCCTCCAGGTGGACGAAGCCGATCTCGTGCGCAGCCAGATCACCATCCTGCGCGACGACGTGCGCCGGATCCTGCGCGAGACCCGCGTCGCGTCCCAGAACGGCATCCAGACCATCCAGGGCGGCGTTCAGATCCGCGTGCCGAACGCGGCCGACCGCGAGCGCCTGATGCCGCGCCTGCGCGAGCTGGCTCAGCCCATCAGCAACGCCGTCCTCGGTCAGACCGGCAATTCCAGCGTGGCGCTGAACGAGTCGCCCGATGGCGCGATCACCCTGACCCTGACACAGGCCGGCATCACCGAGCGGGTGCGCCGCGCCGTCGACCAGTCGATCGAGGTCATCCGCCGCCGTATCGACGCCACCGGCACCACCGAGCCGAGCATCCAGCGCCAGGGCGCGGACCGCGTGCTCGTCCAGGTTCCGGGCCTCCAGGATCCCCAGCAGCTCAAGGCGCTCCTGGGCGAGACCGGCAACCTGGAATTCCGCCTTCTGGCGCAGGCGGGGGCGACCGACGTCGACATGCTGCCCATGCGCGACGCGGGCGGGCAGCGGGTTCCGGTCGAGCGCCGCGTGATCGCGGAGGGCGGCGACCTGACGGATGCCCAGGCGGCGTTCGATTCGCAGACGAACCAGCCTATCGTGAATTTCCGCTTCAACATCCGCGGCGCGCAGCGCTTCGGCCAGGCGACGACGGAAAATCTCGGCCGCCAGCTCGCCATCGTTCTCGACAACGAGGTGATCTCCGCGCCCACGATCCAGTCGCCGATCACCGGCGGTTCGGGCCAGATTTCGGGCAGCTTCACGGTCGAGCAGGTGAACAACCTCGCGGTCCTGCTGCGCTCCGGCGCGCTGCCCGCCAAGCTCACCATCGTGGAGGAGCGAACGGTCGGCCCCGGCCTCGGGCGCGATTCCATCGAGGCGGGCAAGCTGGCCACCTACGTGGCGGCCATCTTCGTCGTGCTCTTCATGTTCGCCACCTACGGCGTGTTCGGCCTCATCGCCAACATCGCGCTGCTGGTGCATGTGGGCCTCATCTTCGGCCTCATGTCGGTGCTCGAGGCGACCCTCACGCTGCCGGGCATCGCGGGCATCGTGCTCACCATCGGCACGGCGGTGGATTCCAACGTGCTGATCTACGAGCGCATCCGCGAGGAGGTGCATTCGGGCCGCTCCATCGTGTCCGGCATCCAGGCCGGCTTCGACCGGGCCTTCGCGACCATCGTGGATTCGAACAGCACCATGGCCATCGCGGCCGTGATCCTGTTCTTCCTCGGCTCCGGCCCCGTGCGCGGCTTCGCGGTCGTGTTCATTCTCGGCATCCTCACGACGGTGATCACCGCCGTCACCCTGACGCGCATGATGATCGCGCTCTGGTATCAGTGGATGCGTCCCAAAGTTCTTCCGTTCTAAGGAGTGCGTATCGTGCGCCTCGTCCGCCTCTGGCCCGAAAACTCCCATTTCGACTTCATGCGCTTCCGGCGCTTCTCCTTCCCGCTGTCGGCGCTGATCTCGGTGGCGACGGCGATCATGCTGCTGACCTTCGGGCTCAACTTCGGCATCGACTTCAAGGGCGGCACGCTCATGGAGATCCAGGCCAAGTCCGGCCAGGCCAACGTCGCCCAAATCCGCCAGACCGCCGAGGGCTTCGGCTTCGGCGACGTGGAGGTGCAGGAATTCGGCACCGCCGGCGAGGTCTCGCTGCGCTTCCCGATCCAGGCCGGCGGCGAGGCCGCTCAGGCCGGCGTGGTGCAGAAGGCGCGGGACACCTTCAGCAACGAGTATGAGTTCCGCCGCGTCGAGACCGTCGGCCCGCGCGTGTCGGGCGAGCTCGTCCAGTCCGGCACCATCGGCATCGTGCTCTCGGTGATCGCGGTCCTGTTCTATCTCTGGTTCCGCTTCGAGCGCGAGCTGGCGGTGGCGTCGATCATCGGCACCCTGCACGACATCGTGCTCACCATCGGCTTCTTCGTGATCACGCGGCACGAGTTCAACATGACCTCCATCGCGGCGATCCTCACCATCGTGGGCTATTCGCTCAACGAGACCGTGGTGGTGTTCGACCGCACCCGCGAGCTCATGCGCCGCTACAAGACCATGCCGGCGGAGGAGCTGCTGAACCT
>Ga0182742_1001144_pt1 | contig 35570 bp, 33 predicted proteins | sample eDN5th37CBELigMG_FD_128880 | JGI IMG/M metagenome (GOLD analysis project Ga0182742, IMG submission 128880) | Enriched Miracle-Growth compost microbial communities from Emeryville, California, USA - eDNA 5th pass 37_C BE-Lig MG (version 2)... ... | reverse complement strand
TTTCTAACATTTGATTTGGTTTCCTAAATGCCTCTCTTCCCTTGATGTGCCTTACTTTAAAGCATTTTTTAGAAATTCAGGCAGGGATTTGAAATGTCCAATTATTTAATCGGACTTATATATCATAAAAATGACCCGTTAAGTCTATACTTAACGGGTTATTTATTACTATTATGGTTCGGTTCTATAAAACTAACCCCTATTCAATACCGCAAGACTTTGCATCGCATGATCCATTTGTGACTTTGCTTCTTCAATCATACTAGTAAACAATTCCTTGACGGTTGGAATCGTCGTGACTAGACCTGCAACTTGTCCGCTATTCATATAGCCATTCTCCATATCTCCGAAAACAGCTCCTTTAATATGATGATCTTCTGAAGTCAACCTATTAAAGTCTTCTAAACTTAGACCATCATTTTCTGCTTGTTTGATTTTTTCTGCATAACCAGTATGCAGGACTCTCCTCACACGCCCGACAGATCGCCCTACCACTCTTGTATCGGTGTCGCTTGCCTTAAGAATCCTTTCTTTATATATATCATGTAGCTGAGCTTCTTTCGTAGCAATTAAACGCGTTCCCAGTTGAACACCGCTTGCCCCAAGCACGAGAGCTGCAGCCAGCCCTCTCCCATCACCAATTCCACCTGCTGCAATGACTGGAATGGATACAGCATTCGTAATTTGCGGGATTAATGTAAATGTAGTTAATTCAAGATTTGAATTAATTCCAGCCGCCTCAAACCCTTCAGCTGCTAATATATCCGCTCCTGCTATTTCTGCTTTTTGGGCATGTTTCACAGAAGCAACCACTGCAATCACTTTGATTCCATATTGATGCAGAAGCGGTATGAATGGAGCTGGATTGCCCGCAGATAAAGAAACAACAGGAATACAATGTTTAATCGCTAACTGAATTAATTCAGTTACATAGGGACTGACCGTTAATGCAATATTTAACGCAAAGGGTTGCTTAGTCTTTTCCTTTGTTTCCAAAATAATGGCTTCTACTTGTTGAGGGTCCATGGTTCCACAGCCGATTGTGCCCAGCCCGCCTGCTTCAGAAACAGCCGCCGTTAGAGCCGCATGACTGATATTGCCCATTCCCCCTTGTATAATCGGGTACTTTATCGAAAACTGTTCACATATAGATTTCATTTCCGTCCCTCCTTTTAAGCATTATGAAACAACAATAAATAACTATTAAATTACCAATTTTCAAATAAATAAAAGGCTGCGATTCCTTTAAATACTAAAATCCTAGGACAAATTGTCCTAGGGTGTTCTATCTTGATAACTAATCAGAGAAGATTCTTCAGCATTATAGTCTTTATCTTTCATTCCTAAATCATGTTCTTCCTGAAAAACGGATTCAAAGTAACGACTAGCCGGCTCTGAAAGCACTTTATAATATTGATTAAACAATAATGCCGCATGGTTTCCAATCCAACGTTCAGGCAACAATTCTTTTGGAAGAAAAGGATCAATAAATAGAAACTTTCGATAGACATGAACCAAATTTGCCCTTTCAATAAAACATTCTTCATCAGTCATCTCACCGCTTTGAATAACGCTTTGATGAACAATATACTTTTTACTATAATTATCAATAAATTCTTCGTACTTTTCTCCAATTTCCTCCAGACGCCAACATTTCTCCACTAACTGGATATCCGGCTGTGGACCAATATGTTTGGAAAGAAAAAGATGAACGTATTCTTCTATATTATATTTACTGACTAATAAATGAATTTCTTTTTCAAAGTTATTAGGAGATACCCAGCAGCCATTCGATAGATTACCAAAACCGCTCCATTGCAATTCTTTTCTAAAATCGTCACGGACCTGTCTTTTTTCTTCAGGAATATTATACATGACGACTCTCCACATACCGTCCCATTCGTGTGGATCCAATTTATAAATTCTTCTAGCCGCCTCATCTACACGACTTATCCCTCTTTCAGTAAGCTCATAATAACTCTTATTCCCTTTTCGTTCTGATTGAAGCAACCCTTGTTTCATCATTCGTGAAACCTGCACACGTACAGCTTGCTCATTGTAGCCGAAAGGTTTTAATAGTTGAATTAAGCTGCCAATCCAAATTTGACTTCCATAATGGCGTATATAATCACCGTATAAAGTTAGGATCATTGATTGTGTCTTACTCATTTAACTCACTCTTTTCTATTTGCCTCTTTGTACAAACTAACAATGAAGCATAAGGAATTCTACCCCCTTTTTAGGAGCAACTCTTTCACTTACTCTTTAGAGTTACTTCTATCATATCTAATTTTTCAATAGTCTAGCAACTACTTCCCTATAAAAACCGGCTTTCTTTTTTCGCTGAATGCTGCCAATGCCTCTAGACGATCTTTCGTAGGAATCGTTAGTTCATATGCTTTAGACTCAATCGCTAAGCCCGTTTGAATATCAACATTCATTCCATTATGGATTGCATATTTAGCCTGTTTTAACGCAACCGGTCCATTTTTCAACATTTCGCCAGCAAATAATTTACAAGCTTCCACTACATTCTCATTACTTAAGACTCTTGTTAAAATTCCCCACTCATGTGCTTCCTCTGCAGTCAGTTTTTTGGCAGTGAAAATGAGTTCCTTTGCTTTCATTTCCCCAATTAATCTTGGCAAACGCTGGGTTCCGCCCGCACCCGGGATAATTGCCCAGCTGGTTTCTGTAAGACCTACTTTAGCATTCGGAACAGAGATGGCAAAGTCACAAGCCAAGATTAATTCAAAGCCCCCTCCTAACGCATGGCCATTAACAGCTGCAATGGTTGGCTGCGGAAGCTCGGCGATATGATTAAAAACATCTCTTATTGCTTTTACATTTCTACGAACCTCCTGTTGTGATAACGTTTTACGTTCCTTTAAATCGGCCCCTGCACTGAAGGCTTTGTCACCAGCACCTGTAAAAATAACGACTCGAACTTCTGGGTCCAATTCAATTCTATCTACAATTTCCGCCAGCTGGTATAACGTATCATAATCGAAACAATTTAGTACCTCCGGACGATTGATTGTAACTAACGCAATATGATTTTCAACACTGTATAATACTTTTGACATTCCCTAAAACCCCTTCCTATAAAAAACCCCTTATCCGGCGCAGCCAAATAAGGGATTTTTTCAAATTAGTCAGCAATATTTTCAACAATTGCAGCTATGCCTTGACCTACTCCAATACACATGGTTGCAAGCCCATACTGAACATCCCGTTTTTTCATTTCATGGATTAAAGTGGTTAAAATTCTAGCGCCGCTTGCACCTAGCGGATGGCCGAATGCAATCGCTCCACCATTGACGTTGACCTTCGATTGATCTAACTCCAATTGACGAATACATTCAAGCGACTGTGAAGCAAATGCCTCATTTAGTTCAATTAAACCTAAATCCTGAGCGGACAAATTCGCCCGTTGCAATGCTTTTCTTGAAGCATAAATTGGTCCAAGTCCCATGACTCTTGGTTCTAAGCCTGCAGTTGCACCAACAACATATTTAACTAACGGCTTAAGACCCAATTGCTTCGCTTTCTCAGCACTCATAATTAAAAGAGCAGATGCACCGTCATTAACCCCGGAAGCATTACCTGCTGTTACGGTACCACCTTCAAAAATTGGTCGAAGCTTACCCAATTTTTCTACTGTCGTATCCGGTCTTGGATGTTCATCTTGATTAATAACGGTTTCGTTTCCTTTACGATCCTTCACGACTACTGGTACGATTTCCTCCGCAAAGCGATTTTCTTCCATTGCCTTTTTAGCTCTTTGCTGGCTTTCAAAGGCAAATTGATCTTGCGCACTCCGAGAAATCTGATAATCTTGCGCCACATTTTCAGCTGTTTTCGGCATTGTTTCAGCACCATACATCTTCTCTAATGCAGGATTGGTAAATCTCCATCCAATAGTAGTGTCCTGTAGTTCCATAGAACCGCGCGGATAATCAATTTCAGGCTTTCCCATGACATAAGGAGCACGCGTCATGCTTTCCGTACCACCAGCAATATAAATATCGCCTTCACCAACGGCAATCGCTCTTGCGGCATACATGACTGCATCAAGACCTGAACCACATAGACGGTTAACCGTCGTTCCTCCAACTGTAATAGGCAGACCTGCTAATAGAGCGGACATTCTCGCTACATTTCGATTATCTTCGCCTGCTTGATTCGCATTTCCGAATACTACTTCTTCAATTTCATCAGCCGGAAGACTGGGATTTCTTTCTAATAGCGCCTTAATGACAATCGCTCCTAAATCATCCGGACGTACATTTTTGAATACACCTTTATATCTTCCAATCGGTGTACGAACCGCATCAACAATTACGACTTCTCTCATTTTGTCGCCACCTCTTTTTCCTTTACGCTGTAATCATATACCCCTTTACCTGATTTACGTCCAAGTCGTCCTGCCTTCACATATTGCTCCAGCAATGGAGCCGGGCGATATTTTTCACCTAATTTTTCATGCAAATATTTTAAATTATTTAAGCGGGCGTCTAATCCAACTAAATCTACCAGCTCAAAAGGACCCATCGGATAATTCAAGCCTAATTTAATTGCCTTATCAATCTCTTCCGGTGTTCCTAAACCTTCTTGCAGCATATAAAACGCTTCATTTCCGACAAGGGCAGAAATTCGACTTGTTACAAAGCCAGGGAATTCATTAATCACAACTGTTTCTTTTCCCATTTTCTCTGCTACTTCCCTAATAGCCTGTGCTGTTTCATCACTTGTTTCAAGGCCGCGAACAATTTCCACAAGCGGCATTTTATGAACAGGATTAAAGAAATGCATGGCGATTGTTTTTTCAGGACGTTTTCCATACGATCCAATTTCTGTTGGACTCATCGTTGACGTATTCGTTGCAAATAAACAATGTTCCGGTACAATTTCTTCTAACGATTCGAATACAGCTCTCTTAATCTCAGCCTTCTCTGGAACAGCTTCAATCACAAGATCTGCATTGCCGGCCGCTTCTTTCACCTGCGATGCAAAGAAAAGTTTACTCTTCGCAGCTTCAACTTGTTCTGCCGTCATTTTCCCCCGGGCTAATCCCTTATCAAAAATCAGGTATAGTTCTCTTTGAGCATTTTCTAACGCCTTTTCGTTTGTATCATGTAAGGTAGTTTGAAACCCACCAACTGCAGCCACATAAGCAATGCCTCTTCCCATCACACCGGACCCAACTACTACAATATTATTAATCATCAGTTTTCCGCTCCTCTTCCAATTATGTAAAGGAGAGACTGTTTTCTAATGTCACCCGAGCACTGCCATCGAAAGCAACACTCGACTTTTTCATTAGTAACAGACTCTCTGGACGTTATGATCTTATAGACCTAGTGGATTTAATGGACGACTACCGTAGTAAGACACAATACTCTTCGTCTCTGTATATAAGTCTAATGTTTCAATACAAAGCTCTCTTCCGAAGCCGGATTGCTTATAACCGCCAAAAGGAGTTCCCGGCATAGCTGAGAATGGGCAGTTCACCATGACAATACCAGCTTGAATTTGACCCGCTACACGTTGCGCACGTGCTCCATCTTTCGTCCAAACAGCAGAACCTAAACCAAATTCTGTATCATTCGCTAATTTAATTGCTTCTTTTTCATCTTTAAACTTCATAATCACGACTACAGGTCCAAAGATTTCCTCTTTTACCACTTCCATATCATGATTTACATTTGCAATGACAGTAGGCTCGTACCAGAAACCATTTTCAAATCCCTCGACTACCGCCTTCTTGCCCCCTACTAGAATTTCCGCTCCATCTTCAATTGCAGATTTTACATAACCATCAATAACCTCTACTTGGTTCTGATCAATAATTGCACCGACATGTGTTGCTTTATCAAATGGATTGCCCAGTTTTATTTTCTTTGTTTTCTCAACGAATTTGCTGACAAATTCATCATAAATATCTTCATGAACATATAGACGAGAACGTGCTTCACAAGATTGACCTGTATTATAGAAAATTCCATATAATGAGCCATCTACTGCAGCATCAATATCAGCATCTTCAAATACTAGATTAGGAGATTTACCTCCAAGTTCTAATGTTACACGCTTCAATGTTTCTGATGCTCTTGCCATAATATTCTTCCCAATTGGCGTAGAGCCAGTAAACGCTACCTTATCTACTTGCTTATGTTCTACTAAATAATTCCCTACTTCTGAGCCTGAACCAGGAACGATATTGACAACACCTTCAGGTACGCCAGCCTCAAGACAAATTTCGCCTAGAATAATAGCAGTTAGCGGAGTTAATGAAGCAGGCTTCACAACGATTGAACAACCTACTGCAATGGCAGGAGCAACTTTCCATGCTGCCATCATTAACGGATAGTTCCAAGGTATAATTTGCGCACAAACGCCAACTGGTTCTTTTTCTGTGTAGTTATGGAATTGCCCAGGCATTGGATTTACTCGGCCGCCGTGTGAAACGATTGCGCCAGCGTAGAATTCAAAGTCTTCAATCGCTTGGTTCACTTGCCCCTGAGCTGTTTCTAAGGATTTACCTGTATCCAGTATTTCTAACTCTACTAATTCATTGAATCTCGAACGCATAATTGCTGCAATCTTGTTTAAAACACGTGAACGCTTATTAACAGGGAACTTTCTCCATTTACCATAATCAAATGCATGACGTGCGGATTGAACTGCTTTTTCGGCATCTTCTTGTGTAGCTTTAGCAACCTCTGCAATTAACTCGCCTGTAGCTGGATTATACGTTTTAATTGTCGCTCCGTTGCTGCTTTCTACTTTTTCTCCATTTATAATTAAGTGATAGAAATCTCTTTTCAATGTATTCTTTTCTGTAATAGTTTGTTGAGTTGTCATACCTTTTCTCTCCTTTTCGTATCCTGAATTAATTTCCCATAAAAACGGGTTTTCTTTTCTCAATAAAGGCCTGAACGCCTTCTTGGTGGTCCTTTGTCAAACCAGCAATTCTTTGCCCTTGTGCTTCTACTTCTAAAAACTCTTCAAATGAAAGGGTATCAGCGTGTTTTAAATTTCGTTTGATTAAGCCAATTGCTTTCGTCGGTAACTTCGCTAAATACCCAGTAAACTGAGAAACCTCTTCCTCCCAGTTTTCTGTTCCAATAACCTTTGTGACTAGCCCTAATTCTTTCGCCTTTTCAGCTGAGATTTTCTCTCCTAAGACGGAAATTTCCACAGCTTTCGCATAGCCAACAAGGTTTTGCAAGAAATAAAGATTCCCAGAGTCAGGAATTAAACCTATATTTATAAAAGCATTTATATAGCTTGATTTTTCGGAAGCAAGCCTGAAATCGCATGCTAGGGCTAAACTGAATCCAGCTCCTGCTGCTACCCCGTTTACTGCTGCTACAACTGGTTTTTCCAGGTTCATGATACTTTTCATCATTGGACCATATTGTTCTCGTAGTACTTGGCCATGGTCCATATTTTCATCGACGTCAGCTAAGTCCTGGCCTGAACTAAAACCCCGTCCCGCCCCTGTAAACATAAGGCATCTTACATTATTGTCTTTTCCTGCTTCTTTCACTGCCGCTGTAATTTCGGCAATCATCGTTCGATTAAAGGCATTTAATTTATCTGGTCTTGATAACTCAATCGTTGCTACTCCATCTACAACCAAGTATTGAATCGTTTCGTACATTTCTGGCTGCCTCCTTATCTTCCTCTAAATTCTGCTTTTCTCTTTTCGATAAAAGCCTGCATTCCTTCCTTTTGATCTTGAGATGAAAACAATAGATAGAAGTTTTTCCTTTCATACTGCATTCCTTCGTATAAGGAATAGTCAACAGCTTTATTGATTGAGTCTTTAATTAGTCTTAAAGATAAAGGAGGCTGCTTTGCTAATCTTTTTGCAAATTTCATACTTTCTTCCATTAATAATTCTTCTGACACAATTCGGTTAATGATTCCATATCCCAAAGCCATTTCGGCTGGAATGCGATCACCTGTCCATACCCACTCTAACGCTTTTGCCCGGCCAACTATTTTAGTTAACCGCTGTGTACCTCCTGCTCCTGGCATCACACCAAGCTGAACCTCTGGAAAAGAAAATTGTGTTCCGATTGCAGCGATGAGAATATCTAAACTTAAGGCCAACTCAAATCCCCCGCCAAATACAAATCCCTTAACAGCCCCAATCATTGGTTTTTTGATAAGAGAGATTCGGTCCCAATCGGCAAATTGGTTTAATAGTTCCATTTGAATGGAATTATTTTCAGCCATTTCATCAATATCTGCCCCTGCGGAAAAAGCCCGGCCCTTTCCAGTCACTAAAATGGAAACTACTTCATCATTTTGATCAAATTGTTCAAGGGCGGTCACAATTTCCCGAATCATTTTTCGATTTAAAGCATTTAACTGCCTGGGACGATTTAGTTGAATGACACCTACACCATCCTCTATAAATCTTTCAATATATTCAAACGTGTTCATTCTAAATCCTCACCGATCATAAAGGAGACAAGATCACCTGCAAAACTCATCACATCTTTTCCTGATGCTTTACCTTCAGGAGATTTCATTCCAGCCTTTAAATCCTCTAGACTGTCATAATACATTTCACAAATTAAATAGTATTTCGCCTCTCCTCCCATTGGAGAACCCGTTCCTTTTGTCACTTTCATTTTGCGAAGACCAGGAATTTTTTCTGTAATTGGTACATGAACATTGAAATAGTGCTCATCAAAGGCTGCCTTGTTTTCCGGTTGTTTATAAAATGCAATTAGTTTTATCATTGTATTTCCCTCTTTTCACATCGTACTTGAGATTAGTTTCATTGCTTCAAATGGATTTTTACAGCTTTTACAATAAAGGATACTGCGACATGCTGTCGGTCCGAATATATTGTCCAATGTTACATACGTAGAGCTGCAATATGGACAATCCACATGCCATGAACCGTCTTCCTTCATATATTTAGGCGGAGGCGCGATACCAAACTCTTTTAGTCCTTGTATCCCTTTTTCCGTGATTCGATCGGAAGTCCACGGAGGAGAATTGATGAACGTCACCGTTGTCTCCTCCACACCTTCTAGCTTATTGACAGCCTTTACAATATTCCCTCGAATCATTTCCAAAGCTGGGCACCCTACAAATGTTGGTAGAATCTCAACCTTCACCGTATGATTTTCAATTGTGATGCCTTCCACCATTCCTAAATCAATAATGCTCACTGTATCAATTTCAGGATCTTTGACATTTGCTAATACTTGTAACACAGCTTCTTTTGAACGTTGAATAGTTGTGCACATGGTATGACCCCTCTTTTCTTTATCCTTTACCAAGCAACCGCAGGATTCATATCGTACACTTCACTTAGGATAGAAAGTGCCCCCTGCAGATCTTTGGTGTGGTCCCCGTTTCTACCATTTAATTTGCCGGTATCAAAAGTCTCAGGTATTTCTAATTGAACGGATTCTAGTACAGGAGTGATTGTATCAATCCATTTTTGTTTTAATACACTTTCTGTATCAATTAAGTTATAAACTTTTATTAATTCCGCATCTTTCCCAAAGGAAAAGACATCAGTGAAATCATTCATCACTTGCACATATGCATCTTTCATACGCGCTCTCGCTTCATCAGTTGAACTAAGTAATTGAATAAACCAGGTCTTCCAGTGCAGTAAATGATAATGTAATTCCATATCAACCTTTACAGCTACGTCAGCTAAAGGCTGATATGAGCTTTGTTTTAATGATTGTATTTTTACTTTTTTAGCTGTTGTATAAAGATAATTCCGAACAACCGCATATGCCCAATCATATTGCGCATTCTCCATATAGCTTCCCGGCCCGTTTACTCTTTCTACTAAAATACAATTCTTTCTTTCATGAGATTGACGAGCATGGGCAAGGTCATCAGCATTTCCTTCCCCTAACTCTTCAAGCAAACGATAAAACATCGCTGCATGCCCCATGCTGTCCTGGGCAATGGAGGATGATGCCACATCTTCTTCAATATGAGGTGCCAGCCCTAACCATTCAGATCCACGATAAGCATAAAGAAAATCATCATCTGCTAATTGGTATAGAAGCTTAATAATTGCTTTTTTATTTTCTGGATTTAATGTAGTTATACTCATTTACTTTTCTCCTTTCCCCAGGACAGAATTTCTTTTTCATCAAACATTTTTTGCTCATAATGACGCCACTTTTTCTTTAAATAACCATACCCTTTTGTATTACGATACTCTTTGTTATCAAGTCGGTTTAAGATTTGCTTTTCCTCTTGATCTAACCTGCGGATATTTGTACGATTCACAACCCAAATATCATAAACCGGTTCTCTTCTCATAAAGTTTTCTTGTGCCATCACTATTGCCATTTCTTCATTTGGTGCAAGAAGACTGAACTGGTGTTGAAATGAAGCAGTAGGCGTTCTTTTGCTGAATACTTCATATTCTTGATAAAATGTTTTCGTTTCGTTTGTCATTTTTTGGTCCCCCTCCCGTTTTATCAGTTAATCACTGCCGCTAATGCATCTCGAACCCAAGCATTGTTTTCATAGGATGTACGACGCAGATTTAATCTTTCCTGAGAACGCGGCCCTTTATTTTTAATGATTTGCTTAAATTCGTTCCAATCAGGCTGCTGGTAAATCCATGTTTGTTTTTCCTCATCAAAGTGAATGGTCGGATCAGGAATTGTAAGTCCTAGCGATAAGATCCTTGGTATATATTTCGTGAAGAAGTCTTGACGAAGTTCTTCATTTGATTTAGTACGGATTTTATATTTAATTGTTACATCCTGTTTAGATGCCCCTGTCGTATCACTGCTTGCTGGACCGAAGAACATAAGAAGTGCCGGCCACCATCTGTTTAGCGCATCCTGGATCATTTCTTTTTGTACCTCTGTTCCTTCCGCAAGCGCCATAATGATTGCTTCCCCGTGTTGAGCATGAAACACCTCTTCTGCGCAAATACGATGCAAGGCTCTGGCGTATGGGCCATATGAAGCATTCAGCATATTTGTTTGAGTAATAATCGCTGCCCCATCCACTAGCCATCCAATTAAGCCCGCGTCACCCCAAGTCTTTGTTGCCATATGGAAGACATTATGGAATTTTAAATCTCCTTTAAATAAATCATCCATTAAATCTCCTCTGTTTTTTCCGTAAGATTTTAATAAATCTTCTGCTACACGTAATAATAATTGTCCATGTCCCATCTCATCCTGTACTTTTGCCATAATGCCGAGCTTACGTTGTAGGGAAGGAGCTTTTGGAACCCACTCTTTTTCCGGTAGAGCTCCCATAATTTCACTAATTCCATGCATAGAGATTAATTTAATCAACGCTATTCTATATTCCTCAGGCATCCAGTCATCTACTTCAATCTTCTCTCCATTTTCAATTCGTTGAATAAATTGTTCTAGTTTTTCAGACTCATCAACAACCGAAGATATATTCACCATTTTTAGTGCCTCCTTATCTATATAACAACTTTATAACGTAATTATAATTTATCGTTATACTATATGCAACCATTTTCTGATAATTTTATATATTTAAAAATCTAAGCCAATATTTCAAGTATTACAAGGTATTTACCACCCGTTATATCCGATAATATTTAGTCCTCATATATAAACTAAACACCAATATATAACCTATTATTCCAACAATACTAATTACCCGTTATACATTTTGAGATATAAGAAAGTCCTAATTTCAAAGGAAACTCTTGAGCTTCTTATTTTGGGGTTATCTCCTCGGCAACTGGCCTATATTGATTTGACTTAGACAAAAAGAAAACAGGCATAACTCCACTGTTGTAGGAATCATGCCTGTTTAGGCGCAGTATATTTATTTTTTATTCCTAATATTCCGAATTATCTACACGCTATTATTTTACTTCACCCTCATTTTCCCATTTAAAAGTCATATTCTATACCAATAATGATTCTTCTCTCCTGTCAATGACGCGTATGGCTTTCCCATCAGATCTCGGGATGCCCTTTGGAGGTAACACTTTTACATTCATACTTACTAAACAATGGTTTTTCATTGAATGTTGAACCGCTTTCTTAATTGATGCAATAGATTCATGATCCATATTTCTATTTACTTGTTGATAGATACTTTCAGTAATTTCTACATGAAGTTCTACAATATCAAGATTGTCATTTCTTTTCAATTGAACCTGATAATGCGGGGCAATCTCATCCATTTGAATTAAGTAATGTTCAATTTCTGACGGGAATACATTGACACCACGAATAATTAACATGTCATCTATACGACCTTTTACACGTGACATTCTTGTAGTGGTTCTGCCACATTTACACTTTTCTCTAGTAATTGATGCAATATCACCCGTACGATAACGTATAACAGGAAATGCTTCCTTCGTTAAACTAGTGAAAACTAATTCTCCTTCTTCCCCGTCAGGAACTGGTTCAAGAGTATCTGGATTTATGACTTCTACGATGAAGTGGTCTTCTGCAATATGTAGACCATCTTGTGCTTCATGACATTCCATTGCCACACCTGGCCCCATGACTTCACTTAAACCATAAATATCACATGCTTTTATATCCAGTGATTCTTCTAATAATTTTCTCATTTCCTCTGACCATGGCTCCGCTCCAAAAATTCCGAACTTTAATGAGCTTTCGCGAGGATTTTGACCTTGAGCACTCATTTCCTCAGCCACTTTTAAAATATAAGATGGTGTTCCAGCAATAACTGTTGGTTTAAAATCCTCAATAACCGTTATTTGACGATCTGTATTTCCTCCTGATATTGGAACAGTTGCCATTCCAAGTTTCTCTGCACCATAATGGATTCCCAAACCGCCGGTAAACAACCCATATCCATAGGCATTTTGGAAGACTCCATCGGGCTCCCCGCCTGCAATGGCAATAGCTCGTGCAACTATACTTGCCCAGTTGTCAATATCATTTTGGGTATAGGCAACGACTGTTGGTTTTCCGCTTGTACCCGATGAAGCGTGAATTCGAACAATATCCTTCATACCAACAGCAAATAAGCCATAAGGATAATTATCTCGTAGAGCCTTTTTCTTTGTAAAGGGAAGTTTCTTTAAATCTTCAATAGATTGGATGCTCTCTGGTGATAGATTTCTTTCTTTAAACTGATCTTGATAAAATGGTACTTTGTTATAGACCCTCTCAACTGTTTCTTTTAATCGTTTTAACTGAAGCTCCTCCATCTCCTTACGCGAATAAGTTTCCTCACTGTGGATAATCATATTCTTCTCTCCCTCTCATAACTATTTCAATTTTCCAAAATATAATATAACAAGTTTTTATATTTTTTAATTTTCTTGTTATATTGTGTATTAATAAATTATCATACATCGGAAAAGTTGTAAATATATTATGATTTTTCTAACTATTTAAATAAAATGGCAGTCTTCTATTTTAGAATATTTTTTTGCATGAAAAAATATTGTTTTGGTAATATTGATAATATTAAAAACAAATAACAAAATAATGTTCTATTAACTTTTTAATATGTTGATAGTAAAAAAATAATTAATTTTTTAGTTTTTAAGCAACTTAATTTGTTATTTAGTTGTTCTAGGCACATTTTGCCTCAGTAACATTAACCAAACGCTTTCGGTTATTCAGTATTGTGACTGCCCTTCCAATAATAAAGCAAACCCACCACAGGTTTGCCCTTTGAATTTTATTTTTTCTTATGGTCTACTATTACTTTTCCTCCTAAACTGTTACTTACCCCTTTTTATTGGAGAAATAAAAACCTCCTTGTTTTTCACATCGTATAAGCCACTTGGAGTCAATCTAATATATGGTAAATGAGTGGCAGAGAAGAATAATAAGGAAAAGGCAGGGTCGTTATATTTATAGCCTCTTTCTTTTAATAACTCTATCATTCTTTTCTCCTCTTTAATTAAAGAGCTCACATCAAGATTAGACATAATACCCATTAAAGGTAACGAAATTTCGTGTAGTATATGATTTTCTTCTGCCAAAACCATACCACCACCGATTGCTTTCATTCTTTCAAAAGCAAGTAGCATATCTTTTTTTCTTTTACCTATAATTAATATATCTCCTGTACCAGAGTAGGAACTTGCAAACCCTCCTAAAAATTGAGCAAAGCCTTTCAGTAACGTATTTATTCTCCAAGATCCATTTCGATCAACCATCATAAGGAACGATTCGTCATGTTCAAGTGATAATTCATCGCTATCCAAATCGATACTACTTTCATACGGTTTGGTAATTACATTATTTATTAAATGAATACCCTTTGAGGTCGAAAATATCAAATCCGCTTCAAGTAAAGTCCATTTTAAATTAAGGGGGTATATTTGATACTTGCCCCAATCGAAGGATGAACACTCGTTACTCCCAATGCCATCTTGCTTAATCCACTTACCTTTTGCTAATACGCTGATAGGCGTTGGGTTATTTTTACTCTCCAAAAAATTAATATTAGCTATTCTCCCTGTAGCAATCGATCCATGTAAATGTTCCATATTATAGTAGCGTGCAATATTATAACTTGCCATATTGTAAGCATCAATTAATGGTATTCCATGATTAATGGCCATTTTTATCAGTTCATCCGTCATTCCATTTTCAAAAAAATAAGGATGTGAACCGTCGGTAGTAAAGAAAAATCTATCAAATTTCTGGACACCTAACTCTATTAACTCTTTTATAAGAATGTCTAAATCAGGTCGAATAGATGAATGCCTAAGAGATACAGTATAGCCCTGCATTAAACGTGTAAGTGCTTCCTGACCCGTCATTGCTTCATGATCACAATCTGTACCCATTAACATTAATTTTGCTAAAGTACGTTCAGAGGCTCCTGGAAAATGTCCTTCTACTTTTTTATTTAACCTCTTTGTTTCTTGTACCCAGGATAGCATTTGGTTATCGCCATTTAATAGCTTTGGCCACGCTGTTAGCTCTCCAGCTTGCAGTACTAATTCATGTTTGAGCCAAGAAATTACGTCTTCATTATTAAAAATATCATGATTATTTTCCAATTCAGTTTGTCCATCAAAACGACACCACCAGTACATACTTGATGGAATGTTTTTAAATTCATTTAATAATTCAAATGCTGCTTTGATAGGAAGCTCAAGGAAAATGGTTAAATTATCATTAATTAAAGTTGTTGTGCCGAATTGCCCCGCATGTTTCGCTAATGTAAGAGGGTTATATAGCTGATCTGGGTGGGCATGCGGTTCAATATATCCAGGAACTAAATATTGTCCCTGACAATCAATCTCTTCATATTCATTTGAATTCTCAGGAAGATTCTCCCCTACATACACAATACGATCCTCATATATCCAAATGTTCGCAACTAACCATTGATGTAGATAGGTATTTAAATAGGTCGCGTTTTTTAGGATAATATGAGGCTTTTTTTCTTTATTAAGTACCTGTACATGATTTCTTATTTGTTTGTTGCTCCATCTATAATTTCTATTATCCACTTACTTGTAAACCTCCATATATGATATTAAATATAGGTTCTATCGCCACAATAAAATGGCTGTAATTGTACTTATTGGATTCATTACAAAAAAAATGCTTCTACTGCAGCAAGAAGGTGCTGAGATACTTTCTTCCGCCATGTAACCAGCTCTGATAAATACTTATTTTATCACTTCAAATACCTACACTAAAATAGTTTTTTTATAAATTTCATACTTTTCTAAAAATTTAATATATCTTTAACATAGTCCTTATCGACAACCCGAAAATCTGTTTCACACAATCTTTACACAAAAAAGAACCCAAACTAATCAGAGTGATTAAATTTGTTTAAGAGCCTGATTAATTACATGTTCCACCCACTGATTCATAGTAATATTCTCTTGTTTTGCTAATCGCTTAACATCATCCAACATCTTTATTGGCAGTTCTAAATTCGTTTTGTGATAGGCACTTCGAACGATAAATAACCCCTCCGCAACCTCAATCCTTCCCTCTTTAATGAAAGGAATAAGCTGTCTAGTTTAAAGGGAACAGAATGATAGAGAGATATTTCCCCTGCTTTCATCGAAAGATAAACACTCCGCTCATTTTCCCGAATCCCTATATTTTCAATTCCTTCATTTTTCAGTGTCTGACCCCGGTTTTTATGGATTTATCGATTAAACTATTTTATGATAATAATAACAATCCATTTTAATAGGTTGGGAGTTTGGGTATTCATGTATATTAAACTTGATAAGAAGGATAAGAGAACACTTTGGTTACAGATTGTGGATCAAGTGATTGAATATATAACAAATGGACAACTTTCACCGGGGGATCCGCTCGTTCCTACGCGGCAGCTGGCACAGGAGCTTTCGATTTCGAGGTCAAGTGTGCAAATTGCCTATGAGGAGCTGCAATCGCGTGGTTATGTCGTCACCTCACGAAGAGGAGGAACTCGGGTTTGCGAGATTATGCCTGATAACAATAGCGAACCTTCTGAACATACGGTTCCAGCAATTCCGTCAAAACCTTTTCTTGAGGAAAAAACAGAGGGTGTAGACCACTGGCCTGAAGTAGCTCAAGAGGAAAAAGCCGAAATCGATTTCCGTCTTCATGTGCCTTACATTGATCCAATCTTTCAAAAGCTATGGAGGCGTGCTTCCAATTCCGCAATGAGAGAGGAAAATGTATTTGATTGGGGCTACAGCTCTTCTTACGGCTTGTACTCAGTTCGGGAACAAATTAGCCGCTATTTAGCCATTGAAAGAGGCATTCATGTTCAGCCTAACCAAATCCTTCTCACCTTAGGAGCTAGGCAAACAATGGACATCATTGCTCAAGCTCTCTTACAGGAAGGCGATTTAGTTTCTGTTGAAGATCCAGGGTTCCCGGTTGCCTGGACCTCGATGCGCTACCGCAATATGAGGATTGAGCCCGTTCCTGTTGATAATCAAGGAATTTGTGTAGGAGAAATCTCACCTCATACTAAAATGATTTTTACAACGCCCTCACACCAATTTCCAAGCGGTGTGTTGATGACGGCGAATCGCAGACAAGAATTGATTCAGTTTGCCCAGCAAAATCAAACATGGATTATTGAAGATGACTATGACGGAGAATTCCGCTATCGGGGCGGTCCCATCCCAAGCTTATATTCCCAATTGCCAACAAACATTTTATATTTATTAAGCTTCACAAAACTGCTCGCTCCAGGAATTCGTTTAGCCGCGGTTATCGGACCAGAGGAAGCCATTGCCAGAATGGCGAAAGTACAGGAGTTTGTTTGTCGCCACTTACCTGTTATGGAGCAGCTTGCACTGGGGCAGTTTTTCGAAACGGGTGACCTTTTAAAGCATGTCAGAAGGATGCGCTCAATCTATCATAAACGTCATCGCCATATTATTCAGACCTTAACGGCTTCCGGTTTAGCTGAGAAATTCCATATTCTTGGAACAGAATCAGGACTCCATGTATTATTGGAAAGTCATGACCAATTTGATGAATACGAGGCAGTCAACGCTGCTTTAAAAGCAGGTGTGGGTGTTTTCCCGCTCAGCCCCTATTGTTTAGAAAGCTCTCGGAAAGGGCTGCTGCTTGGCTTTGCCCATCTTGAATCGATGAAAATCATTGAGGGAATTAAAAGATTAGCACATGTACTGATTTAGATAAATAGTTATCTAAAAAAAGGAATTCATCGCCTTATGTCAAAAAAGCAATGAATTCCTTTTTTAGATTCTATTCTGCCACTCTGTAATATATATTCCCATTTATTCTCTCAGACCTTACCTTTCCAATTGACTCTAAATAAATAAAGCGTGTAATAGTAGCCATTAATTGAGTCGGTCCTTTCAACGCCTTTCCCTTGCCATAAATCTCCTGGGTAACGGTGAAAGAGGTTTTCCTCTCATCCTTTACGGCGTTTACCATTTCCTCCAAACGATGATAATGTCCAGCCCGAATTTCTTCCATTCGTTTATTTACATTTTCAATAACATTCCCGTGTCCAGGCAGTGCAATAGAAACAGAGCGCTTCTTAACCTTTTCAAAGGAAGCAAAATACTCCTTTAGAGGATTGACATCATGTTGGGACTCAATTAACACAATCGGAGAGATTTTATCCAATATAAGGTCACCAACAATCATCATTTGTTTCTCCTGATGATAAAAACAAAAGTGATCGGCAGAGTGGCCAGGTGTCCACAGAGCTTCATATATTTCATCACCTAATTTAATCCCATCACCATCTTCAAATAGTCCATCCGGCTCAAAATGATAAATGTATGAATCAAATTTTGTTTCAGGCTTCGAATACTCCAAGCAGCCATGCTGCTTAAATAAACTAATAACATAATCTGCATAATCGTCTTTTTGCCGTTTTTTCATTTCTCTATAACCGATAGCAGAAATATAAACAGGCACTTTATACTTCTCCTGAAACCATCTGGCAAGACCTAAATGGTCAATATGATAATGAGTCAAAACAATCTTTTCAATTTTTATTCCAGACCCCATTAACTTTTCCCATATTTCCATTCCCTCTTTTGAATACATACCGGTATCTATTACTGTGAAACCGTTTGTTCCCCATATTAAAAAACAATTCACCTGCACCATCCCAAAAGGAACGGGCAAGGATACCAAATAGATATCTTCTGTAATCTTTGTTACCATCGATAATTGATTAAGATTTTCTAAACATTTATTCATTAGACATTGCTTCCTTTTACCAGATTTATGAATCTTCTGATAATAATTTTAACATATGCTAACGAAGCATACCATGAACTTGCGTGGACAGGAATCATTCTACCTGAATATCCCCTACATGAAAAAGCAGGGTTAATCTTGCTTTTGTATTCCTTCTTGCTGTTTTCTCACTTTCTAACTTAAAAAAGTAAGTTAACGATTAAGATAACTCTAACGGCTTTTTTAAAGCACTCATCGTGATCTTTCGGACATATCTCATCGTTTCTGCTGCAGCATCTTCAGGATTACGATCCCGGCGATTATTTAAAAAGGTTGTTAGCATTCCACGCCATATTAAAATAGTCATATTAACAATATCTTCACTCTCTTCATTATCTAGATAACCTTCTTCTACAGCCCTTTGCAAAACCGCTTTACTTCTTTTTGTAATATTATGTTCAAAGATTAAAGGTTTTACTTCTTCAGATAGTCCTGTTAAATCGTCTTGATAAACTTCGAAATAACGAGCTAGTAGTTCTTCTGGTTTGCTTCCTAAATCAGCATTAAAAATAGCATTATAAATCTGTGGATTATTAAAAGAATGATTACAAAAACATTCCCAGCTTAATAGATATTTTTCTATTGTATTTTTTCCTGTAGTCATGTAAAAAGATAGTTCCTTAATATACTCATTAAGATATCTCATCGAAGCGAAAAAAATTAGATGGGATAGTTCTTCAAAATAATTATATATAGTTGAGCTAGTATACCCTGCAATATCGGCAATTTTCCTTATTGTAACGTTTTCCACGCCTTCTTCCTCAATTATTTGAGCTGTTGCATCCACGAAATATTTCCACATCCGATTCATCTGTACCTTTTTACGACTCATAAAAATCTCCCCCTTAACCTAAACTTTTACAGCCTTAAATAAATAGTCTTTTTATTTAGAATTTTCAGCTCGAAAATCTACAATAGTTATAAAATCCCGTCAATTTATATTTAAATATTAAAAATGATTAGATGCTTTTTCTCTTATTTTTTCAAAATTAAAAGATTTCATTAATATCTAACACTTATATTATAATATAAAATAGCATTATGAACAAAATCATATTATGAATATGATTTTTAATCATAATATTTACCTTAATGATTAGTTAAATTCCCCTCCAAAAAGAGCAGAACCTTTCTTGGATGCAGCCTTATCATTGAAGGAGTTAAAGACTATAGAAAATCTAAACTTTTAATTAAAAGATATTTCTCTTATCATTACAAAAGACGGCCCAAAGAAAATGTCTGTTTTAAGACGATTTCTTTGGGCCGTCCGTTCGGTTATAGAATCTTCGCTTTTTAAATTTTACCTAGCTCTCAGATTTTTCATAAAACAACATTCCTAATGTTTTTTAGTTCATTCTATTTACTCATGTCATATTTATTTGGCGGTCTATAATAGAAATAAGATTAGGTGATTGAGTAAGCATATGTATCGCGTCTGAAACTTCAACTCGGCGATATGTCTCCATCACGCGCCCTTTAGAAAATAAGGCCTGCCGACTCTTCCGTAATTGTTCTCTTACTTCTTCTGTTAACTCTTCCGACATCTTCAATGATGCAAGGACACAATCTTCTGCAGCAGCGCAACTCATAATACTCATATCCCCTTGATTCACTCGACCTGTCGGTGAATATGCTACAGCACTAACAATCCGATGTTGTGCACTACTAATTGTTTCACGCAAGAAAGTCGCTGGTGATAATGGAATGTCCTCCACAAGCAAGCGGGTTATACCACGATCATTAATAGCCTCCAATATTTGCTCAGGATTGTTCTCAACTATAACCTCTTTATGGGAAGGCCATACATCCATCCAGTAATGATTCATATGACTCTTTCCCACGTGGAATATAAAAAAATCAGGGTAGATTCTCAGTTTGCCATTTTCATTACCTAGCTGTGGACGATAAAAATCATAGAACCTCGTTATAGCAGCCATAATTAAAACACTCGCACCAATACCTCCCGCAGACCTTCGCACCACCATTCCAATCCGATCTTTCTCATTAAACCCTGGAAATACAGCATCAAAGGAGGCCTTACTCCCATCAATATTGAATACAAAGTCATCCGAATTCAGCATTTTAGTAGTGTGCACCTATTACTAGCTCCTCTCTATTAGTCGGATTTTTTTAACTTTTAGACTTTGTTAAAGTACTGTGTTGATAAACCACATTTTTTACTCATTCGTGTGAAATGAACATTTCACACGCCTTTCTGCTATGCTGAAAGGTTGCTGTATGGTCATGAAATAGTAGGAGAAAATGCATTTTCTCCTACTATTTCATGACCATACAGCTTAAATGAGTCAAAAATCAACAATATTATTTAATAAAGTCAACTTTTATAATCTGAAGGGGGAAGAATTCTTACTAATTGAATCTCAGAAGAGCAATGAAATGATTGTTCCTTACTAAGCGGCGAACCAGTAATAACAATAGCCCTGCTACCAGGCTAAAAATAAACAGAAGCCAGTAGTAACGTTATATTTAATATTCGTCACACCCTGACTTCCTCTTATTAATCTTTCCATATTACTCTACAGACTGGCTGCTAGCTCCAATCCTTCAAGAATGGCTTCTTCCACTGTGCGCGGAATAAGACTATCCCCAATTCTGTGTAAATTAGGTACATGTTCTTTTAGTTGATGATAGAGATCATTCTCTTGAAGAAGACCGTAGGCTAAGACAACCGTATCAATGTTATCACGTCGAAGTTCCTGACCCGTGTAAATATTTGCAAAAGAAGCTGAGGTTGTATCGACTCCCGAAAGCTTATATTGTGAAGTCATCTCAATATCCTTTAAGAACAATTGAGTTAAAGCAAATGTTCTGACCTTTTCCTGAAGAGAGTGTCCTACTTGATAACAAGAAGTAACTAATTCAACATCACAGCCCAGTTCCTTTAAATATAGAGCAACTCCAACCCCTGTCATATCTCCCTTCCAATCGGCAACTACTACCTTTTTCCCCGCTTCCTTCCTGCGTGTCAGAATATCCCAAGCTGTTACAACATGAGGAAAATCTATTCCTTTCATATGCGGGATATACGGATTGGCACCTGTCGCAATAATGACTTCATCCGGCATCATATCGAGTACCATTTCTTTTGTTACTTCCTTATTTAAATGGACTTGAACACGATAGTAATCCAAATCACGTTTCAAATTGGAGACAAGTTCCCCAAACTCCTCTCTTCCAGGAATTTTACGGGCCATTTTGACTTGTCCACCCAATTCATCGCTCTTTTCCAAAAGTGTCACTTGATGACCACGTTCCGCAGCAATAACTGCCGCCTTCATTCCAGCTGGCCCTCCGCCAACCACCACGACACGCTTCATTTTCTTTGCTTTCGGCATTTCAGCATATTGAAGTTCTCGTCCTGTAACTGGATTTTGTAAGCAGCTAATTGGAATATCTAGCTGCATATGTCCGATGCAGGCCTGATTACAACCGATACAAACTCGAATGCGTTCCAATTCCCCACGCAATGCCTTATTAGGCATGTGCGGGTCGCAAATCATGGCCCGCGTCATACCAACCATATCAGCTTGGCCATTAGCGAGTACATTCTCTGCAATGACAGGATCATTGATACGACCTGCTACAAAAATAGGCACAGACACTTGTTTTCTTATTTTCGCGGCATGTGAAGCGAAATGAGCAGGCGGTATCGGTGCAGGAGGAACGATAAAAGCTGAACTTGCATAAGTTGCCGAGCTCCCTCCGGTTAAATTGAAATAATCAAAGCCTCCAATGTGTTTATCGATATACTGCAAAATTTCTTGTATTTCTCCATACTCTGCCCCTTCATCTTCTAAATCATCGACACTAAGACGTAATCCAACGACAAAGTCTGGCCCTACCTTCTCACGAACAGCTTCCACAATTTCTTTTAAAAAACGCAATCGATTTTCAATAGATTGCCCACCATACTCATCTTTTCTTAGGTTCAAGCGCGGCGACCAAAATTGACTTGGCAAATAGCCATGAGAAGCGACGACTTCTACACCATCTAGCCCTCCTGTCTTTACCCTTACTGCTGTATCTGCATATCCTTTAATGATGTCTTTAATTTCTTCCCGCTCGAGCTCTTTTGGAATAATTCTGAAGCGGTCTGCCGGAACAGCGGATGGAGCTACCGCTACTGAAGTTCCTGAAGGGAATACCTCTCTTCCTGGATGAAAGAGCTGAACAAACATTTTCGTATCATACGCGTGAACCGCTTCTGCTAGTTTTTTATAATATGGAATGACTTCATCTTTAAATGCACAAATCGTATCCGCTGTAAAAAAGGCTGTTGGATGGACAGCATTCGCTTCAACGATAATTAATCCTGCTCCTCCTTTTGCTCTTTCTTTATGGTAAGCGATTAGGCGGTCCGTAGGGATTCCGTTTTCCACATAAGAAGTCATGTGACCAGTACTTAAAATTCGATTTTTTATCCAAGTAGATCCAATTTTCTTTGGTGTAAACAAATATTTGAATGTTGTCACGTTCTATCCATCCCCTTCATCATTTCCTTCCACTTTCTACTAACGAGTTAACCACTTCAGCAATATCTCTTGTGGCTACATTAGAACCACTTGTCTGGTTTAGCGATCCAATGGCTTCTTCCATCATCACGAGGCAAAAAGGACACGCAGTCATTGTCGTGCAGGCTCCAGTTTTGACAGCTTCTTCTCCGCGAATAGAATTAATCTTTTCTCCACGTTGAGTGGTTTCAAACATGGCTCCTCCACCAGCACCACAGCAGAAAGATGTTTCTTTGCTTCGTTCCATTTCAACAATTTGGTATCCAAGCATTTCCAAAATGTCCCTTGGGGCTTCAAAGATTCCATTTTGACGTCCTAAGTAGCAAGGGTCATGGTACGTAACAATTTCCCGTTCTTGTTTTTCCGGTATTTTCAATCGTCCATCGCGGATAAGATTATAAATAAATGTGGTATAATGCGTAACTTCAAAATCACCGCCGAGTGCGGGATATTCATTTTTGAACATATTGAAACAATGAGGGCAAGTAGTTACAATGGATTTCACTTCATGTTCATTGAGTGTTTTAATATTATGCTGAGCCAATTCCTGGAATAGATTTTCATCTCCCATTCGACGGGCAACATCCCCTGTACATCTTTCTTTTGTCCCCAAAATTGCATAATCAACATTCGCTTTATTCATTATGTCTGAAAACGCACGAGCTATCGCTTGAAGTCTTAAATCATAAGCTGCAGCACATCCTACCCAAAATAAAACCTCCATCATTAAGCCCCCTCTTTCTTTTTCTCTGTCTTCTTCTTTTTACTCTCCAACACTGGAACATTAAGTCCTTTGCTCCAGTCCTCTCGGTCAGACCACGGTTTTCCAAAAATATTATGCTGTTCTTCCAGTTTGACTAAGGTTTTTTCTGCTTCTTCCTCCATCACTTGATTTTGAATGAGACCTCTGCGCATCGATAGGATTAAATCAATGTGATTGATGGACACTGGGCATGCTTCTACGCAGGCTCCACAGGTTGTGCAGGATTGAAGTTCTTCCGGAGAAATAAAGGAACTTATTTCTTGATCTACATGCATATTGTCCCTGATTTTCATTACAATTGAACGAGGAGCTAATGGCTTTCCGCTGTTATGAGCTGGACATTGGCTATCACAGCGGCCACATTCTGTACACGCATCGGTACTAAGGAGCTGCCAGCCAGTAAAATCTGTCACTTTATTAACTCCTTGTATTCTCATCGATTCATATCGTTCTTCTTCTGTCATTTCCTCTAAGTTATAAGGAGTCCCAACTTTTCCTGTACGCTTGACTGGCTGGAAAAGGATATGGATAGGAGCGGTCAGAAAATGAAACAATTTAGTATAGGGAATAATCGCAATAAGCATAAATGCTAAAAGAGCATGTCCTAACCACCAAATAGGATAGGTTTCCGCACCGAAGAACGGATTCCCTTGAAATAAGACCGCAAGGCCATAGCCAACAGGTGACCATACAGCGTGGCTGATTTGCGTCTCAGATAACCGAATTCCTTCTATTATATAGCCGCCCATTCCTATGAGAAATAATAATAAAAGAAAGACTTGGTCAGCTATTCTATTTCTTAATCTTGAACGTGACTTTCGTGCTCGAACCACCATGGCCAACAATAAACCGATAAGAAACAAAACACCAAACACATCTAAAACGAGCTCATATATAAGGTAAAAGTTCCCCTGGAGCAATGGAATTTTAAAGTCATAATCGACTACAACCAACACCGTACCAATAAACAAAATGACGAACCCATAACTTGTAAAACGATGCATAAATCCAAATAATCGATCCCTTTTTATCTTCCTTTGCTCTATTGCAGTTTTATAGAAAAAGTGAAAATTCGTTTTCACATCATTCCAGCTTACTTTTTCTTTGACTCCTTTTCTCCATAAGCGGAATCGACGATAGAAACCATAAACAAAGACACCTATTGCAAATGCACCAAGTACATACATCGCAAGTTTGTAATCAGAGGAAATCATCCAAAAGGTATCCCGTTGCACTGTCTGCATTATCTATCCCTCCTTTAGCCATTTCTGTATTTTTTGTGATAGGAAATGGATATTCCTTTCATTGACCTCTGGAGTTACTTTTTCTCCTGACTGTTCATTTTCCTCTTTAGAGAGCCCCATAATTTTTAATAATCTCTGTTCTGTTGATAAGCTGTCATCTGGTATGTCAAAATAACGAATATTTGGTTTTGGTTCAGACACCTTTAATATTTTTACATTCGATTTTCCAATCGGCTCTTTCAGTTTATGAATCTCGAATTCCCCCTGCGTTTTGGATGAACGTAAATAACGTGGAATATAACGTTTACGTCCTAAAGAATTGACTACACCAATTAAAAGAGGTAATTGGACTTCATATGTTTGAACAATTCCTCTTCCTTCGCTGCGCTTTACTTTCCAAACTCGTTCATTCTTAATATCTATTTCTTGAATGTGTGTTAAGAATGGAATGTGTAATAGTTCAGCCACCATCGTTGGTGTCACTCCTAAATTTTCATCTTCACTGACAGACCCACTTAAAATCACATCAAAGGAGTGTTTTTTTATTTCATTTGCCAGTATGTTTGCCGTTTCATTTCTCCACTTTTTTAAATTCGGCTGCTGAATGACTATACATTTATCCAGACGATATTTTAACAATCGATTGCTTTCGATGTTCACGTTCGTATCAGCTGCAATTATAACCGTAATAGTCGCACCCTTTTTTTCTTTATAGTCGCAAGCCCACTGTAAGGCCTGAAGGTCAGCAGAATTAAAGGTATTACTTATATACGAAAACTTTTGATGAAAATAGTCCCATTTAATAGATTCTGGATCTATCACCGGCTTAACTAGTATGCAAATATTCAACATTTTCTTCACTCTGCCTTTCTTCTTGAAAAGATCGCACGAGTTCTGGTATAACTTCTTGATAATCACCGACTATGCCAATATCACAGCGCTGAAAGATTGCAGCGGATGGGTCATTATTAATAGCAATAACATGTTTTACTCCTTTAATTCCTTCCAAATGCTGTGAAGAACCAGAAATCCCGATAGCAACATAAATATCAGCCTCAATCGTTGAACCGCTAGCCCCAATCCGTTTCTCTCTTGGAATTAGTCCCAACTCATCGGCTACTTTGCTGCCTCCAATAGGTGCATTCAAAACTTCTGCCAATTGCAAGATAGAGTCGAAGGCTTCTCCCCCGTGCACACCCCTTCCAATTCCTATTACTGCCTTTGCTTCTGTTATTTTTAGTTCCTTCCAATCTACTTGTGACTCAGAAAGAAACGTAATAGGGCTGTTTACCAATTCTATATCAATCTCTTGTACGAAGTTCGGCTTTCCAAATTGTTGTTTTCCGTACAAAATCGATCTTTCAAAGGTTAAATACTGCTGTCTAACTTCTGAAAAAGTAATAAACTCATGAGCCTTTTCATTATAAATTTCACGTTTAGCAATCAACGATAAGGAAGTATTATCAATTGTAAGTTCCATAGCGTTCGTTATAATAGGCATCTTAGCTTTCATGGATACACGTACGGCAAGATCGTGATAAAGCGGATGGGAGGAAAATAAATAAACTTCCTTTTGATGATTAAATAGAGATTGAATCCTGCGAAAAACCTGAAAATGATAGTCAGCTACTTTCCAATGTTCTATGTCTAAATGGGCATGATAAACCTCATCAAAAGGCAATTGTTTTAAGGCATCAGTGGACAATCCAGAATGGACAACGACAGCAATTTTTCTAGTATTTTCCGTCGCAATAAGGTTTGCTTGTTCGATTAATCCCCATGTTTCTTCCGTGAAGGTTGCTCCATCTTTTAAAGGAAGATAACAAATAATATTGATTTCCATTATAGCTTTCACCTCACTCAATTAAAGAGTAATAATCTAGAGGGAGTCCCAGAAGGAATCAGGCATCCGCCCTTAATCTATATTCAGTGCGATTCCTCGCAAAGTGATACTAGATACTATATTATGGTGCGGACACCTCTACTTTTGGAACAACCCCTAGTAATCTCGGAAGCTAGTTCTTCAACTCACGCCAATTTACAGGATACAGAGTAAAATAGAATTCTACTTCTTCATCTGTACCATATGTAATTTCTGCCCCGTCTTTCATAAAATATATATCTCCTTGCTTCGCTTCTATCTTTTTTCCATCATGTGTAATGTACATACTACCTTTAGAGACATAAATCATTTCATCATATTTAATCTGCCAATCGAAATGACATTCTTTCATGCGACAGATTCCGCCCCCCATATTCATAGAAAGCTTATTAATAACAGGAGCTATTTCTTGAATCTCCCCTTCAATGCCTAATGGATTATATTCAATTTGAGATCCCTTAATTAGAGTGACTAAATCCTCGCCGGTTTCCTCATAAATTACATCCTTTTTAGACTCTTTCCAATCAACAGGGTAAGTGGAGAAGAAAAACTCAACCTCGTCATCTGTTCCATAAGTAATTACGGCTCCTTCTTTCATGAAGAAAATGTCACCTTGAACCGCTTCAATTTTCTTTCCGTTATGGCCGATGTACATGCTGCCTGATTGAACAAAGATGATTTCATCATATCTAAGCTGCCAATCGAAATGACATTCCTTCATCCGGCAAATTCCACCTCCCATTGTTTTTGACAATGGATTAACAGCTAATGCTATTTCTTGCACTTCAGCATCAATCCCTAGCGAGCTGTATTCAATCTCCTCTGCTTTAAGTAATGTGACTAAGTTTTTCACTGCATTTGCCATTTCTTTTCCTCCCCTTGATTTGAATTTATTCATTTAATAGTGTTATAATAAATATTGATTGGAGTCAGCCTGAAATATTAATGTATGCAACGGAAATCTTTCAGGCTGATTTTTGTTGGTACCCTTTTTAGCTTTAATACAATTGAACCCTTAACTTCCTGAACCTCGTAGCTTCCAATAGAAACTTTCTCAGGATTAAACAAAGACTTTCCTGATTTCATATCAAATTCCCAACCGTGTAATGGACATCTAATAATTTGGTTGTCATAGCCGTAATTAAATTCTCCTGGATTAGATGGAAGCATGGCTCCAGTAACAGGTCCGTAAATCATCTCCACACCTTGATGTGGACATCGATTCCGAAAGGCATATAATTGCCCATCAACATTGACCATAGCAATTTCGACTCCGTCTACAGTTACTAATTTTCGCTGCCCTGGACTTAACTCCTCAGCCGAACAAACTACTACACTTGTTAATCTATCCCCTTGCATCGTTTCCATTAGGTTTTCCTCCCTTCAAATAATTAAAGTCTATAAGACTTTTTAGCATTTTCATAAAAAATCTTGTGCTTTAAGTCATCTGGAAAATGCAAGAATGCCCTGTCACTTTCATCGCCGTCCCAATGAGGATAGTCGCTTGCAAATAAAAGCATATCTTCTGCTTTCACCATTTTGATTAACTCCACAATATCCTTCGGATGGAAAGACTCTTCTATTGGCTGTGTTCCTAAACGAACATTTCTTCGGATATACTCACTTGGCAATTCCTTTACCCATGGGATTTCACTTCGTAATGCTTTCCAATTTTTATCCAGCCTCCACATGACTGATGGCAGCCAAGAAAATCCATATTCTATAAAATTGAACTTTAAATTTGGAAACTTCTCAAATACCCCTTCACAAACGAGACTCATAATTTGTCGCTGGGCAATCAGCGATAATGTTGTATGCCATTCTGCATAAGTGGAAGCAGGTCCTACTGCACCAGGTGGAGCATATTCTGACGTTCCCTCACAATCTGGATGTAATACGATTGGAAGATTGTATTCCTGAGCAACCTCATAAATCGGCCAGAAATGGCGTTTTCCTAATGGTATATTGATGTTCTGCAAATTGATTCCTACAATGCCTGGTTTATGTCCAATTCGTCTAATCTCTTGAACGGCCAAATCGGGAGCAAGCGGTGTAACAGACATTGTCATTTTAAATCGTGGGTCACTCTCTACCCATCGATCGTATAGCCAATCATTTGAACCTGATGTATAGCCTGCTGCAATTTCAACATTATGGTAGCCAGCCATCGTACCGTGCCCGATATTTAAAATTCCAAACGTGTGGTTATGACGATCTAACAAATCCTTAACAGTGAAAACCGGATCAGATCCCGGAACACCGCCTTCTGGCGTAATCGCGTCTAAACGAAGGACGTGGTTAGGATTCGCATATCGTGCTTTCGGGAAAGTAAAGGAACCCGCATTCATATTTTCAAGCATGCTTTTTTCAAACTTCCCAATATTCATATGCCTTTGAATACCCTCTTCTAAATATGGGATAAGTTCATTGAAATCATCCAAATAAGGATGTACATCGCAATCAATTAGTCCTTTTACATTTTTCTTAGATACTTCGCTTTCCTTTAGAATTGTTTCCAATTTCCCCTCACCTCTTTGAATATGTTGAAAATAGAGTTTTAATTATATTGAAGCTGAAACTTATCATTATAATAGACTACATGTGAAAGCACTTTATAACCCTTTAAGGATTGAATTCTTTCTCTTGCCTCTTTCTCATTTTCAAATTCAAACATTGTAACATTTTGGTCAGTAAATACAGTAATCACCCACATTTTCTTGTTTCCTCCAATTTGAATTAAAGCAACAAGCGTAGTACCAATCAAAATCATATAATGAACATGATCGTAAAATTGACAATTATTTGTCAGGGCAGTATTAATAAATAGGTAGTAAGTACATACTCCTTACTTATTTTTCGACTACTCCTCCAGTTTTCTGTTTCATAACTAGTTTGCTTTTGGTCAATATTTGCGGTTTTTTTAGAAAGACTATCAGTGTTCCTATAAAAATAAGAAGCCCGCCAACTAGGAAACTACTAGAAATAACTTCTCCTAAATAAATCCAGCTAAATATTCCCCCGATAACTGGAACAAAGAAGTAAAAGATTGAACCTATTCCAGCCTCCAACCATTCCATTCCTTTATTCCATAAAAAGAAAGCAATGGCTGTTGCAACTACCCCAAGATAAAGAATCCCCAGCCAAATTGAAATTTCTTTCAGGCTGTACAAATCTTCTATATTCAAGTCCATAAGCATCACAGGTGTTGTCACTAGGAGGGCTGCTCCTGTTGCATAAGTTGATATAGCCAAAGTAGAATATTTTCCTGTAATCTTCTTTACATATACGCAATATAGAGCCCAAGCTAAAGCGTCAAGTACTAGAAACAAATTTCCAAGCATTTGGCGGTTGCCTTCTGTTGTTTCCATCCCAACTGTAATGACTACCCCGCATGTTGCCATTGCAATAGCAATAATTTTTTTGATTGTCAATTTTTCTTTAAGAAGCAAATAAGCTAAAACAAGTGTAAACGTAGGCGATGCAGCAGTAATTAATGAGCCCATATGTGCCGTTGATAAGTGTGTACCAATAAATCCGCTGCCATTTGATACAAGATACCCGATAAATCCAAGCCAAACCATAAACAGCCAATCATTACGCTGTACCTTTTCTTTTTTCCGAAGCTTAAAACAAGCACCTAAAACAATAAAAGCAATTAAAAAGCGAAGCCATAGAAGAACAAATGGTGATACGTACTCTAACAAATATTTGCTGACGACATACATTCCTCCCCAAATACCTGAAGCTATCATCAAGCAAATACTACCTAATATTAGTTTGGACATTGACCAAACTTCCCCCTCGGACAGCAGATGATATAAGCAGAATCTGGTACTCCGCTTATATCAAGCTATTCACCATAATTATGGCTTAACAAATACTGTTTTAATTGACGTAAAGAACTCAATGGCTGCCTGCCCCTGTTCTCTTGAATGAGAACTTGATTGCTTCATCCCGCCAAATGGTGCCTGCAGCTCCACTCCCGCGCTTTCTGCATTAATGCGAACAAGACCTGCATCCATATCTTGAATAAAAGTAAGCATATTACCTATGTTTTTTGTGAAAATTGAAGCACTCAATCCAAACTTTACATCGTTCGCCACTTCTAAAGCCTCTTCTAAGCTATTAACTTTAATTAACGCTAAAACGGGTCCAAAAATTTCCTCTTGGGCAATAGTCATACCAGACTTCACATTTTCAAATACAGTCGGTTGTACATAGAACCCTTTATCAAGGCCATCTTCTACTAACCTTTTCCCTCCATATAGAAGCGATGCACCCTCCGCAACTCCCTTTTCAATATAGGATAAAACTGTGTTCAATTGACCTTCACTTGCACAAGGCCCCATCCAAGAATCACTTTCTAGTCCACTCCCCACTTTTATTTCTTTTACTTTTGCCAATAATCTTTGTTTAAACTCTTCATACACATCGCTGACAACAATTACTCTACTTGTTGCCGTACATTTTTGCCCTGTAGAACGAAGCCCTCCGTTAATAGTTGCCTCTACAGCCAAATTAAGATCCGCATCGGAAGCAACGATTACCGGATTTTTACCGCCCATCTCCAGTTGATATTTTGCCCCTCTTGAAAAGGCACCTTGTCCTACTCTTTTCCCGATTTGGTCCGATCCGGTAAAAGTAATCCCGTTAATATCTGGATGGTCAATAATTCCTTGGCCGATAACACTTCCAGAACCTGTTACTACATTTATTACCCCGGCAGGCAGTCCCGCTTCATGAAAGCATTCAACTACCTTGATGGCGGTTACACTCGCTTCTGTAGCAGGCTTCAAGACAACTGTATTACCATAAATAAGGGCTGGAGCCATTTTCCAAATGGGGATGGCTACTGGGAAATTCCAAGGAGTGATGACTCCTACCACCCCTAAAGGAGTACGTGTTGTAAACATTAAAGCTTCATTATCTGTAGAAGGAATGATATCCCCCACTTTACGCATCCCCTCCCCTGCATAATAACGAAGAATGGCAATACCGCGAGCCGTTTCACCTTTAGCCTCTGGCAGTGTTTTACCCATTTCGCGCGTCATTATTTCTGCAATCTCTTCTATTTTTTCCTCCATGACTGCAGCTACTTTATAAAGATACTCCCCTCTAGCAGCACCTGATAGCTTTCTCCAAGATGCTTGAGCCTCTTTAGCCGAAGCAACAGCTTCATTCAACTCTTTTTCTGATGATTTTTGAACATATCCTACAATCTCATCTTTATTTGCTGGATTTATACTAGTGTATAATTCCTCTGTAACTGAGGGTTTCCAGCTCCCATTAATATAATTGCAATAAGTTTTGGCTTTAATGGTCACTCCCATTGTTCGTTCCCATCCCTTCTAAAGTAGTTTCCACTAATAAAATCATGTTCATAAAAAAATCATGATTTATTACGATTTTTATCATACCATGCACTATTTTATTTAACAATCATAATTTTCTAAATTTTCTAATGAATTTTGTTTTTCCCTATTAACTTCCTATATAATATGTTTGTAAGAATTTGTACTATTTTTTAAATTTTTATAAAATTATGAAAATTAATCATTGTCAGTTTTCAATATTTTGTACTATAATAACGTTGTTAAATCGTCTATTGAACATGGTCATTTTATGAACTAGATTTTTAATTAACTAGATTGTTGATCAATTGGCGAAATTAAAAAAGGAGGGGTTTTATTGGTAGGAAAAAATGTCGTTTCTATTGTTTCGTTGGGGCTCACCTTGGTTTTTATCATTCTAGGTATCTTCTTTAATGAATGGCTAAACAGTGTATTCTCGTCTATCTTGAGCGTAACCATCGATTCTTTTGGTTGGTTTTATCTCGTGGCCTGTTTCTTATTTCTGGTTCTCTGTTTATACTTCATGTTTTCTAAATACGGCAATATTAAATTGGGAAAGAGTTCAGATCGACCCGAATATAGTACTAAATCATGGCTTGCCATGTTATTCAGTGCTGCGATGGGCTGCGGGTTAGTATTTTGGGGAGTATCAGAACCTGTACTGCATTATGTCACACCTCCAATCGGGTCAGGTTCGTCAGCTGTATCTGCCGATACATCCATGAAATTCGTTTTTTTTCATTGGGGATTAAACGCGTGGGCTATTTATGCTATTGTCGCACTGGGCTTGGCTTATTTTCAGTTTAAAAAAGATTTACCTGGATTAATCAGTTCAATCTTTTATCCTGTCTTAAAGGATAAAATTTATGGACCTCTTGGAAAAACTATAGATATTTATGCTACTTTCATAACTGCCATCGGAGTTTCTACCGTTTTGGGAGTAACAACCCTACAGTTAGCCGGAGGACTTAATACTGTCTGGGGAGTCCCAAATAATCTATCAGTTCAAATTATCATACTATTGGCTGTAACCGCTTGCTTCTTAATTTCAGCCTATTCTGGTTTAAATCGGGGAGTTAAGATATTATCAAACTTAAATATGATTATCGCATTCTCCTTGATGCTTTTACTCTTCATCCTTGGACCGACATCGCAAATCATGAGAATTTTCGTGAATACTACTGGAGAATATTTACGTGACATCGTACCTATGAGTCTTCGATTACAAACCTTTGCAGAAGATAAATGGATTGGGGCATGGACGATATTTTATTGGGCTTGGTGGAGTACATGGGCTCCTTTTGTGGGTACCTTCATTGCCAGGATATCAAAAGGAAGAACAATCAGAGAATTCCTTGTAGGAGTACTAGTCATACCAACACTCATCAACTTCATGTGGTTCTCCGTTTTTGGCGGATCAGCTCTTCACGTCATTCAAGATTTAAAGAAAACTGCCTTAGTTGAAGCTATTAACAATGATATGACAGTTGCTTTATTTTCATTTTTTGATTATTTTCCTTTTAGTTCAGTCTTAAGTTTCATCGCTATCCTATTAATTACTAGCTTCTTCGTTACCTCTGCAGATTCAGCTACTTATGTATTGGGAATGTTCGGTGGAAATGGAACGTTAAATCCGTCAAATAGAATAAAAATGATTTGGGGAATATTTATTTCAGCTTCCGCTATCGTCCTTCTTATTAGCGGAGGTGTAACAGCAGTACAAACTGTTGCTACTGCTATCGCGTTTCCTTTTTATATTATGATGGTCATCATGTGTGTCTGTCTTTTTAAAGCAGTACGACAAGAGAAAGAAACCACTTCTCAAGAAAAACGAGCAAGCATGATAGAATCCCATAAATATGCTAAAGGTGAAATTACCAAGAATAGTAACACTGTTTAATTAGTAAAAAAAGAGTGACTTTATTCCGTCATGAACGGTTATAAGGAGTCACTCTTTTTTAATACAACCTTTTTTGGTATCGGAAGGATTGATAGGTTCGTGTTATTTTATTACTTTAGCATTTAAGGAGAATCAACATATAAAAATGACAAAATCAACGGCAAACATACTTCTATTATTAGCTTCTATTCTTTGGGGCTCTGGGTTTGTTGTAACAAAGATAGCTTTAGATGCAAACGTGTCTCCAGGTTTCATAAATTTTATCCGAGGCTTTCTCTTTCTTGTTTTGGTACTTATGTTTTTTTATGAAAAGATATTTAGAATGACCTTTAAAGACTTTCAAATTGGGTTAATTGCCGGATTGCTTAACTTTGGCGGATATATTACACAAACAATCGCTGTCCAGTATACAACTCCATCGAATAACGCCTTTATTACCGCAACATATGTGGTAGTTGTCCCTTTCATAGCATGGGGTATATATCAAAAAAAACTCCAATTAAAAAGCTTTATTTCCATTTCCTTTTGTTTAGTTGGAATGACTATATTAACTGGAATATTAAACAAAGCACTAATTATAAATATAGGTGACGTATATTCTTTTATCTGTGCATTGTTTTATGCAGGAGCTATTGTATATCTCAGCTATGGAGCAAGAAAAACAGATGTTAGCATTGTGGCTTTTATGCTTGCAGTGGTACAAGTAATAGGAGGATTATTTTTTTTCTTATTCGTCGAGACAGGGAATCTTACAGATGTTAATTGGTCTGCTGCAATTGTACCCTTGCTTTATATGGGAATAATATGCTCGTTTGTTGGTCAAACTGTTCAGGTTTTATCTCAAAAGCATACTTCCGCAACATCTGCTGGATTAATTATGATGCTTGAAGGCGTTTTTGGGAGTATTTTTTCAGTAGCTTTTGGTTTTGAAGCATTTACGGATAAGTTAGTTATCGGAGGAATACTTATTATGCTTTCTATTGTTATTATGGAAGTGGATTTTGAGCAGATGTTGGTCAAGAATAAGAAGCAGCTTAGAAAGCAATAATTTTAAGTAGTATTTATAAAAAAGGCTCTGTTAAATCATATTGTTGATTTTTGACTCATTTAAGCTGTATGGTCATGAAGTGGTGGGAGAAAATGCATTTTCTCCCACCACTTCATGACCATACAGCAACCTTTCAGCATAGC
>Ga0182742_1001141_pt1 | contig 35633 bp, 34 predicted proteins | sample eDN5th37CBELigMG_FD_128880 | JGI IMG/M metagenome (GOLD analysis project Ga0182742, IMG submission 128880) | Enriched Miracle-Growth compost microbial communities from Emeryville, California, USA - eDNA 5th pass 37_C BE-Lig MG (version 2)... ... | reverse complement strand
GACGCGCCGCGGCGGGAGGCGCTCTTCGCGGCCCTGGCCGCCCTGCCGGCCCAGACCTTCCTGACCGGAACCGATCCAAGCATCTTCGCCCCCCTGCGCGGCGTGGCGGAAGGCTTCCGCGCCTTGCCCGGACAACTTGTTGCGGATATGGATTTTCCCGTGCCCGAAGCCGCCTGAATCCCTATATTTACGGCAGTCTCCCGCAGCGATTTTTCAAGGAGTTAGCCGCCGGCATGAGCGACGCCGCCGCGCGCGCCGAATCCACCCCGACCGAGCATGCTGCGCCCCAGGGCGCGCCCAATGGCGGGGCCGATTACAACAGCGCATCCATTACCGTCCTCAAGGGGCTGGAGGCCGTGCGCAAGCGGCCGGGCATGTATATCGGCGATACCGATGATGGCTCGGGCCTGCACCACATGGCCTTCGAGATCATCGACAACGCCGTGGACGAGGCGCAGGCCGGCTATGCCACACGCGTCGATGTCACGCTGAACGGCGACGGCAGCGTCACCGTGCGTGACGACGGCCGTGGCATCCCGGTGGAGATGCATGAGGAGGAAGGCGTCTCCGCCGTCGAGGTGGTGCTGACCCGCCTGCATGCCGGCGGCAAGTTCAACCAGAATTCCTACAAGGTCTCCGGCGGCCTGCACGGCGTCGGCGCCTCGGTGGTGAACGCCCTGTCCGAGTGGATGGAGGTTCGCATCTGGCGCGACGGCCTGGAGCACTTCATCCGCTTCGAGAATGGCGAGACGGTGCAGCCGCTGAAGGTCGTCGGCCCCTCCGACGCGCCGAGGGGCACCGAGGTCACCTTCAAGCCGAGCAGCGCCACCTTCACCAAGACCGAATACGATTTCGCGGTGCTGGAACGGCGCCTGCGGGAGCTCGCCTTCCTCAACTCCGGCCTGGCCATCTCCCTGAAGGACGACCGCCACGTTCCGGCGCAGGAGGTGTTCTTCCAGTTCAAGGGCGGCCTGACCGCCTTCGTCGAGTGGCTGGACCAGGGGAAGGAGCCGCTGTTCCGCCCGCCCATCTCCCTGATCAGCAAGGACCAGGACGGCATCCGCGTCGAGATGGCGATGTGGTGGAACAACTCGCCGCGCGAGGTGGCGCTGTGCTTCACCAACAACATCCCGCAACGCGACGGCGGCACCCACCAGGCCGGCTTCCGCCAGGCGCTGACCCGCGTGGTGACGAAATACGCCGAGGAGCTGGCGAAGAAGGAGAAGGTGGAGCTTTCCGGCGAGGACATGCGCGAGGGGCTGACCTGCGTGCTGTCCGTGAAGGTGCCGGACCCGAAATTCTCCTCCCAGACCAAGGACAAGCTGGTCAGCTCGGAAGTCCAGCCGGTGGTGCAGGCGGCAGTGGCCGACACGCTGTCCCACTGGTTCGAGACGCATCCGAAGGAGGCGAAGCTCGTCATCGACCAGGTCGTGCTCGCCGCGGCGGCGCGCAAGGCGGCGCAACTGGCGCGGGAGAAGGTGGGGCGGAAGAATGCGCTCGACATCTCCACCCTGCCCGGCAAGCTCGCTGACTGCCAGGAGAAGGACGCCAGCAAATGCGAGCTGTTCCTGGTCGAGGGTGATTCGGCAGGCGGCTCCGCCAAGCAGGGGCGCAACCGCGTCTTCCAGGCGATCCTGCCGCTGAAGGGCAAGATCCTGAATGTCGAGCGGGCGCGGGTGGACAAGATGCTGTCCAGCGCGGAGATCGGCACGCTGATCACCGCGCTCGGCACCGGGATCGGCCCGGGCGAGCCCTCCAAGGGCGGCTTCGACATCTCCAAGCTGCGCTACCACCGCATCGTCATCATGACGGACGCGGATGTGGACGGCAGCCATATCCGCACCCTGCTGCTGACCTTCTTCTTCCGGCAGATGCCGGAGCTGATCCAGCGCGGGCACCTCTACATCGCCCAGCCCCCGCTCTACCGCGCCAAGCGCGGCAATGACGAGCGCTACCTGAAGGACGACAAGGCGCTGGAGGACTTCCTGCTGGAGAAGGCCCTGGCCGGCGCGAAGCTGCGCCTGGCCGATGGCCGCGAGCTGGGCGGGGAGGAGTTGCGGGCCGAGGTGGAGGTGCTGCGTCAGGTCTCCGCCCGCGTGCGCCGCTTGGCCGCGCATGTGCCGGCGGAGATCGTGGAGCAGGCGGCAGTGGCAGGCGCGCTGACGCTGGACCCTGCGCGCGCCACCCCGGCCGCGGCGGTGCTGGTGGAACGGCTGAACGCCCTGGCGCCGGAGGCCGAGCGGCACTGGAACGCGGCGCATGGGGAGGGCGGGCTGCAGCTCTGGCGCACCCTGCGCGGCGTGACGGAGCGGCATGTGCTGAACGTCGTCGCGCTGCGCAGCGCCGAGGCGCGCTGGCTGGACGAGCGGCGGCAGATCCTGGCGCATGACTTCGGCGTGCCTGCGGTGCTGCTGCTGGACGGCACGGAGAGCGCCGTCCACGGCCCGGTGATGGTGCTGGAGCGGATTTTTGCGCAGGGCCGCAAGGGCCTGACCATTCAGCGCTTCAAGGGCCTGGGCGAGATGAACCCGGAGCAGCTCTGGAAGACCACGCTCGACCCGGAGGCGCGCACCCTGCTGAAGGTGAAGGTGGAGGATGTGGAGGATGCGGAGACCGTCTTCTCCACCCTGATGGGCGATGTGGTGGAGCCGCGCCGCGACTTCATCGTCAGCAACGCGCTGAAGGTGGCGAATCTGGACGTGTAGCTCTCTGCGGCGCCATCGGGGCTGGCGTGCCGTTTCTCGTCTTCGGGCGCGATGGATTGGCAGCAGGGTGCCGGCAGCACGCTGCCGGACTCCCTCGCATTGGAGCAGGCACCGCGGATGATGTCCCCGCTTCCTCAGCGGTCGTAGACCGTCAGCCTTGCCCCGGCATCGGCGACGAAGACGGCGAGCAGGCTGGCGGGCTCGGTGCTGCTGGCATTCTCGCTGACAAGGTGGTGCGCGCCGGGCGGTTCGAACCAGCTCTGCCCGGCCCGGTAGACGGCTGCCTCGCCGCCCTCCACCTGGGACCGGATGCTGCCCGACAGGACATAGGCGAAGATGCTGGCCGAGGCGTCGTGGCGGTGCGGGGGCGACTTTCCGCCCGGCGCGTACTCCACCAGCACGGCGGTCATGACCTTGCCGGGCAGATTCGGGAGTGCGTGCTCGAAGATCTTGCGGGCTGTGTCACCCTCGGCCCTCGCCGGTGCGGGCATGAGGGCGGCCAGGGCGACCAAGCCCGCCGCCTTCAATCCACCTGCCAGGGCACGCCGGTGGATGATGGGTGCTGGATCGGGCATCTGGACCTCCTCCCCGCAATGCCTGTCAGGCTGCCTCGGCCTTCCTGAGGGGCGGCTGGCTCCGGAAGCCGATGGCCAAACGGTTCCACAGGTTGATCAGGCCGATGAGCGTGGTCAGGTCCACCATCTCCCGCTCCGAGAAGTGCCTGCGCAGCTCGGCATAGTCCGCGTCCGGAGCATGCGTCTCGGCGATCCGGGTCAAGGCCTCGGTCCAGGCGAGGGCTGCCCGTTCGCGCGGGCTGTAGAACGGCACCTCGCGCCAGGCATCGAGCAGGTATAGGCGCTGCTCGGTTTCACCGCGCTGGCGGGCATCGTGGCTGTGCATGTCGAGGCAGAAGGCGCAGCCATTGATCTGCGAGGCGCGCATCTTCACCAGCTCGATGAGGCTGGGCTCCAGCCCGCAGCCGCGGATATAGGCCTCGACGCCCAGCACCGCCTTCATGGCGGCAGGTGCGACGGCACCGGCATCCAGTCTCTGTTCCATTCGCTCCTCCTTGTCGGCGAGGCCGTGCGGCGGGCGCCCTTGCCTCGCGCCGGGGCTCAGGAGGATGGTGCGCGGACGGTGCAGGCAACAGCACCAATTCCTGGCAGAGGAACTATACCATGGGGCAAGGCAGGGAGGCGGAGCTCGCCGGGATCACGCTCGGGCCGCGGCAGGCGGGACCGATCTACCGGCAGATCCACGAGCGTATCCGCGCGGCCATCCTGGCCGGGCAACTGCCACCCGGAACCCGCCTGCCCTCCTGGAACAGCCTGGCAAGCCAGCTCGGAGTCGCCCGCGGCACGGTGAAGGCCGCCTATGACTGGCTGGCCGGAGAGGGATATGTGGTCGGCCGCGGGCCCGCTGGCACCGTGGTCAATCCGGATCTGCGGATTGCACCGGATGGGCCCGACCGGCACGAAGCCCAAGCGGCGTCATCTGGAGCGCCTTCCGCCGGGCCGGAGGCGAGCCCGCCCGATATGCTCTGGGACGCGCCCCTACGCCCTTTCCAGCCCGGCCTGCCCGCCCTGGACGCCTTCCCGCGGAAACTCTGGTGCCGGCTGGTGGCGCGGCATGCCGCGCAGCTCGGGCTGGCGGAGATGGGCTATCCGGACCCTGCCGGCCATCCGGTCCTGCGTGCGGCCATCGCCAGCTATCTCGGGGTGGCACGGGGGATCGCCTGCTCTCCGGCGCAGGTCTTCGTCACCGCGGGCTTCGCCGGAGCGCTCGACCTGATCACCCGCGCCCTGCTGCGCCCTGGCGACCGGGCCTGGCTGGAGGATCCGGGTTTCCCTCGGACCCGGCAGGCCCTCGTCCTTGCCGGGGCCGAGATCGTGCCGGTGCCGGTGGACAGGGAAGGACTGAATGTCGATGCGGGGCTGGCACGCGCAGAGGAAGCGCGCTTTGCGGTGGTTACGCCCTCCTGCCAGGCGCCGCTCGGAATGATGCTGTCCCTGCCGCGGCGCCTGGCATTGCTGCACTGGGCGGCGCGGACCGGCGCCTGGATCGTGGAGGATGACTACTATGGCGAGTTCCGTTTCGCAGGCCCGCCCCTTCCGGCGCTGAAAGCGTTGGATGCGGGTGGGCGCGTGATCTATGTCGGCACCTTCAGCAAGGTCCTGCTGCCCGCGCTACGGCTCGGCTATGCCGTGGTCCCGGCGCCCGAGATAAAGCGCTTCACTCAGGCGGCATCCTGCCTGGCTCCCGCGCAGGCGCTGCCGGTTCAGAAGGCCGTGGCAGAGTTTCTCTCGGAGGGGCATCTCGGCCGGCACATCCGGCGGATGCGGGGCCTGTACGCGCAGCGCCGTCGCGCCCTGGTGGAAGCGTTGCAGGAGGCCTGCGGAGCCAGGGCCCGGGTCGATGACCGCGACATGGGCATGCACCTCCTGCTGCGCCTGCCGCCGGGCTGCGACGATGTCGCCCTGGCGCGGCGGGCGGCCGAGGCCGGCCTGGGGCCGGTGCCACTCAGCATCTGGTCCGCCGGGGCGGAGTGCGGTGCCGGCCTGATGCTGAGCTTCACCAACATCCCGGCCGAAACCGCGGGCGAGCAGGCGCGCCGCCTCGCCGCGCTCCTGTCGGTCCATCTGCCTTGACGCACGGCCTCACAACCCAGGAACCCGTCCTCGGCGATCATCGGTAGCTGCGGGGCGCGGACCTCCACCTCAGCCTGCATACTCACGCGAGTTCCACCGTCTCGCCATGCTCGGGGACGCGACAGGCCCAGCCCAGCTCCTCCTCGATGCGGTGGCGCAGGGCATCGGAGGCAGCGGGCTCGCCATGGGTGACGAAGGTCATCCTGGGTGGCACTGCAAAGCCGCGCAGCCAGGTCATCACCTCCTCGGCATCGGCATGGGCCGAGAGCATGGACAGGTTCGCCACCTCGGCGCGCACCGGCACGTAATGGCCGTGGATCTTCACGCTGTCCGCGCCTGCCACCATCGCGGCGCCGCGGGTGCCCCCGGCCTGGAAGCCGCTGAACAGGATGGTGTTGCGCCGGTCGGGCGCGAAAACCTTCAGATGGTGCAGCACCCGACCGCCGGTCGCCATGCCGCTGGCGGAGATGATGACCTTTGGAAAGGGGGTGGCGTCGAGCGCCTTGGACTCCTCCACGTCCCGGACGTAGCGGGCAACGCTGCAGGACTGATGGCATTCCTGCTGCGTCAGGCGGTGCGCTTCGGGGTGGCGGCAGGTGATCTCGCTCGCATCTACCGCCATCGGGCTGTCGAGGAAGATCGGCAGGTCGGGAATGCGCCGGGTCATCTTCAGACGGTGCAGGTGGAACAGCAGAGTCTGCGCCCGCCCGACGGCAAAGGCGGGGATGAGCACGGTGCCGCCCCGTGCGGCAGTGCGGGTGATGATCTCCGCCAGCACCTCCTCGACATCGCGCGGGTCGTGGCGGCGGTCGCCATAGGTCGATTCGACGAGCAGGTAGTCGGCATGCCGGATCGGCGCCGGATCGAGCATCGTGGGACTTCCCGGCCTGCCGAGATCCCCCGAGAAGACGATGCGAGGACCACCCTGAACCACAAGCTCGGCAATCGCGGCACCGAGGATGTGCCCGGCGGGGAGAAAGCGCAGCGTAAGACCGGGGGCGATCCGGTGCTCCTGTCCGAATTCCACCGGCCGGAACTGCGCGAGCGCGGCAACTGCGTCCGCCGCCGTGTAGAGCGGCAGTGCCGGCTTATGCTTCGAGAAGCCGTGCCGGTTCGCGTATTCGGCATCTCTCTCCTGGAGATGGCCGCTGTCCGGCAGCAGGATGCCGCATAGATCCTGCGTCGCGGATGTGCAGAGGACCGGCCCCTTGAAGCCGTTGCGGACCAGGAGCGGCAGGTAGCCGGAGTGGTCGAGATGCGCATGCGTCAGCACCACGGCATCGATGCTGGCAGGCTCGACCGGGAATGGCGCCCAGTTGCGCAGGCGGAGCTGCTTGAAGCCCTGAAACAGGCCGCAGTCCACGAGGATGCGCCGCCCACCCGGCAGGTCGAGCAGAAATTTCGAGCCGGTCACGGTGCCGACACCGCCGAGGAAAGAGAGTTTCACTGTCATGACGCCCTGGGGCTCTCCTGAGCTTGCGGCGAGGCGGAGCGCGCGGCTTCCGCCCTGATCGTGGTCAAGCTAGGCTACCGCCGGTTGCCCTGCCAGCCATGCCGTTCCGGAAGCAAGGCGGTGTATGCAGCACAGGCGAAGGCAAGGCCGAGCGAAGGGCAGGGTCGCAGCGCGAAGCTTGCGCGATTCCCTGCTGAGTTCGGCGGCGTTCTCCCCCGCCGGGTGGAACCCCCAGCGAAGCCAGCCGAGCCGTGATGGTTGGCGGCCCCGCTTAAGCCCGGCAGGCCGGCACCCGATCAGGTTTGGCCAGGGCCATCGGGGCGATGCGAAGGACGCGTCAGGATGAAGGCGCAGACTGCGGCCATGCAGGCGCCTGCCACCGTGGAGACCATCAGGTTGCGGAACGCCACGGCGACCAGCAGCCAGCTCGCCGCCATGGCGAGCGTCGCCGCCCGCTTCGCGCGCCGGCCGATAATCCCGTGCTCCTCCCAGTCGCGCAGCGACTGCCCGAAGCGGGGATGGGAGCGCAGCCGCTCCCTCAGCGCAGGGGAGGCACGCCCGAAGCACCAGGCGGCAATCAGCAGGAAGACCGTTGTCGGCATCAGCGGCAGCACGGCGCCGATAGCCGCGAGCGCCAGGCTCGCATAGCCGACGCTGAGCAGCAGCAGGCGCTGCGGCCGGCGCATCCTCGCTCCCTCGCTGTCCGGAGGCACCGCCGCGCCTACCGTGGGTGCAGGCGGCAATCGTTATGCGGAACGCCGCCGCGGGATCCGGGTGAAGCCGAGTGTGCAACCCGCCGGTCCGGTGGTACGGCGACTGGTGCGTGGACCTCATCGAGGCAGGTGACGGTTTCCTTGTAGCCCTGTTTCAGAAAATGCTCCGGACCCGGCGCGGGCCGTCGGCCCCTGGCGCGATGCGCTGCCATCAGCGTCACAATTCCGGCGACACCGAGCGAACGATGGCGTTCCATGGCCTCCTCCAGGTCAGTGCAGTAGCATGGGAATGGGCGGCGCCCATGCTTCTAGATCGCCGCCAAAGAGATCGAGGTCTTCCGGTACGGAGCGGCGTGGGAATATGAAACCTGCACTCGCCAGGAGTTCCCCGAGCCCCTCCAGCGGACCGAGGGCGAACTCCGCCCCGACTGCCGAAAGCATGCCAGCCCGCAAGACCTCTTCCGCCCGGGCCGTCTCTCCGGCCTGCGCGAGGCTTGCAGCGTGGAGCAGCCTGCGCTCGTCCCGCGAGAGGCCCAGGCAACATGGGCAGCCGATCTCGACCTGCCGCCGGGCGGTCCGTGCGACGACCCGCATCAGTTGATCGACGGAATGGGCTGCGTCCGGCGCCCCGGCCGCGGCCATGGTCTGGCGCAGCCAGACCAGCGGGTCCTTGGCCTGCCGTATGGCGGCAAGCCACCATCGCAGGGCGGCCAGGAGCAGGCACTCGGCCGGGTCGAGGGCGCTGGCGGCCTCCGGGTACTTGGGAAGGAAGCGGCGAGGGAAGGGCAGGATGCGACCCATGGACAGGCTCCCGAAGCTGGATGCCTAGCTAAGCCTAAATGAGAATGCGTCTCAACTGCAAATGAGGAAGAGGCTGCCGGCCGCCGCGAGTGGGCCTTGTGCAGCCACAGCGAGACGACACTGCGCATCGCAGGCCCCACGATCCAGGAGCCGGACGCACCGCCGCGGCGGCGCATGAGGTTAAGCCGCCAGCGTGCCCGGCCCGGGCCGGGCGTCTCCGGCGCATTCGGCAGCGGTGGCGGCGAGGGCAGGCAGGCGATACGGCAGCGCGTCCGCGATGGCGGGCGGAAGTCAGGGCGGGCGGCCACTGAGCGCGCCGGCAACGGGATGGCGCAGGGCCCCCTCCATGGCGGGCAGGACGACATGGCCTGCCTCGGCATGCAGCCCCTGGCCGGTGCTCCAATGCACCTCTCGATCCCTGCCATGCGCTCCCGACCTGCCCGGCGGGCAGAGCGCATGGCGGCCGGGCAAGAAGGCAGATATCGGCCCGCGCCGGGCCTTCAGCGGCCTATGCCGCCAGCCCGCGAAGAAGCTTGCCGTCCCCGTGACAAAGCTTGCATGGCCTGTTCGGCGTTCTCGGGGCACCTGCTCAGCAACCGGGCCTCTATCCCGCACCCAGCCCTGTCGCAATCGCGCGGCGCGCCAGTTCCATCGCCCCCTGGCGCGAACGCGCGGCACCGACGAACCGGCGTGCATGGACGAAAACCGCATCCGGCACGCCGCTCACCTCGGCAAGTTGCCCGTCCCTCAGCCCTGCCCAGGCCGCAGGGAGCGGGAGGCGCTGTTCGAAGGCGCCAGGCTCCGTCGGCATCGCATCCACCATCCAGTTGCCGTTCGGCACCGGGTAAACGGCGTACAGGACCGGCAACCCATGCGCATGGACCGGCCCCTCCCACGGCAGCTTGCGATCGAGTTCCAGCAGGCGAGGATCCGCTGAGCGGGCGTGCGCGGCCAGCACCACGGCTTCGGCGGCAAGGCGGGCCCGCACGGCTTCGACACGGCGCCGCAGGAAGCCTTCCACGATGTCGGCGGCGCGCTGGAAGGCCGCGTCCTCGGCCCTCTGATCACCGACCGCGGATGAATCCCAGGGCGGATTGCAGTCCTCGACCAGCGCAGAGAGGCCGAGCGCGCCGCCAGGCCGGCCGGCTCCGTTATCGATCTCATCGATGCGCCGCACCACCTCGCGGTCGATCCCGGCCGCAACTGCGGTGATAAGGTCTTCCGCTCCCATTGGGACCAGCAGCGCCCGTACGGCCGCCTCACCATGATGGCGCCAGAGCAGCCCGGCAGCGCTCAATGGAGTGCCGTCCTCGCGCATGGGTGCGCCGCGCTGGTGGTGGTCGAAGCGGCCTGCCTCCGGATCATAGGTTGCCCCCACATCCCAGGCCAGGTCCGCCTGGGCGATCACCGCCTCGTCGCGGGTCCGCACCAGAGTGTGGTCACGGCCTGCTTCCTGGAGCCCAAGGGCCAGCCGCAACACGGCGTAAGCAAAGACATCGTCGAGGTGGAAAGTACCGCTGTGGGTCACGAGCAGCGGCCGGTGCTGCATCGGCATCATGATCTCCTCGGTTCGCCGTGGCTTTGCCATAGCTCAGTCCCGGTCGGCCAACAGATACCTGAAATCCGGGTGGTGCTTGACCGGCCGCCAGTCGCTGCCGCACGCAGCCAGGCCTGTTCACCGCTGCCTTGGCTCATCACTGGGCGCAGGCGAGCAGTGGCCGTATTTCCCGTACGCGCCGTTCGATAACCGCCGCCCGCGCCCTGACATGCGGGGAAGGAGAAGCCACCGACCATTTCAGGGGGAGAGGCAACACGGCGGCCAGCAACGCCGCCTCATGGGCCGAAAGCTCCGAGGCCTTCTTTCCGAAATAGACCTGCGCCGCCGCCCCGGCACCATAGACGCCAGGACCAAACTCCACGATGTTCAGGTAGACTTCGAGCACCCGCCGCTTGGGCCAGACCAGCGCCATCTGCGGCGTCAGCCATGCCTCGAGGATCTTGCGGACCGGATCGCGGCCGGGCCACAGCATCAGGTTCTTGACCGTCTGCATGGTGATGGTGCTGGCGCCGCGAGGCCTGTCTCCATCCTGCCAGGCCTCGATCTGGGTCCGCAGGGCCGCGAAGTCGAAGCCCAGCACTTGCTGGCAAAAGAGGTTGTCTTCCGCAGCGATAACAGCGTGGGACAAGGCCGGGGCGATGTCCTCATAGGCCGTCCATTGGCGATGCAGGCCGTATCCCTGGACGAGGCGGATCACCATCAAGGGCGTTACTGGCGGAGCCACGAACCGGGCCGCGACGATGGCCAGCAGCGGAGCCAGGAATGCCAAGAGCACGGCGCGTGACAGGATGCGGCGCCACCTCCGCCGGGGTTTGCCTGGACGGGAACCGGCGGCGTCCTGGACACTCGGCAATCGGGCAGGGCGAGGAGGTGGCGGATGCCGGGTGCTCATGCCGCCATCATGGAACAGAAGCTTTCCCCAACCGCGCAGCCGTCAGAGTGACCGCATCGTAACAGGCGGAGCCCTCATTGCAATGTGGACCCCGATCTCTGCCCTGCGCTCGCAAGCTGCCCGGCAAGCCGAGCACATGGCGGCCGGGCAGGCAGCCAAGGCGCATATCGGCCCGCGCCAGACCATCAGCCTTATGCCCGGCAGACCCGGGGCCCGCCCGCGTAGTCCGCCACGGAAGCCAGGCCCGTTGTGGCGGTGCGCAGCCGCACTCTCCGGCCGGGGGCGACGGCGCTGCCAGCCAGCCCGATCCGTGAAGGGCATGGCTGGCGCCCCTTGCCATCGGAACAGCCTATTCAAGCCGGATGTTCGCCTCGCGAATGAAGCTGTTCCACCGCGAGCTCTGCTCCCGGAAGAACTGGGCGAACTGCTCGGGCGTGTTGGCCTGCGCCTGGAGGTCCAGGCTCCTCAGCCGCTCGGCAACGGCTGGCACCGCGATGGTCTCGTTGAGCAACCTGTTGAGCTTCGCCACAATGGGCTGCGGCGTCCCGGCGGGCACGAAGACCCCGTTCCACTCGTAGGTCTCGAACCCCGGCAGGGTGGCGGAGAGTGGCGGCAGGTCCGGAAGCGACGCGAGCCTGCCCGTCCCCGTATGACAGAGCGCCCGCAGACGGCCGCTCCTGACGTAGGCGATCGCCGTATCCGCATTGCCGAAATAGTACTTCACCTGCCCGGCCAGCAGGTCGTTGGTCGCCGGGCCGCCGCCCCGGTAGGGGACGTGGTTCACCTGGATGCCCGCCCGGCGGGCGAACAGCTCAAGCGCGAGGTGCTGCACCCCGCCGCTTCCAGCCGAGGCCCAGTTCTGCGTTCCCGGATGCGCCTTCGCGTCCGCTATCACCTCGGCGACGCTCCTCGCGGCGACCGAGGGATGCGTCAGCAGCAGCTGGGGCACCGTGATGGACTGGAAGACGGGGACGAGGTCGCGGGCCGGATCGAAGGTCAGCTGCGGGAACAGCACCGCGGTGGACAGGGGCGTGGTCCCGTAGAGGATCGTGTACCCGTCGGGAGCCGCGGAGGCGACATAGCCACTGCCGATCATCCCCGTGGCGCCGGTGCGGTTGTCGATCACGAACTGCTGCCCGGCGCGCTGCGAGGCCTCGGTGAAGAGCACCCTGGCGACGCTGTCGGCAGTGCCGCCCGGGGGCCATCCCACGACGACGCGCACCGGCCGCGTCGGCCAGCCCACCTCATCGGCCGAGGCGCCGGCCGCCGCGGCAGCAGCCAGGCCAGCAGCCGCCGCCAGGATGCCACGGCGCGGCACGCCGCGAGGGGGTGCGGCTGGGTCCTTCTTCATTGCTGTCTCCTCCCGATGGTTCTGGTTTCGGTGCCGCGGCGCCCGCTAGGGACGGTGCCGCTGGTAGAAGGGGACCTTGCCCGTGGCCATGAAGGCGTGGTCGGCGGCGAAGAGATCCGCGTAGTGCAGGACGTAGGCTTCGAAGTTCCTGCCGTGGAACGGCGCGTTCGTGGCGTGGGTCGCCACCGTGCTGACCACCGGGTGGGGGAACCCGAGGTCCTTGAGCAGCATCGCGCCGACAACACCGTGCGGGAGCTCCCGCGCCAGTTGCGAGTAGCCCACGGAATCGCCGTTCCTGACGTACATCAGCGGCTTGTCGACGTCGTGCAGCACCAGGATGGGCACGAGGATGTCGGGATCGAAGCTCGCTCCCCAGTCGGCGCTGGCGCGCCTCGCCAGGTCCATGCCCGCCCGGGTGACGTCGTTGACATGCGCCATGAGAGGGTAGGCCGGCGCGTCCGGCGTGAACGGCATGTCCGCCAGGTTCTCGTAGGGGCTCGAGGACCATGAGCTGACCCAGGCCGTCACGATGTCGTCGCGGATCCTGGGTGAGACCAGGTCGAGGCCGAAGAGCCAGTCCTCGACCGCTTTTCTGCGCCAGTTGCTGCTTCGGTCGAGTGTGTAGGCGCTCATCCTTATTGCGTTCGCTCCCTACCCGTTGAGCAGCATGCCTTTGTCCAGGGCGCGCGGCTCCACCGACCTCTACCCCGCACGGCGCGTCCTGGCCAGCATCGGCGCCGACTCTCCTGTAAGGCGGCTACGAGGTCAGGTCCGTGGATGCCGTGTCGCTCACATGGCGCGATCTTTATGACCAGCGATGGCGCATCCTTTACGGCTATGCCGCCGCCGAGCCGACGGTTTGCGATTCCGGGCTTCCGCCTGGCTCGGATGATGCCGGCATCGGAACACACAGGCGGATGTTCGACCGGTGGCTCGGCAGCGGAGCCACCCCGGTGCGATGCTGCCCGCTCAAGCCGGGGGCAAGGCCCTCAGTTCGGCAGGGCGCGGGCCGTGGTCAGCCAGCGGCGGTTCGGGACACTGCGCGGGCGGTTGGCCAGGCGCTCATGCGCCAGGGCAAGCGCGACATCGCGGGCGCCGGCGCGGGTCGCGGCTTCGAGCAGCGTCCACTCGATCACGTCCCGCTGCGCGTGGCTGCCGCCCATCTGCCAGAGGTCAGCGCGCAGGGGCAGCAGCAGCTCTATCGCCTCGGCGTATGCGCCCCGATGGAAGGCGGCCAGCGCCTCGACGGTCGGGATGGCGACGGTGTGGTAGGGATGCGCCATCTCGCTCTCGCCGGCGGCGACCTCGCGCATCGCGCGCAGGCGCGCCTCGCAGAGTGCCTCCTGGCCGGAGGCAAGCTCCGCCATAGCGGCGTGGATGTCGGTGAAGGGCACGGCAGTGCCGTCGGCATGGCCCTCCCACAGCGTAGCCAAGCGGCGCCAGCGCGTGCCTGTATCGTGGCCGATGGCGTGCAGGCGCCAGAGCAGCGAGGTGGTGTTGGCCAGATGGGACGCCAGGCGCCGTTGCGTTCGCACCACCGGGCCGTCGCAGATGGCGAGCGCCGCGTCGTACTGGCCGAGCTCGATGTGGAACAGCGCGCGATGCCACCAGATGTGGACCTGGTAGCCATGCTCGGGTGAGGCCCAGAGGGACTCGCGCGCCGCCATCCAGCCGAGGCCGTCCTCCGGCCGTCCGGTCATCTCCATGACATGGGTCACTGTGTGGTGCGGAAAGAAGCTGAGCGGCTCGATCTCGGCGGCCTGGCGGGATTCGTCCTCGGCGCGCGCGTAGTCGCCGGATTCCTCGAGGCCGAAGCCATGGAAGGCCAGCATGGAGCCATAGCCGTCCATGTCGGGCGACCAGGAGGGCAGCGCGCGGGCGATGCGGGCGCGCACCCTTGGCAGGCGACCGAGATAGACGTCGAGCATCACTGCGATCGTGTGCCCGAGCAGGTCGCGCGGATGGTGTATCAGATGGCGCTCAAGGGAGGTGACGGCGGCGGCGCGCGCACGCCGGGCGGCATGGGTGAGCGCCGCCAGATGCGCTGCTTCACGCGCGTTCAGCGGCAGCGAGCGGATCGTGTCGAGCAACGCCTCCGCCATGGCACGGGTTACGGGATCGTTAGGCAGGACCAGTGCCCAGGCCTTGCCGATGCGGGCCATGGCAAAGTCGGGTGCGGCGGCCAGCGCGGCGTCGAAGCGGGCGATCGGGTCGCCGTGCATGAGGGCCAGGGAACGGACCCCGGCCTCGAAGTGGCCAAGGGACTCGGGAGTTGCGCCGGAGAGCTCATGGCCTTGCATGTCACGGAGCATCGTTCCGCCTCCCTCTTGCCTTGGCCCAGGCAGGGATCCCCGCTCGGCACGGCAAGCTTACAGGAGAGGCCGGCTGGGCAGGTGCGGATGCAGGGGACGCCTCGCGCGATGGTGACTTGATCCATCCGGAGATGTCATGCCGCAGCCCCACCGGAAAGAGCCCGCGGTGAAGGGCGCGATTTCGCCGCAGCAGGCCGTCCTGTAATTTGCTGCGCAAGAAGGACTTCTGCATGCAGGGCGAACCGGCGTGCCGGAAGGCCGGGCCGGTCCTGCCCGATGGCGGGAGCGACGACCCGCTTCGTGCGGAGGTGGCATGCTGCGCAGCCTGATGCCCTGGGCACGGCTCGTCGAGATCCCGGCCTGCGATCATGTCGTCGCGCTGATGCGCAGGTCACGACGCCCAAGGGCCGAAAAGCCCGCGCCATGCCAGCCATGGACCTCGGCTGATAAATGGCTGCGAGGCTGGCAGGCAGGCTCTTCATTCTGTTTTGTCCAGTGGCCGGCACGGACCATTGCCCAGGCGGAAGCTTGCCTTGGGCGCGGCCGGGACGTGCGAGCCTGTTTCGCGGAAGGCTTGAACGGCCCAAGGAGGTTCGGGGATGGCGCGCAAGTCCGAGGCGCCCAGCCGGCGCCGGAGCACTCGCCGGCCGGCGGAAGGCGTTGAACCCGCGGCCCCGGCACCTGCCCCGCCCGGAAGGGCCGGGGCCGCGCGCACCGCCCTGGCCTTGCAGGATCAAGCGGTGGAGCAGGCATTGCGCACCGGCGATCAGCCGGGGCTGCTCGAGGATCTGTTCGGGCCGGCAGGACATGCCGAGTTGCGGGCGCTGGCGCGGGAGGCAGCCGCCCGCACCGTCCGCAGCGGCGAGCGCGTGCTGATCCTGCCGGGCATCATGGGCTCCAAGCTCGGCTACCCGGAGGCGGTCGGCCCCTTCGACGACGTGATCTGGGTGGATCCCGTGGATATCGCCGTCGGACGCCTGCGGGAACTCAGGCTCGACGCAGGCGCCTCGCCGGGACGGGTACGGGCGCTCGGCGTCCTGCTCTTCGCCTATCTCGCCCTGAAGCTGCGGCTGCGCATCGCCGGCCATGATGCGCAGTTCTTCCCCTTCGATTGGCGGCTCGGCCTCGGCGCGCTGGGCCGCCTCCTGGGCGAGACGCTGGCGGCTGACGGGCGGCCGACGCAGCTCGTCGCGCACAGCATGGGCGGGCTCGTCGCACGCGCGGCGCTTGCAGAGCGCCCGGCGAACCTCCGCCGGGTCATCACCCTCGGCACGCCGAATTTCGGCTCCTACTCGCCGGTGCAGGCCTTCCGCGGCGTCCATTCCATCGTGCGCAAGGTCGCCTTCATCGACCTTTCCGACAACCAGGCGGAGCTGGCGGGCATCTTCGGGACCTTTCCCGGGCTGATCGAGATGATGCCCTCGCCGCGGCTGCGGCCGGTGGACTTCTTCGATCCGCGCTCCTGGCCGATGGCGGGCGCGCGCCCCGCCGATGCCATGCTGGCCGCGGCGCGTGCCGCGCAGGCGGCGCTGCCGGAACCGGACGAGCGCTTCGTGCTGATCGTCGGCACGGGCACCGAGACGGTCGTCGGCGCGCGGCTGCAGGGCGAGGAATTCGCCTATGACCTGGGGCCCGATGGCGACGGGACGGTGCCGCTCGATCTCGCCCGCGTGTCCGGCCGGCCGGCCTATGTCACCCGCGCCGAGCATGGCGGGATGCCGAACGACGCCGACCTGGCCCGGGCGGTGGATGACATCCTGGCATCCGGACGCACGAGCGTGCTGCCGGAACTCGACCCCGCCTCGACACGCGGCCGGGTGGCGGTGACGCGGACCGTCCGCGACGCCGAACTCGCGGTGCGGCGGCCCTATGAGGGCGCGCCCGGCCGCCCCCTCTCGGCCCGCGAGCAGCGGCGGCTGGTCGAGGAGGTGGCCGCCCCACCCGGCCCGGAACCGCCCGAGGGTCTGGCGGCCGCGCCGGCGGCCGCCGCCGGCGCGACGGCGGCGGCCGAGGAGCCCGCGCTGGTCCAGGGCCTGGTGGTGGGCCGCCGGCGGCAACAACGCCTCGACATCGAGCTGGTGCAGGGCAGCATCGCGGATGTCCGGGCGGATGCCCTCGTCGTGGGCCTGTTCCGCAATGTCGCGCCCGGCGGCGCCGCACGGGCCCTCGATCTCGAGCTGGGCGGGGCGCTGTCCGAGCTGGTGGCGCGCCGGATGTTCGGTGGCAATGTCGGGGAGGTCTCCTCGATACCGGCGCGGCGCCACCGCCTCGGCACCGATGTGGTGATGCTCGCCGGCCTCGGCAGCATCGATGCCTACCAGGACGAGACGCTCGAGGCCGTGGGCGAGAATGTGATGCGCAGCGCACTGCTGGCACGGCTCGACGATTTCGCGATCGTGCCGGTGGGCGCGGCCTCCGGCAGCACGCCGGCATCCGCCTTGCGGCACCTGCTGGCCGGCTTCCTGCGCGGGCTGCGCGATGCCGGCGCGGAGGGGCATCTGCGCGGCATCACGGTCTGCGAGACGGATCCGGACCGCTTCCGGGAACTGCGCATCGCCTTCCGTCAGATGCTCACGACCAGCCTGTTCGGCGAGATCGAGGTGACGCTCAGTGAGGGCAAGCTCCCGCTACCCGCCGCATTGCCCGTCCCGGCGCGCGGCGCAACGCCCGCACCCGGCACCCCGCAGGCGGTCTATCTGCTGGTGCGCCAGGAGGTGGACGAGCGCGGCGCGCCGAGCGCCGTCGCCTCGGTCCTCACGGCGGGCGGCAAGGCCGCGATCTATCGCGGCCGCCAGCCCTTCGCCGCACGGGCAGTGGAGGAGATCACCGCATCCCTGGCCAGGGAAGGGCTGCCGGCGGCGGAGGCTCCGGTGCTCGGCAGGCGGATCGCGGAGCTCGTGCTGGAGCCCGGCATATGCGAGATCCTGGCGCGTGAAACGGCTCCGCCCGGAAATGGGATGCCGACGCGGCCGCTGGTCGTCGTGCATGACGCGCCGATGTCGCGCATCCCGTGGGAAACACTGCACCTGGGCGATGCCGTGCCGGCGCTGGCGGGTGGGCTGACGCACCGCTACGACGGCGGACTACTCTCGGTGGCCAAGTGGCGCGAGGAGCGCAGCCGGACCCCTGGTCTCGACATGCTGCTCGTCGTGAACCCGACCGAGGATCTGCCCGGCGCCGAGGAAGAGGGGGCGCATCGAGGGCCTGTTCGGGCGCCGGCCGGGCATCCGCCTGACGGTGCTGCACGGCCGCAAGGCCCGCCGGCGCGAGCTGCTCGGCTGCTTCTCCTCCGGCCGGTTCGACGTCGTGCACTATGCCGGGCATGCCTTCTTCGACCCGGCGCACCGGGCGCGCAGCGGCATCGTCTGCCATGGCGGGGAGGTGCTGTCCGGCGCCGATCTCGCCGGCCTTGCGCAGCTCCCCGCCCTGGTCTTCTTCAACGCCTGCGAGGCGGCGCGGGTGCGGCGCCCCGGCCAGGCGCAGCGGCCGGGCGAGGATACGGTCGTGCAGGGCACGGTCGGCTTCGCCGAGGCATTCCTGATGGGCGGGGTGGCCAATTATCTCGGAACCTATTGGCCGGTGGGCGACGACTCCGCGCGGGCCTTCGCCGCAGCCTTCTACGGCGCGCTGCTCGATGGGGAACGGCTGGGCGGGGCGCTGCTGCAGGGGCGGCGGGCGGTGCTCGACACCGGCTCCGGCGACTGGGCGGACTATGTGCTCTACGGCGATTCCGAATTCATGCTGAAGAGCGCAGCATGAGCCGAGGCCGTGATGGGCCGCGGCCTCGACCAAGGCGGCGGCAGTCCACGCCGCTACGCGCGGCGCGATGGGGGATCTTGCTGCCAGACCGCACATCGTCGCTTCGGGTTCCCGCCCAAGGCCGCATCACCCGCCGGATGAACCGCATGGAGGGCAAGGCGGGCAACCCTGGCTATCGCTCCGTGACGGCATCCGGCACGAGCGGATGGGTCATGCGGGGCGGAACCTCCTGACGATCGCGCGGATGGCACGCTGGGCATGATGGCGCGAGAGGCCGGTCTGAACGATGAAATCGGCGCGCCTGCGTTTCTCCGCATCCGGCATCTGCCGGGCCAGGATGGCCTTCAGCCGCTCCTCCGTCATGCCGCGGCGCGCCAGCACGCGGTGGCGCTGCACCGCAGCCGGGGCCGTGACCACCACCACCTTGTCGCAGCGCGAGGCGCCATGCGTCTCGAAGAGCAGCGGGATGTCGAGCACGACCAGCGGCTCCCCCCGCCGGCGCGCGGCGGCGAGGAAGCGGCGCTCCTCGTCCCGGACCAGGGGGTGGACGATGCGCTCCAGCCGGGTCAGCGCCGCCGGATTGCCGAGGACGGCGCGGCGCAGCGCCTCCCGGTCCACCCGCCCGTCCCTGACCGTGCCGGGGAAGGCGGCGGCGATGGGCGCCACGGCGCGGCCGCCCCGTCCCTGCAGCTGGTGGACCGCCGCATCGGCATCGAAGACCGGCACGCGCAGGCGGCGGAAGGTGTTGGCGGCGGTCGACTTCCCCATGCCGATGCCGCCGGTGAGGCCCAGGACCTTCATCGGCGCGGGATGTCTGCCGCCACGAAGTCGCGCAACTCCTGGTCCACCACGGGGGCGACACCGAACCACGCCTCGAAGCCCGGCCGCGCCTGGTGCAGCAGCATGCCGAGCCCGTCCACGGCGCGCAGACCGCGTGCCCGCGCCGCCGCCAGCAGCCCCGTCTCCAGCGGCACATAGACGATATCCGCCACCACGGCTTTGGCGGGCAGCGGCGAGAGGTCGATCTCCAGCGCCGGGTGCCCCGCCATGCCGAGGGAGGTGGTGTTCACCAGCAGCGCCGCATCCTCCAGCGGCGGGCGGTCCGCCACCGCGACCGGCCCGCCCAGCGCACGCGCCAGCGCCTCGGCCCGCGCCGGGGTGCGGTTCACCAGGGTCAGGCGCGGGCAGCCGGCATCCAGCAGCGCCGCCGCGATGGCCCGGGCCGCGCCGCCGGCGCCCAGCAGCACCGCCGGGCCGCTTTCCGGTCGCCAGCCGGGCGCCCCGGCGCGGAGATTCTCCAGGAAGCCGAAGCCGTCGGTGTTCGATCCCTCGATCCTCCCGTCCCGGAAGACCAGCGTGTTCACCGCCCCGGCCCGGCGGGCGCTGTCAGCGACATGATCGCAGACGGCGAAGGCCGCCTCCTTGTGCGGGATTGTCACATTGGCGCCGCGGAAGCCGAGATCGGCCAGCGCCCGGACCGCATCGGCGAAGCGTTCCGGCCGCACCGGCAGGGGCAGATAGGCACCGTCTATGCCATGGCGTCGCAGCCACAGCCCGTGCAGCCGGGGCGAGCGGGAATGGGCCACGGGCCAGCCAAGGACGCCGGCGGTGCGGGCATGACCGGAGAGGATCGGCATGGTGGCAGAAAGCCGCGTCGAGGCCGGGCGGTCAATGCCCGGCCTGCGCCGGGCCCGCCGCCGGCAGTTGCTGGCTGCCGAGAACCCGCACGAAGGCTTCCAGATAGCGGGCCAGGCGGCCGCGCAGCGCGGCTTCGGAAGCGGGTGGTGCCTCCCCGGTCTTCTCGATCAGCACCTCGACCGCATTCCCCTCGTCATGGCAGGTCAGGCGGCAGGGGCAGCGCAGCGCCGTCGCCACATCCACGGCACCACTGCGGTTCCAGATGGTGAAGCGGCCCTCGCGCAGCTCGAAATTCCATTGGTGCAGGCCGTTGTACTGGCCGTTCTCCGCCTCGTTCCGGAAATGCGAGAGCAGCACGAAGCCGCCCTTCCGGACCACAGCCAGCATCTCCTCAATCCCGCGCAGCGGGTCGAAGGAATGGTCCAGCGCGTTGCGGCAATGCACCAGGTCGAAGCTGCCGCCGGGGAACAGCACGGACAGATCCTCGGCCGGGGCGAAGCGCGTGGCAATGGGCGGCGTCACGCCATGCCTGGCCAGCAGCGCCGCATAGAGCGGCGCCAGCGCATCGGTGGCGGTGATCTCCAGCGCCACCCCCGGCAGGCGATAGCCGAGGATGGTGACAGGCCCGGCGCCGACATCCAGGATCCGCACCCGCTCCTGCCCCAGCCGGCGCGCCAGATCCGCCATCCGGGCGTCCAGCGGCGCCTCCGGGTCCATCCGGCGGGAGAAGTCCTCCGGCCATTGCAGCCCGTGGCTGCCGAGCCAGGCATTCCAGAAATGCAGCTCGTCGCCGATGCCCCTCGCCCAGGCAGCGAGCTGGGCCTCCAGCCGGTCGAGGTCGGTGCTCGTGTCGTCGCGCATCGGTGGAGGATAGCGCGGCGCACTTCCGTGCGGCAGGGTGCGCGGCGCCGATCCTATTCCGCCGCCACGGCCCGTGCCGCGGCGCGGGCCTCCGGCGCCGCGGCCCTGGCCCAGAGCTCCGGCTGCAATTCCTCCGGCCGGTTCGGGAAGGCCAGGGCGCAGAGCAGGGTGACGCAGCCGAAGCCCGCCAGCACCAGCATCGGCACTGCGAGCCCGCCCGTCGCCTCATGCAGGAAGCCCACCAGGGGGGAGGCGGCAGCAGCGCCGACGAAGCCCACGGTGAAGCGGATCGAATAAAGCTTGGCCCGCAGGGCCGGCGCTATGTAGCGCGCGGTCATGGTCTCGTTCACCGTCACCTGGCCGAAGACCGCGGCCGCCACCAGCCCGGCCAGCGGCAGCACCACCCAGCCATCGAGGAAGGCGAGGGCCAGCAGGCTCGGCACCAGCACCACCGCCAGCGGCATGAACACCGCCTTCAGCGTGTTGCGGTCGATCAGGTGGCCTACGGTGAACTGCGTCAGCCCGCCGCAGAGCGTGGCGAGGAAGGCCAGCAGCCCCACCACCGGCAGCAGGTCCGGGGAGGAGGCCAGCCGCTCCTCCATCAGCTTCGGCAGCAGCAGGGTGAAGGCGTTGAAGACCAGGCCGGAGACGGCAGCGATGGACATCAGCACGATGATGGCGCGCCGCACGATGGCCGGGGGGATCACCGGGAAGGGCTTCGCCCCGCCCTTCGCCTTCGTCGCGTCGAAGATCGGCTCCCGCAGCCAGAGCAGGCCGACTGCCATGCAGAGCAGCCCCGGCAGGACGAAGGCCCATTGCCAGCCGAGCCGGACCGCGAGGAAGGCGGTGACCACCGGCGCGCAGGCCACGCCGATATTGCCAAAGACGCCGTTGAGCCCAACCGAGCGGCCCACCCGCTCCCCGGCCGCCTCCACCAGCATGGCGGTGCCGATCGGGTGGTAGATGGCGGCAAAGGCGCCCATGACCGACAGCGCCAGCCCGAGCAGAAGCGGCGAGGTCGCCAGCCCGGCCAGAATCATCGCCCCGCCGGTGCCGAAGAAGAAGCCGGCCATCATCGCCTTGCGCCCGAAGCGATCCGCCAGCCAACCCATCGGCAGGGAGCCAAGGCCGTAGAGCACGAACATCCCGGTCCCGAGCGCCAGGATCGGCCCGTAATCCTGCCCGAAGCTCTCCGGCGACTGGAGCGGGATGCCGAGCGCCGCGGTCGCCAGGATCAGCAGGCAGTAATGGGTGAAGACATGGGCTGCATTGATGAAGGCGATCTGTCGCGTCGCGGGATCCCGCATGATCCGTTCCCCTGGTCCTTGCGCCTAACATAGACTGGCCGGATGCCGATGACAGGACAGATCATGTCGCATACCGGCCAGGCCGCGCCGGTGAAGTCCATCCCGCAGGACCAGGTGGACCGCCCCCTTGCCGGCTTCGCCCAGGACTATCCGGCTGGCTACCGCACCGAGCGACATAGCCATGAGCGGGCGCAGCTCCTCTATGCCACCAGCGGGGTCATGCGGATTGCCACCGATGCGGCGGGCTTCGTGGTGCCGCCGGGCCGGGCGCTCTGGGTGCCAGCCATGATGCCGCATGCGGTGGAGATGCAGGGCCGGGTCGCCATGCGCGCCCTGTTCCTGCGCCAGGACGCCGCCAGCGCCGGCCCGGCGGCGGCGACCGTTCTGGCCGTCTCCCCCTTGCTGCGCGAGCTGATCCTGGCCGCCTGCGCGGAGCCCCTGGAATGGGACCCGGCCGGGCGCGCCGGCCATGTCGCGGCGCTGATCCTGGACGAGATCGCCCGCGCCCGCGCCCTGCCGCTCGGTGTTCCGGCGGTGCAGGATGTGCGGTTGCGGCGCCTGGCCGCGGCGCTGCGGGCGGAGCCGGCGCGGCCGCTGACGCTCGATGCCTGGGCACTGGAATGCGGCGCCAGCCCGCGCACCCTGACCCGCCTGTTCCGGCGGGAGACGGGGATGAGCTTCGGCCGCTGGCGGCAATTGCTGCGGCTGTCGGAAGCGGCGGCGCTGCTGGCCCAGGGTGTCCCGCCGGCCCGGGCAGCGGCGGCGGTGGGCTATGCCAGCGCGGCGGCCTTCGGCGCCGCCTTCCGCGCCAGCTTCGGCCTCACCCCTGGCGCAGCCGCAGGCCCCCGCAGCGGTGACGCAGGCGTGAGTCAAGGGACTGCGTAACGTTTCACGCTATCGCTTGCATCACGTATCCGTGTTGTATACGAATTTAATCCAACTGTTGCGTGCGCGCCGGCATGCTCTGCGCGCGGGGGAAAGCCGTCCATGCGTTTGCGGATCCTCGAACACTGCATCCTGGGCTTCGTGGCCCTCGGTGTCCTGATCTGGCTGGATCTGCTGCCGCCCGGCATGCTGGGCCGGGTGGCAATCGCGCTGCTGGGCTGGGCCGCCTTCTCCATTCTGCTGGTTGCCTCCGCTGGCGCCTGGGTCGCCTTCGCCCGCGCCGCCCCGCGCCGCAGGACCGACAAGCCCGGCTAAGCCGGCCCGCCCCCCGCGGCCGGACCGCAAGGGCGGGATGCAGGACGGCCTGCATCGCGGCGGATGTCATCGGGAAAGTTCCGGCGATATGGCCGGCCCGGAACAGGGCGGGACAATTGCCCTGCGCCACGCCTCGTGCCTAACTGACATTTCAGTGCCCGAGGAGACGCCAGACTGATGCCGGAAGCGCCGACGCCGTCGCGCCCCATGCCGCTGCCCGATCCGCGCGTGGACTACTCGCCCCGCCTGGGCGATGAGGTGAAGACCACCACCTGCTACATGTGCGCCTGCCGCTGCGGCATCCGTGTGCATCTGAAGGACGGGCGGATCCGCTACATCGAAGGTAACCCGGACCATCCGGTGAATCGCGGCGTCCTCTGCGGCAAGGGCAGCGCCGGGATCATGACCCACTACTCCCCGGCCCGGCTGCATGCGCCGCTGCTGCGCGTGGGGGAACGCGGCTCCGGCGAGTTCAAGGAGATCTCCTGGGACGAGGCGATGGAGATCGCCACCGGCTGGCTGAAGCGGGTGCGGGAGACGGATCCGAGGAAGCTCGCCTTCTTCACCGGGCGCGACCAGAGCCAGTCGCTCACCGGCTTCTGGGCGGCGCAATTCGGTACGCCGAATTTCGCGGCGCATGGCGGCTTCTGCTCGGTGAACATGGCGGCGGGCGGGCTCTACACTATCGGCGGCAGCTTCTGGGAATTCGGCGAGCCGGATTGGGAGCACGCCAGGTACTTCCTGATGTTCGGCGTGGCCGAGGACCATGACAGCAACCCGATCAAGCTCGGCCTGTCGAAGCTGAAGGCGCGCGGGGCGAAATTCGTCTCCGTCAACCCGGTGCGGACGGGATATTCCGCCATCGCCGATGAATGGATAGGCATCCGACCGGGCACGGACGGGCTCCTCGTGCTGGCGCTGGTGCATGAGCTGCTGCGCACCGACCGCGTGGATGTGGATTTCCTGGCCCGCTACACCAACGCGACCTGGCTGGTGGTGCGCAATCCGGGCGGCGCCGATGACGGCCTCTTCGCCCGCGACGAAGCCGGCAAGCCGCTGGCCTGGGACCGCGCGCGCGGTGCGATGGATGCCTCGGCGGCGGATCTCTCGCCCATGCTGGTGGGGGAATTCACCCTGCCGGACGGGCGCCGCGTGCAGCCGGTCTTCCACCTGATGGCGGAACGCTACCTTGGCGCCGACTATGCTCCGGAGGCGGTGGCGGAACGCTGCGGCGTCCCGGCCGAGCGCATCCGCCGCATCGCCGCCGAGATCGCGGATGTCGCCTTCAACCAACCCGTGGTGCTGGACCAGCCCTGGACCGATGTCTGGGGCCGGCGGCATGAGAAGATGATCGGCCGCCCGGTGGCCTTCCACGCCATGCGCGGCATCAGCGCGCATTCCAACGGCTTCCACACCTGCCGCGCCCTGCACCTGTTGCAGATGCTGCTGGGCGCCGTGGATACGCCCGGCTCCTGGCGCTACAAGTCGCCCTTCCCGCGGCCGATCCCGCCGGGCCCTGGCCCGGCTGGAAGGGGGGCGAAGCCGAACACGCCGCTCTCCGGCAACCTCCTGGCCTTCCCGCACGGGCCGGACGACCTGCTGGTGGAGGATGACGGCACGCCGCTGCGGGTGGACAAGGCGTTTTCCTGGGAAGCGCCGCTCGCCCTGCACGGGATGATGCACACGGTCATCGGCAATGCCGGGGCCGGCGATCCCTATCCGATCGACACGCTGTTCATGTTCATGGCCAACATGGCCTGGAACAGCGCCATGAACCCCAGTGAGGTCATCCGCATCCTGACGGAGAAGCGGCCGGACGGCGAGTATGTCATCCCGCATGTCATCTACTCGGACGCCTATTTCTCCGAGACGGTGCCCTATGCGGATCTGATTCTGCCGGACACCACCTATCTGGAGCGCTGGGACTGCATCTCCATCCTGGACAGGCCGATCGGCAGCGCGCATGGCGCGGGGGATTCCATCCGCCAGCCGGTGGTCAAGCCGGACCGCGACGTGCGCCCGTTCCAGGACGTGCTGATCGAGCTCGGCGCCCGGCTCGGCCTGCCCGCCTTCGTGAAGGAGGATGGCTCGCCGCGCTACAAGGACTATCCCGACTACATCGTGAACCATGAGCGGACGCCCGGCGTCGGCCCGCTCGCTGGCTTCCGCGGCAAGGACGGCAGCAAGAAGGGCGTCGGCGAGCCGAATCCGGACCAGCTCCGGCGCTACATCGAGAATGGCTGCTTCTGGCGCGACCACCTGCCGCCGGAGCAGGGGTACTTCAAGCACGCCAACCGCGCCTATCTGGACCAGGCCAAGGCCATGGGGCTGATCGGCAAGTCCGACCAGATCGTCATGCAGATCTGGTCCGAGCCCTTGCAGAAATTCCGCCTCGCCGCCGAGGGCCATGGCGCGAAGCAGCCGCCCGCGCATCTGCGCGAGCGCGTCCGCCGCTACTGCGACCCGCTGCCCATCTGGTATGCGCCGCTGGAGCAGCAGGCACAGGACCTCAGCCGCTTCCCGCTCTCCGCCGTCACCCAGCGGCCGATGGCGATGTATCATTCCTGGGGCTCGATGAACGCCTGGCTGCGGCAGATCCATGGCGCCAACAAGCTCTACATGGCGCGCAGCCGGGGCCTCGCGCTGGGCCTTGCGGATGACGACTGGGTCTGGGTGGAGAGCCGCTCCGGCCGGCTGAAATGCCAAGTGAAGCTGATGGAGGGCGTGAACCCGGACACGGTCTGGACCTGGAACGCCATCGGCAAGCGCGCCGGCGCCTGGGGGCTTTCGGAAGACAGCCCGGAATCCACAAAGGGTTTCCTGCTGAACCACGTCATCTCCGAATGGCTGCCCGCGCAGGAGGGTTTCCGCCACGCCAACAGCGATCCGGTGACGGGTCAGGCTGCCTGGTACGACCTGCGCGTGCGCATCGAGAAGGCGGCGCCGGAGGAAGCCGGCATCACCAGCCCGCATCCCGAGCCGCTGCGCGCCCCGCCACGCATGCCCGAACGTCCGGACATCCTCCGCTACAACGCAAAGGCCGCCCAGTGACCTGCCTTCCCGAGATCAAGCCGGGCCAGAAGAAGCTCGGCCTTGTCATCGACCTGGACACCTGTGTCGGCTGCCAGGCCTGCGCCACCAACTGCAAGGAGTGGAACACCAGCGGCCACAGCGCGCCGCTGCCGGACTTCCATCCCTATTCGGCGGGCGCCGAGGGCGTGTGGTTCAACCGCGTCCACAGCTTCGAGGCCGGCGAGGGCGAGCAGGGCCGCACCGTCCACTTCCCGCGAAGCTGCCTGCATTGCGAGCAGCCCGCCTGCGTCACCGTCTGCCCGACCGGCGCCAGCTACAAGCGGGAGGAGGACGGGATTGTCCTGGTCAACCACGACACCTGCATCGGCTGCGGCCTCTGCGCCTGGGCCTGCCCCTATGGCGCGCGGGAGATGGACGAGGATGCAGGCGTGATGAAGAAATGCACGCTCTGCATCGACCGCATCTACAACGAGACCATCCCGGAGGAACGCCGTATCCCCGCCTGCGTCGCCACCTGCCCGACCCAGGCGCGGCATTTCGGCGATCTCGGCGACCCTGAAAGCGCCGTCTCCAAACTGGTGCGGGAGCGCGGCGGCTACGACCTGATGCCGGAGATGGGCTACAAGCCGGTGAACAAATACCTGCCGCCACGCAAGCGCGCGACGGTGCAGGCGAAGCCGGTGGAGGACGCGCCGACCTCGATGGACATCAAGAACCCGCTGCTGCGCTGGATGGACCGGGTGCTGACGCGATGAACCCCGCTGGCTCGATCGTCTTCTTCACCACCGCTTCCGGCGCCGGCTACGGGCTGCTGTACTGGCTCGGCCTGCTCCGGCCGCTGGGCCTGATTCCGGGGGATCCCTGGTTCGGGCTGGTGGCGCTTGGCCTGGCGCTGCTGCTGATTACGGTGGGACTGCTCTCCTCCCTGGCGCATCTCGGCCATCCGGAGCGGGCCTGGCGCGCCATCTCGCAATGGCGTTCCTCCTGGCTGTCGCGGGAGGGGGTGGCGGCGCTCCTCACCTATCTGCCGGCAGTGCTGTTCGGCATCGGGCTGCTGGGCGACATCCCGGCCCTGGCCGCGCCCATGGGGCTGCTGGCCGCGACAAGCGCGATGGTGACGGTCTACAGCACCGGCATGATCTACGCCTCGCTGAAGCCCATCCGGCAATGGCATCATCCGCTGGTGGTGCCGGGTTACCTGATGCTGGCGGCCTTCAGCGGCGCGGCGCTGCTGGCGATGCTCGCCGCCTTCTGGGGGAATGGCGCGGTGCCGGCGGTGCTGGCGCTGCTGACCGGGGCGGGTGGCGTCCTGCTCAAGACCGCCTATTGGCGCGGCATAGACACCCAGCCGCCGGAGGCGACGGCGGAAAGCGCCACCGGCCTCGGCCAGATCGGCAAGGTCCGGCCGCTCGATCCGCCGCATACCCAGACCAATTACCTGCTGCGGGAGATGGGCTTCCGCATCGCCCGCAAGCACGCGGCGAAATTGCGTCGCATCGTGCTGGCGGCCGGCTTCGGCCTGCCCATGCTGCTGGCGCTGCTGGCCCTTCTCACCGGCGGCGCGGCGGCGATGGCGCTGCTCACCATCGGCGCCGTCCTGGCGCTCGGCGGCCTGCTGGTCGAGCGCTGGCTGATGTTCGCCGAGGCCACCCACACGGTGACGCTCTACTACACCGGCACCTGACAACGCGCCCGGAGGCCTGCGCCTCCGGGCCTTGCGCTACCGGCGCAGATCCTCCGGCACCTTGCCGCCATTCTCCGCCAGCTTCTGCATCACCTGCTTGTGCAGCCAGATGTTCATGGCCGCGGAATCGCTGGTGCTGCCGCTGTAATTCAGCTCCCGCGCCAGCTCCTTCCGCGCCTCTAGGCTGCTGTCGAGGCCGAGCAGCTTCATCAGGTCCACGATGGAGTGGCGCCAGTCCAGCTTCTGCGGGTTCCTCGCGGCCATCTCGGTCAGGATGGCCTCCACATCCACGGACTGCTGCGCGGTGCCGGGCTGCGCATCGTCCGGCCGTGCCGGAGCGGCCGTGGCGGGCTGCGGCGCTGCGGCCGGGCCTTGCGCGGCCGATGGGGCAGAGGCAGCGGCCTGGGTACCGGTCTGCGCCGCTGCCTGGCCATGACCGAAGATCTTGGACATGATCGAGCCGAAGATGCTCACTGAGGCCTCCTCTGCTTCGGGGTTGATGACCGCGACCCTGCGGGAACGATCTTCGGGGCGTGATGGTTCAGCCTGACGGCAGCACGGCCTTGCGACGGTCCCGTTCCGGAGCCGGTGGCTTGGCAGGTCATCCCGGCATGCAATGATGCCGCCATACCGGGTCCACCGAGGGGAGGAGGTCCGATGCAGCTCGGCATGATCGGGCTCGGCCGCATGGGCGGCAACATCGTGCGGCGGCTGCTGCGGGCCGGGCATGACTGCGTGGTCTTCGACCTCGACCCGGCGGCGCGGGAGGCGCTGGCGGCAGAGGGCGCGCAACCTGCCGCGGATCTGCCCTCGCTGGTCGCCGCCCTGGCGCCGCCGCGCGCGGTCTGGGTGATGCTGCCGGCCGGCGCGCCGACCGAGGCCGCCCTGCTGGACCTCGCCAGCCTGCTCGCCCCCGGCGATGTCGCCATTGATGGCGGCAACAGCTTCTGGAAGGACAGCATCCGCCGCGCCGGGATGCTGCGCGAAAGGGGCCTGCATTTCCTGGATATCGGCACCTCCGGCGGCGTCTGGGGCCTCTCGCGCGGCTATTGCCTGATGATCGGGGGCGAGGCGGCGGTGGTGCAGCGCCTCGATCCGATCTTCGCCGCCCTGGCACCGGGACGGGAGGCGGCACCGCCCACCCCCGGCCGCGAGGGACGCGACCCGCGGCCGGAGCATGGCTATGTCCATGCCGGCCCGAATGGCGCCGGGCATTTCACCAAGATGATCCATAACGGCATCGAGTACGGGATGATGCAGGCCTTCGCCGAGGGCCTCGACATCCTCGTCCATGCCGATAGCGAGGCGCTGCCGGAGGAGTTGCGCCTCTCCCTCAACCTGCCGGACATCACCGAGGCCTGGCGGCGCGGCAGCGTCATCGCCTCCTGGCTGCTGGACCTGACGGCGCAGGCCCTGGCGCAGGATCCCGGGCTGGAGGGCTTCTCCGGCCATGTCTCGGACAGCGGGGAGGGGCGCTGGACGGTGCAGGCGGCGGTGGAATCGGCGGTGCCGGCGCCGGTGCTCTCGGCCGCGCTCTATGCGCGCTTCGCCAGCCGGGACCGGGAGAAATTCGCCGCGCGGGTGCTCTCCGCCATGCGCAAGGGCTTCGGCGGGCATCTGGAGCCGCCCAAGGCATGAAGGAACTGGCGCTCGTCATGGGCGTCTCCGGCGCCGGCAAGAGCACGGTGGGGCCGCTGCTCGCCGCTCGTCTCGGCGTGCCCTTCGCCGATGCGGATGCCTTCCACCCGCCCGCCAATATCGCCAAGATGAGCCGTGGCGAGCCGCTGACCGATGCCGACCGCTGGCCCTGGCTGGATGCGATCGGCGCCTGGCTGGATGCGCGGCAGGCGGCGGGGGAGGGTGGCGTCGTCACCTGCTCGGCCCTGAAGCGCATTTATCGCCAACGCCTGCTCGGGGCGCGGCCGCGGGTGCGGCTGGTCTTCCTGCGGGGTGACCCGGCCCTCATCGCCGCCCGCCAAGCGGCCCGCGCCGGGCATTTCATGCCGGCCAGCCTGATGGCCAGCCAATTCGCCACGCTGGAACCGCCGGGCCCGGAGGAGAACCCGATCATCCTCTCCGTCGAGCCGCCGCCCGAGGCGATCGCGGAGGCAGCCCATCGCGCCTTTCTGGACGGGCCCGCGGAAGGGCGCTAGCAGGCAAGGGCCGACCGCAGGAGGGTGCGACCATGCCGCTTGACGCTGCCACCAAGGCAAAGCTTGAGAAGATCACCACCGCCACCATCACCACCGTCCTGCTGAAGAAGGGGCTGCGCAATGTCTGGATGCGCGGGCCGCAGCCCTTCACGCCTTCGGCCAAAGGCAGGCGCCTGGTCGGCCCTGCCTTCACCCTGCGTTTCGTCCCGGCGCGCGAGGATCTGGCCACGCCGGAAAGCTGGTCCTCCCCCCGCTCCACCCGCGCGGCGATCGAGGACATGCCGGAAGGCTGCATCGCCGTCGCCGATGCGATGGGCGTGACCGATGCCGGCATCTTCGGCGACATCCTCTGCGCCCGGCTGATGAGGCGCGGCGTGACTGCCCTGGTGACGGATGGCGTGGTGCGCGACGTGGCCGGGGTGATCGGCACCGGCATGCCGGTCTGGTGCCGCGGCGGCGCGGCGCCGCCCTCCGTCGCCGGCCTCACCTTCGTCGGCTGGCAGGAGCCGATCGGCTGCGGCGGCGTCGCGGTCTTCCCGGACGACGTGATCGTGGTGGACGATGACGGCGCGGTCTGCATCCCGGCCGCCTTCGTGGAGGAAGTCGCCGCCACCGGCGAGGAGCAGGAGCGGCTGGAAGCCTGGATCGTCAGCAAGGTGCAGCAGGGCGAGAAGCTGCCCGGCCTCTACCCGCCGAATGCCGAGAACAAGGCGCGCTACGAGGCCGAGACGAAGCAGAAGTGAGCAATCGCAAGGCCCCGCCGCGCCCGTCCGACTTCTCCTTCTGGACGGAGGAGAAGCTGCGCATCGCCGACACGGACATGAACGGCCATGTCAACAACGGCGCCATCGGCGCCTTGTGCGAGGCCGGGCGGGTGGAGCTGATGCGCGCCGCCACCGGTCCCTCCGAAGGGCAGCCCTTCGTCATGGTCGTGGCGCGCGTCGCCATCGACTACCGGCGGGAGATCCACTACCCCGGCCGGGTGCGCATCGGCAGCGCGGTGACGGCGATCGGCACCAGCAGCATCACGGTCGCCCAGGCGCTGTTCAAGGACGACGACTGCTTCGCCACCTCGGAGGCGGTGATGGTCCTGCTGGACCGGGCCACCCGCCGCCCGACCCCGATCCCGGAGGCGGTGCGCGCGCGCTTTCTCGCCCTCGCGCCCGCACCGGCCAGGCCGGAGTAAGCGCTCAGCCTGTCAGGGCGAGCAGCAGGCCGGCCAGCGCCGTCGCGCCGCCCGCGATCCGCGCCGCAGGCCGCGCCCAGGCTGCGGAAGGCGCCGCCAGCGCCAACCCCGCGCCGTGCAGCAAGGCCGTCGCGGCCAGGAAGCCCGTGGCATAGGTGAAGGCCGAGCCGCCCAGCATCTCCACCCCATGCGCATGCCCGTGCAGCAGGCCGAAGAGGCCGGCCAGTGCCATGCCCGCCGGCAGCGGCAGCCGCAGCATCAGCGCCGTCACCGCGCCCAGCAGGATGACGGAGGCAAGAATGCCGGACTCGACCAGCGGCAAGGCCAGCCCCGCCATGCCGATCGCACCGCCCAGCGCCATGGCGCCCAGGAAGGCCGCCGGCAGCGCCCAGCGCGCCGCCCCGCCCAACAGGCCGGCCCAGAGGCCGACCATCATCATGGCCAGCAGGTGGTCCAGGCCGGTAAAGGGATGCAGGAAGCCAGCGGCGAAGCCGAAATGCGCGCCATCACCCACATGAGCCAGTGCCGGTACGGGAAGCAGCAGCGCGACGGGCAGGGCGAGCGCCTTCAGCGCGCCGTTCCCGCAGCAGCGCGGGCCACCGCGGTGTCGCTGGTCATTGGTGCCCTCCACGGTCTCGGCCATGCTTCCATCCTTTCCGCCTGAGGCGACGCGGCATTCGCGCAGGCTTCGGATCATGGCGCAGGCGCCCGCATGCGTCCACGGCACGATCGCTGGCCGCGGAATCCGCAAGGGCCGCCGATCCGGCTGATGCCAATTTGATCCCGCTGGCGGGCGCTGCCTGGTTCTGGTAGCGGATGCGTCATGGCCGATGGCGCTTCCTCCCGCTCCGTTCCCTCCCTATGGCGGGACCGGCGCTTCCTTGTCCTTCTCGCCCTCGGCTTCTCGGCCGGCGTGCCGCTGCCGCTGACGGCTTTCACCCTGCGGCAATGGCTCTCGGAATCCGGGACCTCGCTGACCGCCATCGGGCTGACGGCGCTGATCGGCCTGGCCTATTCGCTGAAATTCCTCTGGTCGCCGCTGCTGGACCACGCGCCGCCGCCCTTCTTCGGCTGGCTCGGCCGGCGGCGGGGCTGGCTGGCCAGCATCCAGCCGGCGCTGGCCCTGGCGATCCTCGGCATGGGCCTGACCGATCCGGCATCGGATGCGACGCTGACCGTGGCGGTGGCCGTGCTGGTCGCCTTCCTCTCCGCCAGCCAGGACATCGTGGTGGATGCCTACCGCATCGAGGTGCTGGAGGAGCGCGCCCAGGGCTATGGCCTGGCCTGCTATGTCTGGGGCTATCGCGGCGCCATGCTGGCCAGCAATGCCGGGGCGCTGGGGGTGGCGAGCCTCGCCGGCTGGACGGTGGCCTTCGCCTATTGCGCCGCGCTGATCGGGGTGGGCTTTGCCGCCGTGCTCTGGGCGCCGGAGCCTCTCGCGCCGCCGCCGCATCGGGGCAGCTGGGCCAGCCGCATCCGCATCGCGGTGGTGGATCCCTTCGCCGATTTCCTCCGCCGCCGCTACTGGCTGGCCATCCTGCTCTTCGTCGCGCTGTTCAAGCTGGGTGAGGCGCTGGCCGGCATCATGACCGCGCCCTTCTACCGCTCCCTTGGCTTCAGCCGGACGGAGGTGGCGGCGGTGGGCAGCGTCTTCGGCCTCTTCGCCACGCTAGGCGGGGCGCTGGCGGGCGGCTGGCTGGTGGCGCGGCTCGGCACGGCGCGGGCGTTGGTGCTGACCGGGCTCGGCCAGATGCTGTCCAACCTGATGTATGTGGCGCTGGCCCATGCCGGGCATGACATGCCGATGCTCTGGGCCCAGGTCGGGGTGGAGAACTTCACGGATGGGTTGGCCGATGCCGCCTTCGTCACCTACCTCTCCGGCCTGACCAGCCGCGCCTTCACGGCAACGCAATACGCGCTGCTGTCCTCGCTCGCCGCTGTGCCCTTGCGTACCCTCGGCGCCAGTTCCGGCTGGCTGGCGGAACGCCTGGGCTGGCCGGACTTCTTCCTCCTCACCACCGCGGCGGCGCTGCCGGCCATGGCGATCATGCTCTGGCTGCTGCGCCGCCTGCCGCCGGAAGAGCATCGCGCGTGATCCGCACCTATCTGCTGCCGCCGCTTCTCCTCATCGGCAGCAACATCCTGATGACCTTTGCCTGGTATGGCCATCTGAAGCGGCCGTCCTGGCCGCTCTGGCTGGCGATCGTCGTCTCCTGGGGCATCGCCTTCCTGGAATACTGCCTGGCGGTGCCGGCCAACCGCATCGGCTACCTGGCCGGCGCCTATAGCGGCCAGCAGCTCAAGGTGATGCAGGAGGTGATCACCCTGACCGTCTTCGCCGGCTTCAGCGTGCTGGTCCTCGGCGAGAGCCTGCGCTGGAACTACCTGGCCGCCATGGCCTGCCTGGTCGCCGCGGTGGGCTTCATCTTCCTGCCGGCACGGTAGCGCGCCCTGACCGAAGATTGACCGCCTTCCTGCCGCGGCCTAACTGAGCGGCGCGAGGCCACGCCCTCCCCCTTCAAGGGTTTCAAGTCCGGGACGGCCCGGCAGCTTGTTCGAAGGAGGCCCCCGTGGCTTGGCTCATCCTCGTCATCGCCGGCCTGTTCGAGGTCGTCTGGGCCTTTGCGATGAAGCAGTCGGAGGGCTTCACGCGCCTCTGGCCTACTGTCGTCACCCTGGTGGCGATGCTGGTGAGCTTCGGCCTCCTCGCCTGGTCAATGCGATCGCTCCCGCTCGGCACGGCCTACACCGTCTGGACCGGGATCGGGGCGGTGGGAGCCTTCCTCGTCGGCGTCCTCGTCCTCGGCGAGGCCGCCAACGCCACCCGCCTGATAGCCGCCTTGCTGATCGTGAGCGGCCTGGTGCTCATGAAGCTGTCCAGCCCCGCCTAGTGCCTCGCATTTCTCCCAGGCGTCCGGCGCGGACCGCTAGCGGCAATCCCGCTGCGCATAGCCGGCGGCACGCCGGGCCCGGTTGGCAGCGGCCTGGGTGCCGGTCAGCGCCGCCTGGGCCGCGGCGTCCTGAGCCTCGCTCACTGCCTCGGCGCAGTAGGAGTCATAGGGCTGCGCCACCGCCGTGGCGCCATAGGCATAGCCCTGCGGAGCGGCATAGGCCCGCGAATAGGCGGCGGGGGTTTCCGAATAGTAGGTGCAAGCCGGAAGGCCAGCCAGGGCGGCGATCGCGGCGAGGGCAGAGAGGTGGCGGACCAGCATCGAACCTCCTTTGCATCCGGTCCCGCGCCGTTCAGCGCGCCGGGCTGGGCGGCGGTTCCCGTGACGCCCGGAGGCTAGCTAGGGCCTGGGCAGTTCCTCCCGCGTGACCTCCCCGGCGCCCTGCGGCACGGGCCCGGCGGTCATCAGCCAGTCCTTCAGGTTGCGGCGGAGCTGGAACTCGAATTCCACATTCAGGTCATCCATGGTCCGGCGCAGCAGCAGGTCCGCGGCGCGCGGCCGCTCCGCCTCCGGCCCGGTCACGACGCGGCTGGCCTGCGCCTCCACGAAGCCCAGCCGCGCCCCCTGGGAGGAGCGGATCTCCAGCCGGCAGCCGAGCAGGCAGCTCAGCCTGGCACGGTCCCGCTGCAGGCTGGCGGAGGTGACGGTGAAGACCGCCCGGCCGGTGCTGCCCACCGCCTCCAGCCGGTCCCGGCCCATGATCCGCACCGCCTCGGCCGGGGAGGGCGAGGTCTCCCGGCCCGCGCCTGCAGGGGGCGCCCCCTCCGGCGCGATCTCAACCGTTGCCACGTTCAGCGGCAGCCGCATCAGATGCGTGTAGGAGATCGGCCCGGGCGGCGGCTCGGCAGGCCCCCGCCGGGCGCAGGCGGCCGCCAGCAGCGGCAGCAGCAGCACGAAGCGCCGGGTGGGCATGGGCATCCCCCTCAATGGGTTCGGTCGTGCCCGTGATGTAACGGCTCAGGCGCGTCCGGCGCCACCCCGGATCTCGCTGCGCTCGAAACGGAAGTCCAGGTTGCAGAACTCGCAGGTCATGGTGATGGTGCCGGCTTCCGCCATATGGTTCAGGTCCTCCTCCGGGAAGCCGGCCAGCACCCCGGCCAGCCGGGCGCGCGAGCAGCGGCAGCCATAGGAGAGGGCGCGGGCCCGGTCGAGTGCCAGCCCCTCGGCATGGAACAGCCGGTGCAGCAGCCGGTCCGAAGGCAGGGTGTCGTCCAGCATCTCCGCCTCGGTCAGCGTGCCGGCGAGGGCGAGGGCGGTGCGCCAGGCCTCCTCCTGCGCCGCCTCGTCCAGCTCGGGGCCGATGCCGCCCTGGCCGGCGACCCGCTCCATGATGAAGGCGCTGGCGCGCCAGCCGGCCGGCGTCCGGGCGCAGGCGAGGTGGACATGGGTGCGCAGCTGCTCGGAGGTGCGGAAATAGTGGTCCGTCAT
>Ga0182742_1001140_pt1 | contig 35669 bp, 28 predicted proteins | sample eDN5th37CBELigMG_FD_128880 | JGI IMG/M metagenome (GOLD analysis project Ga0182742, IMG submission 128880) | Enriched Miracle-Growth compost microbial communities from Emeryville, California, USA - eDNA 5th pass 37_C BE-Lig MG (version 2)... ... | reverse complement strand
AGGTGACCATCGCCGGCAACGGGGTGGAGAGCGAGGAGCCGATGCAGGGCGAGGAGGGGAGGTACTTCGCCTTCGCCGAGGTGAACGGTCTGCCCCCCGCGGAGGTAACCATCACCAACGAGAGCGACGATCCGCCCAGCGCCAAGACGGCAGCGGTGCACGACCTGGTCACCATCACCCGCGCGGAATACGATCCGCTCCGCTTCGAGCTCCTGGTGGAGGCGGCCTCGAGCGATCGCCTTCCGCCGGGGCCGACGTTGGAAGTGGTGGGCTTCGGCCTGCTGAACGGCGGCGTCCAGGTCTTCACCGGCGTGGTGGCGCCCCCCGCCTCGGTCACCGTCGTCTCCTCCGCGGGCGGCACCGACACCCGGCCGGTGGCGGTGACCGGCCAGCCCTTCGCGCCCATCCCGGTGGTGGCCAGCGCGGGGGTGGATCGCACGGTGCAGTCGGGCTCGATGGTGATGCTCGACGGCACCGGCTCCTCCGGCAACATCACCGGCTTCGCCTGGCTGCAGATCCAGGGGCCCGCGGTGATCCTCTCCGATGCCTCGAGCCCCACTCCCACCTTCATGGCGGTGGTGCCGGGCACCTACGTCTTCCAGCTCACCGTGAGCGGCTTCGGTGGACCGTCGATCGACACCGTCCAGATCGCGGTGGTGGAGGGGCCGCCGCCGGTGGCGAACGCAGGTCCGGATCGCTTCGTCGAACCCGGCACCGGGGTCACCCTCGACGGCAGCGGCAGCCTCAACGCCACCTCGTTCGCGTGGCAGCAGATCTCCGGCTCGCCGATCGTCGTGCTCGACGGCGCCAACACCGCGCAGGCCACCTTCACCTTCCCGGCCGGGGCGACGGCGCTCCTCTTCGAGCTGACGGTGAGCGGCCCCGGCGGATCGGCCACCGACACGGTGGTGATCGCCCCGGCGGGGACCGAGCCGCCGCCGCCGGTGGCAGACGCGGGCCCCGATCAGACGGTGGCGGTGGGGAGCACCGTGGTCCTCGACGGCAGCGGCAGCAGCAACGCCGTTTCGTTCCAGTGGACCCAGATCGCGGGGCCGACGGTGGCGCTCACCGACGCCAACACGGCGCAGGCGCGCTTCGTCTTCCCGGGCGGCGGCGTCACCTCGCTCACCTTCCGGCTCACCGTCGCCAACGGGGCGGGCGTCACCGCCACCGACACGGTGGTGATCACCGCGCTGCCGCCGCCTCCGCCGCCCGTCGCCAACGCCGGGCCGGATCAGGTGGTGCCGGCGGGGACGCTGGTGGTACTCGACGGCAGCGCCACCACCGGCGCCGTCTCCCTCTTCTGGGAGCAGATCGGCGGCGCGCCCGAGGTGGTGCTCGCCGGGGCGAACACACCCAACCCGACCTTCACCTTCCCGGAAGGCGCGACGACGCTGATCTTCCTCCTCACCGCCACCGGGCCCGACGGCAGAACGAGCACCGACACCGTCTCCGTCTCGCCGCTCGTGCCGGTGGTGGACGTGCTCACCGTGACCCGCGCGGAGTTCCGCACCGACGACGCCCGCTGGAACGTCCGCGGCACGGCGACGGTGACCACCGGCAACGTGGTGGCGGTCTTCCTCTCCAACGGCACCACCGTGGTGGGCACCGCGGCGGTGGACGCGACGGGTGACTGGCGAATCGATCTGCGCGGATCGTCGGTGGTTCCCGCGCCCAACGAGCGGCTGGTGGTGCGCTCCTCCGCGGGTGGCCTGCTCACCAACGTGCCGCTGCAGCAGCGGCGGTAGGCGCGCGAAAGCAGCGGGGCCTTCGGCGCTCCCGATGGCCCCGCTCCCTTGCGACTCCTCGTTCTCGCCGCGCTGCGTCGGCTCGCGCGCAATGTGGCGGCGAAAGCCAGATGGGTTGAGCCGGGCCTGCCGCTTGGGTAAAGAGCGCTCACCAACCCGACATGCGAGCGAGCGTTCCCATGGCTTCGAGCCGCATCTTCCTGCCCGGACTCACCCTTCTCCTCGTGCTGTTCGCAGCCTGTTCCGGTTCGAGCGATGACCCGTTCCCCTCCGCCACCTGCAGCCCCGGCCAGGAGAGCTGCGACGGCGAATGCGTCGATCTCCTCTTCGATCGCTCCCACTGCGGCGCGTGCGGCGTCGCCTGCGACGTGGGGGAGATCTGCGACCTGGGCGCATGCGTGACGCGCTGCGCGGAGGGGACGCTGCGCTGCGGCGACGTGTGCGTCGACGTCGGCAGCGACGCCGCCAACTGCGGCGGGTGCGGCAACGCCTGCGCGGATGGGCAGGTCTGCGTCGACGGCACCTGCGGCTGCCCCGCCGGCCGGGAATGGTGCGACGGCGCGTGCGTGGAGCTGGGCACCGACGAGGCCCATTGCGGCGCGTGCGGCAACGCTTGCGCCGAGGGCGAGCTCTGCGTCGACGGCCACTGCATGATCCAGTGCGCCGAGGGCAGGGTGGAGTGCGACGGCGTCTGCGTCGACGTGGAGGCGGACGACGCCCACTGCGGCGGGTGCGGCAACGCCTGCACCGGCGGGACCGCCTGTGTCGAGGGCGCGTGCGTCTGCCCGGAGGGGCTGAGCCTCTGCGACGGCGCCTGCGTCGATCTGCAGTCGGACGCCGCTCACTGCGGCGCCTGCGGCGCGGTCTGCGCCGCGGGGGAGAACGCCACCGGCGCCGCCTGCACCGACGGCACCTGCGTCCGCACCTGCGACGCGGGCTTCGCCGACTGCGACGGTGATGGGGCCAACGGCTGCGAGATCGCCCTGGACGCGGATGCGTCGAACTGCGGCGCCTGCAACAACGTCTGCGCCGAGGGCGCCTACTGCGAGAGCGGCGTCTGCTGCGGCGAGGCGGAGCTGGTCTGCGGCGGCGCCTGCATCGATCCCCTCGCGGACGACGCCCACTGCGGCGGCTGCGGCCTCGGCTGCGCCGGCCACCCGAACAGCAGCGGCGGCACCTGCGTCGACGGCGGCTGCGAGCTCACCTGCGTCGGCTCCTTCGCCGACTGCAACCTCGACCGCGTCGACGGCTGCGAGACGGATCTGGACAGCGACCCGTTCCACTGCGGCGCCTGCGGCAACGAGTGCGGCTCGATCTGCAGCGAGGGCACCTGCCTGCAGATGACCGCGCCGCGCCACCTCTTCGGCACCACCTGCGTGCTCCTGTCCGACGGCGGCGTCTGGTGCTGGGGGCTCAACGATGAGGCGCAGGTGGGGAACGGCACCTACCAGAACGTCCTGCGCCCCCACCGCGTCCCGGTCGATCCTGCGGCGGAGGTCTTCGCCGGGCCCTACCACACCTGCATCCGCACCCTCACCGGCAGCGTGGTCTGCTGGGGCAACAACGAGAACGGCCAGCTCGGCGCGGGCCACACCAACCAGACCAGCGCGCCGGTGACGGTGACCCTTGGCGCCGATCAGCCGCTCCAGGGCGTGGTCCAGCTCGCGCTCACCGGCCAGCCCAGGCTCGGCCCGACCATGCCGATCAACGGCTCCACCTGCGCGCTCCTCTCCAGCGGCATGGTGCTGTGCTGGGGCGGCGGCGCCAACGGCAGGCTCGGCAACGGCGACACCGCCGATCAGCTCGCCCCGGTGGCGGTCTCCGACGGCACCGCGCCGCTGGCCGGCGTGGAGGAGATCGCCGCGGGCATCGGCCACGTCTGCGCGCGGCGGGGCGACGGCACCGTCTGGTGCTGGGGCTCGAACAACCAGGGGCAGCTCGGGATGGACGACACCACCGAGCGGCTCTACGCCACCCAGGTCCCGGGCCTGACCGGCGTGGATCAGATCGCCGCTGCGGGCTTTCTCACCTGCGCCAGGGCGGGCGGCACGATCAAGTGCTGGGGCCAGAACACGGTCGGCCAGATCGGCGACGGCACCACCACCCAGCGCAGGGTGCCCACGGACGTGGTGGGGATCACCAACGCCACCGACCTCCGGGTGGGCATGAACCATGCCTGCGCGCTCCTCGCGGACTCCACCGCGAAGTGCTGGGGCCTCAACTCCTTCGGCCAGCTCGGCGATGGCAGCATCACCAACCGCTCCTCCCCGGTGACGGTGCTCGAGCCGCTCCAGAGCGGCCCGTGGACCGGGCTGCGGGCGCTCGTCCCCGGCGGGCAGTCGTACACCTGCGCCGTCGACGCGGACGATCACCTCTGGTGCTGGGGATGGAACAACTACGGCCAGCTCGGCGACGGCACCACCGGCACCTCCGACGTCCCCGTCCCCATCCGCTGGTAGCAGCCCGCCGTCCGCGCCGCGTCGGCGCGGACGGCTTCCCCCGCCCGGCGCCCGCCCGCGCGAAGGAACGACACCATGGCCCGCATCTCGGCAGAAGCGCCCGGCGCCTCCAGCCCCACGCTCCTCGATCGCGCCCTCGTCCTCCGGGGCGCGCCCCGCGAGCTGTGGGTGATCTACCTGGTGAAGGTACTGGAGATCGCCGCCTACGGCCTGATGACCGGCACGGTGGTCCTCTGGCTCTCCTCCGACCTCGGCTTCTCCGATGCGGCGGCGGGCGACGTCTACACCTGGTGGTCGTCGATCACCACGGTGGCGGTGCTGCTGGTGGGCGCGCTCACCGACACCGTCGGGATCAAGCGCTCCTTCCTCCTCGGCTTCTCGATCTGCCTCGTCACCCGCACCGTGCTGGTGGCGAGCACCGACCCGTGGGTGGCGATCCCCTTCGGCCTCCTGCCCAGCGCGGTGGGGCTCGCCCTCATGTCGCCGGTGATGGTCACCGCGGTGAAGGCCTACACCACCCCGGCCCAGCGGGCGCTCGCCTTCTCGCTCTTCTACACCCTGGTCAACGTGGGCTACGCCATCGCCGGCTGGACCTTCGACGCGGTCCGCGGCGCGCTGGGGGAGTACGGCACCACCTCCCTGTTCGGCGTCGAGCTCACCGCCTACCGCGTGCTCCTGCTGGTGGCGCTGGGGCTCACCGTGCCCGGCCTGCTCCTCACCCGCTTCTTCCTGCGGGACGGGGTGACCATGACGGAGGAGGGGCTGCGGATCGATCCGCCGCGCGCCGGGCCGGGCTCGGCGCTCACCGCCGTGCGGCGCACCGCGGTGGAGACGGTGCGGACGTTCGCCGCGGTGTGGCGGGAGAAGACCTTCTACAAGTTCCTCGCCTTCCTCGCGCTGGTGGTCGGCGTGCGGCTGGTCTTCTACCACATGCAGGTGACCTTCCCGAAGTTCGCCATCCGCGAGCTGGGGGAGGGCGCGCCGATCGGTCAGCTCTGGGGGATGCTCAACCCGCTGCTCATCGTGGTGCTGGTGCCGCTGGTGGGGGCGCTGACCGGCAGGATCTCCTCCTACGCAATGGTCCTCGCCGGCACCGCGATCAGCGCCGCGTCGGTGCTCCTCCTCGCGATCGATCCCGCCGTCTTCCAGCCCCTCGCCGACGGCTGGCTCGGCGATCTCGTCGCCCGGCGCTGGCTGGGCGTCGAGGGCGCGGTCAACCCCTGGTACGTCTCGATCGCGCTCTTCGCGGTGCTTCTCTCGGTGGGCGAGGCCTTCTGGTCGCCGCGGCTCTACGAGTACACCGCGGCGGTGGCGCCGAAGGGGAAGGTGGGCTCGTACATGGCCCTCTCGCTGCTGCCCTATTTCCTCGCGCAGTTCGGCGTGGGGATGCTCTCCGGCCGCCTCCTCGCCGCCTACGTTCCCGCGGAGGGGGCGCGCGATCCCGCCACGCTCTGGCTGATCGTCGCGGCGATGGCGGCGGTCTGCCCGATCGGCCTGCTCGCCTTCCGGCGCTGGCTCCGCGTCCCCGAGGAGGGGCGGTAGCCGCCGCGTCCGGCACCTGACGCGCATCCTCCGCAGCGGGGCTGCCCCGCCTCCGCGGATCGTGTGCACGGTCCGCGCCTGGATCTCGGCACGGGGCGCTCCCCGTGCCTGCAGCGCCGGAGGATCGCATGCGGTTTCGACGTCGTTGGTGGCAGATCTCCCTCGCGGTCGCCGTGGTGCTCGCCGCGGCGACGGCGGCGTGGGCGCAGCAGCAGCAGCGGCCCGCGCGCGAGCCGGGGCAGAAGAGCGATCTCCCCGTCCCCCTCGTCGGCAAGACGAGCTACGCGCCGGTGGCGATCGAGGAGACCTTCCAGCAGATCTACGAGCGCTATTCGAAGGGGAAGGCCACGCTGACCAGGCGGCAGGCCTCCCTCCTCGCCGAGCGCTACGACCTCTCCGATCGCCCGGTGAAGGGCGTCACCATGAGCCGGAGCAAGCCGGTGCAGGGGGGCGTGCGCGTCAAGCTTCCCGCCGGGACCACCTGGGAGCAGCTCGCCCAGATGTCGCCCGACGAGATCCGCCAGAAGAAGCTTTGGCCGAAGGGCTTCCTGCCGCTGCCCCATCCGCAGCAGGACGAGGGCGGCATGGTCTTCCCCGCCTTCCACATCCGGGAGGTGCAGAAGCAGGAGGGGCGCAACCTGGAGCGCTTCGACGTGGAGTTCGACATCCCGGAGCACTTCCTCCCCGAGTTCCCGCCGCCGATCTACCTCACCACCCGGCCGGATCTCGGCGACGTCTCCCGGGGCCAGCTCGTCACCACCCAGAACTTCTACGAGCTCTTCAACGGCCTCCTCAATCCGAAGCAGCTGGAAGGGCTGCGGCTTCTCGTCACCCAGTTCCCCCAGCAGCAGTTCAACATGACGGAGGATCGCCGCTCCGAGAAGCCGAGCCTGGGCGTCGCCTGCTTCGACTGCCACACCAACGGCCACACCAACGCCGGCTTCCATCTGGTCGGCGACATCCGGCCTCAGCCCTTCCGCCGTCGCATCGACACGCCCACCCTGCGCGGCGTCAACCAGCAGCGCCTCTTCGGCTCGCAGCGGGCGCTGCGGACGGTGGAGGACTTCACCGAGTTCGAGCAGCGCGCCGCCTACTTCGACGGCGACATCGTCATCGCGCAGAAGAAGGGGGTGAACTTCCTCGAGCGCGGCAGCGAGGTCCACGCCATGGCGGAGTTCCAGGAGATCCTCGACTTCCCGCCTGCGCCCAAGCTCGACGTCTTCGGCAGGCTCGATCCCACCAGGGCGACGGAGCAGGAGCTGCGGGGCGAGAAGCTCTTCCACGGCAAGGCCCGCTGCGCCGAGTGCCACCCGCCGCCGATCTACAGCGACAACTTCATGCACGACCTGCGCACCGACCGCTTCTACGATCCGGTGCTGATCAACGGCCGGATGGCGGTGCGCGACGGCGCGATCAAGACCTTCCCCCTGCGCGGCATCAAGGACAGCCCGCCCTACCTCCACGACGGCAGGCTCCTCACCCTCGACGACGCGGTGGAGTTCTTCAACCTGGTCCTCCAGGTGAACCTCACCCCCCAGGAGAAGCAGGACCTGCTCGCCTTCCTCTACACGCTCTGACACTGCGGCCTTGAGCCGGGCGGCGCTCCCGAGGTAGGGAGCGCCGCATGGCTGCGAAGATCATCGATCCGGCCGTTCTGGCCGAGACCTATCGCAACGAGATCCGGGCGGACATCGCCCGGCTCTCCCGGCCCCCGCTGCTGGTGGGGATCCTGAGCGCGGAACACGGTCCCTCCCGCACCTACGCGGAGTGGACCGGCAAGGCCTGCGACGAGGTGGGCGTCCGCTTCGACCTGCGGATGCGCCCCCGCATGCAGGTGGAGGACGCGATCCGCGAGGCCAACGCCGATCCGGAGGTGGACGGGATCATCGTCTACTACCCGGTCTTCGGCACCGGCCAGGACGCCTACCTGCGCGAGCTGGTCGATCCGATGAAGGACATCGAGGGCCTCCACCCCCACTGGGCGCGGGCCCTCTACGAGAACCGGCGCTTCATCGACCCGGCGAAGACCCGCAAGGCGATCGTCCCGTGCACGCCGCTGGCGGTGATCAAGCTGGTGGAGGCGTCGGGCGTCGCCGGCCCCCCGCCGCGGCCGCTGGCAGGGAAGACCGTCACCATCTTCAACCGCAGCGAGGTGGTCGGCCGGCCGCTGGCCAGCATGATGGCCAACGACGGCGCCAGGGTCTTTTCCTTCGACATCGACGGCCCCCAGCTCTTCCTGCCGGGACCCGCGGACCAGGGGCACACGGTGGAGGAGACCGAGATCGATCGGGCGGGCGCGCTGGCGCAGTCCGACGTGGTGATCACCGGCGTTCCCTCCCGCGACTTCCCCCTCGTCCGCGCCGCGGAGATCAAGGAGGGGGCGGTCTGCGTCAACTTCGCCACCATCCGCAACTTCGACGAGGACGTTCTGGAGAAGGCCTCGGTCTTCATCCCGCGCGTGGGGACGATGACGGTCACCATGGCCCTGCGGAACATCGTCCGCCTCCGCAAGCAGGCGGAAGGGATCTCCTGAGGAATCGGTCGGGGGCCGAGGGCGGTTGTCGGTGCGGTGACGCCTTTGGCACAATTCGCCCGCCCGGCAGGGGAGCGACCACCCGCCGGAACGACCACCAGGGAGACGAGATGAAGATCGGCCGGAACGACCCCTGCCCGTGCGGCAGCGGGAAGAAGTACAAGCAGTGCCACGAGCAGCGCCAGGAGCAGAGCGACTGGTCGAAGAAGGGGCTGTACGTCGTCGGCGCGGCGCTGGTTCTCGGTCTGGGGGGCTTCGTCTACAGCGCGGTGCGCATCCCCGACGACGGCAGGGTCTGGTCGGTGGAGCACGGCCACTGGCACAACGCCGACGGCACCGAGCTGGGCTCGACCAACGCCCGCTTCTTCCCCCAGCCGCCGGGCCCGGTCCCCGAGGGGATGGTCTGGTCGACGGAGCACGGCCACTGGCACGACGCCGCCACCGGGATGGAGCCGGCGGCGCAGCCGGGCGGCGTGACCATCACCCCCGTCCGCAGCACCGACTAGCGCGCCGGTCCCCCCGGCAGCAGCAGCCAGACGCCCCGGTCGGCACCCGCAGCCGCTTCAACGGATACGGAGGTCGTCGGGGCGTTCGCCTGTCGCGCGGTGCGAGAGCGCGATACACGCACCGTCGCTGCTCTCTGTTCTGGATTGCCCACCGGCGCCCGTGTTGGGGAGCCGACGCTTCCAAGTCCGGCCCGTCCGGGGGGTTCACCAATGAGAACAGGAGTCCGTCCGCCGGTCCTCGGCGGTAAGTGGGTGTGTCTGCTTGCTGCGTCGCTGCTGCTGGCCCTCTCCGCTTGTGAAGGGCAGGGCGCCGTCCCGGGCCCGCGGCCGGGGCGCGACGCGCACAAGGTGAAGGTATCCGCGGCGCACGCTGCCGCGCTCGAGGCGCAGGGCGCCGAGCGGATCGCCGACTACGGTTCGTTCCGCCTGCTCCGGGTCGAGCCCGAGGTGCTGGCGGGCGCCGCCCCCGACGCGGAGATCGAGATCCGCGACGACTTCGACGAGATCCTCCTCAACGCCACCACCATCGACACCGCCTCGGACGAGGGCAGGGCGCTGCACGGTCTGCGCACCGGCGAGCCCGGCCCGCGCCTCCACCTGGTGCAGTTCCAGGGACCGATCCTGCCGGAGTGGTACCGGGGGCTGGAGGAGTCGGGCGTCCGCATCGTCGCCTACATCCCCAACAACGCCTACCTGGTCTACGGCGACGCGGACGTGCTCGCGGGCGCGAGCCGGCTCGCCGCCGTGCAGTGGCACGGCGCCTTCCTCAACGACTTCAAGATCGATCCGGGCGTCCGCTCCGCCGCCACCGAGGAGTGGCTGATCCAGCTGGTGAAGGACGAGGCGGCGAACGCCGCCACCCTCGAGCGGATCCGCGCCAGCGCCTATGAAGCCCCCGTGGTGCAGGAGGCGCTCGGCTACGTCAACGTGGCGGTGTCGATGCCCCGGGCCAGGGTGCTCGAGGTGGCGCTTCACCCCGAGGTGGTCTCGATCCAGGCGCGGCCCATGCCGAAGCCCAACTGCGAGCGGCAGGCGATGCTGATGGCCGGTCAGCCGATCGCCGCAGGCAGGGGCGCAGGCTACCTGGCCTGGCTCGCCTCGAAGGGCTTCACCCAGGCGCAGTTCGACGCCTCCGGCTTCGGTATCGATGTCACCGACAGCGGCGTCGACAACGGCACCACCACGCCGAACCACTTCGGTCTCTACCGGCAGGGCGACGTCCTGTCGTCGAGCCGCGTCGCCTACGCCCGGCTGGTCGGCACGACGAACAGCGGGAGCACGCTCCAGGGATGCGACGGCCACGGCACCCTCAACGCGCACATCATCGCCGGCTGGTCGGACCTCGCCGGTGCGCCCTTCACCGACGATGCCGGCTTCGCCTTCGGCCTCGGCGTGGCGCCCTTCGTGAAGATCGGGTCCTCCGTCGTCTTCGACCCGGCCTACACCAATCCGAGCCTGGAGGCGCTCCAGGCGCGGGCCTGGGCAGACGGGATGCGCATCAGCTCGAACAGCTGGGGCTCGTCCACCGCGGTGTACACCATCGAGGCGCAGCGCTACGACGCGCTGGTGCGCGACGCGCAGCCCGCCGGCTCGCCCTTCCCGACGCCGGGACACCAGGAGATGGTGATCGTCTTCGCCGCGGGCAACGCGGGGCCGGGCGCCTCGACCATCGCATCGCCCGGCTCCGCCAAGAACGTCATCACCGTCGGCGCCTCGGAGAACGTCCAGGCGATCGGCGGCACGGACTACTGCGGCGTGGCGGATTCCCAGGCAAACAGCCGGGACGACATCGCCAACTTCTCCAGCCGGGGCCCCACCGCCGACGGGCGCACGAAGCCCGACCTGGTCGCGCCCGGCACGCACGTCTCGGGCGGCGTCGCGCAGACGGACCTCCAGCGCTCTCCGAATCCCGCCTTCCCGATGGGAAATGCCCTCGGTTGCTTCGACGCGAACAGCGTCTGCGGCGGGGCGGGCAGCGAGTTCTACCCCTCCAACCAGCAGTGGTACACGGTCTCGTCGGGCACGAGCCACTCCACCCCCGCGGTCGCCGGCGCCGCGGCGCTCCTCCGCCAGCACCTCATCAACCGCGGCGAGGCGCCTCCCAGCCCGGCGATGACCAAGGCCTGGCTGATGAACGCCGCCCGGTACCTGACCGGCACCGGCGCCAACGACAGCCTGTTCTCCAACGCGCAGGGGATGGGTCTCGCCGACCTCGAGCGGACGCTGGACGACGTCCCGCGGATGCTCGTCGACCAGACGCCCGAGACGGTCTTCACCGCCTCCGGCCAGCAGCGCACCTTCGAGGGGATCGTCGGCGATCCGGACGAGCCGTTCCGGGTGACCCTCGCCTGGACCGATGCGCCCGGCTCCACCACCGGATCCGCCTGGCAGAACGACCTGGATCTCCTCGTCACCGTCGACGGCGTCACCTACCGGGGCAACGTCTTCGACGGTCCCCACTCGGTGGGCGGCGGCACGGCGGATCCCCGGAACAACGTGGAGAGCGTCTTCCTCCCTGCGGGAACCCAGGGCACCTACACGATCACCGTCGTGGCGTCCAACGTCGTGGCGGACGCGCTCCCGGACGACGACTACGCGGGGCCGCAGCAGGACTTCGCCCTCGTCGTCTACAACGCGTGCGACGAGGCGGGCCAGCCGGTGACCGACGTGGCGGCCACGCCCGTGGGCGACCACCGCATCGAGGTGACCTGGACCCCGAGCGGCTCCGATTCGTACAACGTCTACCGCGCCCTCTCCGCCGCGGGGCCGTGGACCCGCGCCGGCTCCACCACGGGCAGCTCCTTCGTCGACGCGGGCCTGTCCGGCGGGACCACCTACTTCTACCAGGTCCGCGGGGTCGCCTGCTCCGAGTCGGCGCCGTCGAACGTGGTCTCCGCGACCGCGACCGGTGACTGCATCCTGGAGCCGGCGTTCGACGGCCTGCAGTCCGTGACCAGCGGCGTGAGCTCGACCTGCTCCGCGACCCTCTCCTGGTCCGCCGCGACCCCCCGCTGCGGCGGTGCGATCCACTACTCGATCTACCGCAGCACCGATCCGGCCTTCGTCCCTTCCGCCGCCAACCGCGTCGCCACCGGCGTGACCGGCACCACCTTCGTGGACGAGGCGAACCTCGCCGAGAACGCCGCCTACCACTACGTCGTCCGGGCCACCGAGACCGCCGACCGGGTGATCGAGGAGCAGAACACGGTCGCCCGTTCCGCCATGGTGCGCGGCCCCGTCATCCCGGGGGTCGACTTCTTCGACGACTTCGACGGGAACCGGCCGGCGAACGCCTCCGCCTGGTGGACGCCCACCGCCATCGTCGGAAACGCCGGCGGCCTCCAGATCGTCACCGGCTGCCGCTACCAGTCGTTCAATCGCGCCTATCGGTTCGGCGCCGCCACCACCAGCTGTGGCGGAACCTACGCAATCTCCCAGCAGCTCCTGCTCCGGCTGGGCGGCGACGGTAGCGTCGTCGGCATCAACGGCTTCCCGATCCCCGCCGCCGCGTGGAAGCCGGAGATGAGCTTCCACGTCTGGTACGCAATCGAGCGCCGGTACGACGGCGCCTGGCTCGTCTACAGCACCAGCGGCGCCAACGGACCGTGGCTCCCGGTGGGCGACGCGCCCACCGACGATGCGCCCTACATCTTCGCGGGGGGCTACGACAACACGCTGCAGTCCAACAGCGCCATCCGCATCTGGCGAGTGGCGGGCTGGGTGACAACGGGAGCCTCAAGCAGGTCCGGGTCAACCTCGAGGCGCTCAAGGGGCAGACGGTCTGGTTCGGCTTCCGGTTCCACAGCGACAACCTCTACAACTACGAGGGCTTCTACGTGGACGACGTCCGGGTCCTCGCAGACAGCGCCCTTTCGTGCACGACGGTGGCGCCGCCGCCGGGACCCGCGGTGTCCTTCGTGGTCGAGGGGCTGCCCGCCTCGGCGCAGGCGGGAACGCCGGTTCCCGTCCAGATCGTCGCCCGTGACGCCTGGGACCAGGTGGCCGTGGGCTACGGCGGCGCCGCCCAGCTCTCCAGCTCCGATCCGCAGGCGGTCCTGCCCGCCGTCGTCACCTTCGTGAACGGCGTCGCCTCGGCGCAGGTCGAGTTCCGCACCGCGGGAACCCAGCGCCTCGTGGTGACCGACGACGCGACGCAGGTGGCGATCCAGGGGGCGGGCTCGCTCGTCGTGGAAGCGAGCGATCCCGTCGGGCTCTTCTTCTACGCCGAGCCGGCGCAGGGAGAGGCGGGACGGCCGATCACGCCCATCGTCGCGGTGGGGCTGCTCGACGCCTACGGCAACCAGGTCCGGCTCGACGGTCCCACCGTCGAGATCGCGCTCGGCGCCAACCCCGGCGGGGCGACGCTCTCCGGGACGACCTCCGCGCCCAGCACCGGGGGCTTCGCCCTCTTCGCGAACCTGGTGCTCGACAAGGCGGCGGAGGGCTACACCCTGGTGGCTTCCGCCCCCGGCCTGGCGCAGGCGATCAGCGCGCCCTTCGCCGTCCGGGCCACCGATCCGGCGAGGCTCGTCTTCGTCGTCTCCCCGGCGGACGGCCCCGCCGGCGTCCTCGCCCCCGCCCCCGCGGTGGCGATCCTCGACGCCTTCGACAACCGGACCGACGCCTCCGCGCTCGTCGAGCTCGGCCTGGAGCCGCACCCTGGAGGTGCGTCGCTCGGCGGCGTCACCGCCGTCCAGGCGGTGGACGGGATCGCCGTCTTCGACGCGGCGGAGATCGACCGCGTGGGGGAGGGCTACGTCCTCCGCGCGTCGTCGGGCGCCCTCACCGGCGCGACGAGCGCGCCGTTCTCGCTCGTCCCTGCAGCGCCGCACCGGCTCGCCTTCACCGCGCAGCCGACCGACGTGGTGGCAGGCGCGCCCCTGCCCACGCTGGCGGTGACCTCGTACGACCGGTTCGGCAACGTCGCCTCCAACGCGGTGGTGCCGGTCCACCTCTCGCTCGTGGGCAGCGTGCCCGGCGCCACGCTCTCCGGCACCGCCGTCGCGAACACCGTCGACGGCGTGGCCACCTTCCCCGGCCTCTCGGTGGATCGGAGCGGCCCGGGCTACACCCTCGTCGCCGCCTCGAGCGGTCTCCTCTCCGACGCGAGCGCCGGCTTCGACGTGCTGGTCGGCGCCCCGGCGCAGGTCGCCATCGTCAGCGCGCCGGCGAGCGTGGTGGCAGGCGCCCCCTTCGACGTGGTGGTGGCGATGCAGGACGCAGCGGGGAACGTGGTCCCCACCGCGACCGGCACGGTGACGCTCCAGTACGACGGCGCGCTGGTCGGATCGGCGCCGCTCGTCTCCGGCGTCGCCTCCTTCCCGGAGGTGGTGCTCCAGACCGCCAACCCCGCGGGGCAGCTGGTGGCCACGTCGGGGCCCCTCGCCTCGATCTCCCACCCGATCGTCGTGGAGCCGGGCGCCGCGAGCGCGCTGCAGTTCCTCGCCGCGCCGACCGCGTCGACCGCCGGCGGCGCGCTCGCCCCCGCGGCGCGGGTGGCGGTGAACGACGCCTTCGGCAACAGGGTGAAGACGCCCCTGCTGGTGACCCTCACCCTCCAGGGCGGCGCGCCGGACGCGCGGCTCACCGGCACGCCGGTGGTGGCGACGGTCGACGGCGAGGCCCATTTCCCGGGCCTCTCGATCGACCGGAGCGCGGCGGGCTACACCCTCGTCGCCTCCGCCGGGTCGCTGCCCGCAGCGACCAGCCCCGCCTTCGAGGTCCATCCCGCCGCGCCGGCGCGCCTCGTCTTCGTGAGCGCCCCCGCCAGCGCGGTCGCCGGCGCGCCGTTCACCGTGGCGGTGGCGGTGGAGGACGGCCTGGGCAACCGGGTCGACACCGCCGCGGGCACCGTCTCCCTCTCCCTCGACGGCGCGCCGCTGGCGGCTGCGTCGCTGGTGGACGGCGTCGCCACCTTCGCGGACCTGGTCCTCGATGCCGCCACGCCGGCGGCCCTCCTCGAGGCCTCGTACGAGGGGATCGCCGCGGCGGCGCCGCGCTTCCCGGTGGCGGCGGCTGCTGCCAGCCGGCTCGTCTTTCTCACCGAGCCTTCGGACGGGGTCGCCGGCGCGCTCCTCGATCCCGCGCCGCGCGTCGCCATCCTCGACGCCTGGGGCAACCGGGTCGAGGCCGCCACCCGGGTCTCCGTCGCCCTCACCGGCGGCGCGCCCGACGCGGTGCTCAACGGCACGAGGGTGGTCGAGGCGAGCGCCGGCGTGGCGGTCTTCCCCAACCTGTCGATCAACCGCAACGCCACGGGCTACGCGCTGGTGGCCTCCGCCGAGTCGCTGGAGGGGGCGACCAGCGCCGCCTTCGACGTGCTGCCGGGGGAGGGCGCGCGCCTCGTCTTCCGCGCCACGCCGGGCGAGGCGGCAGCGGGCGTCGCCCTCGATCCGATCGAGGTCGAGCTCCAGGATGCCCACGGCAACCTGGTGGGCGATGGCGTCGTGGTGGAGCTGCGCCTCGGGACGGAGTCCCTCGCCACCGCCACCGCCAGCGCGGGTGTGGCCCGCTTCGAGGGGATCGTTCTCGAGGCGGCGGGGCCCTCGTTCGTCCTCCAGGCGAGCGCTGCCGGCTTCGAAACCGCCACCAGCCCTGCGTTCGCCATCCACCCGGGCGCCGTGGCAGGCTTCGAGATCGCGATCGGCAGGAGCGCCACCGCGGGCAGGGAGACGCCGTTCTCCGTGCGGGCCCTCGACGCCTTCGGCAACCTGATCACCGGCTTCGCCGGCGAGGTTCGCTTCTCCTCCAGCGATCCCGCCGCCACGCTCCCCGCGGGCGCCGACTTCGCCGGGGGCGAGGCGCGTCTCCTCGCCGCCACCTTCCGCACCGGCGGGACCCAGACGCTCACCGTGGAGCACGCCGCCGACGCGGCCATCGCCGGCAGCGCCGAGGTGCTGGTCACCCCCTTCGAGCAGCCGAAGGTGGCGGTCCTCGATCCGGTCGCCGACGCGGTGGTCTCCGGGACGGTCAAGATCCTCGCGAACGCCGAGGTGGATCCGGGCACGAGCCTGGTCGAGCTGGCCATCCTGGTGGATGGCGAGCCGATCGCCACCGGCTCGTCCTCCGTCCTCGTGGGCGAATGGGACACCAGCGGGATCGAGGATGGCTCGGCCCACGTCGTCACCGCGCGGGCGCGCGACGCCGCGGGCAACGAGGCCCTCTCCGCGCCGGTGGCGGTGACGGTGGAGCGGCTCGAGACGAAGGCGCCGCAGCAGGGCGGCGGGGAGGACGATTCCGGCTGCGGCTGCTCCTCGGTCTCCGGATCGGAGAGCGCCGTCTGGTTCGGCCTGTTTGCCCTCTTTGCCTTCCGCCGCAGGCGCCTGGCGCCGTGATGGGCGGCTCCACCCGCTCCCGCATCGCGCGGGGGCGGGTGGGGCAAACAAGAAGGCCCGCCCCGGCGTGCCGGCGGCGGGCCTCGTCGCGCGCACTTCGCGCGTCTCAGTACCCGTCCTCTTCCTCGTCCAGGTCGGCCCAGCCGAGGAAGTCGCCGCGGAGGATGCGGCCGCCCTCGCCCTGGATCGCCTCGTACTCCCGGGAGCACGCGGGGCAGGTGAGGGTCTCCACCTCCACCGGCTCCGGCCGCGGCACGCCGCCCACCACGTGCAGGTAGGCCTCGAGGAGGAACTCCTCCGAGCCGCACGCGCAGCGCAGGCCACCGTCGTCGAGCAGGGGCCGCTCCGCCTGCTCTGCCTCCACGTCCGCGAGCGTCCGCTCGCTCTCCCAGAAATCGTGCGAGCTGCGCTCGCCCTGCCGGCCGCGTCGTGCCATGGCATCGCCCCTTCGTCGTTGCCGGCGACCGTGGCCGGCGCCGGACCATCCTGCCCGAGAAACCGCCGGCGCGGGCAAAGGATTGCCGCCCCGCGCCCGCGGCGCTTCGTGGTATGGGCAGCCCCGCTCGACGGGGCATGGCGCCGCCCCTGCCGCCGTTGCACCTCCCACCGACCGAGGGGCCCGCCTTTGATCCGCTTCGACGCCATCAGCAAGCAGCACGGCAACCAGATCCTCTTCGTGGAGGCCTCCGCGGTCCTCAACCGTGGCGAGAAGGCGGGGCTCGTCGGCCCCAACGGCGCGGGCAAGTCCACGCTCTTCCGGATGGTGATGAAGGAGGAGGCGCCGGACGAGGGACAGGCGGCGGTCGATCGCGGCGTCACCATCGGCTATTTCAGCCAGGACGTGGGCGAGATGGAGGGGCGCTCCGCGGTGGCGGAGTGCATGGCGGGGGCGGGGCCCGTCTCCGAGGTGGCGGCGGAGCTGAAGGAGCTCGAGCGCGCCCTGGCCGATCCCGATCGCGCCGGCGAGATGGAGAAGCTGATCGAGCGCTTCGGCGAGGTGCAGGCCCGCTTCGAGGAGCTAGGTGGCTATGCGCTGGAGGGGAGGGCGCGGGAGATCCTCGCCGGCCTCGGCTTCTCCGAGGAGATGATGGACGGCGACGTGGGGGCGCTCTCCGGCGGGTGGAAGATGCGGGTGGCGCTGGCGCAGATCCTCCTCATGCGCCCGGACGCGATGCTCCTCGACGAGCCCTCCAACCACCTCGACCTCGAGTCGCTGATCTGGCTGGAGAACTTCCTGCGCGGCTACGAGGGGGCGCTGCTGATGACCTCCCACGACCGCGCCTTCATGAACCGCATCGTCTCCAGGATCATCGAGATCGACGGCGGCACCCTCACCACCTACTCCGGCAACTACGACTTCTACGAGCAGCAGCGCGCGCTCAACGAGGCGCAGGCGCAGGCGGCCTACGAGCGCCAGCAGGCGATGCTCGCCAGGGAGATGCGCTTCATCGAGCGCTTCAAGGCACAGGCAGCCAAGGCCGCGCAGGTCCAGTCGCGGGTCAAGAAGCTCGAGAAGATTGAGAAGGTGGAGCCGCCCAGGCGCCGCGTCACCCAGCACTTCGAGTTCCGGCCCGCGCCGCGATCCGGCGACGACGTCTGCAGGCTGGAAGGCGTCTCCAGGTCGTACGGCGCGAAGAAGATCTACGAGGGCTTCGACTTCCTCGTCCGGCGCGGCGAGCGCTGGTGCGTGATGGGCGTCAACGGCGCGGGCAAGTCGACCCTCCTCAAGCTGGTCACCGGGGCCACGCAGCCGGACGCGGGCAGCGTCACCATCGGCGCCAGCGTCAAGGTGGGCTACTTCGCCCAGCACGCGATGGAGCTGCTCGACGGCGAGCGCACCCTCCTCGAGATGCTGATGGACCAGTTCCCCCGCGCCACCCAGGCGTCGCTGCGCACGCTGGCGGGCTGCTTCGGCTTCAGCGGCGACGACGTGGAGAAGAAGTGCCGGGTCCTCTCCGGCGGCGAGAAGGCGCGGCTGGTGCTGGCGATCCTGCTCTACGATCCGCCCAACTTCCTCGTCCTCGACGAGCCGACCAACCACCTCGACATGGCCACCAAGGAGATGCTGGTGGAGGCGCTGCGGAAGTTCGAGGGAACGATGCTGATCGTCTCCCACGACCGCCACTTCCTCGCCGCGCTCTCCAACCGCGTCCTCGAGCTCGGCCCCGAGGGGCCGCGGCCCTACACCGGCGGTTACACGGAGTACGTGGCCGCCTCCGGCCACGAGGCCCCCGGACTTCGCAACTAGTTCGGATTGGAGAACGGCGCTGGATTTCCCCGGCGCCGCGGCGGAGACTCAGGTGCGCGCGCCCGAAACCGGGCGCCTCGGAGGATCCGCATGTCTCCTTTCCGCCGGGCGCGGTCGCGCCTGCTCCCCTGCGCCCTTGCCGCGCTCCTCGCCGCCGCGGGCTGCGGCGAACCGGACGACGAGCCGGCGCCGCGGCACGACGGGTCGGAGCACCCCAACGAGCCCGGCGATCCCAACGAGCCGGAGGAGCCCGAGGAGCCGGAGCGGCCCGCGGCGATCGTCGACCTGGTGGTGGACGCCAACCGCAACGGCAGGCTCGATCCCGGCCTCGCCGCGGAGGACGAAGGGGAGGACGCCTTCACCGCCACCGCGGGCGCGGTCTTCCTCGCCAACCTGGACGACGACGACGCGGACGGCAGGAAGGACCACGAGAACGAGACCGTCGACGGCGCGGCGGATCTGCTCGATCTGGCGCCGGTCCTGGTCGCCCCGTGGCCGGATGCGCCGGACGGCGCCACCGGCCTCCTCACGGTGGAGAACGCGGCGCAGATCCGCCTCTTCCGGCTCGGCGGCGACGAGGCCGACCCCGCCGCCTGGATCCACGTGGCCGACCCCGCGCGGATCGAGCTGAGCGCCGCCGACCTCCGGGCGGGCGTCCGCTTCGGCGTCGAGGGGCGCACCCTCGCCACCTCGATCGCGGAGGGCGCCTGGGACGGCACGGTGCGCTTCGTCCTCGCCGTCTCGGACGAGGCGGGCGTGAAGCTCGGCGAGGACGTTGCCCTGCTGCGGGTGGCGCCGCTCCTCCTCCAGTTCAACACCGCGCCGACCGAGGAGGTCTACTACACCGGCGGCGAGTCGTGGAACCGCGGCTTCGCGCTGGGCGTGGAGGCGGCCACCGACCACGTGGGCGTGGAGCTGATCGGCCTCGAGCTCCCCGGGTCGCGCTTCGACTGGGACCAGTGGACCCAGGACTTCTTCGACGTGGGCTTCACCTCGCGCCCCGGCCCCGACGGCACGCCGGTGGGGATGAAGGTGGCCATCCGCTCCGCGCAGCCGGATCGGCGGGCGGGCGGGGTGGTCGAGACCCACTTCGCCGGCCCGGACTGGGGCACGGTCTTCATCCACGCGACCCGCTGGGATCCCGAGACCCACGGCTACAGCATGAACTCCTTCGGCAACTGGGAGGTGGTGCCGCCGTACCAGGGGTATCCCCTCGGGCGGAACGTCTGGGGCTCGGGCACCCGCGCCGACGAGATGCCGGACGCCACCTTCGTCGACTTCGTCCGCGCCCAGCGCGTGCAGCCGGAGATCGTGGTGGACACCAGCTGGCTGGTGGTGGGCCACACCGACGAGGTGTTCAGCTGGGTGCGGGCGGACACGCCGCGGGGCTGGCGCATGCTGGTCGGCGATCCCGCCCGCGCCCGCGACATGCTCCTCGAGCTGCAGCAGAACGGCCACGGCGACGCGGTGCTCTTCCGGGGGAAGAAGTGGGTCGACTTCTTCACCGGCAACGAGATCGCCGCGGACGTCACCGTCGACGAGATCCTCGCGGACGACGACCTGATGGCGGCGAGCCAGCTCGCCCGGGTGCGCACCGGCGAGATGTTCGACGTGCTCCAGGCGGAGCTGGCCCTCGAGGAGGACGAGGTGGTGCCGATGCCCTTCCTCTACGAGGAGTGGTTCGGCGACCTGGTGGCCCACCAGCCGGGCACGGTCAACCTCCTCCACGTGGACGGCGCGGTGGCGATCCCCGATCCCTTCGGCCCGGTGATCGACGGCGTCGACGTCTTCGAGGCCGACCTGGAGCAGCGGCTCGGCGCGCTGGGGCTCGAGGTCTTCTTCGTGGACAACTGGGACATCTACCACCGCAACCTGGGCGAGGTGCATTGCGGTACCAACGTGTCGCGGCGCATGGACGACCTGCGCTGGTGGGAGAGCGGCCGATGAGGCGCATCGTTTCTGCAGGACTTCTCGCCGCGGCGCTCCTCTGCGCCGGCGGCGCCGCAGCCCAGGTCCCCGGCACGGGCGCGCCGGCGCCCACCCTTCCCACCGGCGCCGATCGCGTCCGCGCCGCGCTGGCGGGAATGATCGCCGACGTGGAGCAGGCGCCCCTCACCCGCGAGCGGATCCGCTCCCTCGCCGGCCAGTTCCGCGCCCTCGGCCCCGCGGCGGCCGAGCCGATCCTCGCCGTGGTCGACCCCGCGTCGCGGGACCTCGCCGCGCTGCGGGCGACCCATCCCGCCCGGGCGGCGCGGTTCGAGGCGGTCCTCCTCGACGCGGTGGGGCGGCTGGAGAACCCGATCGCCGCCCCCGCCTTCCGCGCGGCGCTCGATCGCGCGGAGCCGGAGGTGGCCCGCGCCGCGGCGCGGGGGTTGGGCAAGCTCTGCCGCGCGGAGGACCTGGCCTTCCTCGCCGCCCATCCGTCCGACGCGGCGCTCGAGGGGCTCGGCTTCTGCCGCAGGGCGGAGACCGGCGCCGCCCTCGTCCGCGCGCTGGCGGGCGCGGGCGCGCGGGTGGCGGAGGTGGCGCGCGCCGCCGGCAACTGGGGCTCCTCCTGGGCCTGGCAGGCCCTCGGACCGGAGGCGAGCGCCGCCTCTCTGCAGGCCCGGGGCGAGGTGGCCGCCGCGCTGGTGGCGGCGCTGCCCCGCACCGAGGGCGAGGCGCGCAGGGAGGTGGAGCGGGCGATCCTCCTCCTCGAGCTGCCGCAGACCGACGCGCTCCTGCAGGGGATCGAGGCGGTGGCGCCCGAGTCGGTGGCGCGGATCCGCGCGGGGCTGCGGCGGCGGTAGCGCCCCGGGCCTTCAGGCGGCGGCGCTGGCGGGCACCGCGGCGAGCCGGAGGCGGAAGCGGGTGCCGCCCCCCGGCTCGTCGATCGCTTCGATGTTCCCGTCGAAGCGGCGCAGGTACTGGCGAGAGAGGGCGAGGCCGAGGCCGGTCCCCTTGCCCGGCGGCTTGGTGGTGAAGAAGGGTTCGAAGAGGTGGGCCCTGGCGGTGGGGCTGAGTCCCACGCCGTCGTCCACCACGTCCACCAGCACCCAGGCGCCGTAGGCGCGGCCCTCCACGCGGATGCGCCCGCGGCCCCCCGGCCGCGCCTCGGCGATCGCCTCCGCCGCGTTGACCAGCAGGTGGACCAGCACCTGCACGAGCTGGGAGGGATTGGCGCGGATCCGGGGCAGGTTGTCGGGGACGCTCCACTCCACCTCCGCCACCTCGCGGAGCGGGGCGGCGGCGAGGACGCGCGCTTCGGCGATCAGCTCGTGGAGGGAGCAGGGGAGGATCCCCGCCTCGTCCGATCGGGCGAAGGCGCGGAGCGATTCGACGATCGCCTCGATCCGCTCCACGCCGAGGAGGCTCTCGTCGATCAGCTCCCCGGCGCTCCCCCCGCCCCGCAGCACCTCGAGGTTGGACTTCACCGCGGTGAGCGGGTTGTTGATCTCGTGGGCGAGGCCCGAGGCGAGCCTGCCCACCAGGGCGAGCTTCTCCGCCTGGAGGCGGCGGCTCTCGCTCTCCGCCAGCTCGTCGAGGGCGCGGCGGCGCGCCGCCTCCGCCCGGCTCTCCGCCGCGCGCAGCCTGTCGAAGGTGCGGGCGCCGATCACCGCGAGCGCGCCGGTGGAACCGCCGAAGGTGATCCACGGCGGGTAGAGATCGAGGGGCGCGCCCTCCCAGGCGAGGAGGCCCACGTTGGCGAGGATGGTGGCCACCGCGACCGCGGCGACCACCGCCACCATTCCCGGCCCGAGGACGCCGAAGACGAGCGGCAGCGTCGCCATCGCGTCGAAGTAGGCGCTCTCGGCGCCGCCGGTGATCACCGTGAGGGCGGTCCAGCAGGCGACCGAGAGGAGGCCCGCCGCCAGCCCGATCCCGTTGGGCCGGTCCAGCACCGGGACGCGGCTGGCGGCGGCGAGCAGCGCCAGCCCCAGGCCCCACACGCTCCGCGCCACCAGCGCCTCCCCCGAGAACCGGCCCATGTAGGCCACGTCGCCGGCGAGGTTGGCGAAGGCGAAGAAGGCGGCGATGAGCAGCAGCTTGCCCATGTGGGCCTGCGCCGCGGCGGTGGTGGACACGTTTCCCCCCGGTGGCCTCTCGGGCGGGCGGACGCTAGCGGAACGGGGGCCGGCGCTGCAAGGAGGTCAGGTGGTGACGAGGCCGACCGGGCAGCTCACCCCGGTCCCGCCGAGGCCGCAGTAGCCGCCGGGGTTCTTTGCCAGATACTGCTGGTGGTAGTCCTCGGCGTAGTAGAACGCGGGCGCCTCGCGGATCTCCGTGGTGATGGTCCCGTGCCCCGCGGACGCAAGGGCGCGCTGGTAGGCGTCGCGCGACGCCTCTGCCGCGCGGCGCTGCGCCTCGCTCGTCACGTAGATCGCCGAGCGGTACTGCGTCCCCACGTCGTTGCCCTGGCGCATCCCCTGGGTGGGATCGTGGCTCTCCCAGAAGATCCGGAGGAGCTCCGCCCAGGCGACCTGCTTCGGATCGAAGATCACCCGCACCACCTCCGCGTGGCCGGTCCTCCCGCTGCAGACCTCCTCGTAGGTGGGGTTGGGCGTGTAGCCACCCGCGTAGCCCACCGCGGTGGTCCACACGCCGGGCGTCTGCCAGAACTTCCGCTCCGCGCCCCAGAAGCAGCCCAGCCCGAAGACCGCCTCTTCCAGGCCCGCCGGGAAGGGCGGCAGGATCGGGTTGCCGAGGACGAGGTGCCGGTTGGTGACGTGGACGGGGACCCTGCGCCCGGGGAGCGCCTCCTCCGGCGTGGGCATCTCGAGCATCTTCTTCGTCGAATGGAACATGGCACTTCCTCAACCCGGGGGCGGTGTCCGGCGTTCCCCCCGGAAACGCAGCGCGGGCCAGCACAGCGCCAGCGAGAAGGGGGCGGCGAGCGCCATCCAGAGCGGCGCGCCCGGCCTCGGCGCGAGGGGCCAGAGCTTGCCGGCGAAGACCAGCAGCCCCACGCCCACCGCGAAGATCGAGGCGAGGAGCACCGCCGCGGCGGCCACGTCCTTGGCGGTGCGGGCGAGGGGATGGAACGACGCGGTGGCGAGATCGACCGCCGCCTCGATCGCGGTGTTGAAGAGCTCGGCGAGGGGCACCAGCACCAGCGCCACCAGCAGGGCGAGCGCCTCCCCGCGCGACACCGCCAGCCCCGCCGCGGCGAGGAGGACGACGCCCGCCACGGCGAAGTGGATGCGGAGGTTGCGCTGGGTGCGCAGGGCGAAGGCGAGCCCCGCAGCGGCGAAACGGAAGCTCGCCGCGAGGCCGTGCCTGCCGTACCCCGGCCCCACGGGCGCCTCCCGGGCCGGCCGCTCCTCCGCCGCCCGTCTCACCGGATCCGGCTCCGCTGCCGCCTGCCCCGCTGCCCGGGCCTGCCCGCGGCGTGGGGCCTGCGGTGGAAGCGCTCGGGCCGGCCCAGCCTCTCCATGGCCTTGTCGTACCAGGGGGCGAGCTCCGGATCGGCCCAGCGCATCAGCGCTTTCTGCATCCGCTTCTCGTCCACGTCGCGCGAGACCGGCAGGGGCTTCATCGTGAAGGGATGGTAGCCGGAGTAGAACATGTCCGTCGCCAGGGTCATCGGCGTGGGCATGAAGTCCTGCACCTGCTGCGGCTTCCAGTTGTTGCGCCGCAGGTAGTCGTGGAGCTCCGCCGCGTCCTCGAGGGTGCATCCCGGGTGGGAGGAGATGAAGTAGGGGACGAGGTACTGCTCCTTCCCTGCCGCGGCGCTGTACCGCTCGAACTCCTCGCGGAAGCGCTCGAACTCCTCCACCTCCGGCTTGCGCATCACCTTGACCACGTTGCGGCCCACGTGCTCCGGCGCCACCTTGAGCTGCCCCGAGACGTGGTGGGCGATCAGCTCCGCCAGGTAGGCCTGCCCGTGCTCCTCGTCCGCGTGGGCGAGATCGAAGCGCAGCCCCGAGGCGACGAAGGCGTGCTTCACGCCGGGGATTGCCCGCACCTTCCTGTAGAGCTCGATGAGCGGCTGGTGGTCGACGCGCAGGTTGCCGCAGACCTTCGGGTAGACGCAGCTCATCCTGCGGCACTTCCGGTGGACCTCCTCGTCGGAGCACTCCATCTGCCACATGTTGGCGGTGGCGCCGCCGATGTCCGAGATGGTGCCCCGGAAGTCGGGCATCTCGGTGATCTCGCGGATCTCCTCGAGGACGTTGGCCTCGGAGCGGGAGCAGACGTCGCGCCCCTGGTGCTCGGTGATGCAGCAGAAGGTGCAGCCCGCCGAGCACCCGCGCAGCACGTGGACGCTGAACTTGATCTGCTCCCAGGCGGGGATGCGCGTCCCCGCGTAGCGCGGGTGGGGGGCGCGGGCGAAGGGGAGCGCGTAGATCCCGTCGAGCTCCTCGGTGCTGGGGTTGGGCATCGGCGGCAGGATCACCGCCGCCCGGTCGCCGTGGGGCTGCACCAGGATCCGCGCGTTGTCCGCGTTGTGCTCCAGGTGGTAGAGGCGCGAGAACTCGGCGTAGGTCTCCTTCGAGGCGCAGATCGCCTCGTAGCTGGGGAGCTCGAGGATCGCGCGCCCCCACTTCGCCTCGAGATCGTCCCAGGTCCTGCGGACGATGGCGGTGCCGCGGACATCGTCGATCTCCTTGATCGGCACGCCGCGGGCGAGGCGCTCCATCACCGCCAGCACCGGCTTCTCGCCCTGGCCGAAGACCACCAGATCGGCCTTGGAGTCGAAGAGGATCGACCGCCGCACCTTGTCGTCCCAGTAGTCGTAGTGGGCGAGGCGGCGGAGCGACGCCTCCACGCCGCCCAGGATCACCGGGACGCCGGAGAACGCCTCGCGGCAGCGGTGGGCGTAGACGGTGGCCGCCCGGTCCGGGCGCAGGTCGGGATGGCCGTCCGGCGAGTAGGCGTCCTCGCTCCGCCGCCGCTTGTGGGCGGTGTAGCGGTTGACCATCGAGTCCATGTTGCCGGCGGTGATGGCGAAGCAGAGGCGCGGCCGCCCCAGGGCGCGGAAGTCCTCGGCGGATCGCCAGCGGGGCTGGGCGATCACGCCCACCCTGTAGCCCGCCGCCTCGAGGACGCGGCCGATCACCGCCACGCCGAAGGAGGGGTGATCGACGTAGGCGTCGCCGGTGACGAGGACCACGTCGAGCTCGTCCCAGCCCCGCGCCGCCATCTCCTCCCGCGTGGTGGGAAGGAAGGGGCGATCGGCGAGGGGGATCCGCTTCCCCGCGGTCTTGAGGCTGACGAGCGACATGTCCTCTCCTGGAACGGCCTTCGCGAGCGTCCTACACCAACCGGTCCGAGAAGCCCAATCGTCCTGCGACCGGCGCCATCGTCGCCTCGTCGAGTCGAGGCCGCGCCCCCTCGACCCTCGCGCGGCAGGGCGCATCCAGCCGGCCTGGATCCGGGAAGGGACGGAGCGGCCGCCGGCAGCGGCAGGCCATCGCCAGGGGAGCCGGCAGCCGCAGGCCCGCGGGGCGGAGGGGGCCGGCGCCGCCTCCGCCGTTTCTTCCCTCCCCCCGAATGGATCCCCAACCTGCGAAGGGCGCAGCGCGCAGAAAGGAGCGAGAAAATGGCGTTCGGATTGACCCCTTGGGATCCGTTCCGGGAGTTCGATCGCCTCGAGCGGTCGATGCGCCGTGGCCTCGACTGGCCCCTCTTCGGCAGGGCCGAGACGATCGGCGCCCCCGCGGTGGAGGTGACCGACGAGGGGGACCACTACATGGTCCGCGCGGAGATCCCGGGCGTCCCCGAGGACGAGGTGGACATCCAGCTGTCCGGCAACGTGCTCACCATCCGCGGCGAGAAGCGCTACGAGAAGCGCGTGCCCGAGAAGGCGGAGAAGGGGGAGGAGGGCGAGGAGGCGTCGCGTCCCCTCTTCAGCGAGGTCTACTACGGCAAGTTCGAGCGGGTGCTGACGCTGCCGGACGACATCGATCCGGACAAGGTGGAGGCGAGCAGCACCAACGGCGTCTTCAACATCGAGATCGGCAAGAAGGCGGCGCAGCGGGCCAAGAAGATCAAGGTCACCCGCCACTAGCCTCCGCCCGCGGAGCGGCCGGCCGGCGGACCCGCCGGCCGCTCCTCCGCTTGACGCACTGCAGGCCGGCATTTAGTCTCCGCCCCCCTTGTTTCCGGCCGAGCCATGAACATCCGAGTCAAGATCGACGACATCAAGGAGGCCGGGCTCGACCTGCGCCACGAGCTGGCGCTGGGCGATTTGGCCGCCATCCTCGAGGGCGAGCAGACCACCGGCTTCCGCGCCGTGGGCGCGGCGGCCCTCGCCATCCACTTCGATCGCGTCAACGATCGCGACATCGTCGCCCGCGGGGAGGTCGAGGTGCCCACCCTGGCGGAGTGCAGGCGCTGCCTCGGCCCGGTGCGGGTTCCGGTCCCGGTCCACTTCGAGCTCGACTTCGTCAACGCCGAGAAGGTGCCCCAGGTGGCTCCGGCGGAGGACGACGACACGGGGGAGGGCGAGATCGCCGGCTCCTTCCGGCCGGACGAGGCGGATCAGGTGGTCTACACCGGCAAGGAGATCGACCTGGGCCCGGTGATCCGGGAGCAGATCCTCCTCGCCCTGCCGATGGACGCGCTGTGCACCGAGGACTGCAAGGGCCTCTGCCAGGTGTGCGGCGGCAACCTGAACGAGCGGGTCTGCTCCTGCGACCGGCACGTTCCCGATCCCCGCTGGGCGGGTCTCAAGAACATCAAGCTCTCCTGAAGACACAGGAGGCGTTGATTCCATCCGCGCCTGCGTGTAGAAGGCGCGTTTCCAACCGTATGGCTGCCGGGCGGCCCCGTCGCCGGCGCCCGAGCGTGAAAGAGAAGAGGAGTCGGCCGTGGGTGTCCCGAAGAAGCGTACGTCGAAGCAGAAGCGCGATCAGCGCCGCGCCCACTGGAAGGTCACGCCCCCGAACGTCGTGAGCTGCCCGAGCTGCGCGGCGCCGGTGCTCTCGCACCGCGTCTGCCCCAGCTGCGGCACCTACAAGGGCAAGCAGATCGTCCAGGTCGCCGAGTAAGGCGACTCCCGGGGCGGTGTCCGCCGCCCCAGAGCGAGGCCCTCCATGGCACGCATCGCCGTCGACGCGATGGGGGGCGACCACGCCCCCGGCGTGGTCGTCGAGGGCGCTGTGCAGGCCTGCCGCGAGCTGGGCGTCGACGTGATCCTCGTCGGCGACGAAACCCGGATCCGCGGTGAACTGGTCCGTCTCGGCGCCGCCGATCAGAAAGGCATCACCGTCCGCCACGCCTCGCAGGTGGTGGAGATGCACGAACACCCGGGTCAGGCGATCCGCAAGAAGCGGGACGCCTCGATCCGGGTGATTTTCGATCTGGTGAAGAGCGGCGAGGCGGACGCGGCGATGTCCGCCGGCAACTCCGGCGCCATGCTCGCCGCGGCGCTCTTCGTCCTGGGCAGGCTTCCCGGCGTGGAGCGGCCCGCCATCGTCACCTTCCTCCCCACGCTCGAGGGGCGCGTCGCCCTGATGGACGCGGGGGCCAACGTCGACGTCAAGCCGCTGCACCTGGTGCAGTTCGCGCTCCTCGGTGAGGTCTACGTGCGCCGGGTGGTGGGGATCCCCCGTCCGCGCATCGGCGTCCTCTCCAACGGCGAGGAGCTGAGCAAGGGGACCGCGCTCACCCGCAGCGCGGTGGAGATCCTCTCCCGCCACGAGGGGATCGACTTCCGCGGCTACGCGGAGGGCAAGGATCTCTTCTCGGGCGACTTCGACCTGGTGGTGACCGACGGCTTCACCGGCAACGTGGTCCTCAAGACCGCGGAGGGGACCGCGTGGGCCTTCCGCCAGTTCCTCAAGCGCAACATCGAGGACTCGGCGCTGGCGAAGATCGGCGCGCTCTTCATGAAGCCGGTCTTCGACGGCGTGCGGAAGAAGCTCGACTACGCCGAGTACGGCGGCGCACCGCTGGTCGGCTGCGCGGGCACCGTGATCCTCGCCCACGGGCGCTCCGGCGCGCGGGCGATCAAGAACGCGATCCGCACCGCCAACGAGGCGGCGGGCGCGCTGGGCGACGCGAGCGAGGAGATCACCCTGGCCTGCGAGCGGGCTGCGGCGCTGATGGCCTCGAGCCCCGCCGAAGAGGCGTAAACCGGTGGTTTTGCTGCGACGCGGCGACGCGTTGCGGCAATCGTCGCTGTGGACGAACGCCGCCGGCTGGGCTATGCACGCGCGCCTCGCAACCACGGAGGAGCGCAGATGGCCGGCAAGATCGCTTTCGTCTTTCCCGGACAGGGCAGCCAGACGGTGGGCATGGGAAGGGCGCTCGCCGACGCTTTCCCCGAGGCGCGGGAGATCTTCGAGCGCGCGGACGACGCGCTGGGCGAGAAGCTCTCCGCCCTCTGCTTCGAGGGGCCCGAGGAGGCCCTCAAGCTCACCGCCAACACGCAGCCGTCGATCCTCACGGTGAGCGTCGCCGCCCACGCGGTGCTGGCGAAGGCCCTCGGCCGCACGCCGGACTTCGTCGCCGGCCACTCGCTGGGCGAGTGGAGCGCCCTCACCGCCATGGGCTCGATGAAGGTGGAGGACGCGGTGCGCGCGGTGCGCAAGCGCGGCCAGTTCATGCAGGAGGCGGTGCCCGCGGGGCAGGGCGCGATGGCGGCGATCATCGGCCTCGCCCCCGAGCAGGTGCGCGCCGCCTGCGAGGAGGTGGCGCAGGGCGAGGTGGTGGCCCCGGCCAACTACAACTCGCCCGAGCAGACGGTGATCGCCGGCGCCGCCGCCGCGGTGGAGCGGGCCAGCGCCCGCTGCAAGGAGCTCGGCGCCAAGCGCGCCCTGCCGCTTCCGGTGAGCGCCCCCTTCCACTGCGCGCTGATGGCGCCGGTGCAGCCGCGGCTGAAGGCGGTCCTCACCGAGATGGAGATCGCCGCCCCCGCCGCGCCGGTGGTGACCAACGTGGAGGCGGCGCCCAACGCCGACCCCGCGCGCATCGCCCCGCTCCTGGTGGAGCAGGTGGTGGCGCCGGTCCGCTGGATCGAGTGCGTCCAGGCGATGGCCGCCGCGGGCGTCACCCACATGGTCGAGGTGGGGCCGGGCAAGGTCCTCTCGGGCCTCGTCCGCCGCATCGACAAGAGCATCGAGATGGTCAACGTCGAGGACCCCGCGTCCCTCGAGAAGGCGCTCGCCGCCCTGGCTTGACGCCCCTGGGAGAACAAGCATGTTCGACTTTTCCGGTAAGGTCGCCCTCGTCACCGGCGGCTCCCGCGGCATCGGCCGCGCCATCGCCGTCGGCCTCGGCAGGGGCGGCGCGACGGTGATCGTCAACTATGCGGGCAACGAGGCCGCCGCCAACGAGACCTGCGGCTTGATCGAGCAGGCGGGCGGCAAGGCGGTGGCCCGCCGCTTCGACGTGGCCGACCCCGCCGCGTGCAGCGCCGCGGTGGAGGAGGCGGTCAAGGCGTACGGCGGCCTCCACGTCCTCGTGAACAACGCGGGCGTGGCGATCGACCAGCTCCTGATGCGGCTCAAGGACGAGGACCTCGAGCGCCAGCTCGACGTCAACCTCAAGGCGGCGTTCTACCTCTGCCGCGCCGCCGCCCGGCCGATGATGAAGCAGCGGGGCGGGGCGATCGTGAACCTCACCTCGATCGTCGGCGAGTCGGGCAACGCGGGCCAGACCGCCTACGCCGCCACCAAGGCGGGGCTCATCGGTTTCACCAAGAGCCTCGCCAAGGAGCTGGCGAGCCGGAACGTGCGGGCCAACCTGGTCTCGCCCGGCTTCATCGACACCGACATGACCCGGGACCTCCCGGAGGACGTGCGCAAGGCGATGCTCGGGACGATCCCCATGGGGCGGCTCGGCTCCGCGGAGGAGGTGGCCAACGCGGTCCTCTTCCTCGCCTCGGACGCCGCCTCCTACGTCACGGGCGAGGTCATCCGCGTCAACGGCGGCATGTTGATGTAGTGATTCGGTCCCTGCGACCGAGTTGAGTTTGTGTTATGACGCACGCCGGCCGGTCCGGCGTGCGGGGCGGCGAGAGCCGCTCGCTCGACCGGACCAGACAGAAATCCGACCCCAGCGGGGGTCGAACGGAGGGAGAATTCCCATGGCGGCTACCCAGATCGAGGCCAAGGTCAAGAACATCATCGCCGAGCAGCTCGGCGTGGGCGAGGACGAGATCAAGCCCGAGTCGAACTTCGTCGAGGACCTCGGCGCCGACTCCCTCGACATCGTCGAGCTGGTGATGGCGATGGAGGAGGAGTTCGAGGTGGAGATCCCCGACGAGGAGGCCGAGAACATCAAGACCGTCGGCGACGCCATCAAGTACATCAACGAGCACAAGAAGTAGTTCGAGCTCGTCGCGAGGCCCGCTCGCGCGCGAAGAAATCCGTCCCGCTTCGACGGGGCGGATTTCTTCGGCCGTGCGTCGCGTGGGCAGGCGCGCTTCGGTCGCCGCTTGCCCGCTTCCGGGCGGCGGCCTCGCCACCGCAAAGGGCAGGGGTTCGTGGCCGGATGGTTCCGGTCCGGCCCTCGGTTCCTGAGCATCGGGTCCGCCATCGGGTGGTGGACCCCTGCCTGAAGGGATGCCAAGCATGCAGCGCCGCGTCGTCGTCACGGGAATGGGTCTGGTCACCGCCGTCGGAACCGGCACGGAGCAGACCTGGCAGAACCTCATCGCCGGGAAGAACGGCATCGGCAGGATCACGCTCTTCGACGCCAGCGACTTCGTCACGCAGATCGCCGGCGAGGTGAAGGACTTCCAGCCGGAGCTGTACATCGACAAGAAGGAAGCCCGCCGGATGGACCGCTTCGTCCAGTTCGGCATGGCCGCCTCGAAGATGGCGATGGAGATGGCCGGCTTCGACAAGCCCTTCGAGGGGGAGGAGGCGGAGCGCGTCGCCACCATCCTCGGCTCGGGAATCGGCGGCCTCGGCACCCTCGAGGAGGAGCACAAGACGCTGCTGGCCAAGGGGCCGAAGCGCCTGTCGCCCTTCTTCATCCCGATGATGATCGTCAACCTGCTCCCCGGCCACGTCTCGATCCGCTGGGGCGCCCGCGGCCCGTCGTGGTCGCCGGTCTCCGCCTGCGCCACCGGCGCCCACGCCATCGGCGAGGCGTTCAAGACGATCCAGCGCGGCGACGCGGACGTGGCGATCTGCGGCGGCGCCGAGGCGGCGATCACCCCGCTCGGCATCGGCGGGTTCAACGCGATGCGCGCCATGTCCACCCGCAACGACTCGCCGGAGACGGCGTCGCGCCCCTTCGACAAGGACCGCGACGGCTTCGTCCAGGGCGAGGGCGCCGGCGTCCTCGTGATCGAGGAGCTGGAGCACGCCAGGAAGCGCGGCGCCAACATCATCTGCGAGCTGGCGGGCTACGCCACCAACGCCGACGCGCACCACATCACCGCGCCCTCGCCGGACGGCGCGCCCCGCTGCATGGAGCTCGCCCTGCGCGACGCGAAGCTGCGGCCGGAGGAGGTGGGCTACATCAACGCCCACGGCACCTCCACCGAGCTGAACGACGCCAACGAGACCGCGGCGATCAAGAAGGTCTTCGGGGACCACGCCTACAAGCTGGCGGTCTCCTCCACCAAGTCGATGACCGGCCACACCCTCGGCGCCGCCGGCGGCATCGAGGCGGTGATCACCGCCCTCGCCATCTCGCGGGGCGTGCTGCCGCCGACCATCAACTACACCACCCCGGACCCGGCCTGCGACCTGGACTACGTGCCCAACGAGGCGCGCGAGGTCCGCGTCGACGCGGCGATCTCCAACTCCTTCGGCTTCGGCGGCACCAACGTGGTGCTGGCGATGCGCCGCTTCCAGGGCTGATGGCCATGAACGAGAAGAAGGTCGCCGTCGGCTGCGATCACGCGGGGCTCGAGCTGAAGCGGGCCATCGCCGCGATGCTCGAGAAGCGCGGCTACGAGGTGGAGGACTTCGGGACCCACGGCAACGACTCCGTGGACTACCCGGACTTCGCCTCGCAGGTGGCCCGCCGGGTGGGCAGGGGCGAGGCGGCCTTCGGCGTGCTGGTCTGCGGCACCGGGATCGGCATGTCGATCGTGGCCAACAAGTACCGCGGCGTGCGGGCCGCCCTCTGCCACAACGAGTTCGAGGCCCGCGCCACCCGGCAGCACAACGACGCCAACATCCTCTGCCTCGGCGAGCGCGTGGTGGGCCTGGGGCTGGGCCTCGCCACCGCCGAGGCCTTCTTCGACACGCAGTTCGAGGGTGGCCGCCACCTGCGGCGCATCCAGAAGATCGCAGACGCCGAAGCGGAGAACGCCCGCTAGAGCCAGAGGTCCCCGCATGCCGACGCTCCACGACCGTCCCCTGTCCGAGGTCGACGAGGCCATCTACGCGCTGATCCAGAAGGAGGCGCACCGCCAGGCGGAGGGGCTCGAGCTCATCGCCAGCGAGAACTTCGTCTCGCGGGCGGTCCTCGAGGCGGTGGGCTCGGTCCTCACCAACAAGTACGCGGAAGGCTACCCGGGCAAGCGGTACTACGGCGGCTGCGAGGTGGTCGACGAGGTGGAGCAGCTCGCCATCGACAGGGCGAAGCGGCTCTTCGGCGCCGACCACGCCAACGTCCAGCCCCACTCCGGCTCGGGCGCCAACATGGCCGCCTATTTCGCCGTGGCGAAGCCGGGCGACAAGATCCTCGCCCTCGACCTCAACTCCGGTGGCCACCTCACCCACGGGTCGAAGGTCAACTTCTCCGGCAAGCTCTTCGACGTCGTTCCCTACGGGCTGCGCGAGGACGAGACGATCGACTACGACGCGGTCGATCGCCTCGCCGCGGAGCACCGGCCGAAGGTGATCGTGGTGGGCGCCTCGGCCTACCCGCGGATCATCGACTTCCAGCGCTTCCGGCGCGCCGCCGACGCCTGCGGCGCCAGGCTGGTGGTGGACATCGCCCACATCGCGGGCCTGGTCGCCACCGGCCTCCACCCCTCGCCGGTGCCCCTCGCCGAGTTCGTCACCTCCACCACGCACAAGACCCTGCGCGGCCCCCGCGGCGGCCTGATCCTGTGCAAGGAGGAGTACGCGAAGACGCTCAACTCGCAGATCTTCCCCGGCCTGCAGGGCGGCCCGCTGGAGCACGTGATCGCCGGCAAGGCGGTCGCCTTCCACGAGGCGCTCCAGCCCGACTTCAAGCGCTACCAGCAGGCGATCCTCGACAACGCCCAGGCGCTGGCGAAGGGGCTGGTGGACGCGGGGCTGCGCCTCGTCTCCGGCGGCACCGACAACCACCTGATGCTCGTCGACCTGCGCCCGAAGAAGACCACCGGCAAGGTGGCGGAGGAGGCGCTGGGCAAGGCGGGGATCACGGTGAACAAGAACATGATCCCCAACGATCCCGAGAAGCCGATGGTCACCTCCGGCATCCGGGTGGGGACGCCGGCCCTCACCACCCGCGGCATGGGCGCCGCCGAGATGACCGAGATCGCCGGTCTGATCGGCGAGGTCCTCGACAAGCCCGAGGACGACGCGCACCTCGGCCGCATCCGCCAGCGGGTCTTCCAGCTCTCGCAGCGGTTCCCGCTCTACGGTCTGCCGTGAAGTGTCCCTTCTGCGGGGAGCTCGAGGACAAGGTCATCGACTCCCGTCTCTCGCAGGAAGGCGAGGCGATCCGGCGGCGGCGCGAGTGCGTCGCCTGCGCGCGGCGCTTCACCACCTACGAACGGCTCGAGGAGGTGACGCCGCTCGTCGTCAAGAAGGACGGGCGGCGGGAGCCCTTCGACCGGCAGAAGCTCCTCGCGGGCCTGCAGCGGGCCACGGTGAAGCGGCCGGTGAGCGTCGACACGGTGGACCAGCTCGTCACCGAGGTGGAGCGCAGGCTCCAGGAGAGCGGCGAGAAGGAGGTCCCCTCCACCACCATCGGCAAGCTGGTGCTGGAGCGGCTCCAGCCGATCGACGACGTGGCCTATGTGCGCTTCGCCTCGGTCTACCGGGACTTCCGGGACGTGGACGAGTTCATGACCGAGCTCGCCCGGCTCCAGGCGGAGCGCAGGAAGACATGAGCCGCGGCGGTTCGAGGGAGCCCGCGCCGCCATCGGGCGGGGGGCATGAGGCCTTCATGCGCCGCGCCCTCGAGGCGGCGCGCCTCGGGCTGGGCAGGACCAGCCCCAACCCGCCGGTGGGCGCGGTGGTGGTCAAGGACGGCGAGATCGTCGGCGTGGGCCACCACGCGCGGGCGGGCGAGCCCCATGCGGAGGCGATCGCCCTCGACGCCGCGGGGGCGAAGGCGCGCGGCGCCGACCTCTACGTCACCCTGGAGCCGTGCAACCACGTGGGGCGGACGCCGCCCTGCGCGCCGCGGGTGGTGGAGGCGGGGATCGCCCGCTGCTTCGTCGGTTCGCCCGATCCCAACCCCCTCGTCTCCGGGCGTGGCATCCGCCGCATGCGCCGCGCCGGTGTGGCGGTGGAGGTGGGGCTGCTCCGCGAGGAGACCGACGCGCTGATCGAGCCGTGGGCTCTCTTCATCACCACCGGCAGGCCCTTCGTCACCATGAAGGTGGCGAGCACCCTCGACGGCAGGATCGCCACCCGCACCGGCGACTCCCAGTGGATCACCGGGCCGGAGGCCCGCGCCCTCGTCCACGCCCTGCGCAACGAGGTGGACGCGGTGCTGGTGGGATCGGGGACGGTGGCGGCGGACGACCCGCGGCTCACCGCGCGGATCGAGGGGGGCCGGGACCCGGTGCGCGTGGTCCTCTCCTCGCGCCTGGAGGTCTCGCCCGCCGCGCGAATCTTCCACCAGCACTCCGACGCGCCGACGCTGGTGGCCTGCGTCAGCCCCGCCCCGGAGGCGGAGGCGGCGGCGCTCCGGGCGGTGGGGGCGGAGATCGTCGAGTGCCGCGGGGTCGCGGGCCACATCGACGTGGACGATCTCCTCGCCCGCCTCGCCACCCGCGGGATCGTCCACGTGCTGGTGGAGGGCGGGGCGCGGGTCTTCGGCGCCTTCCTCGCCGCGGGGGTCTGCGACAGGCTCCTCCTCCACTACGGGCCCAGGGTCTTCGGTGGCGGGCCCGCCTGGACCGATGAGCCGGCGGTAACCCGGGTGGCGGACGCGCCGGCATTCCGCTACGAGTCGGTGACGCTGGTGGGCGGCGACCTCGTGGTGGAGGCGCGCCCGCGCGGCAGGGACGTGCCGAAGAAGCGGGGAAGGGCCCGCCGGGAGTAGAGTGCCCCCATGTTCACCGGACTGATCCAGGACGTCGGCGAGGTCCTCTCCCTGGAGAAGGGAGCGGCCCGCACCCGGCTGACGGTGCGCACCGCGAAGCTGCCCGCGGGCAGCTTCGCCCACGGCGAGTCGATCGCCTGCGACGGCTGCTGCCTCTCGGTGGTGGATCAGGCGCCCGGCCAGTTCACCGTCTAGGTCT
>Ga0182742_1001139_pt1 | contig 35677 bp, 42 predicted proteins | sample eDN5th37CBELigMG_FD_128880 | JGI IMG/M metagenome (GOLD analysis project Ga0182742, IMG submission 128880) | Enriched Miracle-Growth compost microbial communities from Emeryville, California, USA - eDNA 5th pass 37_C BE-Lig MG (version 2)... ... | reverse complement strand
GATCGACCACTGCCTTCAGGAAGCCGAGCGGCATCTTGATATTGAGGCTCTGGTCGCTGCCGCCCGCCTCCAGCAGCAGGACCTGATTGGCCGGATCCTCGCTCAGCCGCGCTGCGACGACGCAGCCGGAGCTGCCCGCACCCACGACGATGTAATCGAAGCTTTCGCCCGCTTCTGCGGCCATCGCACGCTCTCCCTTGTGGCGATGCTAACGGTCGTTACAGTCACTGGCAAGGAGAGGGAGAGAGCAATGAACCGTCAGGAGTACGAGCTCTATGCGGCCGCGTTCAACGCGCGCGACTATGACGCCGTGTTCGACTTCTATGCGGAGAAGCCGCGCATGGCTTTTTTCGGCGTGGAAATCACCACGCGCGAGCAATTGCGGGACTTCTACACCTTCCTCCACACCTATGTGCGCGAGACGATCACGATCGAGCGCTTCGCAGCGAGCGAGGAGCTGGCGGCGGTGGAAGGCATCATCCGCGTCGAGGGCATCAAGGACCTGACCCGCGAAGAGCTGGACGCGCGGGGGCTGCAGCAGTTCTTTCCCATCGCCAAGGGCGAGGTGCAGGAAATGCGGCAGTACATCCACTACCACCTGGAAGGCGGAAAGATCGCCGGCGTCGGCTGCGCGCTGGTGCTGTGACTGCGCCCCGCAGCGCGTCTTTTCGCACTTGCGGTAGTTTCGCATATCTGAAAGAACATCGGCAATAATTTCGGAGAGGCGTCGTCCATGATTCACACCACGCATGTCGGTAGCTTGCCCCGGGGGCCGGAGCTTGTCCCGGTGCTGCTCGCCCGCGACAAGGGTGAGCCCTATGACGAGGCGGAGTTCGACCGGCTGGTGCAGGCGGCGATCGACGAGGCGGTGAAGAAGCAGGTCGAAGCCGGTGTCAGCATCGTCAGCGATGGCGAGCTGGGGAAGGTCGGCTATTCGACCTACATCATCGAGCGCCTGTCCGGCTTCGGCGGGCACACGCCGCGCAAGCCCGCGCAGGATCTCGCCGCTGTGCCGGATCTGGCGAAGAAGCTGGCGCACATCATGGGCGCGCAGGAATTCACCCGCGCCAGTGCGATCGACAAGGTGGAGCTGGTCAACCTCCAGCCACTGCATGACGATATCCGCCGCTTCAAGCTGGCGATGGAGCGGAACGGCCAAGGAGTGCGCGGCTTCCTCAACTCGGCCAGCCCGGGCCTGATCACCGCCTTCCAGCCGAACCAGTATTATCCGAGCCACGAAGCCTATCTGGCGGACCTGGTGACGGCGATGCGGCCGGAATACGAGGCGATCGTGGAAGCGGGCTTCGACCTGCAGCTCGACTGCCCCGACCTCGCGATGAGCCGCCACACCGGCTATCAGGACATGCGCGAGGAGGAATTCCTCAAGACCATCAAGGCCAATGTCGAGGCGCTGAACGACGCCACCAGCAACATCCCGGCGGAGAAGCTGCGGATGCATGTGTGCTGGGGCAATTACGAAGGCCCGCACGATTTCGACATTCCGCTGGAGAAGATCCTCGACATTGTCCTGTCGGCGCGCCCGGCGACGATCCTGTTCGAGAGCGCGAACCCGCGGCACGAGCATGAATGGGTCGTGTGGCGCGAGGCGGATCTTGAGGGCAAGGTGCTGGCGCCCGGCTTCATCGACAGCTGCTCCAACTATATCGAGACGCCGGAACTGATCGCCCAGCGCATCGAGCGCTTCGCCAGCTTCGTGGGCAAGGACCGCGTGATCGCGAGCTCCGATTGCGGCTTCGGCACCTTTGCCGGCTACGGCAAGATCGACCCGTCGGTCGCGTGGAAGAAGCTCGCCAATCTGCGCGCCGGCGCTGAGATCGCGGAACAGCGGATCGGCTGATCATGGTGGGAGGTGTGCCCCCCGCCGGGCCGCTGGTGCCGGGCGCGGCTGCGATGCAGTCGAGCCAGGTCAAATCGGCCACGCGCACGCTCGATATCATCGAGTATGTCGTGGCGCATGACCGCCCGCTGGTCGCGCATGAGATTGCGGTCGCGCTAGGCATTCCGGTGTCGAGCCTGTCCTACCTGCTCTCCACCCTGGTCGAGCGCGGCTACCTCGCGCGCGAGGGGCGCCGTTATTCCGCAGGGCCGGGGTTGGAGCGGCTGCAGGCGCGCAGCGGCGGGCTCGCATTGGCAGAGCGCGCCGCGCCGCTGGTGCGCGCGCTGCGGACGCAGCTGAACGAGACGGCGAGCTTCTTCATCCGTAGCGAATGGGATGTGGAGGTGATCGTCACCGAGACGGGCGACCAGGCGCTGCGCTACTCGCTGGAGGTGGGCAAGCGCCTGCCGATGCACGCGATGGCGAGCGGCAAGGCGCTGCTCGCGGCCCTGCCCGATGATGAGCTCGACCGATACTTCGCGGAGAGCGTACGCGAGCGGTTCACGCCCGCGACCGTCACTGCCGAGAAGGCGCTGCGCACCGAGCTGGAGCGCGTGCGGCGTACCGGCATCGCCACGACGGAAGAGGAATATTCACTCGGTATCCGGGGCATCGGCCGCGTCGTGACGATCGGCGGCGAAGCCGTCGGCGCGCTCTCGGTGGCGATCCCGACGGCGCGCTGCACCGATGCTGTGCGCGAACGCGCCGTAGAGCTTTTGACACGAACGGCAGAGCTGCTGAAGCCGCGCTGACAGAGCGCTTGCCGCCCGATCCCCGGCCGAGGCAGAGGGGAGCCATGCTGCCGTTCAACCCTGGTCGAACTCGATCGTCAGGCAGGTGCCTGGCCCCTCGCCCTTCCATTGCGGCTCTGCACCGATCTGGCGCGAGAATGCCTCGATCATCTTGAGGCCGCTGCCGCCGCTATCGCGCCGGTCCTGGGGCCTGGCCGGGAGCCCCGGACCATCATCCGACAGCCTGACACGAAGCCGGTCCTTCTCCGCATGCGCGATGGCCACCCGGACCATCCCCCCGCGGCCATTGAACGCATATTTGAGGCTGTTCGTAACAAACTCGCTGGCGATGAGCCCCAACGGCACCGCCTTGTCGGGAGAGAGCTCCGCCTCCTCGATAGCGAACTCCAGCCTGACCTTTCCGGATTCCTCCCCGCGCAGGTGGCAGAGGTTTTCGATCAGTTGCATGATGTAAGGGCGCAGCCGCAGCTGTTCGGCGCTCTTGGCCGAATACATCTGTTCATGAACGAGCCGCAGGGCCTCAATGCGATCGCCCACGAAACGCAGCGCCTCGCGCGCCTCTGCGGACTCCGCTTGCCTCGACCTCAGATAGACGACGCTGCTCATGATGGCGATGTGGTTCTTGACCCGGTGCTGCAGCTCACGAAAGAGCCGCTCGTTCCTGTCCAAGGCCTCTCGCAAGCTGTGCGACTTGTGCAGCCGGTCGATGACCGGGCCGAGAAGCATCGCATAGGTGCGCAGAAATTCGGTGTCCCCCTCACTGAACGCGCGCGGCTCCTTCGCATCGACCTGAAGGAGGCCATACGCCTTCCCGCCGGGCAGGAAGATCGGCACGTTCACCAAGGCACGCACGCCGTGATCCTTGAGGAACTGCGCGAACTCGAACCGCTCCTCGGCGCTTATATCATTGCTGATGACCGGCTCTGCGACCTCAATCGAGTAGGCTTCGGAAGATCGATCGGACATCGAAATCCGCTCATTGCCCACGACACCGGGCTTCCATCCGACGCCTGCCTTCACCAGCAGAGTTTCCCCGGCAGGTTCGATCTCAAGAACTTTCGCGAAATCTGTCTGAAGCGCCTGCTGGATCAGTCGACACGCTTCGGCCAGAATGTCGTCCAGTTCATTGCACCTCAAGGCGAACTCGCCAAAGTTTGCCAGAATACTCTGGCGCTCCATCATGTGTTCGGAACTCGGCATTCTTTTCTTCCTTGCTGAGCGAAGGCAACGAGCCCGAGGGCGAGTGGCTCCCGTTATTCCGCCCGCTGTCTGGCACACGGTGGTCGCAGCGCGCCCAAAAGATGAGCGGGCACAGAAAAAGGGCGGCCACCGCAGTGACCGCCCTTCCTTTTCCCTTACGGGGTAACCGCCTTACGCGGCCGTCGAAACGCCGACGCCCTTCTGGCGCCAGCTGTCCGCGTAGCTGTCACGCGCAACATTCGAGTACGGGACCGGCGAGACGATCGCCTTGATCTCGATCTGCTCGTGCGGCTCGACGGTCGGCTTGCTGGTGCCGCCGTTGGGCTCGCCCCACACGAGCGTCACTTCCTTGCCCATCTCGACATAATCGGGATCGATCATGGCGAGCGAGAGCATCTTGCCCTCGTTCGAGGAGTAGCCGATCCAGGTGGAGACGCCGATCACCTTGCCGTCGCACTTCACTTCGTCGAACGGGTGCATCGAGTACACAGCGCTCGGGAATTCGAAGAACTTGGCGCGGCCGCCCTCGGCGAACATCGAGGACATCACGCGGCTGACTTCCTCGTTGTCGAGAGCCAGCGTGACCTTGGTCTTGTGCTTCTGGTCCTTCATGCGCTCGAGCGCTTCACGGCCCACGAAGTCATGGTCGAACTTCACGATGTGGCCATAGCCGATGTCCCACGGCGTCAGGTAGTAGCCGTCCACGGTCTCCGGCACGTAGGAACCGCCGACCGAGCACATGCCCTCATAGGACTTGGCCGAGAGCCACTCGCGGTACTTCACCAGCATCGGATCGTTGCCGGTGTAGATCGCGGGCAGCGGGCTCGGCAGCCAGCCGGATTCGAGGGTGTTGGAGGAATAGGCGCGGCCACCGACCAGAGTCAGACCGAAATCCTTGCCCGCCTCGACCAGCGCGGAGTGGACCGCCTGGTAATCTTCCCACGGGCCGAACAGCTCGTAGCCAGGCTGACCAGCCATACCGTGGCGAAGGGCGATGACGTCCTTACCGCTGATGTCGACATGCGCCATGTTGAAGAACTTGAGGTCCGGCGGGGTCTGGCCCATCGCACGCTCCAGCACCTTCATGGCGTTCGGGCCCTGAAGCTGGAAGCGGTAGTTCTTGCGCTTGCCGTCGTTGCGCATCGCCCAACGCTCGTCACGCTCAACGGTCACGTCCCACTTGGTGCCGTCGGCCTTGCCTGTCTCGGCATGGAACTCGACCCACTCGATCGCCGGGGCGCGGCCGACCAGCGAGAACTCGTTCTCGGCCAGGTAGAACAGGATCACGTCGCCGATGACGTAGCCGTCCGGCGTGACCGGAACGTACTGCTTCGCCTTGTTGACCTGGAAGCCCTTGAAGCTGTTGATCGCGGTATATTCCAGCAGCTTGAACGCTTCGGGGCCGCGAACATAGAGCTCGACCATGTGGTAGGACTGGTTGAACAGAACGGCGGAATCGGCCCACGCCTTCTGCTCGTTGCGCCAGTTCGAATATTCAGCCGGCACGCCCGGATAAACGTTCGGGCCGACCTGCTGGTTGCGCAGGAACTCGACGATGTCGCCGGCCTGGTCCAGCTTCTGCTGCAGAGTCTGTTCAGTCATTGAGAATCCTCTCCTCGAGGGGTTGCGATCAATCGCCGGCCGGCCGGTCAAGCCAGGCGGCAATGGCTGCGTTCACCGCTTCGGGCGCTTCCGCGGGGAGCATATGCCCCGCTCCCGCGACGATGACGAGTTCCGAAATGGGGATCGCCGCAGCGATCTCTTCATGCTGGTGCGGCGGAGCCCAGGAATCGAGCTCTCCCGTCGTGACCAGCGTCGGGCAGGCAATCGTGGGCAGCAGGCTCGCGACCTCTGGCCGGCCGAGCAGCGCCTTCACCTGCGCGTCAAAGCGATCCTGCCCCTGATCGAGGCACATCTGCCGCATCGGCTGGTAGAGAGCCTGGTTGGAGCGGTTCGCTTCCGCCACCATCGGCGGCAGCCAGGCATCGACCAGCGCCTCGAACCCCTGCTCGTGCCCCAATTGCTGCAGCGCGCCGCGCTTGCCCGGCTCGGCCGCGCCGACCGGGTGAATGCCGGTGCTCGCCAGAGCCAGCCGGCGAACGCGTTCAGGCGCGCGGCGATAGATTTCCAGCGCGATCCGTCCGCCCATCGAATGGCCGAACAGGTCGAAGCGCTCTGCCCCCGCTTCATCGGCGACCTGCAGCGCGATCCCGGCCATCTCGGCAAGCGAGTCCGCGTCTCCATAGCTTTCCACCGCGCGCGAATGCGGGAAGGCTGCCAACTGCGCCTCAAACAGGCGCGGGTCGCAGATCAGGCCGGGACAGAACAGCAGCATGGATGAGGGAATTGATTCGCCAAGTTGTTCGCAGGTGTGAAAAATTCGTCTATCCGAATTCCTATGCCCGCGCTAGAGGCTTTGTCAGCGCGCGGGAAGCGCCTATGCCCCGCACAAATCTTTGAGAGGAGCAGAATCGATGTCCTATGCCGCCATTCATCCGGATTGGGAGAAGCAGCGCACCAACATGGTGGACGGCTATTCGCTGGAGATGACGGCGAAGGAGACCGAGGGCCTGCGCGAAGCGGCCCCGATGATCCGCCCCGGAACGCAGATCGCTGTCACCTTCCTGCCCGGCGAGGAAATGAGCCAGCGCGTCGATGCCGCCAAGCTGGTGCGCGAACTGGGCTTTGAGCCGATCGTCCACCTTTCCGCCCGCCGCCTCACCTCCGAGGCAGAGCTGGACACCTATCTGGCGGACATCACGCGTGAGGCGCAGGTGAAGCGCGTCTTCATCATCGCCGGCGACCCGCCCGAGGCGGAAGGCCCGTACGAGAACTCGCTGCAGATCATCGAGAGCGGTCTGCTGGAAAAGCACGGCATCGAGATCGTGGGCGTCGGCGGCCACCCGGAAGGCCATCCGAACAACTCCCCCGCCGAGCTGTGGGACTGGATGGAGAAGAAGCTCGCCGCCGTTCGCGCCCACGGCATGACGCCACTGGTGGTGACGCAGTTCGCCTTCGACGATGATGCGATCGTGGAATGGGTCGGCGAGATGCGCCGCCGCGGGATCGACGCGCCGGTTCGCCTGGGCGTGCCTGGACCGGCGGGCATCAAGCGGCTGCTCGGTTTTGCCAAGCGCTGCGGCGTGGGCGCGTCGGCCAGCGTGATGAAGAAGTACGGCATCTCCCTCACCAACCTGATCGGCAGCGCCGGTCCGGACAAGCTGGTCAACTCGCTCGATCAGAAGCTGAACGCGGAAGAGCATGGCCGCGTTCGCCTGCACTTCTATCCGTTCGGCGCGCTGAAGGCGTCCGCCGAGTGGATCAACGGCTACGACGCGAAGCACTGAGCCAGGCGGGGACGGGAGGACACACATGGCACAGGTGATCGACGGCAAGGCCGTTGCGCGCGATCTGGACGCGAAGACCAAGGCGCAGGTGGATGAGATGGTTGCGGCGGGCCTGCCCCGCCCCGGCCTCGCCGTGGTGCTGGTGGGCGACGATGGCGCGAGCCAGGTCTATGTCCGCCGCAAGATGAAGGCGTGCGAGAAGGTGGGCATCCGCTCCATCGAGCATCGCCTTCCGGCGGAAACCAGCCAGGACGCGTTGCTGACGCTGATCGCGCGGCTCAATGCGGATCCGGAGGTGCACGGGGTTCTGGTGCAGGTGCCGCTGCCCAAGCATATCGACCAGCGCACCGTGCTGGGCGCGATCGACCCGGACAAGGACGTGGACGGCTTCCACCCCGTCAATGTGGGGCGGCTTTCCACCGGCACCGGCGGTATTGTGCCCTGCACGCCGCTGGGCGTGATGATCCTGCTCGAGACCGTCATCGACGACTTCGTGGGCAAGGATGCCGTGGTGATCGGCAAGTCGAACATCGTCGGCAAGCCGGTCGCGATGCTGCTGCTGGAGCGGGAGTGCACCGTCACCGTCACCCACATCTATACCGAGAACCTGCCGGAGATCGCCCGCAAGGCCGACATCATTGTCGCCGCCGCCGGTGCTCCGGAGCTGGTGAAGGGGTCGTGGGTGAAGGAAGGCGCCGTCATCATCGACGTCGGCATCACCCGCCAGCTGGGCGAGGACGGCAAGGAGAAGCTGGTCGGCGACGTGGCATTTGATGAAGTGCAGCACGCGAAGGCGGTTACGCCGGTGCCCGGCGGCGTCGGCCCGATGACCATCGCCTGCCTGATGGCGAACACCGTGCAGGCGGCCAAGGCGATCGCGGCGGGAAACGGCAACGGCCCCGATGACTGGCACGACGCGCCCGATCGCTCGATGTTCGCGGACGCGCCGGGCGAGTGAACTAGTTCCATGGATGATACCGGCACCCTCGATGTTCTGATCGTCGGCGCCGGCATTTCCGGAATATCGATGGGGGCGCATCTCAAGCGGATGTGCCCCCATCTTTCGTTTGCGCTGCTGGAGCGGCGCGAACGGCTTGGCGGCACGTGGGACCTGTTCCGTTATCCTGGCGTGCGCAGCGACAGCGACATGGCCACGCTCGCCTTCTCCTTCGCGCCGTGGACGAGCGAGAAAGGCATCGCGAGCGGGGAAGAGATCCGCGCCTATCTGGAGCAGGTGGCGGAAGAGCACGGCCTCATTCCCCACCTGCGCTGCGACACGCGGGTGCTGACGGCCGACTGGAACTCCGAAGAAGCAGTGTGGCACCTTGAGGTGGAAAGTGCCGGTCGGCGCCAGAGGCTGACCGCACGATTCCTTTACCTCGCCAGCGGCTATTACGACTATGACGAGCCGCATGATGCAGACCTGCCGGCGCTGGACCGCTTTGCAGGGCAGGTGGTGCATCCCCAGTTCTGGCCGGAGGGGCTGGAGCTTGCAGGCAAGCAGGTGGTGGTGATCGGCTCCGGCGCGACGGCAGTGTCCCTCGCGCCCGCGCTTGCGGAATGTGGAGCAAAGGTCACCATGCTCCAGCGCACGCCGGGCTGGATGGTCGCCCAGCCATCGCTCGACTCCCTCGGGGAGAAGCTGCGCCGATGGCTGCCGGACCGTTGGGCGCTGCGCATTAATCGCTGGATCAAGCTACGGCTGGGCTGGCTGTTCTTCCAACGCTCACGCAAGAAGCCGGCGGAGGTTGCCGCCTCCCTCCGCGAACATCTGCGCCGCCAGCTGGGTGACAGCTATGATCCGGCAGATTTCGAGCCGCCCTACAACCCCTGGGACCAGCGGCTGTGCCTGGTGCCTGACGGGGACCTGTTTGCCGCTATCCGCAACGGCTCTGTCCGGGTTGTGACGGAACGCATCGTAAGCTTTGCACCGGAGGTCGTGCGCCTTGCCTCCGGGGCGCTTCTGCCGGCGGATGTCGTGGTCACTGCAACGGGCCTCAAGCTGCAGATCGGAGGGGGCATCCGCGTCTCTCTGGATGGCCAGCCGATCGAGTGGGAGCGGCACTGGTTCTACCGCAACTGCATGTTCTCAGGCGTGTCCAACCTCGCCGTGGTGTTCGGCTATCTCAACGCGAGTTGGACCCTGCGAGCGGACATGGTGGCCGATTATGTCTGCCGCGTGCTGCGCCACATGAGCGACGTTGGCGCGCAGATCGCGGCGCCGGACCTGCCGGAGGGGCACGGCATGGCCGAGGACGACATCATCATCTATTCCTCCGGCTATCTCCAACGCGCCAAGCCGCTGATGCCGAAAAGCGCGCCTTCGCTGCCCTGGCGGCTGAACCAGAACTTCCTGGAGGATCAGCGCGATTACCGGCAGCGACCCGTGGCCGATGGTGTGCTGCGCTTCCTGCCGGGCATGGCCAAGCGGCCTGAACTGTCCTAGCCACACCTCCATGGCGACACCTTCCGACCGCATCTGGACTGCCGCGCTGGTGGTGATCGGGGACGAGATCCTCTCCGGCCGCACACACGACAAGAACATCGCACAGGTCGCCAGCTGGCTGCAGGTGCAGGGCATCCGCCTGCTGGAAGTGCGCGTGGTGCCGGATGTGGAGGAGCGCATTGTCGAGGCCGTCAACGCGCTGAGAACGCAGCACGACTACCTCTTCACCACCGGCGGTATCGGGCCGACCCATGACGACATCACCGTCGACGCGGTGGCCAAGGCACTGGGCGTGCCCGTGGTGGTCCATCCGGAAGCAAAAGCAATCCTGGAGGAGTATTACCGCGATCGGGGCGGGGTGAACGAGGCGAGGCTGCGGATGGCACGGGTGCCGGAGGGGGCGAGCCTCATCCCCAACCGCATGTCAGGGGCGCCCGGAATCCGCCACGGCAACGTCTTCTTGATGGCGGGGGTGCCGCACATCACCGCGCAGATGCTCGACGCGCTGACCGGTACGCTGGAAGGCGGTGCGCCGCTGATCACCGAGACGATCGGCTGCTGGGTGGCGGAGAGCGAGGTGGCCGAACTGCTGCGCGCGGTGGAGAAAGCCCATCCCGCCTGCCAGATCGGCAGCTATCCCTTCTTCCGCGAGGGCAGGGTCGGCGCCAATTTCGTCATCCGTTCAACCGATGCGGACGAGCTGCGCAGCTGCGTGGACACGTTGTGCGATGCGTTGGGATCAGCGGGGTACGACTTCACGCCGGGCGGCATCTGACCGCGATTTGCACCTGACGCGCATCCGCTTGAAAGCGGGGCGCAACAGGCTTGCATCACCCCCGCAACCGACGCGTTTGCAAGCGTATTACATCGGCGGTGCAACAAGCGGAAAGACAGCCGGAACGCTGCCAAATCGATCCGCATCGCGCTCGCATTGGGGCCGCAAGCGCGGCGTTATTCCTCCTTGTATTCCGGATCCCGCTCCAGCTCCTTGCGGAACTCGACCGCCCCGCGCTCCGCCCGATCAACCTGCCGGCGAGGACCGGTGCGGTTGCGCACGAAGGCGTAGATGATCACGCCGATCAGCAGGATCGGGCCGAGGATGGTGACGAGGCTCCAGAGCCAACCGGACATTGTGCCTACCTTTGAATAGTTCCCTACGCCCTTACCCAACGCATGAGGCGGCCAAGCTTTCCGCCCATGCAAAAGGGCCGGGAAGGTTTCCCCTCCCGGCCCTCTTGGTAATCTTTTCCGGAGTGAAAGGCTTACGCGCCTTCGACTTCCGCGGTGTCGATCTTCAGGCCCGGGCCCATCGTGCTGGTGAGCGACACCTTGCGGACATACTTGCCCTTGGCGCCGGCCGGCTTCGCCTTGACGATCGCGTCGGTGAAGGCGCGGAAGTTGTCCTTCAGCGCTTCATCGGAGAAGCTGACCTTGCCGATGCCGGAGTGGATGATGCCCTGCTTCTCCACGCGGAATTCCACCTGGCCGCCCTTGGCGTCCTTCACCGCCTGCGCGACATTCGGGGTCACCGTGCCGAGCTTCGGGTTCGGCATCAGGCCCTTGGGACCGAGCAGCTTGCCGAGGCGGCCGACCACGCCCATCATGTCCGGCGTCGCGATGACGCGGTCATAATCGACATTGCCGTTCTGCATGTCTTCCATCAGGTCTTCCGCGCCGACCTTGTCGGCCCCTGCGTCCAGCGCCTTCTGGGCGTTGTCGCCACGGGCGAACACGGCGACGCGCACGTCCTTGCCGGTGCCCGAGGGGAGCGACACCATGCCGCGCACCATCTGGTCCGCGTGGCGCGGGTCGACGCCGAGGTTCATCGCGATCTCGATCGTCTCGTCGAACTTCTTGCTGGCGAGCTCGCGCAGCGTGGCGAGTGCCTCGTCGAAGCCGTAGAGCTTCTCGGCATCGACGCGCTCGGCGAACAGCTTCTGGCGCTTGGTCTGCTTGGCCATGTCGTTAGCCCTCCACCACTTCGAGGCCCATCGAGCGCGCGGAGCCCTCGATGATCTTGGTCGCCTGTTCGATATCGTTCGCGTTCAGATCCTTCATCTTCTGCTCGGCGATTTCGGACAGCTTGGAGCGCGCGATCGTTCCGGCCGACACCTTGCCGGGCTCCTTCGAGCCGGACTTGAGGTTGGCGGCCTTCTTGATCAGGAAGCTCGCCGGCGGCGTCTTCGTCTCGAAGGTGAAGGAGCGATCCGCGTAGACCGTGATGATGGTCGGGATCGGCATCCCATTCTCGAGTTCCTGCGTGGCGGCGTTGAACGCCTTGCAGAACTCCATGATGTTCACGCCGCGCTGACCCAGCGCCGGGCCGATCGGCGGCGACGGGTTGGCCTTGCCTGCAGGAACCTGCAGCTTGATGTAGCCTGTAATCTTCTTGGCCATGGCTGGCCTCCTTTCACACTGTCGCCCTTCGACAAGCTCAGGATGAGCGGCCGGAGGACTCATGGTAAGCGGTGTGACGGCGAGCCCCCAAACGAGCTGGGCGCGCGCCTTCCGCGTGGATTTCCCGATGCTGTGAGCTGTGGGACGCGCGCCCATAGCCGCATTCTCGCGCGCGATCAAGTTCACCGGCCAGCAGGGATGCCTGACAGGCGCCGACATGGTAGAATGCGCACCGGCGCGGCCTCAGTGGGGAGAACAGCAGGTGCAAAGCGTGCTGGCAAAATGTGCCGCAGTGCTGATCGGCGCGCTGCTGCTGCTGTTTGCGGTGGCGATGTTGATGGAAGGCTCAGGCTTCGTGCAGAGCGGGCGCAACAACGCGCTGGCCTATGTCATCGGCCTGCTTGGCCTCGGGCTAATCGCCGCGGCCTTCTTCGGCGATACGCTCAAATATCATGGTGAGGGATCGGGCCCGCTGGGCAAGGTGATCGCCACTGGCGGCGCCGCGGTGTTCGTGATCGGGCTGATCTTCATCCTGTCGAGCGAGGATGGGCCCGCGCGATCAGACGGACCGCAGCCTTCCCCCTCTCCCACATCGACCGTCGCTGCCGTCGATCCGCCGACACCTGTGCCGGAGCCATCCCCCATCGCGGCTGAGACCGAGGCTTTGGAGCAAACGCGGCCACCGCCGCAAGAGCCCCCTCCGGCCACGCCGGGGACGCAGAACCCACTGGACGCAGCCCTGCTGGGGCACGGCTACCACTTCGCCTGGACCTATTGCAGCACCTGTTGCCCGGCGGGGCCGGAGACCTGCCCGCATACGAGCTGGGGCGCCGGGACGAGTGCCGAGCAGGCGGCAGCCACCGCGATCCTCTATTGCGTCGGCAGCGGCGGCTATGAGCAGAGCTGCCGCGCCAATGTCCAGTTCGTGTCCGAAGAACAACTGGCGCTGTAGCGGCTTACTTGACCAGTTCGACCTGCTCGAAGTCCAGCTCCACCGGCGTGCCGCGGCCGAAGATGGACACCGAGACCTTGACCTTCTGCTTGTCGAAATCGAGCTCTTCCACCACGCCGTTGAAGCTGGCGAAGGGGCCTTCCAGAACCTTGACTTGATCGCCGATCTCGTAATCGACGGAGACCTGCTTCTTCGGGGCGGCCTTCGCCTCTTCCACGCCGCCGAAATAGCGGGCGGCTTCCCGCTCCGAGATCGGCTGCGGCTTGCCGCCGGCGCCGAGGAAGCCGGTCACCTTCGGCGTGTTCTTGATGAGGTGATAGACGTCGTCCGTCAGGTTCAGCTTGGCGAGGACATAGCCCGGCATGAACTTGCGTTCCGTCTGCACCTTCTTGCCGCGCTTCACCTCGGTCACGGTCTCGGTCGGGACCTCGACCTCCTCCACACCGTCGGACAGGCCCAGCCGCTCCGCCTCGGAGAGGATCGATTCGCGGACCTTGTTCTCGAAACCGGAATAGGCGTGAATGATGTACCAGCGGGCCATGGGGCGTCCCTATTGTCTCGTCGAAATCAGCGGGCGTGTCAGACCAGGGACAGCAGCCAGCGCACCACAGCGCCGAATGCCGAATCCACGCCGAGGAAGAAGAGCGAGAGAATGACCATGAAGATCGCCACGAAGATCGCGATCCGAACTGTCTCTTCCTTCGTGGGCCAAACCACCTTGCCCGCTTCGGAGCGGACCTGGCGGATGAATTCACCCGGACTGGTCTTGGCCATTGATCGCTTCCCGACTTACCTGACTGACACGACGCCTTCCGCATAGGTCCATCGCCGCCCCGGCGCCCTTTGGGGCATGTCCGGGAGGGGCCGAAAGAGCTCCGATGTCGGAAAGCGAAGGGGCATGTAGCCACAGGCCCGGCGATTGGCAAGAGAGCGGGCCGTTGCGGCGCGCGGAGAGCGGGGCCTGTGACGATGCGAGAAGCCCCGGAGAAGCCGGTCGCTTATCGACCGGCGCTCCGGGGCTTACATTTCTCGGCAGCTTGGAAGCTGTCAGGCGCGGCCGAACAGGCGGGCGAGGAAGCCCGGCTCCTCCATCGGCTGGATCGGTCCATGCTTGAGATAGCGCATGCTCGGGTCACGATAAGGACGCGGCATGGTCCAACCGTCTGGTCGGCTGCTGCGGAAACTGAGGCTCGACATCGAAATAGTCCCTCACAACTTGTTCTGGCGCTTATAATGAACGGTTCGTCGCATCGGTTCCCGCACTCGCCTGATTTCTCGCACGATTCGGGGACGGCCTTCCGGTGCCGGGAAGCCGAGTCGTGGCCTAGTCGCGCCTTTCCGGTGTCCAGGTGCGGGACGCTTGGGCTGCGCGGCTGGAGCGCGGCGACGCTGGCAACGGCAGCAGTTGGGGACGCAGGCAGGCCGCGGGGGTTGGGCTCTTCGCCGGAAGCAGGCGGTGGTTCGGCAGGAGCCTAGTGGAGAGCGCCGTTGGCGCGGGACCATAAGGTCCGGCGCGCGGCGCTGGTGCGAATGGCAGGAGTGGAGGGACTCGAACCCACGGCCCTCGGTTTTGGAGACCGATGCTCTACCAACTGAGCTACACTCCTGCAGGCGGGTGGGCCTCTATAGAGGCGACACCTGCTTGGCAAGCGACCAGCCTTGCGTTTGAACGCGCAGGCTGAACTAAGGGGCCCGATGCACGCGATCACACCCCCCTCGCCGGAGGCTCCCATCCCCACGGAACTGCTGCTGCGCGCCTATCGCGCGGGCATTTTCCCGATGGCGGACAGCCGGGACGACGAGCAGGTCTTCTGGGTCGAGCCCCGTGAACGGGCGGTGATTCCGCTGGATGGCTTCCGCTGCTCCCGCTCCTTGGCCAAGGTGATTCGGCAGGATCGGTTTCGCGTTACCTGTGACGCCGCCTTCAGCGCGGTGATCGATGCCTGCGCCGCGCCACGACCGGACCACCCGGAGACGTGGATCAGCGAGCGGATCGGCGCCAGCTACCTAGCGCTGCACGCCGCGGGCCATGCGCATTCGATCGAGTGCTGGGACGGGGAGGACCTGGTCGGCGGCCTCTACGGTGTGGCGTTCGAGCGGACCTTTTGCGGGGAGAGCATGTTCAGCCGCACACGCGACGCATCGAAGGTCGCCCTTGCGTGGCTGGTCGCCCTGCTGCGGCGAGCGGGATACACGCTGCTCGACTGCCAGTTCATGACCCCCCACCTCGCCTCGATGGGTGCGGTCGCCATCAGCCGGGACGAATATCTGCGGCGGCTGGCGGCGGCGGTCTCTCAACAGCCGCGAACCAGCCTTCCCGAAGCTTACACCTCGGTGCTGTCTTCCGCAGGTGCGGCGGTCGGCGCGGGAGCGGGCGGAGCTTCTGCGGGGGCAGCGGGTTCAGCTGTGGGCGCGGGCGCCGGGCTGCGGGCCGCCCCAGAAGTTGAGGGACGCGTGGAGCCGGAAGCTTCCTCGCCCGGGAAGCTCATCGCGCAATCCTTGACCCACACGTCATAGATCGGGTGCTCGACCACGTTGAGGCTGGGCGAGTTCTTGAACAGCCAGCCCGAGAAGATCCGGTGCCATGCGAAATCCGAATCCACATCGGCGCGCTGGCGCACGGTGACCTGCACGAAGGCGCCCGTCTCGGGCCGGGTTTCCCACGGCGCCGTGCGCTCGCAGGCGGAGAGGCGGACCACGACATCGCCGATGCGGCGGGTTTCGCCGGGCCGCATCTCGAGGTCCTGCGAGATGTTGTTGCGCTTGTTGAGCAGGCCGATCGTGGCGACCCGCTCCGCCATCGGCGTGCCGATCGATTCGCCTTCAGTGGGCGCGGGCGGCGCGGGCGCTGCCAGCTCCTCCGGCACGTCGGTGCTTTGCGGCTCCGGCGCGGGCGCCTCGCCCGTGCAGCCGGCCAGGAGCAAGGCAGCCCCCGCTCCGCCCGCGAGGAGGGCGGCGGCGCGAATCATCAGGCGTCTGGCGCCCAGGCTTCGTAGTCACCCGTGGCCCGCGCGCGCTTTCCGCCCTTCTCGAGCGCGCCTGCGGGGCGATAGGCGTCAGCAGTGCCGGTGGTGTTCGGCGTGTAGTCCCTCTCCCAGATCTTCGGCGGCGGCAGATGACTCTCCGGAAGATCGTCGTACGAGTGGTGCAGCCAGCCGTGCCATTCCGAAGGAACGCGGCTGGCATCGTTGGAGCCTTGGTAGATCACCCAGCGGCGCTCACGCCCGTCCCCGCTCTTCTTCTTCGAGCGGTAGTACTTGTTGCCGAAGAAGTCGGTGCCGACATGCTCGCCGTGCCGCGCGCTCCAGATCGAGGTGCCGATCGTCGCGCCGTCCCACCGGTGAAGATTTTGCCGAGGATTCCCATCAGCGGCGCGTTAGCCCGAGCGCAGGGCACCGCGCAAGCGGCACGAGGACCTTACCATGAGACGCTCGCTCCCGGGCCGATGCCCAGCTCGGCCGCCCGGCCGCCATTGAGCTCCAGCACCGCGATGGCAGGCGCGTCGGACCAGATCTGGTCCTCAGAGTAAGGCGTCGCATTGGCGGCGACGTTGATCACCCGCCGATCCGGGCCGATGAAGATCAGGTCCAGCGGGATAACAGTGTTCTTCATCCAGAAGCTGAGCACGCGCGGCGGATCATAGGGGAACAGCATCCCCTCATCCGCCCCCATCTCGGTGCGGAACATGAGGCCGCGCGCCTGCTCCTGATCGCTCTCCGCCACTTCGACGCGGAAATTGTGCGCGCCGCCCTCGGCAGTGATCGCGAGCGGGATGACCTTCAGGCCGGACACGGGGTGCACCGCTTCCTTTTGCGCTACAGCGACTGGTGCCCGCTCCGCTGCCTGGGGCGAGCAGGCGAAGAGCGGCGCCGCCAGAAGAATGGCCGAGAGGGCAGTGCGGATCGGATCACGCCTGGTCATCATCACACTCCATCGCCCATCGCTCGGCCGCATCTTCGCTGTGCGCGTTTACCAGTTCGCGCGCGTCCTCCAGCATGTGGCCCGCGCGCAGCATGGCCGCAATCTGTTTCTCGCGCCGTTTCGGCCACTCGGCCTCGTCACGCGGTGTCCTGCCGAAGGGGCCGAAGCCGCGCTTGCGGGCGAGGGCCAGCGCCGCCTGTCGGCGCGCGGCAGGGCCGGGCGCGACATCCTCTCGCACCGCCTCGTCGATGCCGGCCTCCCCCAGCGCCTGCCGCACCCGGCGAGGGCCGTAGCCGCGCCGCAGCAGGCCGCCCGTCTTGGCGCGGGCGAAGGCGGCATCATCGACATAGCCTAGCTCCATGTGGCGAGAGACGATGGCCGCGACGTCAGGCGGGCTCTCTGCCTCCCACCCGCGCTCGCGCAGCTTGCGGGCGAGGTATCGCTCCAGCTTTGCGGCGCTGGTGGCAAAGCGCGCGACATAGGCGAGCGCCAGCTCCTCCAGCCGCGCCGGATCGAGCGGACGCGGGGGACGACGGGCGCCACGGGGTTGTGGATGACCGGCTTTTGTGCTGGAGGCTGAGGATGGCATGGCCATATTCCTGCCACACTCCTTCCCAAATGGGAAAGATTGGACGCGGCGCCGGCCTATACCGGCGCCGTCAACGCATTGGGAAGCGCCCTCAGAGCGTGTAGAGACGAGTTGCCTGCGCCGAACATGTCAGATTTGAAGCCCACACCCAATGATTGCCCGCTGCCGCGCCGCCGCGCGGACTTCGCCACGTTTAACGAGGCGATCGATTACGCGGCAAAGAGCGAGAAGGGCCTGAATTTCCACGACGCACGCGGCAATCTCGCGCGCGCCTACACCTATCGCGAAATGCGCGAGGATGCGCTGGAGATGGCGCGGCGGCTGGTCTCGGCCGGTGTCGGCAAGGGCGACCGCGTCGCCCTGATCGCGGATACAGCGCCCGAATTCGCCGCCCTCTTCTGTGCCGCTGTCTATGCCGGGGCTTGGCCGGTGCCGCTGCCTCTGCCGACCACGTTCGGCGGCAAGGAAAATTACATCGAGCAGCTCGCGGGCCAGCTTTCGAGCGCGGACCCGAAGATCCTGCTCTATCCGCCCGAACTCGCCGAGATGGCTTCCACCGCTGCCGCCCGGCAGGGCTGCGAAGCGTGTGATTGGGACAGCTTCGCCCAGCGCGAGCCCGGCGCCGACGTGGCGCTGCCCGAGGCGCAGCCGGACGACATCTGCTACCTGCAATATTCCAGCGGCTCGACCCGCTTCCCGACCGGCGTCGCCGTCACGCACCGGGCCCTGCTGCACAACCTCTACGGCCATTCGACCTCGATGGAAGTGGGCGAAGGGGACCGGGTGGTCAGCTGGCTGCCGTGGTATCACGACATGGGGCTGGTGGGCTGCTTCCTATCGCTGATCGCGAACCAGATGTCGGTCGATTACCTCAAGACGGAGCATTTCGCCCGCCGCCCCCTCGCCTGGCTGGACCTGATCAGCCGCAATGAGGGCACGACGCTCAGCTATTCGCCGACCTTCGGCTATGACATCTGCGCCCGGCGAATTTCCAGCCAGTCCAGCGTCGAGGACCGGTTCGACCTCTCCCGCTGGCGCATCGCGGGCAATGGCGCGGACATGATCCGCCCGGACGTGATGCAGAGCTTCGTCAACGCCTTCGCTCCTGCCGGCTTCAAGGCCAGCGCTTTCACGCCGAGCTATGGCTTGGCGGAGGCGACGCTGGCGGTGACGGTGATGCCGCCGGGCGAAGGCATCCGCGTGGAGCTGGTGGAGGAAGAGCGCCTTTCCGGCACCAAGCGCGACCTGTCGCGCCCCGCCCGCTACCGCGCCATCGTCAATTGCGGAAAGCCCCTGCCCGACATGGAGGTGGAGATCCGGGGCGAGAACGGCCGCGCGCGGAAGGACCGGCAGATCGGCAAGGTCTGGTGCCGCGGGCCGAGCGTGATGCACTCCTATTTCCGCAATGAGGAGGCGACCACCGAGTGCCTGGTCGATGGCTGGCTGGACACCGGCGACATGGGCTACATGGCGGGCGGCTATCTGTTCATCGTCGGCCGGGCGAAGGACATGATCATCATCAACGGCAAGAACCACTGGCCGCAGGACATCGAGTGGGCCGTGGAGCAATTGCCGGGCTTCAACCATGGCGACATCGCCGCCTTCTCGATCGAGATGGAGAATGGCGAGGAAGCACCGGCCGTGCTGGTCCATTGCCGCGTTTCCGACCCGGAAGAGCGGGTGCGCCTGCGCGACACGATCCGCGACAAGGTGCGCGCGATCACCGGCATGAACTGCGTGGTGGAGCTTGTCCCGCCCCGCAGCCTTCCGCGCACCAGCTCCGGCAAGCTGAGCCGAGCGAAGGCGAAGCGGCTCTATCTGTCGGGCGAGATCGAGCCGTTCACTCTGGCCGCTTAGAAGCTTTGCCTGGGCGATGCGCGGCCTGCGCGCCTGCGCCATTGTAACAAAGTATTTCCTGGCTTTCCGAAGTGTTTACAACCTGCAGGGTCCTTGTCGAGAGATGCGCCACCCACGGTCGAAACGGCCGGGGCATCGCAGGAGAATGACATGATTGCCTTGTTCAGCGCTGCTGGGCTGATGCTCAGCGCGATTGTAGTGACGTCGGACGTTCCGCTCGAGCACCGTACCCGGGTCGATCATACGAGCGGATCCGTCGAAGCGCATTATACCGGGACGGTGCACCTCGTCGCCAAGCAGGTCGGCTCGCCTGGCCCCGGCGGCCGCGCATCCACGCTGCGCTGCGAGTGGAGCGCGAAACTGACGGTGAACCGCGAGGCGCGGCACGAAGCCGGCGGACTGCTGTCCCACTCGATGACCGATCGTGAGGGGATTGCCCTGAGCCGGCCGGGCTGGTGCAATTCGCACCGTGGGGCCGTGAAGGCCGAGATCGCGTCTCGGACGGACGAATTGCAGCAGCGCCTCGTGGCCCTCGCTGCTGAGGACCGCGACACCCTGCTGGCACAGGTGGAGCGGCAGAACGAACAGCGCAACGCCGGCTGATCATGCGGTTCGCTGTCATTGCGCTCGCCACTCTTGCCTTCTGTGCGACGGCAACAGGAGCGCGGGCGCAATCGATATGGCCCAGCATCGAGGTCGCGACGGACGAGAACCGTCGCGGCCTTAGCTGGAGCGATGGGAAGGCCACAGCCTCGGCAGACATCGCGATCGAAGGCGGGCCGGTGCGCGGCAGCGTGCGGGTCAGCGCATTGCGAGGGTCCGCCTTGCACGATGGTGCGGATTCCGCCGTCGACCTGGTGCTTGGCACCACGCACGATATGGGCGCCCTGCAGCTGTCCCTCCGGGGTTCGGCGCATCTGTTCAGCGGCGCGGGTAGCAAGCAGGATTATGGGGAGATCGGCGCGACGGCTGCCTACACGATCGGGCCGCTACGGGTGAATGCGGGCGCCGATTACGCGCCGGACCAGAAGGCGATCGGCGGCGACAACCTCTACCTCTTCGCCGGAGCCGACGCGGGCATCCCGGCGACGCCGTGGACCATCTTCGGCCATGTCGGGCATAGCAGCGGCGACACGGACGAAGATGCGCCCTTCAGCCCCCTGCGCCCCAGGGGCAGCTACACCGATTGGCGCATCGGCGGGGACTACGTCGCCGGCCCGCTGGTGCTGTCTATCGAATATGTCGGCACCGACATTCCGCGGGAGAGGGTGCATGATGATCGCGCTGTCGTGCGTGCGAGGTTCACCTTCTAGGCCCTGGCAAACGGGCCCGGGGCTTACCCGAGCAGCAGAACGCCGAGCACCACCAGCAGCGCCAGCGTGCCGACGACCCACACCAGCGTTCGCCACTTCGGCACGCCTGCCCAGTAGAGCGGCAAATAGATGAGACGCGCGCCCAGCCACACCCAGGCGGCGATGGCGGTGAGCTCGCTGGTTTTGCCAGTGACCACCACGCCAAGCAGGGCGACGATGGCGATTGGGAAGGTCTCCTGAAAATTCCCCTGCGCCCGCACCAGCCGCCCAGCCACGGGGTTGAGCGGCGGCAGATCCTCGTCCCTCGCGCCCATATTCCAGGCCGTACCGTATTGCCGCGTCCTGTAGCGCCCTGCGAGCAGCACATGGACAAGCAGCAGCACGGCACCCAGCGCCAGCACCGTCAGTTCAGCCCGCATCGCTTGTCTCCTCTCCTGTTCCGGAAGTCGCCATTTCCTCGCCTCCTGCCCCCGCGGGCGCTAGTATGGCCGAAAGGCAGGCGGGGGGAACGCTTGAATTGCGTGTCTTGCCAGCCTAATACAGTTGGACTTGCCGGAAGGCGAAGGCCGAACAAGGGCGATGTGAGCAGATGGCGACTAGCAACCAGACCACGACCAAGAGCGACACCGCACTGGAGCTGACGCCGCCCGATCCGGTGCCGACCGTTGCGCCGGAGCGCGCTGCCGGGCTGGTGCCGGTCGAGGAAGCGAAGAAGTCCAAGCTGGATGAGCAGGTGGAGGGTTTCGTCGCCGAACTGGTCGCGCTGGACGCGAACTCGCCGGACTTTGGCAAGAAGGTCGACCAGATCACCAATATGGGCCGCAAGGAAATCGCCGCGACTGCGCAGATGTCCAACCGGTTCCTCGATCGGCCGGTGCGCGCGATCGACAAAGATACGGGCGTCGGTGCGGACCTCACGGAGCTGCGGCGCACGGTCGAAGAGCTGGATCCCGGCCGCAAGGCGCTGGCGCCGCGCAAGATCCTTGGCATCATCCCCTTCGGCAACAAGCTGAAGAACTACTTCGACAGCTACACCAGCGCGCAGGGGCATATCCAGGCGATCCTCGCCCGCCTCGCCAGCGGCAAGGATGAGCTGCTGATGGACAATGCCGCCATCGACCAGGAGCGGGCCAAGCTCTGGGAAGCGATGGGCAAGCTGGAGCAGATGATCCACATCGCCAAGCGGCTGGATGAGCGGCTGGAGGAGCAGGCCGCCGATCTCGACGCCACCGATCCCGCCAAGGCCAAGGCAATCCGCGAGACGGCTCTGTTCTACGTCCGCCAGCGCACGCAGGACCTGCTGACGCAGATGGCCGTCAGCGTGCAGGGCTATCTGGCGCTGGACCTGGTCAAGAAGAACAATGTGGAGCTGGTGAAGGGCGTGGACCGCGCCAGCACCACCACGGTCAGCGCGCTACGTACCGCCGTGACGGTGGCGCAGGCGATGACCAATCAGCGCCTGGTGCTCGGCCAGATCACCGCGCTGAACGAGACGACCGCCGGCATCATCGATTCCACCGGTCGTCTGCTGCGCGAGAATACCGCGCGCATCCACGAACAGGCCGCCAGCAGCACCATCCCGCTGGAGACGCTGCAGCGCGCCTTCCAGAACATCTACGACACGATGGACGAGGTGGACCAGTTCAAGCTGAAGGCGCTCGATTCCATGAAGCAGACGGTCACCACGCTGTCCGGCGAGGTGGAGAAATCCAAGGCCTATATCGCGCGCGCCGAAGGTCAGGCGCAGGCGGCGGCGACACTCGGCAGTGAACGCTCGCTGCTGAGCCTGGAGGGCTGATGGCCGACAGCACGCGCGAGAGCGAGATCATCCTGCGCGATGCGCGCCGCTCTCTGGATGTTCAGCGCGACGGCGGCTTCCACCGGCGCTCCGGAAGCCCGTCCATCGGGCGCGGCTCGGCGGATCTCAAGCGACGCAATCTGATGCGGCGGGTCAAGCTCATCGCCGCCTCCCTCTTCGCGATCGTGGTGGCGGCGATGGTCGCCGGCATCGTGCTGGACGGGATCGGCTTTACCGGCATCATGATCGCCTTCCTTGCGATCGTCGCCGCAACCTTCCTCTTCTCGAACTATCCGAAGGTGAAGACGCCGCGCCGGGCGGACCTCACGCGCACTGCGGATGCGCGGCAGCTGGTCGCCCGCACCGAACTCTGGCTGGAGCATCAGCGCCCTGCCCTGCCCCCGCCCGCCGTGACGCTGGTCGACCAGATCGGCGTGCAGCTCGATGCGCTGGGCATGCAGCTGGAACATGTGGACCCGAACCATCCAGCCGCGGCGGAGACCCGCAAGCTGGTGGGCGAGCACCTGCCCGACATGGTCGATAGCTATCGCAAGATCCCCGAACCGCTGCGGCGGGAGGAGCGTGCCGGCGCGACGCCCGAGGCGCAGCTGGTGGACGGGCTTGGCCGCATCAGCGAGGAGATCGACCGCGTCACCCGCCAGCTCGCAGACGGAGCGCTGGACGATCTCGCCATCCGCACCCGCTTTCTTGAATATCGCTACGGCAATGGTGACGTATCCGCGGACCCGGGCCAAACGGAGAACCGCTGATGCAAGTCGCCATTCCTCATAATCTCGGGCGCGAGGAAGTCCGCCGCCGGCTGCGCGCGAACAGCCATCGGATGGCTGACGGCATCCCCGGGGGAATGGCCCAAGTCTCGACCGACTGGCCAAGCGAGGATCGGATGCGCCTCTCCATCAGCGCCATGGGCCAGGTGGTGGACGGCCACATCGACATTGAAGACGCACAGGTGGTCTTCCAGGCAACGCTGCCCCCGGCGCTCGGCTTCATCCAGCCGATCGTGGAAGGTGCCATCCGGCAGCAGGCGCCCCGGCTCCTCGCGCCGCCTTCCAGCTAGAGGTTCCGGTCCAGCTCAAGATAGCTGTTCGGGATGCGCAGGGCGGCGGTCGCATTGCGCGTCTCCAGCATGAACAGGAACAGCGCGCCCATCAGCAGGGCAATGGCGAGGAAGAAGACCGACGCCACGACCAGCCGCAGGTTGATCGTCGCGAACTCCTCGATGAAGAGCAGCGCGACGACGAGACCGATCGTCAGGCCGCTCAGCACCAGCACGAGGATCGCCCGGCTGATCAGCGTGATGCGGCGAGCGACGATGCGGATTTCGCGAACGACGGCGTCATGCTCCGCCCCTGATGTGACGGGATGAAGCTCCTGCAACTTGCGGGATCGATCGACCACTCGCCCAAGCCTGGTCGACAGGATGTTCATGATATTGCCGATCGCGACCAGCACGAACACGGGCGCAAGCGCCAACTGGATCGTCTGCGCGATCATGCCGCCGGATTCCATTCTTTCGGCTTCCCCTCTGCCGCTTGCATGCCATTCGGAGCGCGGACAGCTCCCCCGAGCTATATGCGCGGCGCAGGCGTCGGTTTCCACCGCGTTCCGCTCGCGGAGATACGGGCTCTCATCCTGGCCTGGAACAGACATCATCATGGGGAGAGCCGGATCACTTCGGCACCGGCGCAAGCAGCCGGCGAAGTCCTGAGGAGAAGAAGCCGCGCTTTTTCAAGTTGCGTACCATTTTGGCGCATAGGGTCTTGTAGTGAGAAACCGTTTTGGATAGTTTCAGTTCTTACGACGAACTCAGGCGGCACATTGGAGATTCGGTCAATGATGAACAAGAAGGACAGCGTAGAGGTCGGTGCGCAACGTGCGACTCTCCCGCCATCACATCTGTGGAAGCCGCCAGGCCTGACTGAGCCATTGCCTCAGGAAAACAACTGCCCCGAGATGCAATCGTTGGACGACGAGACCGAAACCAATTGCGCCTACCCTGCGCACGTGCTGGTGGTGGAAGACAGCATGATCATCGCACTGGATGCCGAGGAAGCGTTGCTCGATCTCGGTGTGCCGAAGGTAACTCTGGCCAGCAGCGTCAAATCGGCGTTGGAAGCCATTCGCGAGAGCCGCCCTGATGCGGCACTGCTCGACTTCAACTTGGGCTACGAGTCCAGCGAACCCATTGCTGAGGCACTGGACCGCCTGGATGTGCCGTACTGGTTCGTCACCGGCTATGGCGACGCGGTGGCGCAACTCTCGCAATCCCATGCGCGCGGCGTGCTGCAGAAGCCCTATCTGCCTGCTGACTTCGTCAGCCTGCTGGCTCAGCTGCGCGGCCACAGCTGAGCCCCGCGGCTGAACGCCTACTGGCTTACCGCCCCGCTCAGCTTTCCAACTTTCTGAGCACCGGCCATGGATGTGACCAGCACTTCGTCTCCATCGACGACAATGGCGATGTCTTCCAGTCCGATGACTGAAATGCGCGGACCATCGGTCTCGGCCAGGACATTGCGGCAATCGATGAGCTCGACATCTCCCCGCGTGCGATTGCCGTCCTCATCCGCCTCTCTGGCGTCGCGCAGGGCCTGCCAGTTGCCGATGTCGGACCAGCCCATGGCGGCCGGGACCATTGCAGCTCGCGTTGTCGCTTCCATGACAGCGTAATCCACGGACTCCGCCTCGATCCGTGAGAAGGCCACCGGATCGGGGTGGAAGCATGCGCCTTCCGCTCGGCCCTTCGCCACGGCTTCGCGCACCGCCTCCGCCAATTGGGGACGATGCTCCGCCAGTTCCGCGAGGAAGGCGCCTGCACGGAAGGCGAAGATGCCCCCGTTCCAGCTGTAATTCCCGTTTGCCAGAAAGGCTTGGGCGGTTGCGAGATCCGGCTTCTCGACGAACTTCTGCACCGCGAAGCCGCCTTCGATCGGCTCACCGCCAAGGATGTAGCCATAGCCCGTCTCCGGCGCGGTCGGGGTGATGCCGAAGGTCACCAGCCAATCCTGCTCCGCCAGACTGGCCGCGGCGCAGGCCGCTTCGCGAAAAGCGCCGGGATCGGCGATGTGATGGTCGCTCGGACAAACCAGCATGATCGCATCCTCCGGCAGGCGGGCTGCGGCAAGCCCGATGGCGGCGGCGGTATTCTTGGCCTCCGGCTCCACGATCACGGCCGCACCCGGAAATGCTCGCGTCTGTTCCCGCACATGATCCAGATGGGCGGCACCGGTGACGATCACCGGATCGGCGAAGCGACTGTCATTGGCGCAACGGCCGAGCGTCGCCTCGAAAAGCGTCTGCTCACCCACCAGGGGCAGGAAAGGCTTGGGCTTCTGCTTGCGGCTGCGCGGCCACAGCCTCGTTCCGCTGCCTCCGCACAGCACCACCGGGTGAATCACCGCCATTGCTTCGTGAATCCTTATCCAGTCTGGGGATGGCGCTTAACCAAGCCGTGCCTGCAAGTCACGTTCGCGGCGCACCGGTCATCAGCCCGTTCACTTCGGCCCGCGCCCTCAAAACCAATCCTGCCGCCAGCCATAGGGGGCGGCCACAGGATTGCCCTCTTCGTCTCGTGCAGGGCGAAAGCGGAAGCGCTCCTCGGCCAGCCGGCAAGTGATACGATCAGCTTCCGGGTCAGGACTGGGCTCGATGATCCGGCAATCCTGCGCCCGGCCATCGGTGCCCACAGTCATGTGGACGATCACATGGTGGCCGCGACGGATTTCCCGCCCTCCTGGAGGCACGGGATAGTCGCGCGCATCATTGATATCTCCGGCGATCTTCACCGGAGGAGAGACCGCCATTCCGCCTCTCCCGCTTCCGGCACGCCCGCTGCCGGTGCCGCTGCCCTCGCCACCAGCGCCCGTACCGGCGCCGCGTTCCCCGGCACCGGCTTCGTTCGCCGTTCCGGTGGAAGCCACAGGCGGCGCCACCACAGGGCGCGGCAGGACGATGACCGGCTCTGGCGCGGCGATCGGCCGAGGCGTGGCTCGCGGCGCTTCGGGAGCTGCCTGGCCCTCGTCAGGCGCGGGATCCGGCTGCGGGCTCGGGACGGGTTCCGGCGCGGGCGGCGGTGGCGGAGTGCTGAAGGTCACACTCACCAGAGAGCCCGCGCGTTCGATCATCGTTGCCGAAAGGTCAGGAGCGAAGGCGCGGATCAGGCCGGCGATGGCGAGCACGTGCAGCAGTGCCACCAAGGCCAGCGTGCCCCATCTCGGCCGCTGACGCGCGAAGCGGAAGCCGGAGGCGGGCCGTGCCATTCCTGCCGCTCCCCCGCATCCTCAAACCAGTTCCGGATCGGCGACCGCTACGCCAAGCGGGGTCTGCTGGTGCTGCACAACGACCCAATCCTCGTGGTCCTGCCGCAATAACGTGGTGGTGCAGAGCGCGCGATAGGTGTGGTCGCCGCGACTTGCCTTCACACGGTAGGCGATGACGATCAGCCCTTCCTGCGGCCTTTCGACCTTCGTATCCACGAATTCGGCCAGCTGCCAACGCGGAGTGTCCTCGACAGCACCGATCGCCGCCTCGCTGTCAAACAGGAAGGGAGAGGCGGGCAGCGCCATGAGACAATTCTCGGCCACCTTCCGGCGATAGACCTCTGCTTCGCCAAGCCACAACTCGCGCTCGAAATCCCAAATGCGTCCGTCGTCCACTCGTTGGCTCCTCATTTGCAGCGGATGTGCAAGTGGAATGCGCGAGCGGTGCGATGGGTTCGCATTCCCCGCTGCGAAGGGGGGCCTATGGATCCAGTTCGTGCCTGACGCGCAGGGCACCCGCGCCGTAAAGATAGCTCGGGTCGAATTCGCCGAATGCTTCGAGCCGGGTCCGGTCATGAACGTAGAGGGTGCCGCGGCGAAACTCCGCGATCCCCTCCTTCTTCAGATGGCCCAGCGCGCGGTTCATGTGAATGGCGGTGGTGCCGCACATTTCCGCAAGATCGGCCTGGATCAGCGGCGTGCGCAGCCCATCCTTGCGCGCGAGCCCCACGAGATCCAGCCGATGCCATAATTCCGCGAACACATGCGCGACGCGCTTTGCCGCCGTGAGCTGCTCAAGCTTCAAAATCCATTCCCGGTGAATGGCCGCGTCCAGCAAGGTGGCGAACCAGAGCAACCGCGCGAGGTGCGGCCGCTTCTCCAGCACATCGGAAATCCTCTCATGCGGAACCCAGCCGATCTTGGCCGCGCCAAGCGTTACAAGGTCATGGTCGAGCCGCTTGAGGGCAAAGCCGTGAAGATCGACAAAGTCGCCGGGGACGTGCAACCCGACCACGAAGCGCCGCCCCTGATCCACGATCGTGCGCATCATGTAGCCTTCGATGAGGATGGTGCTGCGAACGCAAAGCTCGCCCCGGGCGATCACGGTCTTTTCGCCCTCGAGCACCACCGTCTTCTCGACGAGCGATTCAATGATCGCCTTTTCTTCGTCGGTCATCGCATGGCGCAGGCGACCCATCAGAAAACGGCCGGTATGCGGATAGAGGTCGAGTTCGGATGTCACCATCTGGCCGTTCTGGCGCGTATCCGGCCGGTTGGTAAGCTGCACGGCCTGATTAACACCTGTTCATGGGGATGAGCAGGCCTTCTGGCGCGCCCTGAGCCGCCCGCCCGCTTCGCACTGTTCGTCAGGCAACCGCAGTGGACTTGTTGTTGCGGCCGTTCGAGGACGGCTCCAGTCGCCGCACCGCACGCCCCTCCAGCCACTGGACGACCTGTGCAGCGCTGGCATAGGGCTGCTGCTCCTGCTGGCGCGTGAGGGCGAAATCAGCCTCCGTCGGCTCCCGCAGCTTGCGCCAGCCGCCTTCTTCGTGCCTGATCAGGCCCATCAGGGTGAAAGCGCGCAGCCACTGCTCCATCACCGGCTCACCCCACTTTTCCTGATAGCGTCTGGCATTGGCGAGCACGCTGTCCAGGTGGTGGACCGGCGGGACATGGTGCGGGTGGAACTGGTGGTACGCCTTCGCGCCGCGTACCCACCAGAGAGGCAGTCCATTGGCGATCAGTGTGCGGGCGAAATCGCCATCCTCGCCGCCATAGCCGACATAGCCTTCATCAAACCCGCCGATCGCGGTGAAGTCCCTCGCCCGCATCGCGAAGTTCAGCGACCAGAAGCACTTGGCGTCCTCGGACTGCTCGGTCCCGCTCCGCGGCGGCTCGGGCCGCTCCGGGTGGCGCACGGCCGCCTCTTCGAACCGGGCGAAATCCAGCCCCTCATCCGTAGCGCCGTTGGCGAGATAGCCGACCTCGCCCATGAACACGCCCTGCCGGCGACCCGCCGCTTCGGCATAGTCGGCCAGCATGGAGGGATGAGGGATGCAGTCCACATCCAGGAACACGAGCAACTCGCCAGAAGCGTGCGCGGCCGCTTTATTGCGGCCGCGCGCCAGGCACATCGCTCCGTCTTCCTGATCGCCGAGGACGATCTGCCGAACAGGAAAACTGGCTTCCGGAAGTTGATAGCGCTCAGACTGCATGACGGCGATGATCAGCTCTCGCGGCGGTCTAACGCTCCGCCTGAGCCCGAGGACCATGTTCTCGAGATGGCGCGCGCGACCCTTGGCCAATGTGCACACCGAGATTGTCATGCTCGCCTTTGCCCTTTCAGTATGAATGACGTCCGCCGGGGCGCAAAGTTCCTTGTTCTTCCTCCTATTCTCGCCGCAGAGCGCGGCACGACGCGCGCAGAACAGGGCCGGTCGCGGACAATCGTGATCGTGCCCGTTTCCGCGCGGCGCGCTGCTGGCCAGATTTCAGTGGAAGTATGCATGCAAGCGCGATTCACGCGCGATTCCATGGGAACCGCGCGTAACGTGCCTGCCCTGCCTTCAAAGCCGCCCCCTGCTGCCGTGATATGGAAGCAATTCGGGCGGATGCCTCATGTTCCCGTCTTGCCTTTTGTTAAGGACGGGCTGTCATCGGCGGCGATCTCCTGACCGCCTCCTGTGGGCGCATAGATCCGGTCCAGCACGACGGAGAGGTCCTCCAGCCGCGTGGCCTCCGCGTCGAAGCCGCGATCCTCCGCCAGCCGCCGCGCCCAGGCAGCCGCCGCGCGGCCGCCCCAATCGTCAGGCGGGCCGGCCAGCGCTTCGCTTTGCGTGCCGCGATGGAGATGCGCCTCGAAATCGTAGAAGCTGCCGTTGACGTTGCCGAACGTCGCCGCGCCCTCGCTGCCATAGAAGCTGGCCTCGATCACCGCGTCACGCCCGGCATGAAGGTTCCACGAACAGGCGAGCCGCACCGTCGTGCCGCCCGCGAGGTCAAGCCGCGCAGTCGCGTAATCCTCCACCTCACTCGAGGAGGGCGAGAGCGGCTGGCCCCCGGCGAACAGGCGCGAGGTGACATTCTCCACCGCCGGAAAATCGAGCAGCCACAGCGCGAGGTCGACGAGGTGCACGCCGAGATCGACCACGCAACCCCCGCCGGACTGCGAACGGTCGAAGAACCAGGGCTTGTCCGGCCCATAGGCGTTGTGGAAGGTAAGATCCGCGGCAAAGATCGTGCCGAGCTCGCCACGCCGGATCGGCCCCGCGATGGCCTCCACCGCCGCCGTGTGGCGATAGGACAGGTCCACCGCCAGCAGCCGGTCGGCAACGCGAGCGGCCTCGATCACGGCGCGCGCCTCGGCGGCGTTACGCCCCAGCGGCTTCTGGCAGAAAACCGCAACGCCTCGCTCCAGCGCGGCGATCGACTGCTCCGCATGGAGCGCGCTCGGGGTGGCGATTACCAGCCCCTCCAGCCCGTGATCCAGCATCGCCTCCAGCGAGGGAGCAGCGGCGGCTCCGGGCGCGACCTGCAGCGCCGCATCCACGCATTCGGGCGATGGATCGCAGACAGCAACGGCCTCCACCGCGCCTGTCTCCACAATCGCCTGCATCCGGTGGCGACCGATCCAGCCGGTGCCCAGAAAACCGACGCGCGGCTTGGCTGCGGGCGCGCTCATGACAGCATCACCAGCGCCTTCACAAAATCGCCGGGCTTGTCGCGCGTGGCATCCAGCGCGTCGGCCAGCCGGTCCAGCGGATATCTGGCGGAGTAGAGCGGCGCCGGGTCGAGCCGCCCGCTCGCGACCGCGTCGATCGCCTCGCGCAAGCCCTGAAGCTGCACCGCCGGGTCGCGCTCATGCGCGTTGATGACGTCGATACCCTTCCAGTTCCACATCTGCATGTTGACCTGGCGCGGCCCATCCTGATGGTAACCCGCCACGACGAGCCGCCCGCCGAAACCGACCAGCTCGCCCGCAAGGTCCAGCGGCCATTGCTTGCCGACGCATTCGATCACCCGCTCGCACATCGCCCCCTCACCTTGACCGGGGCCGGTGAGCTGCTTGACGCGTTCGATGATCGCCCAGTGATCGTCCATTGGGATCGTCTCGGCCGCGCCGTAATGGCGGGCGAGGTCCAGCGATTCCTGCCGGCGGGAAATGGCGATCACCCGGGCGCCGGCCTCGCTCGCCAGCCGCGTCAGCACCGCACCGAGAAATCCGATGCCGATGATGGCGACGGTCTGGCCGGCGCGGATGTCGCTGCGGCGGAAGATGTTGAAGGCGCAGGCCAGCGGCTCACCCGGAAAAGGCTGTCCGTCCAGCTCCGGCGGCAGCTTCACCACCATGTCGGCCTTGGCGACATCGTACTGCGCAAAGCTGCGATAGGAGAGCGCGGCCACCCGGTCTCCGATGGCAAGGTCAGTGACGCCGGTGCCGAGCGCGTCCACCGTGCCCCAGCCCTCATGCCCGAGGCCGCCCGGCTCGCCTGGATAGGTCAGCCATTCAAGTCCCGCCCACGGCTCCAGGTTGGAGGCGCACACGCCGCAGCCTTCCAGCTTGATGCGCACCTCTCCCTCGCCCGGCTCCGGCAGCGGGACAGAGGCGAGCTCAACCTTGCCCGGCGCGGCGAGAACGGCCGCCTGCATCATCTGCATTGTCATGCGTTCCTTCGCCGGGTCAGTTCGCCGCGTCGCCGGCGATGAACGCCTCCAGCGCGTCGCAGGCTTCGTCATCCGTCATCTGCTCGGGCGGGTGCTTGCAGAAATAGGCTGCGGCTGGGAGCACCGGGCCCGCAAGGCCTCGGTCCTTCGCCAGCTTGGCGCAGCGGATCATGTCGATCGCCACGCCGGCCGAGTTAGGGCTGTCCTCCACGGAGAGGCGCAGCTCCAGGTTCATCGGTACGCCGCCGAACATCTGGCCTTCCATTCGCAGGAAGCACACCTTGTTGTCGTTCTGCCAGGCCACGTAGTCGGACGGGCCGACATGGATGTTCTCGTCCTCCAGCCGGGCGGCGGCGACGGACTGCACGGCCTCCGTCTTGCTCTCCTTCTTGGAGGCGAGGCGGCTGCGTTCCAGCATGTTGAGGAAGTCGGTATTGCCGCCGGTGTTGAGCTGATAGGTCCGCTCCAGCTTCACGCCGCGCTTGGCGAACAGGTCGGTCAGCACGCGGTGGACGATGGTGGCGCCGAGCTGCGCCTTGATGTCGTCCCCGATGATCGGCACCCCGGCGGCGCGGAACCGCTCTGCCCACGTCGCATCGCTGGCGATGAACACCGGGATGTTGTTCACGAAGGAGACCCCTGCCTCCAGCGCGCATTCCGCGTAGAACTCGCTGGCTTCCTGCGACCCCACAGGCAGATAGTTCATCAGCACGTCCGCCTCGCATTCGCGAAGCGCGGCGACGACCTCATCCTTGTCGGGCTCCCCCTCATCGGCGAGGCGGAAAGCGCGGTCCTCCGGATAGTTCGCCATGTGGTCCGCAACGCCATCCAGCACGCGGCCCATCCGCACCTTGGTGCCGGTTGTCTCCACCTGGTCGCAGAACACGGTGGTGCAATTGGGCTTGGCGAAGATCGCCTCGGCCACGTCCTGCCCCACCTTGCGCCGGTCCACGTCCCAGGCGGCGACGATGCGGATATCCTCCGGCCTGTAACCGCCGAGATCGTAATGCATCAGCCCGGTCGTGTCGTTCGCGCCGCTGCGGTAGTGAGAAAGCCCCTGCACCAGCGAACTGGCGCAATTGCCGACGCCGACCAGCGCCACGCGGATGCCGCGGGAATCGGGGGAAAGCATCAGGCGTGGGCCTCCTTGAACGCAGGCTTCAATGCGCTTCGGGCGGGAGCATAGCGCTCCACCATCCAGGCGCAAAAATCGGCGAAGGCTTGAGGATCCTGCGCGCAGCTGGTGTGGTGCGCCTCGACGCCGAGATGCTCGGGCGTGAAGCAGAAGGTCACCAGCACCTCGAAATCGGCCAGTGCCTCCATCTGCCGGTCGAACCAGTCGAGCGCGCCGGGGCGGAAGCTGTCCGCCCAGCTCAGGCCGGTTCGCAGCTTCTTCACGCCGAGATCCTTCATCCAGCGCACCGCGTCGTCAAGCCGCGGGTCCTCGAAATGGAACCACTGCATCAGGCCCATCTCGCCAGCCACCTTGCGGTAGCTTTCGAGCGACGGCTTGGGAGAACCGTCCTCCCGGATCAGGCCCATGTAGAAGTGGCGGTAATAGCTGGAGCCCTCCGCCTCACGGTGGCGCGTTTCCGCGCCCCAGCTCTGCGGCAGGTCGAACAGCGAATACCAATAGATGTTGGGCACCCGGCCGATCAGCAGTTCGGCCGTCTTCTCCACGCCGAAGACCTGCACCTCTTCCGCGCCGAAGCTGCCGACGCCCACTTCCGTGGCCCAGATCGGCTTGTCCGGCACCACGGCCTCGATCTCCGCGATCTTGTCCGGCCATGCGTGGATCGGCCAGAGGTTCCAGTCGAGCGGGAAGCCGTGAACGGCCACCACGTCCACCTCCTCCAGCGCGCCATGGCCGCGCATCCGCTCCACCCAATGCGGGTCGATCGGCGACATGCCGCCGAGCACGCGGGTCAGCTCAGGGTTGATCGCCGCGATCGACTGGCCCGCGCGGATCACCGTTTCCGCATAGATCGACCAATCAGGGTCGAGCTCCGGATTCCAGTGCGATTTGTTGTTCGGCTCGTTCCAGATCATCGCGGCTTCGATCACGCGCGTTCCCCCTCATTCTCGCGTTCTCCCGCCTCTGCGCGCGGCCCCTGCGCAGGGTAGACCGCCGCCGGCCCGTACTCGGCGAACGGCACGTCAGCCACGCGGCAGAGATACACCTCGGATTCCGGCTGTGCCTCGATCACGAAGCCTGCCGCGCGCAACATCGCCTGGCTGCAGGCGGCGTTAGGCGCCCACCAGTTCGTCCAATCATGGGCGTAGCTCTTCTCGATGAAGTGCATCTTCGGATAGGCCGGGTTGTCGAAATAGTCCGGCGGCTGCGTCGTGCCCGGCTTATGGAACGGGTGGTCCTCCGGCACCTGCAGCACCGCGTCCGTCCCCTGCTGCATCGTCTGGAACAGCATTTTGCCGCCTGCGACGTGCTCACGGATCAGGTCCAGCGCCAGCAGCGGGTGCCGCAGATGGTACAGCACCCCCATGAAGATCACGAGGTCGAACTTTTCGCCCAGCGCGCCCACGTCATAGACGGACAGCTTGCGATACTCGATGTCGCTGAAGCCCAGCGCTTCCGACGCCAGCCGCGCCTGCGCCAGATAGCGGTCGTCGCTGTCGATCCCCAGCACCCGACCCGCGCCGCGCCGTTTCATCTCGATCGAGTAAAAGCCCGCGTTGCAGCCGATATCGAGCACGGACCCGCCCGCCAGATCCTCCGGCAGCGCATCGGCGAAGCGGCGAAACTTGAAGGCAGGGTAGTCACCCAGGAAATGGTCGGGCGCGGTCTGGATGCCGTGGCCGAGATCGAGGTTCTGGAACCAGGGGGCGAGCGCCTCGACCCGCTCACGCAAATCCCGTGCCCCCTCCTCGTCCTTCTGACGGACGATGGTCGCTGTCATGCACCCCCCTTGCTCATGCCCCGCAGAGGCACCCGCCGTTGCAGCGGCCTCCCTGCGAAGGAAATCATGAGGATACCCGCCAGCGACGCCGGGGCAATGCGGAATGCGCGATCATGCACAATCTCTCCCGCGAGCTCGGCAATGGCGATGGCGATGGCGAGGCCTCCCTGATGTTGATCCTGCAGGAATCGCCCGCGGTCGGGCCTCCCGTGCTTCTTCTACAAAGCTGCCCATAAAAGCGGCTCAGAGCAGGATCGTTCCCGTACCAGGCCGGGAGGCATCAGCGGGAACTTAGAAGAACAAGAAGGATTGTTGGATTGCAAGGCAGTGTATCGTGAGGGGCGCCACCGGGCAACCCCCGGGGGCCCACAAGGATCTCTCCGGCAAGAACGGACCCGCCGGCAGCGAACGGTGCGGCAGCAGAGATGATGAGGGCGGCAGGACGGACGGGGCCGCAACGACAAAGGGGGATTGATGAGCGAACACGTATTGGTGACCGGCGGCGCGGGGTTCATCGGCAAGGCCGTCTGCGACGAATTGCTGAGGCGCGGCAACCGGGTGCGTGTGCTCGACAGCCTGATCGAACAGGTCCACGGCCCCGCCGGTGACAACGGCAGCCGGCCCGATGGCCTCTCCCCCGATGTCGAGCTGATCCGCGCCGACGTGCGCGACGGCGACAAAGTGGCGAACGCGCTCAAGGGCGTCGACAGCGTCGTTCACCTCGCGGCCGAAGTCGGCGTCGGCCAGTCCATGTATGAAGTGGAGCGCTACACCTCCACCAACGACGTCGGCACCGCCGTTCTGTTCGAGCGGCTGATCGACCAGCCGGTTCGCCGCGTCGTCACCGCCTCTTCGATGAGCATCTACGGCGAAGGCCTCTACCGCGACGCCGATGGCGCGCTGGTGGAGGACGCCGCGCGCGGCTCCCTGCGTGACGGGCAGGCGAACTGGGAGCCGCTGGACAGCCAGGGCCGCCCCCTCACCCCTGTCGCCACGCCCGAATGGAAGCGGCCGAGCCTCGCCTCGATCTACGCGCTCAACAAATATGTGCAGGAACGCACCACGCACATCATGGGCCAGCCCTATGGCATGGAAAGCGTGTGCCTGCGCCTGTTCAACGTCTACGGCCCCGGCCAGGCCCTCTCCAACCCCTACACCGGCGTTCTGGCCATCTTCGCCTCGCGCTTCCTCAACGGCCAACCGCCGCTGATCTTCGAGGATGGCGAGCAGCGGCGCGACTTCGTCCATGTGAGGGACGTCGCCCGAGCCTTCTGCGATGCGCTCGTCCTGCCGGAAGCGGCGGGCGGCACGTTCAATGTCGGCTCCGGCCAGGACCGCTCCGTGAAGGAGG